>Ga0335072_10000882_pt1 | contig 52445 bp, 44 predicted proteins | sample Lox_Sample_21_FD_206725 | JGI IMG/M metagenome (GOLD analysis project Ga0335072, IMG submission 206725) | Soil microbial communities from Loxahatchee National Wildlife Refuge, Florida, United States - Lox_Sample_2.1 | ecosystem: Environmental > Terrestrial > Soil > Wetlands | place: USA...
TCCAGCGCCAGCGGACCTCGCTGGCGGTGGTGATCGACGAGTACGGCCGCGTCGCGGGCCTGGTGACGATCGAGGACATCGTCGAGGAGATCGTCGGGGAGATCAGCGACGAGACCGACCCCGCGGCCGGCGAGGTGCGCCGGCTGCCCGACGGCGACTGGTTCGTGCGCGGCCACGTCGCGATCACCGACCTCGCCGACTACGGGGTGCCGCTGCCGGTGGACAGCGACGCCTACAACTCGGTCGGGGGCTTCGTGTTCGCCGAGCTGGGCCGCCTGCCCCGCCGCGGGGACACGGTGTCGGCGGGACGCTTCTCGATCCGCGTGGAGTCGGTGCGGGAGAACCGCGTCGAGGCGGTCCGCATCCGCGAGCGCCGTACGGTGCCGGCGCGCGAGGGGGAGAGCGCCTAGAGCCTTAAACACGTCCGGCCCGCGGGGGGAGCGGGCCGGAGCGTGTGCACTGGGAGGAGGCGGATGTGCGTTGCGATCTGTGTCGCACCACCCAGTATGCGGCCGACGTTCAACGCCAGCTAAACGCTGGCTCAGTAGTTGTGAAAACCTCGGCCGCTCTTGCGTCCGAGGGCGCCGGCATCGATCAGCTCGAGCACCCGGGGAGGCACGGTCTCGCCGATGGTCTCGCCGATGGCCCGGGAGACGTCGAGCCCGACGAGGTCGAGCAGCGCCAGGGGACCCATGGGGTGGCCGGCGCCGAGCTTCATGCAGGTGTCGATGCCCTCCGGATCCATCCCGGTCTCTTCGAGCAGCCGGACGGCGCCGAAGAGGTAGGGGAAGAGCAGGCGGTTGACGACGAAGCCGGGCACGTCGGGGACCTCGACGGGCGTCTTCTCGAAGGTCTCGCACAGCGCCAGCGCCCGCGCCCGGGTCGAGTCGCCGGCGGCCTGGGGGAAGATGAGCTCTACGAGCCGCATCCTGGTGACGGGGTTGAAGACGTGCAGCCCGACGAAGCGCTCGGGGTCGCCGCTGGCCCGGGCGAGGGCCTCGACGGAGAGCGAGGAGGTCGTGCTCGCCAGCACGGCGTCGGCGGCGACGACGGCGCGCAGCTCGCCGAGCAGCTCGGACTTGACGGCGAGGTCCTCGACGACGGCCTCGACGACGAACGTCGCGTCCGCGAGGGCGGCCGGATCGGTGATGACCTGGACGTGCTCGGGGTCGACCTCGGCGCCGAGGCGGCTCAGGGTGCGCTGGACGCTCTGCAGCGCCCGCTCGGCCGAGCTCTGCGACCGGGCCAGCAGCATGACCGGCCCGTGGTGTGCCGCCGTCGCCGCCAATCCGCAGGCGATGGCCCCGGATCCGACGATCGCCAATCGCTCGTTCAACTTCTCCACCGCTCCCTGTCGTTGGTTGACTGACCAGTCAATCTATGGCTCTCCCGCGGTAGACTACGGGGTGAGCTACAGACGGAGGATCGTGATGAGAAAGCCAGAGGGCCGGGAGGTCGTGATCGTCGAGGCCGTGCGCACCCCGATCGGGCGCGGCCACAGGGAAAAGGGCTACTACAGGGACGTCCACCCCAACGCCCTGCTCGGCAAGGTCTACACCGAGGTCGTCGCCCGCGCCGGGATCGACGCCGCCGAGGTCGAGGACGTCGTCGCCGGCTGCGTCCAGCAGTTCGGGGAGCAGGGCTTCAACATCGCCCGCAACGCCTGGCTGCAGGAGGGGCTGCCGATCGAGACCCCCGGCACCACCATCGACCGCCAGTGCGGCTCGGCCCAGCAGGCCGTGAACTTCTCGGCCGCCCTCATCGCGGCCGGCGTCCACGACGCGATGATCGGCTCCGGCGTCGAGCACATGGGCCACCTGCCGTTCGCCGCCGGGATGAAGACCCAGGAGGACTTCGGCTTCGCCTTCACCCCGGAGCTGATGGCCAAGCACAACATCGTCGGCCAGGGTCTCGGGGCGGAGATGATCGCCGAGCAGTGGGAGATACCGCGCTCGGAGCTCGACGAGCTCGCCGTCCGCTCCCACCGGCTCGCCCACCAGGCCACCGAGGAGGGTCGCTTCGAGCGCGAGATCGTGCCGTTCGCGGTGAACGGCGACACCTACCTCACCGACCAGGGCATCCGCCCCGACACCAACCTCGAGACCCTCGCCAAGCTCAAGCCGGCGTTCAAGCCCGACGGCAGGATCACGGCGGGCACCTCCTCGCAGATCTCCGACGGCGCCGCCGCGGTCCTGCTGATGTCGGCCGAGAAGGCCGCCGAGCTGGGGGTCCGTCCGCGGGCGCGGATCGTGGATCAGACGACCGTCGGCTGCGACCCCGTGAAAATGCTCGAGGGGCCGATCCCGGCGACCGCCAAGATCCTGAAGCGCAACGGGATGAGCATCGACGACATCGACCTCATCGAGATCAACGAGGCCTTCGCCCCCGTCGTCGCCGCCTGGCGCCGCGAGCACAACCCCGACATGGACCGCGTCAACGTCAACGGCGGCGCCATGGCCCTCGGCCACCCGCTCGGCTCGACCGGGGCCCGGCTGATCACGACCCTGCTGCACGAGCTCGAGCGCTCCGACAGGGAGATCGGCTTCGTCACGATGTGCTGCGGCGGCGGGCTCGGGACGGGGACGCTGATTCAGAGAGTCTGACTACGTATTCGGGCCGCCGCCGGTCCAGCTCACCGCGACCGGCGGCAGGGCGAGCACGGCGGCCCAGGTGTTGGGGTCGGTTTCCCCGGTGGCCGGGATGCCGTGGGCGGTCTGGAACTGCTCGAGGTTGGCCCTGGTGGTGGCTTCGAAGATCCCCGTCGTCGGCTGGCCGGGGACGGCGCTTGCGAGGTGCTCCTGCAGCCACAGCACCTGGTCGCCGCGTGAGCCTTCCTTGAGCAGCGGGGAGGTCAGCTCCGGCTGGGGGACCGTCAGGGTGGTGTTCAGCGGCGCCGCCAACGCCCCCCAGTCTGTGGCGGAGCTTTCCTGCCAGTCCCAGAACGAGTCGCCCCCGGCGCCGTAGGCGCTGGCCAGCGAGCGGAAGTCCACGATTTCGGTGGCGCTGACACCGCCGTAGGTCTGGCCGAGGGGCAGGATGGGGCGGCCGTAGACGAGGTTCTGTTCGAAGGTGTTCACGTAGACCTGGGCGACGCTGGTGCCGATGTCGTGCCAGTACATCTGGGGAACGTCGAACTGGGCGCCATTGGGGCCGAGGAAGACGGAGTAGGGGAAGGAGGGGTGGTAGTTGACGTAGGGGAAGGACGCCAGCCCGACGGGGTAGGCCGGGCCGACCTTGGCGCGCAGGGTTTCGATGTACCTCTGGGCCGCCGCGTAGTGGCCTTCGTACTGGGACTCGGCGTCGATCACCAGGCATTCCGCGCCGTCGGCCGCCGCCTGGGCACCGAGGTCGGCCTCGCCGACGGGTTCGCTGCCGTAGACGTACTGCCAGGCGCAGACTTTCAGGCCGTCGGCGTGCAGTTCGGCGACGAGCTGGGGGCTGAACTGGCTCCAGTAGTTGCTCGGGCCGTCGGAGCTCTTGATGAACAGCGTCGTCACCCCCGCCGCGTGGGCCTGGGCGGCGATCGATGCCACGTTGCCGCCGTCGGAGGCGCTCATGTACCAGATCCACATGCCCTGGCCCGCGAACGCCGTCCCGCTGGCCGTCGTCGCCACGCTGGTCGGCGGCGCCGCCGGCGGGGGGGCGGGCTTGGGCTTCGGCGCCGGCGGGTGCAGCCTGTACTTCACCACCTGGATCGGCCCGTAGCCGTTGGAGTGTTTTCCGCCGCCGAGCACCACCTCGATATCGCCCGAGTGGGCGTCGTTCGGCACCGTCACCACCAGCCCCTGCTTGGTGGAGCGCAGGCGGGCCCAGGGGGAGTTGCGGGCGATGCTCGCCCGGTAGAAGCGGGGGAAGGCGACCGTCTGACCGATCTTCAGGCCCCTGCCCTGGAGCAGCAGGGTGCCGCGCTCGGAGACCTCGTGCTCTTTGGTGGAGCACGCCGTGGCGGGCACGCAGCGGGCGCCCGAGATCCTCAGCGCCGGCTGCCGCGCTGCGCTGTGGGACTTGTTCTGGCGCCGCGGCGACTTCGCCGGCGTCGACGACGCCCCGCCGGAGCTCGAGGGGCTCTTCGCCGGCGGCGACGTCTGGGCCGGCGTCGTGGTCGTGGCGCCAGGCGGCGACGTGCCGCCCGAGACCGAGGATTCGGCGGCGCTGGTCTGCGCGTACACCAATGCCGCGGCCAGCATGCCGAGCAGCGCGAGCGCCGCCGTCACCGCGACCGCGTACCGGGAGCGCTTGTTGGCAGGGGTGCTTTGCATCGCCAAGAAGGGCCGGACGGGTGTGACGCCCGATCCTAACGGGTATGGGGTTCGCAACCGGGCGGCGACGCCGAAGTTGCGCCTGGCGCCTCGGATTCCACTCGTCCGGGCCGCCGACCGGCCACCTCCGGGCCCAGATTCCTCGCGGCCGGCGCTGGGAATCCTTCTATTCCCAGCGAAAACCCACCGCGGACGGCGTCGTTGCAAGCGGGCTTGCAGGCAGCCCCGGCGGGGGCTCGGGCAGGTTGTAGCCGCTCGGCGCCACGTCGTTGGGGGCGTCGGCGTGGAACAGCGACGCCATGTACTGGATCTGACCCCGGCCCACCCCGAGCTCGAACTGGCCGCCGCCGTAGCAGCCGATGCCCCGGGCCTCGCAGTAGTCGTAGGCGTCCAGCAGGTTGCGCAGGCCCCCGAGCCGGGAGGGCTTGATGTTGACCTGCTTGGGCGGATACCGCAGCGCCTCGATGTCCGCCACCGAGTGGATCGGGGCGTCCCACGAGAAGCGCTCCCGGTGGGCCGCCAGGACGGGCTCGGTCTCCGGCGTCAACGCCGGGTCCTCGATCCAGGCCCGCGGCAGGGCCGCCACGACCCGCGCGTACAGCTCGGGGTCGGCGGGCTGGTCGACGATGGAGCCCGTGTAGTAGGCCTTGAAGTCCACCGACTCCACCGCCCCCGTCGCCGCCAGCTCGGCGACCAGGGCGTCGTCCCAGGAGCTCGTCGGGTCGAGCTTGAAGCGCAGCCCCGGATAGAGCTCCAGGCGCGCCCGCAGCGGGTGCAGGCTCGGCGGCTCCCCGAGGCGCAGCGACACCACGAAGCGCACCGGCCGAGGCGTGCGTCCCAGTGCCCCGTGCAGCGTCGTCCCCGCCTGGCGCAGCGCCAGGTCGAGCGCCGCCGACTCAAACGCCCAGATCCGGTAGCGGCGCGACACCTCCCGCTGGGGCGGCTGCGGGAAGAGGTCGAGCTCGGCCAGGCGCTCCCCGAACGAGGCCAGCGTGAAGCTGCCCCGCAGCGGCAGCACCGGCCCCGCCGCCTGCAGGATCTCGTGGTCGACGGCGTCGTAGGTCACGTCCTCCCCGAGCCCCTCCGTCCCGCCCCCGCCCAGGCGGATCACGGTGCTCAGCCGCTCGAACTCGCTCGAGACCCGCGCCCGCAGGGGCTCCAGCGAGTACTCCTCGATCTCCAGCGGCAGCTGTGCCAGTCGCCGCCAGGTGCTCATCGCGGCGCGACGCTGCCCGCGTCGCCCTCCAGGCGCGCCACGAGATCCTCCAGGCGCAGCTCCTCCAGCGCCCCCCCGACGGCATCCAGCTCGCCGGCGCAGTGCTCGATCAGGTCCCGGCCCTCGCGCACCAGCGCCAGCGTCTCGCCCAGCGTCGCCTCGCCGGCGTCGAGCCGGCGGATGATCTCCTCGACCCGCGTCACGCTCACCTCGTAGGTGCGCCCCCCGGCCTGGGGTTGCCCACCGGCCTGGGGTTGCCCACCGGCCTGGGGTTGCCCCTCGGCGTGGGGTTGCCCACCGGCGTGGGGTTGCCCACCGGCGTGGGGTTGCCCACCGGCGTGGGGTTGCCCCTCGGTGTGGGGTTGCCCACCGCTCGGCGTCCGCTCGCCTGCGCCGGTCTCCTCGGGTGCCGCCGTCTGCTCCGTGCTCATCCCCGTCTCCTCCCGTCGTCGTGCGTCTGGCCCCCGCCGCCGGCGGGAGTCTCGATCCTGGCGCCGACGCCGCCGTCGGCGAAGCGCAACACCACCTCGCTCTGGGCAGCCGCCGCGGCGGCGCTCGCCACGGTCTCGCCGGCGGGGCTCTGCACCAGGGCGTAGCCCCGCTCCAGCGTCCGCTGGGGGTCGTGCGCCGCCAGCGCCAGCGCCAGGCGCTCGAGCTCGCGTGGGCGCCGCCGGCGGCAGTCGGCGACCGCCGCGTCTTTGCCCCGCGTCAGGGCTCGCGCTTCGCGCCCCGTGCGCCGGCGCTCCTCCTGTAAACGTCTGCGCCCCGCCGCCCGGACCTCGCGCAGCTGCTGGTGCAGACCCGCGCGGTGGCGTGCCAGGTGGGCCTCCGGGGCGCGCGCCAGGCCGACCAGCGTCCGCGCCCGACCCAGCACCGCTCGGCGGCCGTGGTCGTGCAGCCGTCCCGCCGCCCGCGCCAGCGCCAGGCGCGCCTGGGCGCACTGCACCCCCACCGCCGCCTCCGCCGCGTGGGTCGGCGTCGAGCAGCTCACCGCCGCGACGTCGTCGAGCAGGGTGCGGTCGGTGTGGTGGCCGACGGACGCGATCACCGGCACGCCCAGCAGCGCGACCGTCCGGCAGAGGATCTCCTCGCAGAAGCACAGCAGGTCCGCCAGCGACCCGCCCCCGCGCGCCACGATCACGACGTCGACGTCGGCCACAGCCGCCAGGTCGAGCAGGGTTCGCGTGATCGCCGGCGCCGCGTGGCGGTCCTGGACCGGAGCGAAGCCCCACACCAGGCGGCCCGCCCAGCCGCGGCGGGCGAGCGCCGCCAGGACGTCGTCGCGGGCCTTGCCGCCCTCGCCCGTCACGACCCCGATCGCCCGCGGCAGCTGTGGACGGGGCAGGCGGCTCTGGCGTCCCAGCAGGCCCTCGGCGTCGAGCGTCTTGCGCAGCCGATCGATCCGCGCCAGCAGGTCGCCCTCGCCGGCGACCCGCAGGTCGCTGACGGTGAACGAGAAGCTCGGCGACGAGGTCGCGCTGCCGGGGTAGTAGTCGCAGCCGCCGGCCACCACCACCTGCACGCCCTCCGCGATCGTCCCCGCCCGCCCCGCGAGGGCGTCCCAGTCGGCGCGCCACACGGCGCAGGCGATCGCCCCGGTGGCGTCGCGCAGCTCGAAGTAGACCCGGGCCCGCGAGAAGCGCAGGTTGACGAGCTCTCCGACGAGCTGCACCCGGGCGAACCCCCGCAGCTTGGAGCGCAGCGCCGCCGCGTACTCGCCGACCGGGAACGGCCCGGCCAGCCCGCTGCCGGGTATAGCCGGCGCCTGACTGCCGTCGGCTTGGGTCGCGATAGCCATCGGTCCAGCATAAATAGGCGGTAGGATCGAACTTCCGATGGCCCGCACCCGCTCCCGCAAGCGCCGTCCCACCGGCGCGCCGCCGGTGCGGAAGAGCGCACCGGATCAGGCCGCCACGGCGACAGCGGCAGCGACGGGTGAGGCGTCGGCCGCCGGGCCTCGGGAAGCCAGGAGATCCCGGCGGCGCGGGCAGGCCGATGGGGAGGAGCGCGAGCGCAGCCCCGGCAGCCGCAGCGCCGCCAACCGGCGCCGCTCGCCGGCCGCCCCGACCTACGGGGAGCGCCCCGACGCCCCGTGGCACCCGCTGCCGATCTCCGAGCTGCTGATCCTCGTCGGCGCCGTCTCGGTGGTGCTCGGCATGACCAAGCTCAACTCCCAGCACCCCTCCATCTCCCAGGGCGGCACGGCCCTCTTGATCGGCATCGCCGCCGTCGGCGTCGGCTCCTTCGAGGTCGCCCTCCGGGAGCACCGCAGCGGCTACCGCTCGCACACCATCATGCTCGCCGCCTTGCCCGTCCTCGTCTTCCACTCGCTCGTCATCCTCGGCGTCTCGGTCTTCACCACCGCCCCCCGGCTGCTCAACGTCGGGCTGTTCGCGATCGACATCGCGCTGTTCGTCTTCCTCTTTCGGCTGCTGCGCGCCAACTTCCTCGACGGGCGCCACGCGCGGGTGCTCAGGGGGCGCTGAGCACGGGCTCGGACCGCGGTCGCGTGCCGGGCACGTCGAAGTCGATGCGGTTGTCCTGCCCCAGGATCAGCTGCGGGCCGTCGCACATCTCCATCAGCCGTGAGAACGTCCGCGCCCCGATGTGCTCGGCCAGCTCGCGCGGGTTCGGCGCCAGCGGCCCGTCGGCGTCGGAGTCGACGTCGGAGGTGAACACGATCGAGCGGCCCTCCTCGTAGCGGGCGTTGACGATCAGGTAGAGCTGCTCCAGCACCCACTCAGTCGGGCGCACCACGCGGAGGTCCTCGATGTGCAGCAGCTCGACCTCGGCCAGCATCCGGATGACCTCGTCGGTGCTCTCCCGGCTGTCCGCGTTGAACGTCGCCCGCACCCGGTTGAGCAGGGCGACGGCGTTGAAGCTCAGCACCGAGTGCCGCGCCCGCGTCGCGCTCGCCGCCACCATGTAGCCGAGCGTCGTCTTGCCGGTGCCGGTGTGGCCCAGCAGCCACAGGCCGCGCCCCTCGCTCAGGTTGCGGCCGATGTCCGTGCAGAACCGCCTCACGGTGCGCACCGGGTCGGCCGTCAGCGGATCCTGGGCCAGCACGGTCAGCGGGTAGCGGTCCCACGAGAGGTCCATGTAGCGGCGCGGCACCCGCTCGCGCAGCCGCCGCGCCCGGGCGTTGGCCACGCGCTGCGCCCGGCAGGCGCAGTCGCGCGCCGTGTTGGTCTCCTCGTCGACCACGAAGCCGCTCCCGTCGCAGGCGTCGAAGGGGCAGCTGGGGGTGTTCGGAAGAGATCCGGGGCCAGGTGAAAGCATCGTCGTCCGCTCCCGGGCCGCACCGGCGGCCCGTGCCCTCATTCTCGCAAGCGCACCGGCAGCACGGACGGCAGAACGTGCAACTTCCAGTCTTTTTCACCGGGCTCGCCGCGCGTCTCGCCGTCCTGCCCGAGCAGCTGGAGGCGAGCGATCTCGCGCTCCCCTTCCACCCGCGCCGGGTGCCCCTCGGGCAGATTCCCGATCAGCCGCGCGATGCGTTCCCGCAGCTGCAGGGCGAAGTGCGGCGTCGACGCCCCCATCAGCTCGCGGACGTCCTGCACCGTGACCTCGTGCTCGCTCACCCGCATCAGGCGGCGGGGGTCCTCGGCTTGGCTCATGGCGCTTCGCTCTCCTGGGTCGGCGGTGACTGGCTCTGGCTCTGGGGCACGCTGGCCAGCATCGCGTCGAGCTTGGCCTGCGCCGTGGCGGTGATCGCCCGCTCGTCGCCGACGACCCAACCGCGATTGTAGAACCCACGCGTCGGCTGGTATTCGGGATAGCCCGGCTGGACGTCGGAGAGGAACTTCCGCAGCACCGCCGGCACCCCGTCCGGGCCTTCTAGCAGCAGCAGCGGCGCCCCACCCGCCGCCAGCGCCGCCGTCGCCGGGGCGTCCAGCGGGCGGGTGGCGTTGGCGAAGAGGAAGCCGTGGCCGGGTTCTTCCACCCCCCAGCCGAACGGCCCGTCGCGGTAGCGGGCGACCGCGACGGCGTTGCCCGCCGGCGTCGCGCCGGACACCGGCGCCGGGTCGTAGATCCGCCGCACCGGGCCCAGGCGGGCCAGCTCGGCGAGCACCGTGTGGCCGACCGCCGCCGGCGGGCCCACCGCGTAGATCGTCGGCCGCCGCAGGCCGCGCAGCGCCTGGCGCGTCGCGGGCGGGAGGCCCCGGGCGCCGACCGGCAGGATCGGTGCGCCGGTCTCCGCCGCCAGCGCCGCCGCCGGCATCGCCAGCGCCGGCGGGCCGTCGACGCCGGCGACGATCACCCGCCGCGGCGCCGAGCCGCGGGCGCTCGCCAGCAGCCTCACGACGGCCGCGGCCAGCGTGGCCGGTCCGGCGCCCGCCGCCGCGCTGACCCGCAGGGTGCGGTAGCCGGCCGGCGCCGCCGTCGTGCCGAGCTCGATCACCTGGGCGCCGCCCAGCGTTCGCGAGCCGCGCGGCTTCATCGTCGCCAGCGCCTGCGCCGAGGTCGCCGGCAGGGAGTCGCCTTCGGCGTACAGCAGCGGCGCCCCCAGCGGGGCGCTCGCCAGCGCGCAGGCCGCCAGGGCCGCCGCCCAGTCGTGCTCGTCGACCAGCACCACCGCTTCGGGACGCGTCGCCGGCGTCAGGCCCGGGTAGGCCGCCAGGGCGCTTGCCGCGGCGTCGGCTACCGGTTCGGCGCCGCCGATCCGGGTCGTGTTCTCCATCACCAGGCCGCTCGGGCCCACCGCGCCGCTGCTCGCCACCGTCGCCACCCCGGCTCCGCGGCTCACGGTTTCCGTGGGCAGCGACTTGCCGCAGCCCGCTAGCGCCGCCGCCGCGACCACGATCGCCGCCGCCAGCGCCGCCGCCGGCGGCGTCCCCGGTCGGCGGGCGCCGCGGCGCGCGGGAGATACGGCGTCGGGCATCGGCGGGGAGATTAGTCGATGCCGGGACGTCCCCGGGTTTGCCGGCCCGGAGCCCCGCGGGGCCCGGCTTTTGCCGGGATTTGCGGGAAAAAGCTGGGCGAAACGCTGCACCGCGTGCAACCGTCGTTGCGCTTTGCTAGGGTCTCCGCCCGAAAGCCGAATCTGTGGTCAGACACCACGGAACGGGGGACCCAAGTTGTTGGGGCGAATCCCACGGTGGAACCGTAGGAAGCGCAGGCTCTTTTAGCGCTAGCCCGTCAGCTAACCCCGCAGGCCAACGAAAGAGGTTGTCGTTTTGCGGGTGCCCACCTTGAGTGAGACGCTTTGCGGGTTTACGGCCATGGCCGCCGCCATCGGCCTGAGCACGCCGGCCGCCGCCGGCGCCAGCACCGCCAAAAAAGCCTCCGGCGGCACCGCCGCCTCGCTGGCGACGACGCCGGAAGGCGCAACCGCAGCGGAAGGCGCCACGACCACCGCGACCACCACGACGCCCCCCGTCGAAAGCCCCAGCCCGAGCACGATGGGGGGTACGACGACCGCACCGGGCACCACGACGACGTCCACCGGTCCTCACGCGCCGGTCACGGCGCGCCATCCCAAGCTCTTCTACAAGGGTCCCGTCTTCGAGAAGACGGCCTCCGGCCAGATCGTGCCCTACGCCCCGGCGCCGGTCGCCGGCGCCAGCAGCAGCAGCCCCACCGGCGGCAGCGCCGCCAGCGCCGCCGCCGAAGTCCTCGGCGCCGGCAAGCCCGACCTGCTCGTCCCCGGCTCGACCGCGCGCTACGTCGACGGCCTCGCCGCGGCGCCGATGTCGGCGCCGGAAGCCGTCCAGAAGATCATCTGGGCCGGCAACCAGATCGTCGGCCTCCCCTACATCTGGGGCGGTGGCCACGCCTCGTTCGTCTCGCCCGGCTACGACTGCTCGGGCACCGTCTCCTTCGCCCTGCACGGCGCCTCGTTGATCTCGACCCCGATGGACTCCTCCGAATTCATGCACTGGGGCGAAGACGGCGACGGGCGCTGGGTGACGGTCTTCACCAACCCCGAACACGCCTACATGACGGTCGCCGGCCTGCGTCTGGACACGAGCCCCGTCGACGACCCCTCCAACCGGCAGGGTCCGCGCTGGCGTCCGCTGCGTCCCGGCAACCCGGGCTTCTGGGTGCGCCACCCCGCCGGCTTCTGAGCGGGCGCCCGTCGGCTACGCTTGGGGGCGTAGAGCGGATGGCGCAGCCCCTGTTCGTGCAATCCGTACCGTCCACGCATTGAAGAGATCAGGAGGAACGCGATGCCCGGCTTGACGGGGCGCATGTCCACCGTCGTGAAGGCCAAGGTCAGCAAACTGCTGGACAAGGCCGAAGACCCCGCGGAGACGCTGGACTACAGCTACCAGAAGCAGGTCGAACAGCTGCAGAACGTCAAGAAGGGGATCGCCGACGTCGTCACCGCCAAGAAGCGGCTGCAGATGCAGGAGAGCACGCTGCAGCAGCAGGTCGTCAAGCTCGACACCCAGGCCCGCCAGGCGCTCTCCGGCGGCCAGGAAGACCTCGCCCGCACCGCGCTGGAGCGCAAGAACGTCGTCCAGACCGAGCTCCAGTCGCTCGACACCCAGGTCCACGAACTCGAAGAGCAGCAGCAGAAGCTGACCGACTCCGAGCAGAAACTGCGCGCCAAGATCGAAGCCTTCCGCACCAAGAAGGAGGTCATCAAGGCCCAGTACTCCGCCGCCGAAGCCCAGGTCAAGATCTCCGAGGCCGCCACCGGCGTCGGCGAGCAGATGGCCGACGTCGGCCTCGCCATGCAGCGCGCCGTCGACAAGACCGAAAACATGAAGGCCCGCGCCGACGCCGTCGGCGAGCTCGAAGCCGCCGGCACCTTCGACGACATCACCCAGCTCGGCAGCGGCGAAGACGACATCGACCGCCAGCTCAAGCAGCTCTCCAGCAACTCCGCCGTCGAGGGGGATCTGGCGAAGCTCAAGGGAGAACTGAACATGCCCACCCAGCCGGCGGGCGCCGGTGGCTCGGCCGGCGAGCTCGGCGCCGCGAGCGATGACGCCGAGGCCTCCGACGGCGCCGGCACGCAGGGCTCGGCCGAGCAGGATGCGTCCAACGCCCCGGCCGAGGGCGGCCAGGGATGATCGTCCGCATCTCCGGCGAGGACCAGTACCGCCTGCCCGACGGCGACGGCCGCCTCAACGAGCTCGACAACGCCGTCCTCGCCGCCGTGCAGAGCGGCGAAGAGGGCCGCTTCCGCCTGGCCTACGACAACCTGCTCGCGTTCGTCCGCGCCAACGGGACGCCGGTCGCCGACGACGATCTGGAGACCTCCGACCTGATCCTGCCGCCACCGGACCTCAGCCTCGCCGAGGCCTCCTCCGAGTTCACCGGCGAGGGGCTCATACCCGACTGATAGAGCGTCGCGCGCCGTCGCGGGACACGGATGTCCCGCGCCCGGGAGCCCCGGAGAGAGAGTCCCGCCGCGCGGACGATCCCCAAAATCCCCTTAGATCGGGATCCCCCAGAGCGGGAACCAGCGCTCCAGCTCGGGCTCCATCGGCAGCTCGCTGCCGATCTGGGCCTTGAGCTGCAGCTCGCGCTCGGTGGAGCGCTCGCCGCCGTCGCTGCCGCCACGGCTGCCGGGAGCCGGGACGAAGGGGTACCAGGAGCCGCGCTTGTAGTTGTAGATGAAGTAGACGGGCTGGCCGTGGCCGTCGGCGAAGGCGAACACGGCACACAGCAGCCGCTCGCCGTAGCCGGCGGTCTCGATCGAGCTCGACACGGCGTTGATGCCTACGGCGAGGTCTTCCACGCTGGGCGCCCCGGCGGGGTTGCGCAGCACCATCCAGCGGTAGCCGTAGCTGTCGTCCTGGGTGGCGACCCGGGTGCCGCTCTCGCCGCCCGTCGCCGTGACGACCTCCTCCATGTCCTTGATCGTGGATTCGAAGTCGCTCGTGGAGAGCGCCTGGAAGACGATCGCGGCGGTCCCCGCCGGCGCGATGCCGTGCTCGCTCTGCAGGGTGATGTAGGCCGTCGTGATCGCGAACAGCCGGTCTTTGGCGGGGCCCTTGACCTGGTGGCGCCCCGTCAGCGCGTCGAGGAGACCCACTATGCGGTGCCCTGCAGCTGGGCCTCGAGCCGCTCCAGCGCCGCCAGGCGCTGCTCCAGCGGGGGATGGTCGGCGAAGATGTTCATCAGCGAGCTCTTCGCCCGGGCGGGGACGATGAAGAAGGCGCTCATACCTTCCACCGTGCGCAGGTCGCGGCTGGGAATCCGTTCCATCGTGCCGCTCAGCTTCAGCAGCGCCGAGGCCAGCGCCGAGGGGCGGCCCGTCAGGACGGCGGAGCCGCGGTCGGCGGCGAACTCGCGGTAGCGCGAGAGGGCGCGCAGGAGCAGGAACGAGATCATGTAGACCGCCGCGGCGACCGCGATCGAGACGAATATCGCCTCCTCGGCTTCCTGGTTGCGGCCATAGCCCCCGCCGAAGCCGCCGCCGAAGAAGAAGCCGAACTGGACGATCAGCGAGGCCACCATCGCGAAGAAGCTCGCCAGCGTCATCACCATCACGTCGCGATTGATCACGTGTGTCAGCTCGTGCCCCATCACCCCTTCCAGCTCCGCCGGGGAGAGCATCTCGAGAATCCCCCGCGTGGCGCACACCGTGGCGGACTTCTGCGAGCGGCCCATGGCGAAGGCGTTGGGCATCTGATGCTCCATCACGCACACCCTGGGCTTGGGGATGTCGGCCTGCACGCACAGCCTTTCCACGATGCCGTGAAGCTCGGGCTCCTGCGCGGGCGAGACCTCTTTGACGCCCATCGTGCCCATCGCGATCTTGTCCGACGCGAACACCTGCATCGCCATCAGCGCCAACGCGATGACGAGGATCGTCACACCGCCCACGCCGACCGCGAACAGCACCCCCACCAGCACCGCGTAGACGACGACCAGCAGGAACAGCGTCAGGAACATCCGCGCCTGCAGACCCGAGTCCCTGCCGAACGCCTTGCGGCCCTTGTGAGCGGTGGCTGACACGGCATCGATTGTCGCAGAAACGCCTTGCGCTCCCCTAAAGTGCGCAGGCGTGAAACCGACCTTCGACGTGCTCGGCCTCTCGATCAAGAGCTTCGGCGTCGTCTTCGCCCTTGCCTTCCTCGCCTGCGGGATGCTGATCGCGCGCAGGCTGCGCGAGCTGGGCAAGCCCGTCGACTGGGCGTACGAGCTCGTCTTCGCCGCGCTCGTCGGCGGGCTCGTCGGGGCGCGCGGCTACTACGTGCTGCAGAACTACGACGAAGTCAAGGGCCACCTGCTCTCCAGCGTCTTCTCCGGGTCCGGGCTGATCTGGTACGGCGGAGCGATCGGCGGCGCCATCGGGGTGCTCGCCTGGATGCGCTGGCGCCGCCAGCTGAGCCTGGTGATGCTGGACATGACCGTCACCGCGCTGGCCCTCGGCTACGCGCTGGGGCGCATCGGCTGCCAGGTCTCCGGCGACGGCGACTACGGCATCCGCTCCAACCTGCCCTGGGCGATGGGCTACCCCCATGGCACCGTGCCCACGCCGCCCGGCGTCACCGTCCAGCCGACCCCGATCTACGAGACCGTCACGATGGGGCTCGTCGCGCTGCTCCTCTGGCGCCTGCGCGACCGCGTCCGTCCGGGGGTGATCGTCGCGCTCTACTGCCTGCTGAGCGGCCTCGAGCGCTTCCTCGTCGAGTTCATCCGCCGCAACAAGGAGGTCCTCGTCGGGCTCACCGCGGCCCAGGTCGAGAGTGTCGTGCTGATGATCGTCGGCGCCGTCTGGCTCGCCCTGCTCGTCCGCGGAAGCGGCCTCGACGGGCTGCGCGTGGCGCGCACCGGCGGTCCGCGGCCTGCGGCGGCCTGAGCGGCACGCGATAATCCCCGGCGGATGGCAACCGAGACTCACACCGGCGGCGCGCTCAGCGCCGGCCTGCAGCGGGTCTTCCCGCTCGGCAGCCGCGTCAACGAGCGCGGACGCCTGGAGATCGGCGGCTGCGACACGATCGAGCTCGCCCGGGAGTTCGGCACCCCGGCCTACGTCGTCGCCGAGGACGACCTGCGCGCCCGCGCCCGGGCCTTCCTCGCCGCGGGCCGCGCCGCCGGACACGACCAGCTGCAGGTCCTGTTCGCCTCCAAGGCCTTCCCCTGCAGCGCCGTCCTCGCCCTCTTCGCCCAGGAGGAGCTGTGGTGCGACGTCGCCTCCGGCGGCGAGCTGCACCTCGCGCTGAACGCCGGCTTCGCCCCGGAGCGGATCGTGCTGCACGGCAACGCCAAGTCGCCGGAGGAGCTGCGCGCCGCGCTGCGTCGGCGGATCGGGCTGATCGTGATCGACAACTTCGACGAGATCGACAGCCTGCGGCGACTGATCGCGGAGGGCGAGCTCGCCGACCGCGGCCCCCAGCCGGTGCTGGTGCGCGCCACCCCGGACGTCCGGGGGGAGACCCACGAGAAGATCTCCACCGGCCAGGCCGACTCGAAGTTCGGCTTCGGCATGGGCGAGGTGCCGGAGGCGATCGCCCGCGTCCGCGAGGTCGCCGGCCTAGCGCTGGAGGGGGTGCACGCCCACATCGGCTCCCAGCTGTTCGAGCTCGAACCCTTCCGCCGCAGCGCGGCGGCGCTGGCCTCGCTCGCCGACCTCGTCCTGGAGGGGACGGCTTCTCCGACCTGGGATCTCGGCGGCGGTCTCGGCGTGGCCTACACCGCCGAGCAGCAGCCGCCCAGCATCGAGGAGTACGTCGGCGCCCTCGTCGCCGCCGCCGACGAGCGCCTCGGCGAGCACGGGCGCCTGCTGATCGAGCCCGGACGCGCCCTGGTCGCCAACGCCGGCGTCACCCTCTACACGGTGCAGAGCGTCAAGCGCAACGTCTCCACCTGGGTCGCCGTCGACGGCGGGATGTCCGACAACCTCCGCCCGATGCTCTACGGGGCGCGCTACGAAGCCCACGTCGCCGACCGGCTGGGACCGGGGGCGGACGCTGCCGTCGGTGGCGAGGCCGGGGTTGGCGCCGAGCCCCGACGTTTGACGCGGTGCATCCTCGCCGGCAAGCACTGCGAGTCGGGCGACGTCATCGTCCGCGACGCCCTGCTCGACGACCCCCGGCCGGGCGACGTGATCGTGACGCCCGCCACCGGCGCCTACGGCTACGCCATGGCCAGCAACTACAACGGTGTGCCCCGCGCGCCGGTCATCTTCTGCGCCGGCGGCGATGCTCGCGTGGTGGTGCGGCGGGAGACATTCGCGGACATGACGGCTCGCGATGCCGGCTGAATCGTCCGCGATGCCGGCGCGGTCGTCTGCGACGCCGGCGCGGTCGTCGGCGACGCCGGCCGAGCCCCTCCGGGTGGGACTGCTCGGCCACGGCACGGTCGGCTCGGCGTTCGCCGCCCTGCTCGACGAGCGGGCGGCCGAGATCGAGCGCTTCAACGGCCGCCGGCCGGTCATCACCGGCGTCCTGACCCGCTCCCGGGGCAGCTTCGACGACGTGCTGGCCGACGCCGACATCGTCGTCGAGCTGATGGGTGGCACGGAACCGGCCAGGGAGTACCTGTTGGCCGCCCTGCGCGCCGGCCGGGATGTGGTGAGCGCCAACAAGCAGCTGCTCTCCCAGCACGGGGAGGAGCTCTTCGAGGTCGCCCGCGAGCGCGACGTGCGGCTGCGCTTCGAGGCCGCCGTCGCCGGCGCGGTGCCGGTGGTGCGCCTGCTCGAGGAGTCCCTCGCGGCGACGCCGATCGAGCGGATCCACGGCATCGTCAACGGCACCACCAACTACATCCTCAGCGAGATGGCCCGCGGCAGCAGCTACGAGCAGGCGCTCGCCGAGGCCCAGCGCAAGGGCTACGCCGAGGCCGACCCCAGCGACGACGTCTCCGGTCGCGACGCGGCGGCGAAGATGGCGATCCTCGCCCGGCTGGCCTTCGGGGTGCCGGTGCACCTCGACGACGTTCCCTACGAGGGCATCGAGCACCTCCAGGCCGACGACCTCGAGCACGCCCGCGAACTCGGGCTCGGGTTGAAGCTGATCGGCGCCGCCGAGCGCCGGGGCGGCGCGATCTCGGTGAGGGTGCACCCGGCGTTCCTCTACGCCGGCCACCCCCTCTCCTCGGTCTCGGGGCCGTTCAACGCGATCACGGTCGAATCGGAGGCGATCACCGAGATCACGATGTCCGGCCCCGGCGCCGGCGGCCTGCAGACGGCGAGCGCCGTGCTGGGCGACGTCGTCAGCGTCATGACCGGCGGCGCCCGGCCCCCGGCGCCGCCGCTGGCGCTGCCGCTGCTGGAGGACGTGAAGAGCGCCTTCTACCTGCACCTCGACGTCGAGGACCGCTCCGGCGTCCTGGCCGCGGTGACGCGGGTATTGGAGGAGCAGGAGGTCTCGATCAAGTCCTTCGTCCAGCGCGGCCGGGGAGCCGGCGAGGGGGTGCGCCTGGTGATGGTCGTCCACCCCCTGCCCGAGTCGCGACTGCAGCAGGCCCTGGCGCGTCTGGCCGAGCTCGATTCCGTGCGCTCGGCGCCACGGGCGATCAGGGTGATAGAAGAGGAGTTCCTGTGATCGTCCCCGGCCTCATCGAGCGCTACCGCGAGCACCTGCCGTTCGGCCCGGACGACCCCGTCGTCAGCCTCGGGGAGGGCTCCACGCAGCTGCTGCGGGCGCCGGTGATCTCCGAGATGGTCGGCGCCGAGGTCTACCTGAAGCTCGAGGGGGGCAACCCGACGGGCTCGTTCAAGGATCGCGGCATGACCTGCGCCGTGTCGGCCGCCGTCCGGGAAGGCTCGAAGGCGGTGATCTGCGCCTCGACCGGAAACACCGCCGCCAGCGCCGCCGCCTACGCCGCCAAGGCGGGCCTGACGTGCGCGGTGATCGTGCCGGACGGGAAGATCGCGATGGGCAAGCTCGCCCAGACCCTGATCCACGGGGCGCGGGTGATCGCCCTGTCGGGCAACTTCGACCGCGGCCTGGAGCTGGTCCGGGAGATCGTCGCCCGCCATCCCATCACGCTGGTCAACTCGCTCAACAACTTCCGCATCGAAGGTCAGAAGACCTCGGCGTTCGAGCTCATCGAGGACCTCGAAGGTCCGCCCGACCTGCTCTGCATCCCGGTCGGCAACGCCGGCAACGTCACCGCCTACTGGCGGGGGTTCAAGGAGATGGGCGCCGAGCCGCGCCTCTTCGGCTTCCAGGCCGAGGGCGCCGCGCCGCTCGTGCTCGGCCACCCCGTCGAGCACCCGGAGACGGTGGCCAGCGCGATCCGCATCGGCAAACCGGTGCGCTGGGAGGATGCGATGGCGGCGATGACGGACTCCCGGGGCGCGATCCGGGCGGTCGCCGACGGTGAGATCCTGGCCGCCTACCGCCTGCTGGCCGCCAAGGAAGGGATGTTCTGCGAGCCCGCCTCGGCGGCCTCCGTGGCGGGGCTGCTGAAGTACGGCGCCGACGGCGCCGCGCGGGTCGTCTGCGTGATGACGGGGCGCGGCATCAAGGACCAGCAGACGGCGATCGACAACGCCAACGGGCGTGTCATCCCCTGCGCCGCCGAAGCCGTCGCCCTCGAAGAGGCCGTGTTGGGGGAGGGGCAGGCGATCGGGGCCGGCGCGGAGTGGGAGGCGGAGGATGGGTAGCGGCCCGGCGTGGGCATGATCCGCCGGCGCGTGGTGCGCGTGCCGGCGTCCTCGGCGAACCTGGGGCCGGGCTTCGACTGCATGGCGGCGGCGCTGGCGCTGCACGTCGAGCTCGAGGTCCGGGAGACGGGGGAGTTCGCGGTGCAGAGCGAGCTGCCGCTGCCGCTCGGCCGGGAGAACCTCTGCGTGAGGGCCTTCGAGCGGCTGCACCCGGCCGAGGGCTTCACGTTCCGGATCGCCTCCGACATCCCGCTCTCCGGCGGTCTGGGCTCCAGCGCGGCGGCAACGGTGGCGGGTCTGATGGCCGCCGACCACCTCTTCGAGCTCGACGCCGACGTGCTGGCGTTGGCGAGCGAGATCGAGGGGCACCCGGACAACGCGGCGGCGGCGCTGCACGGGGGCTTCGTGATCTGCGCCGATGGCGACGCCGTGCGCTACGACGCGCCGACGGGCCTGGAGGCGCTGGCGGTGGTGCCCGGGGAGGCGGTGCGCACGCGCGAGGCGCGGGCGGCGCTGGACGAGGAGGTGCCGCTCCAGGAGGCGGTCTTCAACGTCGCCCACGGAGCCCTCTTGACGCTGGGGCTGGCGCGGGGCGACTGGGACCTGGTGGGCCGGGGGTTGCGGGACCGGCTGCACCAGTGGCGGCGGTCGCATCTCTACCCGCGCTCCTATGACCTCGCGACGCGCGCCCGGGAGCTGGGGGCGCTGGGGGCGACGATCTCCGGCGCCGGGCCGACGGTGCTGATCTGGTGTCACTACGAGCAGACCGGAGCCGTCGTGGAGGCGCTGCGAGACGAGATCGGGGGCTGGGCGCGGCTGTTGCGGACACCGTTCGAGCCGCAGGGGGCCTACGTGGCGGGGATGTAGGGGCGAGGCGATGGCGACGGCGCCTTCGCCGAGTTATGCGCGATCGCGCAGATAACGCGTTTTCGAGGGTCTTTGGGGGCAGATATGCGCGATCGCGCAGAAAGTATGACGATTGGCTGATTTTAAGCTAATATCTGCGTGATCGCGCAGATGGATGAGGAGTCGCCTACACGAGAGATCGCCCGGCGGGTTCGCGACGAGCGTCGCCGGCAGGGCATGGATCAGCGGACGCTGGCGCTGGTGGCAAACGTCGGCGTGCGCTCGATTCACCGTATCGAGAGCGGAGAACAGACAATTCGTCTGGACATCCTGCTGCGCGTGCTGCGCGCTCTCGGAATGCAGCTGACAGTGACCTCGCGCGCGCGATCATGAGTCTCGGGGTGTATCGGGACGGCGTCGAGGTGGGACGCCTGGAGCTCGACCCGGAGCGCATCGGGCTCGAACACTGGAGCGACTTCGCCTACGACATGCGGCTCGACCCGGCCGGCTTCGAGCGTGTCCGTCAGGAGTTGGCGGCGCAGGCGCAGGCGCAGGCGCAGACGCTGCGCGAGGAGGCCCGCGTCGAGGGGTGGTACGACGAGGTCATCGAGGCGATTCTCCAGAGCATCGCCTCGCGTGCGCCTCGGGTGGTGTGAGGGGCTGGCGGGTCAGGTTTTCGCGAAGAGCGGAAGCGACGCGAACCGCCTGTCGAGCAAACCCACGAGCGAAGGGTTGGCTTGGTAGGCGGATGATTCTCGGCGTTCGGCCCATGCTGCGAGAATGAGTTGTACTTGATCGCGCACCGTGTTGGTTGTTTGCTCCTCGCTGAGTCCGGCTCGCTGGGCAAGGCGACGAAACGTCTGCTCCTTCACCTCCTCGGCGACTCTGGCTTCGCCTAGCTTGAGAGCCAGTTGCCTGTTCAATGTCGAATCCGCTGCCTCGAATTGGCTGACCGCCACAATGTCATAGGCAGGCGCCAGATGGGCATTGCGTCCGTCGGGATAGATCAGCGACCAGTTCTTTGCATGCGCATCTGAGTTGCCAATGCCGACGACGAAGACCAGGCGACGAAGGAACTCGTTCGTGTCGCGTGGGCCGCAAGTCGCGGCTATCACCCGGGCGATGGCGTCGTAGCTCGTCGCTTTGTACTTTTGTCGCGGGGATAGGCCGAGAACCTGTGCGAAATCCTCGATATGAGTTCGTCGATCTGCCGCCGCACGGTCGAATCTTCGCACTGCGAGAGCTAGCCTGCCGCCGAGTGATATGTTGTCCGGGAGGCCCTCGATTTCTTGGGGCTCGACGAGCCGGGTCTCGGGTACCGTAAGTCCAGAGCCGCGGGCCAATTCCATCATCAGATGCTCATTCTCGGGTACGCCGTCATAGGTCTGATGGGGCAGCTTCACGATCCAGTCCCCACCCATGCCCTGTGCGGGAATCGTCAACCCTCGGTCGGAGCGGATTGCGGAGAACTTGAGCTGTATCCCGGCGAGGGAGAATCGCAGAGGAAGCCGGGTGGGCGTCGAAGCAGAGAGCTGCACCCTGCTTTGCTCTGTCGGCTTGGCATCGGTCTCGTCAAGCGGACTTACTCGCACCGCGCCCGGCAGGTCGTCTCCCAATAGGCGCAGCAGGAAGAACGAGCGAGACTGATCGACTTCCGCGCGCTCGGCGATGAGTGCCCTCAGCGGCCCTTCGGGCAGCAGGTTTGCGAACCAGGAGGGAATTCCCTGTCGGGTTCGATAGGGGCGCCTAGGGTCGTCCTCGAACGTCTGCCCGAGCACCGGCCGGTTGGCAAGTTCGAGGTAATCGTCGTCAAGTTCGAATACGGAGCCCTCGTTTCGGCGGTGCAGTAGGCCGACCCGCACATCTCCAAGCGAGACGACGAGCGCTGTCACGGTTGCGCCTTGGCCAGCGCAAGGAGCTCGGCGATCGCCGGTCGATCGTTTGCCTGTGGCTCCGTGAGTGTATCCAGCCTGGCGGGCAAGAGAGTGGAGAGCGATCGTTCTCTGAGCGTGACCAGTTGACCAAGGTCCAGCCCGGCGTCGCGCTCCAGCGGTCCGTTCACGCCGTGGCTCGCCAGGATATCTGCCGAAGCTGCCGCGAAGGTGTCCGCGATCTCGTCATCCCTCAGTGCGGGATGTAGGAATACGCTTGCGATTGAGTCGAAGCGACCGCTCCGCGACGGGATGCGCAGCAGCTCTCCCTCGTCGAGCAGCGCTGCCACATCGACAGGCTTGCCGTCTCGCAAATTCAGTGGCTGCAGGCGATTGAGCAGTGCAATGTTCAGGCGGCCGGCGGCACGGTTGAGTTGGTGCGAGCGAAGATCCAGTGAGGGAGTTGGAAGGGCGGGCGCGAGCCGGAGTAGGCGCTGGACAGTGGCGCTTTCGTCCTCGTCGATCGCCTGAACGGCTCGGCGCAACACGGGTGCCGCGCCGGAGCCGCCGCTGCCGCCGGCGACGGCGCCACGCCAAAGCCATCGGCGCAGAAGGATGCGATTACGCTGCGTCGGATCGTGGTGAAGCGTCAGGAGACGTGCCAAGACGGGGATCACATACGCATATGGGAGTACCCGTACGTGGGGGATGCCGGCATCGTACTGAAGAAAGGCAACGACCCTGCGGAGCGCATCGAGGGCCGTCGCAAACGCAGCGGCTGGATCCTCGCCTTTAGCGAACTCCCCACGAAAGTCGCGATACGGATCTCCATTGCTGCGGATGGCGAGAAGCGCACGCAGGACGGTGTCCTCTTGCGGTGAGCCAAAACCCAAGTTGCCGACGTCCTCCACCAACGAGCGCAGGTCGGCCGGCTCAGATCCATTGGTCGCCGCATGCAGCGACTGAAACACCTCGGCCTTGGTGAGACGCTTGCCGTATGTGTTCATCCGGTCGAAGATGATTCGCAGCTCACTCTCCGTGGCTGCGCGGACGAGCGACACAGGCACGCGGTAGTCACGCAGTTGGTTGCCGAGTTCGGTGGCGGCCTGTACCTGGTCGCTGGATGCTCCGTTCTCTCGAAACTCGATTAGCCAGCTGACGAACTCGTTGGTGTCGACTACGCGACGCAGTGGGATCCAGTCGCTCGACGGTCGTCTTCGAGGTCCCGGGCGCTTGAACTCCGCCGTCGAGAGGTCGTAGTAGAGATCGAACTCGGCACTGCAATCCGGTGGACTGGCGAGCACCCCTACGATACTTGTCAGTCTCTGTTGACCATCCACGACCCACCATGCGTCCTCCATAGCGGGGGCCTCGATCTGGAGAGGTCCGAACTCGACGTGTCCCGCATCGGCGGCGCGCTCCCAGATCAGGAGGCTGCCGATCGGATATCCGCGCCGGATGCTGTCGAACAATTGCTCGATGTCTTCTGCCTGCCATCGGAAGCGCCGCTGAAACGGAGGTATGCGCAGCTTGCCGTGTTTGGCCTGCGCTACCAATTCGGAAACCGAGCGTGCCTCTGCGACTGGGCGTGGAAGCGACTCCATGTTAAGTAGCGTAGGGTGTAGGCCGGCGCGAGCGTGTGTCGTCGGTGCGCTCAGCGCCGTCGCGCCGCCGGCTCCAGCGCCGGGTTGGCCCAGCCGGCGTCGGTGGGGTTGAGCGTGGTCCCCGGGGGGACGATCTCGTCGATGCGGTCGAGCAGGGCGTCCTCGAGCTGGACGTCGGGGGCGCCCAGCTGGGACTCGAGCTGCTCGATGGTACGGGGGCCGATGATGGCGGCGGTCACGGCGGGGTGGCGGATGACGAAGGCCAGGGCGATGTGTATCAGCGAGATCCCGGCCTCCTCGGCGAGCTGGGCGAGCGCGTCGGCGGCCTCCAGCTTGGCCTGGTTGCCCGGCAGCGAGAGGTCGTAGCGCTGGGGGATCATCGCCGAGCGCCGTGAGGTGAGGTCCTCGGCGCCCTTGCGCCAGCGCCCCGACAGCCAGCCCCCGGCGAGCGGACTCCAGGGGATGACGCCGATCCCGTATTCGCGGCAGGTCGGCAGGACGTCGGCCTCGATGCCGCGGACGAGGATCGAGTAGGGGGGCTGCTCGCAGACGAAGCGCCGGTGGCCGCGGTCGCGGGCGATCCACTGGGCCTTGACGATCTGGGCGGCGGGGTAGGTTGAGGAGCCGATGTAGCGGACCTTGCCCTGGGAGACGAGGTCGGAGAGCGCGCCGAGGGTCTCGTCGTGGTCTGTCCAGGGGTCCCAGCGATGGACCTGGTAGAGGTCGATCCAGTCTGTTTTCAGCCGCCGCAGGGAGTCCTCGACCTCCCGGAAGATCCAGCGCCGGGAGTTGCCGGCCTGGTTGACGTCGTCGCCCATGGTGCCGTGGAGCTTGGTGGCCAGCACGACGTGCTCGCGGCGGCCGCCGGCGAGGGCCTTGCCGACGATCTCCTCGGACTCCCCGCGGGAGTAGACGTCGGCGGTGTCGATGAAGTTGATCCCGGCATCCAGGGCGCGGTGGACGATGCGGATCGACCTGTCGTGGTCGGTCTCGCCCCAGGCGCCGAACATCATGGCGCCGAGGCAGAGGGGGCTGACCTGGACTCCGGTGGGGCCGAGGGGGCGAGGCTCCATTGACGCCCCGTTATAGCGGCCACTCGTAGTAGTGCTGGATCGAGCCGTCGGGCCTGCCCTCGTGGTTGTCGAAGCCGCAGCTCTCGTACAGGGCGCGGGCGACGGGCAAATCGCCGTCCTGGCCCACGAGCTGCTCGCCCGTGCCCAGCGGGAGCGCGGCTTACGCCGGCGATGCGGCGGCCACTTCGACCGACACGACCCGGTTGGGGGCGGCCAGCGCCGACCGCGCCGCTGCCTCGAGCGCTTGACGATCGAGGTCGTAACGAGCGGCGACGGCCGCAAGCGGCTCTGCGATCCCCATATCCGGGTAGAGCAACTGCACCTCGACGGGCTGACCCGCAAAGAGAGCGACAATCGCCCGCGGATGCACCTCGTCGCTGTGCTCAGCGATCCGCGCGTCGACGATCGAGATCGAGATCGCGTTCGCGCTGGTGTCGTAGTCGGCTCGCACGTCAGCTCCGAAGAAAGACCGTGATCACAAAGCCAGGCTCGTCCCCGGCTGCCACAACCAGGATAGGACGGCCATCGCCTCTCTCGCCGGCAAGTCGAAGATTGCCGCGTTCATCCAGCTCCCGACAGGACGGGTTGGCAGGGCGGCTGGGGGGCCGAGGCTCGACCTATGCTGCGGTCGATGTGCGGCCGCTACACGAACACGGTGGGGGTGCAGGAAGTGAACGCCCGCCTGCACGTCCCGATCCCGACGGCGGAGGGCACCCGGCGCTACAACATCGCGCCGACCGAAGAGGTGCTGGCGGTCGTGGCGCCCCACGGCGAGTCCGAAGCCCGGTTGTTGCGCTGGGGCCTGGTGCCGCCGTGGGCGAAGGACCTGAAGATCGGCTCGCGGTTCATCAACGCCCGGATGGAGACGGTGGCGGAGAAGGCGCCCTACCGGACGCTGATCCCGAGGGCCTCGCGCCGGGCGCTGCAGGTCGCGGACGGCTACTTCGAGTGGCTGCAGCCCGAGCAGCGGCGTCGCGACAGGGAGCCACCGCAGCCGTTTCACTTCCAGGTCGACGGCGGCGAGGTGTTCGCTTTCGCGGCGCTGTGGACGCCGGCGAAGATCGGCGGGGAGTGGGTGCACAGCGTGGCGTTGCTGACGTGCGACTCGGCCGCGAACCCGGTGGCGGCGGCGATCCACGACCGGATGCCGGTGATCCTGGCCGACGATGAGTCGCGCCGGGCGTGGCTGGATCCGGCGCTGGACGCTCGGGACGCGCTGGCGCTGTGCGGGCCGCTGCCGGCGCAGAGGTTGAGTGCGCGGCCGGTGAGCACGGCGGTGAACAAGCCCGACCCCGACGCCGAGGGGCCGCAGCTGCTGCAGGCGCCTGAGTCGCCGTCGAGCGCGGCCTGACGCGGCGAGGCGGCTGACGCGGCGGAGGCTCCCGGGTCGAGGCGGCGGGCCGGGCGAGGCGAGGCGGCTGGCGGGTCAGGCGGCTGGCGAGGCAAGGCGGCGGGCCGGGCGGCCTCAGCTCGGCGTCTCGGCCCGGCGCACGCAGAGGTCGGCGCACTGCTCCATGTAGCGGGCCCAAGCGGTGTGGACGAAGAGTGAAAGGGCGAGCCTCGCGACGAGGCCGCGGCGGGCGTGAAAGGAGTAGGTCCAGCTAAACCCCGATCCGTGGGGAGTGGGGTGAAAGGTCCAGGCCCCAAGGGCGTAGTCGGCGAGGTGGCAGAGGGGGGCGGCGAAGCGGTCGACGCGGTACTCGAAGCGCTGGGGGCGCCGCCACTGGAGTACCTGCTCGTGGACGCCGGCGCCGTCGTCGAGCAGGACGGTGCGGGCCGAGCCCGGTGTGCTCCAGGGGCCGGTGAGGTCGCGGGTGCCGAGCACCGCCGGGATCGGTCCCCAGCGGTGCAGGACGTGGGGGAGGACGTCCTCGGCGACGATGACGTCGAAGGCGCGCTCGACGGAGACGCGGGGTGTGCGGGCGACGGTGTGGGAGACCAAAGCCATTCGGGCGTCAAGCTACCCGACGGGCGTGGGCCCGTTGAGCAGCGGCTGGTCCTCGATCTCGACGCGGGTGGACTCGAGGAAGCGGCTGACCATGTTGTAGTAGCTGGCGAGCAGGATGACGTCGGCGGCTTCGCGCGGCCCGTAGCGCACGACGAGCTCCCGCCGGGGGGCGTCGAGGGCGCTGGAGAGCACGGCGCCGCCGAGTCCGAGAAAGGGCCGCAGGGCACGGGGCGAGCCGGCGACCATGCGAAAGACGTTCAGCGGCGGCATCGTGGCGAGCAGCTCGCGGTGCTCGGGCGCGAGCTCGTCGTCGGTGGGCAGGGGAATGGTTGGCGGCATCGTGATCTCCGGGGTCGCGAAGGGGAAGGAGAAGGGTGGCGGACGAAAATCGTGGAGGACCTGCCGAGGCGCCGCGACTGCTGCGGGGGCCAGGTCGAGCGCGGCCCGGCTGGTCAACGCCGAACACGGTGCCGGCATCCACCCAGGCGGGGGCGCGGCCGCCTGTGGCGCACGATCCTCGTGCCGGCAAGCAGGTCGGGGAGTGTCCGCCGCTGTGAGAGGAACGGGAGGGGGCAGTTGTTGACGGTGACCGCAAGCGCGGCACGGATCAAGGCCGGCAGACATGACACGCCTACGGGGCCGTGGGTCTGCTGGAGGTGGGCGAGGGCCTCCTGAAGAGCCTCCGGGCTATCGTGGTGCTCGGCTCGCAGCCGACGGAGCTCACGATGGAGCTCTAGCTGCCGCGCTTGCCGCTTCGCATCCGGTCCGCGGGTCGTGATCTGGATCAGCTTATGGATGGCGCGCGGCGCGGCGAGCAGGACAATCGTCTGGCGCAGGCTGGGATCGGCATCGGTGCGGGCGTCCACCCGCCTGACGCGCCGCCTGTCTGGGCCGCGCGCGATGCGTCGCCGCTCCAGGGCCACCGCCAGTGCGAACCCGCCGGCCCGCATGCCGATCCGCCCCGGCGCGGAACCGAACAGGTTGCCGAAGGCTCGAACCCGGTCCACTACCCTACGCCATCTCCGCCAGCCGCCCCCGGGCCTCGTCGAGCCCGGGCAGCCGCTCCAGGACCTCGCGGGCGACCCCGACGTAGTCGGCGCCGAGGTCGGGCCGGTAGTCGAGGATGGAGAGGGCGCGCTCGGCGGATTCGGCGTAGGCGATGGAGGAGCGGACGACGGTCTCCAGGACGCGGTCCCCGAGCTGCTGGCGCAGCGAGGCGAGGGCCTCGCGGGAGTGGACGGTGCGCATGTCGGCGAGGTTCAGCAGGACGCCGAGGAGCTCGAGCTCGGGGTTGAGGGTGTCGCGGGCGAGCTCGATGACCTCCAGCGCCTGCTGGACGCCCTGCAGCGCGAAGTACTGGGCCTCGGCGGTGATGAGGGCGTAGTCGGCGGCGACGAGGGCGTTGACGGTGAGCAGCCCGAGGGAGGGGGGGCAGTCGATGAGGACGAGGTCGTACTCGCCGGGGACCTTGGCCAGGGCGCGGCGCAGGGTGAGCTCGCGGCCGAGGCGGCCGCCGAGGGCGAGCTCGGCCTCGGCGAGGTTGAGGTTGGCGGGGATGACGTCCTCGTGGATCGCCTCGGCGGCGCCGGCGCGGCCGGAGAGGACGTCGCCGATGGTGGGCTCCGCGTCGGGTGGGAGGTCGAAGTAGTCGGAGAGGTTGCCCTGGGGGTCGAGGTCGACGGCGAGCGTCCGGACGCCGGCGCGGCGCAGCGCGTCGGAGAGGGTGCGGACGGTGGTGGTCTTGCCGGTCCCCCCCTTCTGGGAGAGGACGGCGATCGTCTGGGGCATAGGGCGATACTATGCCGGGGATGGCGGAGGAGCGGGACGCTGGGGAGGAGCCGTCCGGGGAGGTCCACCCGGAGACGGCGGCGACGCTCGACGCGGCGGCCGAGTTCGAGTACCACTCGGAGTTCGACTGGGACAGCCAGCACGGCGACGGGGCGTGGTCGATCCGCTGCTACGACGTCCACAAGCGGCTCGGCGGGATCCCGGTCCTGAACGGCCTCAACGTGGCGATCCCCGACGAGACCGTCACCGTCGTCCTCGGCCCCTCGGGGACGGGGAAGAGCGTGCTGATCAAACACCTCATCGGCCTGATGTTCCCCGACAAGGGCGACATCATCGTCCACGGCCAGTCCGTGCCGAGCCTGCCGATGCCCGACCTGCTGGCGCTGCGCCGCCGGATCGGGGTCCTCTTCCAGGACGGGGCCCTGTTCGGGTCGATGTCGGTGTTCGACAACGTCGCCTTCCCCCTGCGCCAGCACACCGACATGTCCGAGACCCAGATCCGCCAGCGGGTGCGCCAGCGCCTGACGGACGTCGGCCTCGGCGACGCCATGGACTTCGCCCCCAACCAGCTCTCGGGCGGGATGCGCAAGCGGGCGGGCTTCGCCCGGGCCCTGGTCATGGAGCCCGACATCGTGATCTTCGACGAGCCCGACTCGGGCCTGGACCCGGTGCGGACGGCGCTGCTGTGCGAACTCATCAAGGAGATGCACGGCCAGTTCGGGGGGACCTACATCGTGGTCACCCACGACATCGCCTCGGCGCGGCGGATCGGCGAGTTCATCGCCCTGCTGTGGCGGGGGCGGATCGTGGAGGCGGGCGACGCCGAGCGGATGTTCTCCTCGGAGAACCCCTTCGTGCGGCAGTTCCTCAGCGGCTCCGCCGAGGGGCCGCTGGGCATGGACTGAAGCGCGCCGGTCGGGCGGGCATTGTGCGAACATGTGTTCGCCCATGATCGTCTGCCTCCACCTCCCCCGCTTCGAGCTCGCCGTCGCCGCCGGCGGCGGGGCGCAGGCGGCCGAGGACGCGCTGGGCGGCGCGGCGCTGGCGATCGCCCCGGCGCCGGGCGGGCAGCCGCGGGTGGGGGAGGTCTCGGGGGCCGCCGAAGCCCGCGGGGTGCACCGCGGGATGGCGCTCGGGGAGGCCCTGGCGCGCTGCCCCGAGCTGCGGCTCGTGCCCGGCGATCCGCTGCAGGCGGGGCGCGCCTGGGAGGAGGTGGCGTGCGCCCTGGAGGGCATCGGCGCGGCGGTGGAGCTGGCGTCCCCTGGCCTGGCCTTCTTCGCGGCCGACGGCCTGCGCGGGCTGCACGGCGGGGAGGCCGGGGTGATCGCCGCCGCCGGCCGCGCCCTGCGTCGCCCCGATCGGGGCGCCCTCGATCGGGGCCGCATGGGGTACCGCGGCACCGGGCGGATCGGGGCGGGGCCGACCCGCTTCTGTGCCCTGGCCGCCGCCCTGCGGGCCCGGCCGCGGCGGGCGCGGGTGCTGCGCGATCCGGTCGAGGCCCGGCGCCACCTGGCTGCTTGCCCGGTCGAGCTCCTGGCTCACCGCGCGGAGACCGCGGAGCTGGTGCAGCCGCTGTGCCGCCTCGGCATCCGCACGCTGGGGGAGCTCGCCGCGCTGCGCCCCGACGCGCTCGCCGACCGCTTCGGTGAGCCCGGCCTGCTCGCCCGCCGGCTGGCGCTGGGAGAGGACACCCCGCTGCGCCCGCGCGAGGCGGGGGAGCGCCTGGAGGAGGCCCTGGAGCTGTGGGAGGCCGGTTCGGGGCCGGCGCTGGAGCGGGTGCTGGGCCTGCTCGTCGACCGCCTCCTCGCCCGGCCCGAGCGCCGCGGGCGGACGCTGCGGGCGCTGGTCCTCGCGGCGCGGCTGGCGGCGGGCGGGACGTGGAGCGAGCGGGTGGTGCTGCGCGAAGCCCTGTCGGACCCCCGGCGGCTGCGCCTCGCGCTCGCCTCCCGGCTGGCGCTGCTGCCGGCGCCGGCCGCCGCCCTGAGCCTGGTCGCCGAGCGCTTCGGCCCGCCCGAGGGGGCTCAGGGAGCACTCGCGCTGGGCAGCCCCGACGACGCCCACGGCGCCCGTCTCGCCCGGCGGGCACGGCTCGGCGAGGCCGTCGGGCAGGCCCGCGCCGCCGCCGGGCCGGGGGCGGCGCTGCGGGCGCTGTGCGTGGACCCCGACTCCCGGGTGCCCGAGCGCCGCGTCGTCCTGACACCGTTCGCGCCGTGAGCCCGCGGGGGGAGGCGAGGCGCGGGGCGGGCGCTCGGGCGGGCGCCGCCGGTCGGGCCGGGGCGGCCGGGTTGGACGGGCGGACGTCGTCGGGGGGTGGAGGGGGTCTGGCGGGAGGCGGACGGGTGCTGGGTCAGCCGAGGTGTGTGCGCGTGCGCGCGGGCGCACACGGGGTGCCGCTGGAGGTGGACCGGCGCCGGGTGGAGGCGGTGCGGGAGTCGTGGCTGATCGAGGACCGCTGGTGGACCGGCCGGCCGCTGCGCCGCCGCTACTGGGAGGTGCTCGACGCCGGGGGGCGCAACATCGTCGTCTTCCACGACCTCGCCAGCGGTGAGTGGTTCGGGCAGATGGGGTGAGCCACCTGCCATCGACTGACAGTTGCTCTGTGCCTGTAGTGGGCCAGCCGTCTGTCTGTGGCACCACCGCCGTGATATGCGAACATATGTTCGCCCATGACCGCACCCTACACCGAGCTGCACTGCCACTCTGCCTACTCCTTCCTCGACGGCGTCTCCCAGCCCGACGAGCTGGCCCAGCGCGCCGCCGAGCTGGGCTACGAGGCTCTGGCGCTGACAGACCACAACTCGGTGTCGGGCTCGATGGAGCTCGCCCAGGCGGCCCCCTCGTGCGGCCTGCGGGCGATCCACGGCGCCGAGGTCGACCTCATCGCGCCCGGCGGCCCCTCAGCGGACGGCACTCCCCCAGTGCCCGGCGTTCTCCCACCGGCGAGCGGCTCCGGCCGCGCGGATGGGGGCGGCATCGCGGTGCCGGCCGGCACCGCCGGGCAGGGCGAGCCCGCCACCCGCCACCTCACCCTGCTCGTCCGCGACGCCCGGGGCTGGCGCAACCTCTGCCGCATCCTCACCCACGCCCACGCCGGCACCCGCGAGGGGTCGGGCCGGGAGCGCTCTGAGCCGGCGGTGGACCTGGGGACGGTGCTCGACCACGCCGAGGGCCTGGTCTGCCTGACGGGCTGCGCCACGCGCGGGGTCCACGACGAGCCGACGGTGAGGCGGCTGCTGGAGGTCTTCGGCCCCGAGAACATGCGGGTCGAGCTGCAGCGCCCCTACGCCCGCCGCGACCGCGCCCGCAACCGCGCCCTGGAGGGGCTGGCGCGGCGCCTGGGGGTCAGCTGCGTGGCGAGTGGCGACGTCCACGCCCACGACAGCCGCCGGGCTGAGCTGCAGGACGCCTTCGTGGCGCTGCGCCACCGCACCACCCTCGACGCCTCCGAGCCGCTGCGGCGCGGCAACCACAGCCACGTCATGGCCTCCCCGGCGGCGATGGCGGCGCGCTTCGCCGAGCACCCCGGGGCGGTCCGCGAGAGCGTCCGCCTCGCCGAGGAGCTGCGCTTCGAGCTGACGAGCGAGCTCGGCTACAGCTACCCCTACGCCGAGGACCCCGGCGCGATGCGGCGCCTTGCCGAGCTCTGCCAGGCGCGGCTGCACGAGCGCTACGGTCCCGCGGCCGCGCCCGGCGGCCGCGCCGTGCCCGCCGCCGCCTTCGCACAGGCCGCGGGGCGCCTGGAGGAAGAGCTGGGCATCATCGACGGCCTCGGCCTGGGGGGCTTCTTCCTGCTCCACCACGAGCTCCTGGCGCTGGCCCGGGAGATCGCCCGGGAGGTGCGCGGCACGGACCGCCCCAGCGCTCTGCTGGCGCCGGGCCGGGGGCGGGGGTCGTCGGTGTCGTCGATCGTCTGCTACCTCACCGGCCTCTCCCACATCGACCCGATCGCCAACGGGCTGTTAATCGGCCGCTTCCTGCACACCGGCCTGGAGCACCTGCCGGACATCGACCTGGACTTCCCCCGGGACATCCGCGAGGTCCTGATCCCGCGCATCCACGAGCGCTACGGCGCGGATCGCTCGGCGCTGGTCGCGGCCTTCCCGACCTTCCGGGCGCGGGGGGCGATCCGCGAGCTGGGCAAGGTCCTGGGGCTGCCGGCGGCGGAGATCGAGCACGCGGCGCGCGCCGCCGAGCACCACTGGGGTCAGGCCGGCGAGCACGGCGTGGGGATCGCCCCGCGCGACCCCAGCCTGGCGCGCTCCCCGCGCTGGGTCTGGCTCCAGCGCCTGGTGGCCGAGGCCCAGCGGCTGCCGCGCCATCTCTCCCAGCACTCCGGGGGGATGGTGCTGGCGACGCGGCCCCTGATCGACTGCTGCCCGGTGGTGCCGGCCGCGATGGAGGGCCGGCAGATGGTGCAGTGGGACAAGGACTCCTGCGCCGACGCGGGCTTACTGAAGATCGACCTCCTCGGCCTGGGGATGCTGTCGGCGGTGGAACGCTGTGTCGATCTGATCGCCGAGGCCCGGGGGCAGGTGGTCGACCTGTCGCGCATCCCCTACGACGATCCCGAGACCTTCCGCTCGATCCGCCGGGCCGACACGGTGGGGGTCTTCCAGATCGAGAGCCGCGCCCAGATGCAGTCGCTCAAGCGCACCCAGCCGCGCGACCTCGACGACCTGACGATCCAGGTCGCCATCGTCCGTCCCGGGCCGATCCAGGGCGGCGCGGTGAACCCCTACATCGAGCGCCGCCAACGGCTGCGGGAAGACCCGGGCTACGCGATCCCCTACCCCCACCCGTCGCTGGAGCCGGTGCTGGCGCCGACGCTGGGGACGGTGATCTTCCAGGACCAGGTCATGGAAGTCGCCCGGGCCTTCGCCGGCTTCGACGACCGCGAGGCCGAAGGGCTGCGCCGGGCGATGAGCCGCAAGCGCTCCCAGGAGGCGCTGGAGGGCCACCGCGAGCGCTTCCTCGCCGGCGCCCGGGCGCACGTCGGCGCCGACGAGCCGACGGCGCTGGCGGTCTGGGAGATGGTCAGCGGCTTCGCCGGCTTCGGCTTCCCCAAGGCCCACGGGGCGGCCTTCGGGCTGCTCGCCTACCAGTCGGCGTGGCTGCGCGAGCACCACGGCCCGGAGTTCCTCTGCGCGCTGCTCAACGAGCAGCCGATGGGCTTCTACGCCCCCGACAGCCTCGTCCACGAGGCCGAAGGCCGCGGCATCCCGCTGCTGCCGGTCGACGTCAACGCCTCGGCCGCCGACTGCACGGTGGAGGACGGCGGGGTGCGACTCGGGCTGGGCTACGTCAAGGGCGCCGCCGCCGACGACGTGAAGGCGCTGGTCGCCGAGCGGGCGCGCGGCGGCCCCTTCCGCAGCGCCGGCGAGCTAGCAGCCCGCTGCGGGGCGGCGCGGGCGACGCTGGAGCGGCTCGCCTGGGCGGGGGCCTGCGACGGGATCGTCGAGGGCGCCGCCGAGCCCGAGGCCGGGCAGGGCACGGGCGAGCACTCCCGGCGGCGCCGGCGCCTGGCACTGTGGCAGATGGGGATCGCCGCGCCCGGACGGCCGACCGCCGATGGCACCCAGCTCGCCCTGCCGCTGGAGCTGCCCTCGGCGCCCCGTCTGCGCTCCCTGAGCCGCTGGGAGAAGCTGCTCGCCGACTACGCCGCCACGGGGGTCACCGTCGGCGACCACGTCATGGCGGCCCTGCGCCCCCGGCTGACGGCGCACAGGCTCGCCACCAGCGCCCAGCTCGCCCGCCTGCCGCAGGGCTGCGCGGTGAGCGTCGCCGGCCTGGTCATCGCCCGCCAGCGGCCGGGGACGGCGGGGGGCACGATGTTCCTGCTGTTCGAGGACGAGTGGGGGACGATCAACCTGATCGTGCCCCGGGTCGTGTACGAGCGCCACCGGCCGCTGGCGCGGGCCGAGCCGCTGCTGCTCGCCCACGGGCGTCTGGAGCGCAGCGCGGGGGAGACCGTGCGCTCGCTGCGGGAGGCCGACGCCGAGCGGGTGCCGCCGGTGCTCAACGTCGTCGTCCGCGAGCTGCTCGCCCTGGAGGGATTCATAGCCTTCGAGGACACCCCCGCCCCGGCGCGGGTCCACCGCTTACCGCGGCGGCCATCGGAGGCGGCGGGAGGCGACGACGGCGCGGACACCGACGACGCGGCTGCGCTCGGCGCCGGACTGCGCGCGGTGGCGCCGCCGGTGCAGAGCTTCGCGGCGGGGCGGCGGCGGTAGCGGAAGCGAAGGAGGTGTTCTCGGCGGGCGGCGTCCTCAGCGCGGCGGCGCCGGGGCGTGAGGTTCGGGCATGTGCGGCGGGTCGATCACCGTCAACCCCTCGGGCGAGCCGATCGCCAGCAGCGAGCCGGTCGAGCCCGCGAGTGCGCTCACCGCGGTCCGGCGGCGCAGGTCGGCCGCAGGGAGCCACGTCTCGGCGTCCCACAGGCGGACGGTGCGGTCCTCGCCGCCGCTGGCCAGCAGCGGCCGTCCGCCGGGCGGGCTGAGCGAGGCGAGCGCGTTGACGGGACCGGAGTGAGCCTCCCCGGGGCCGCCGTCGCGGGGCACGCGTCGCTCTAGATCCCACAGTCGCAGTTTTCCGTCGTGTCCGCCGCTGACGAGCGTGCCCGGTCCGCTCGCCGTCGGGATCGCCGCCAGTGCGCTCACCGGCCCGCCAGGGGCGGCCGCCAAGTGCGCCGGCCGGAGGGGTCGCTCGCGCTCCACGGGGCGAGCGGGCGGGTGTTGGAGATCCCAGAGCAGCAGCGAGCCGTCCTCGCAGCCCGCGGCCAGCAGGCTGCCGCCGTCGTGCGAGCAGACGCCGGCGAGCGCGCCGATCGCGGCGCCGTCGGCGCGCAGGGCTGCGGAGAGGCGGTATCGCGGCCAGGGGGACGCCGCTCCGTCGCGCTCGTCGCGGCCGGCCCGCCAGAGCAGGACGCGACCGTCGGCGCCGGCCGTCGCCAGCGACGCCGGGCCGTCCGCGGACGGGAGCGCGGCGATCGCGAGCACCGGCCCGGCGTGACCGGTGAGTGGCTCGCCGACCGCGACGCCGGCCTCGGCGTCGAGCAGCCAGACCTCGCCGTGGTCGCCGCCGGCTCCGCTCGCCAGCAGGCAGCGCCCGCCTGCCAGCGGCACCGCGGCCAGCGCCGATACGGGGCGGCTCCGCTCGGCGATGACGGTTGTGAACGCCGCCGCGAGCCGCGGGTCGGAGAACGCCGCCGCGGGCGCCTGTGCCTTGACTGCCACGGCGGCCTCCTGGAGGTGAGCGGCGTTCCAGCGCAGATCGGCGCCGAGCAGCGGGGCGGCACGCCGGTAGGCCATGGCGGTCCGGCCCAGCATGCGGCTCTCGGCGAGCACCGGCGCGAGGGTCAGCGGGTCGGCGGCGACGAGGTACTGGGGTTGCTCGGCGAGCAGCGCGGCCAGCGCGCCCTTGCCGGCGTCGGCGGCGTGGGGCCCGAGGTAGCTGCGCACGTAGGGGTGAGCCTGCGGCCAGATCGGCCTGCCGGATGCGTCGCGCGGGACGCTCGCGAGCAGCGCCCCGGCGATCCGCGCGTTGACCAGGTTGGCGTGGGCGGCGGCGGACGCCTCGGTCGCCTCCCCGTCGGGTTCGCGCAGGCGGGCGGCGAGCAGCCCGCTGAGGAGCCGGAAGACGGATCGCCCCTCGGGTGTGGGCGCTTCGACGATGTAGGCGCCGAGCTGCTCGCGCAGCCAGCGCACGTCGTCGTTGCCGAGCCGCCCGGCCGGCGGCTGGGCGAGTGTGGAGCCGATCGCTTCGGCCACCGGCACCCAGATGTCTTCCCAGGGCAGTCCGCGGCCCTTGGCCCAGGCGAGCGCGGCGAGCAGTGCGCGCGCCGGAGCCGCGCGCTCGCCCAGGCGCTCGAGGTCGTTCGCGAACGCCGCGCCGGGGTCGGAGGGGATCTCCGCGCGCCAGTCGCTGCGACCGACGTCGATCGCGCCGGCCTGCTCGCGCAACGCGAACGCGGCGACCTGGGCGGCGAGGAAGGAGTGCCCGGCTCGGTCGCTGATCGCCTCGGCGATCAGACCGCGCTCGGCGGCGTCGAGCTGCTGGTAGGGCGTGCTCAGCTTGGGCTCGTCGGCCGCGACCAGGAGGTCCTCGACGTAGCCCGTGAGGGCGGGCCGGTCGGCGTAGCGCCGGGTGTCGAGGTCCACAACCAGCGAGGGGTTCGGGATCTGTGCGGCGACCTCGCGCTCGACGCCGAGGATCACGCGCGTTCGCGGCCTGCTCGCCAGCTCGGACACGAGCTGGTCGATCACGACGCCGGGTCGCTGCGTCTGGTCGAGGTCGTCGAGCACGATCAGGCGTCCCCGCTCGGACGGCTCGCTGTCGAGCACGCTCAGCAACTCCGCGGCGCTCCGCGACCGGCGCCCGAGGCCGCCGGCGATGGCGCCGGCGAGCTGGTCGACGTTGAGTCCGTGTCCCCTCACCGCGATCAGCTCGGCGTCGGTGTTCCGCGCGAGGGCGGCGGCGTCGACGATGGGGTGCGCGTGGGTCGCGGCGTCGGGAGCGTCGCTGTCCCCCCGGCGGAGAAACGGCAGCGACAGCTCAAGCAGCGTCGACTTGCCCGACCCGCGACCCCCGGTCACGATTGCGGTGGCGCCGTGCCCGGGGTCGCTGATCCACTCGGCGAGGTCGCGCGCGGCCGCCACACGACCGACGCCGCCGGCGAGGTGGCGGACGGGGGACGCCAGCCTGGCGCCCCGACCGGCGGCGAGTGGCTCGATCGGCGTCTCGTCGCTCGGGGCCGCGGCCTGCGCGGGGTTGGGGAAGAACGGCGGCACCTCGCCGGCGCCGCTGGGAGGTGCGTGCAGGCGCGCTTCCTGCGCCTGGGCGCCGGCGCCGGCGAGCCGCCTGTTGAGCGAGCCGATCAGGCTTTCCAGCGGCAGGTAGGGCTGGCTGTTTCCGGCTCCGGTCTCTGCGAGCGCCTCGCGCAGCGCCTTGGGAAAGGCGCTCTGCTGGGCGCGACCGACGCGGTTGGCGCTGACGATGATCCAGGTGCGGTCGGCGTCCACCACGGTGCTCTTGGCGTCGCTGAGAATCTCTTCGGCGCCGGCCCCGGCGTAGCAGGTGTCGATGATGATCAACAGGTATGGCTGGGGCTTGAGTCCGATTCCGGAGGGCTCGCGGATCGCCAGCAGCCTCGGCAGGTCGCGCGTCGGCAGCGCCGAGTCCACGAGGTACCTCGGCGCCAGCGGGGTGCTGTCCTTGGCGATCAGGTTGTGCAGCCGGTCGAAGCGGGGGTCGCTGTGGCCGTGGCCGGTGTAGTAGGCGATCACCACGTCGGCGTCGGGGGGTGTGGATTTGAGCAGCGTCGTCAGCGTGCGCCTGGTCGGGTTGAGCACCCGGCGCCGCCCGCGTGGGCCGGTGTAGCCCAGCGGTCGCAGGATCGCGACCATCTGGTCGAGCGCCTGTCCGATCCGCTCCAGCGCCGACCATTCGTCGGAGTCGTAGCTGCCGGTGCCGGCGATGATCGAGGTGCGCAGCAGCCCGTCGCTCGCCATCGCAGGGTCCGTCACCCGCCAGCTCAGATCGCGGTGCCCAGCGCCTCGCCGGTCTGGCCGCTGTTGAGGTAGGGGGTGATGTCGTGCGGATGATCGCCGTTGTCGACGCTCCGGTCGACGACTCGGGCGTCGTTCGGTCCGGCGGCGAAGAGCGGGGCGAGCTGTGGGCGCAGCGCGACGATGTCGCGCGGGTCGGCGACGTTGACCCAGCGCGCGAGTCGCTGCGGCCATGCGCCGACACCGTCGTCGGGGCGCGGCGTGAGGTGCTCGAAGATCGGCTTTGCGCCCAACGGCGAGCCGAGCGTGACGAGCAGCTCGATGTTGCCCGCCTGCGGCTGGCAGCAGAGCTCGTAGGCGATAACCGAGCCGAGGGAGTGGCCGATCACGATCCGGGTGTCGGCGGTGAGCTCCCGGGCGAGTCGCGCGAGCACCTGCTCCCGCCGGGCGGGATCGCGCAGGTAGGCGCGCACCTGCTTGAAGTCGCCGATCAGCAGGTGCTCGGCGATCCCGCCGAGGCTGCGTGAGCGCAGGACGCGGTCGAGCATCTCGCGCACCGTCGGACGGATGCCCGCCATCGCGTCCCGTGTCGCCCCCAGCTCGGGCTGCTGGCCGACGGCCTGGTCGTACAGTGCCTCCAGCAGCTCGACGTCGTCTTCGTCGAGGTCGTCGGCGGCATAGGCTGGGGGGTCTGTGTCCATCGTTCCGGGCTCGCGGAAGAGATCGCCGTAGAAGGCCACGCGCAGGTCGCTCGCGCCGAGGGCGTCGGCGGTCGAGCGAAATCCCGCCACCTCGAGCCCGCCCTGGACGTCGAGCAGCCACTGCTTGGTCAGCTGGGGTCCACCGCGGTGCTGCTGGGCGATGCCGTGGACCCCGACGACCTTGGCCATGCGTTTCAGCCTATCCGAACCCGTCGCTCGATGACGTCGCGCGGGGCGGACCCCGCTACCCTGACCCGATCATCGCCCGCCTCGCAGACACCGACCTCGAGGTCTTCCCGCTGTGCCTCGGCGGGAACGTCTTCGGCTGGACGCTCGACGAGGAGCGCTCGTTCGCCGTCCTCGACGCCTTCGTGGCGGGCGGGGGCAACTTCATCGACACCGCCGACCTCTACGGCCGCCACGGCGCCGGCGGGGTGGGCGGCTCGGAGCGCATCATCGGCCGCTGGATCGCGGCCCGCGGCAACCGCGAGCGCCTGGTGGTCGCGACGAAGGTCGGCATGTCCCAGGAGCTGCCGGGGCTCTCCCGGGAGACGATCCGCCGCGGCGTGGCGGGCTCGCTGGAGCGCCTGGGGATCGAGCGGATCGATCTCTACTACGCCCACCGCGACGACCCCGAGACGCCCCTTCAGGAGACCCTGGAGGCGTTCGCCGAGCTGATCGGGGAAGGCCGGGTCAGCCACGTGGCGGCCTCCAACTACAGCGCCCCGCGCCTCGCCGAGGCGCTGCGCCTGGGGGCCGAGCGGGAGGACTGCGCGCGCTACGTGGCGCTGCAGCCCCAGTACAACCTGATGGAGCGCGACTACGAGCGCGAGCTGGAGCCGCTGTGCCGGCGCGAGGGTCTGGCCTGCCTGCCCTACTTCGGCCTCGCCCGGGGCTTTCTCACCGGCAAGTACCGACCGGGCGGCGCCGAGATCGACAGCCCACGCGCGGCGGGGGTGCGCGAGGCCTACTTCAACCCGCGCGGCTTCGCCGTGCTCGACGCCCTCGACGAGGTCGCCGGCGCCCACGGCGTGGGGCCCGCCGCGGTCGCGCTGGCGTGGCTGCGCCAGCAGCCGACGGTGCTCGCGCCGATCGCCAGCGCGACCTCGCCGGAGCAGCTCGCGGAGCTGATGGCCTCGGCGACGCTGGCGCTGACGCCCGAGCAGGTGGAGCGTCTGTCGGCCGCGGGCGCCTGAGCTTCCAGGCTTGCGCCGGCTCGGCGCACCGAAGCTCGGCGGCGCACCGAGCGGTGACGACGCCGCCCTCAGCGGGTAGGCTCCAATGCGTGCGCTACCGCAAGCTCGGCTCCAGCGACATCGAGGTCTCGGAGATCAGCCTCGGCTCGTGGCTGACCTACTCCGGCGGCGTCGCCCGGGAGCAGTCGGAGGCCTGTGTCCGGGCCGCCTTCGACGCCGGCATCAACTTCATCGACACCGCCAATGTCTACGGCCGGGGCGCCTCGGAGTCGCTGCTCGGCGAGGTCCTCTCCGGCTACGACCGCTCCTCCTACGTGCTGGCGACGAAGGTCTACTTCTCGATGTCCGACACCGACCGCGGCCTGTCGGCGGCGCAGATCCACAAGCAGATCGACGCCTCGCTGCGGCGGCTGCGGACCGACCACGTCGACCTCTACCAGTGCCACCGCTATGACGAGGACACACCGCTGGCGGAGACGATGCAGGCGCTCACCGAGGTCGTCGCGGCCGGCAAGGCTCGCCACATCGGCTTCAGCGAGTGGCCGGCTCGGCGCATCGAGGAGTCGCTCGCCCTGCCCGGCGTGGAGCGCTGGGTCTCGAGCCAGCCGCAGTACTCGATGCTGTGGCGGGCGCCGGAGGCCGAGGTGATCCCGCTGTGCGCCCGCGAGGGGATCTCGCAGATCGTGTGGTCGCCGCTGGCCCAGGGCGTCCTCACCGGCAAGTACCCGCCGGGCTCCCCGCCGCCGCAGGACTCGCGGGCGGCGAGCCCGGAGATGAACACCTTCATGGACCGCCTCCTCGACGACCGCGTCCTGACCGCCGTCCAGCGCCTGGCGCCGGTCGCCCGGGACGCCGGCCTGACGATGGCCCAGCTCGCGCTGGCCTGGGTGCTGCGCGAGCCCAACGTCGCCTCGGCGATCGTCGGGGCGAGCCGCCCCGAGCAGGTCCACGCCAACGCCTCGGCGTCCGGCATCGAGCTCGACGCCCAGACCCTCGCCGCGATCGACGAGGCCCTGGGCGACGTCGTGGTGCGCTGAGGCTCAGTCGGCCTGCTTGACGGCGGAGACGTCGACGAGGATCTTGACCTTGTCGCTGACGACGACGTTGCCGGAGCCCAGGGCGGCGTTGAAGCGCATCTCGAAGTCGGAGCGGTTGATCTGGGCGGTCGCCGAGATCCCGACGCGGGTGTTGCCCTGGTGGTCCTCGGGCTCGTAGCCCTCGAGCGTGGCCTGGAGTGTGACCTGGCGGGTGACGCCGTGGATGGTGAGGTCGGCGACGATCTCGAACTCGTCCTCCCCGGTGGCGCGGATGGCGGTCGAGTTGAAGGCGATCTCGGGGTAGCGGTCGACCTCGAAGAAGTCGGCCGAGCGCAGATGGGCGTCGCGCTGGGGCTCCCGGGTGTCGACGCTGGCGGTCTGGACGGTGCCGGAGGCGACGACGCCGTCGGGACCTGACCGCAGGGTGCCCTCGAACTCCTTGAACTGGCCCTTGACGGTGGCGATGCCGAGGTGCTTGACGTGGAACTCGACGCTGGAGTGGACGGGGTCGACCTTCCAGGTGCCGGCGGGCACGGGGAGGGCGGCGGCTTGGGGGGCGGAGGGGGATGTTGTGGACATGGGACGCTCCTGTCGGTCGAAGGATTGATTGCACGCGCAATTATAACCCAAAGAGATTGCGCACGCAACTATCTACCCGGTGGCGCCCGCGACCATGCCCGGCGGCCGGCGCGGCCGGCGCGGCGCCAGCGGCCGGCGCGGCCATGCCGGCGGCGACTCTCAACGCCGCTGCACGACGAGCGTCTGCTTCGCCACCCCGAGCGGCCCGTGCTCGTCGTGCAGGCGGCTCTCGGCCCAGCCGATCCCGCCGGGGTGCAGGAGGGTGCGGGACTGGAGCCCGATCCACTCGCCCCGGGGCCGGCGGTCGAGGTCGATGGAGAGGTCGGCGTTGATGAAGAGGTACTCGCCGAAGGGCAGCACCGCGCTGACGCCGTTGCCGAAGTCCGCCGCCGCGGCGACCCGTGCCAGCGGGCTCGGCTCCTCGCCCGGCAGAACGGGGTGGCGCAGGCGCATCCAGACGTCCGCCGGCCCGAGGATCGGGGGCCGGTCGTGGGGCACCCCGCCGAGGGCGCCGCCTTTGAGGAAGCGCATCTCGATGGCCGTCGCGGCGAAGCTGTCGCGGTCGAGGGTGTCCAGGGCGAAGCGCACCGGCCGGGCCCGCTCGGGGCCGGGAAGCGGCGCGGGATCGGGACCTCCGGCTGCCGCGCCGCCGGAATTCGTCGCGGGGTCCGGACCTCCGTCCGTCCCGCCGCCGGCGTTCGTCGCGGGATCGCGTGGATCGTGCTGCGGGGCGAGCGCCGCCGAGGCCGGCAGCTCGTCGGGCACCGCCAGGATGCGCAGGGCGCGGGCGCGGCAGACGACCTCATCGCCGGCCCGCAGCTCGGCTTCCAGCGCCTGCACCCGCCGTCCGGGGCGGGTGACGCGGGTGGTCAGCTCCAGCGGCGCCAGGGGGACGGGCCGGAGGAACTCGAAGTACAGCCGGGCGATGGGCAGCTCGGCGCCGGGCTCGATGCGCTCGAGCTCGCCGGCGATCAGTGCCGCGGGCGCCCCGCCGTGCAGAGCGCGCGGGTCCCACGGCCCGCGGGCGTGCCCGGTGGGCGTGAAGAAGCGGCGGTCGGCGTCGGCGAGGAAGATGCACCCGCCCGCCTCGCCCCCGGCGCCGTCGCCGTCGGCTCCGTCCGCTATCCGGGTGGCGCCGGAGCGCGGCGGTGGCTGCTCGCCTGTGCTCACCGCGGCAGTTGCGCCACGAAGTCCGCCAGCTTGCCCGGGTCGCGCAGCGGCGCCCCGTGGCCGAAGCAGGCCAGGGCGGGGCGCAGCTCGGCCAGCCGCCGGGCGGACTCCCGGTTGCGGGCGGGGTCGGGGGTGAAGAGGTCCGGCGGCAGGTGCAGGCCGGGGAGGCCGGTGATGAAGTGCATGTTGCCCAGGACGTCGCCCACGATCAGGGTGCGGTCGGATTCGCGCCACAGCGAGACGTGCCCGGCGGAGTGCCCGGGGGTGTCCAGGACGGTGAACCCGGCGACCTCGTCGCCCTCGTGCAGCGCCCGTGCCACGGGGTGGGGAGGCCCGACCCAGGTGCGGGCCTGGAGGGCGTTCAGCCAGCCCGGGGCCTTGGGGTTGTGGATCGCGCCGGGGGTCTCCATGGCGGGGATGTCGTTCTGCCCGCACCACAGCGGGATCCCGAGCTGCTCGCAGATGGCGTGGCTGGACCCCTGGTGGTCGGGGTGGGCGTGGGTGATGGCGTGGGCGTTCACGGTGTGCCCCGAGATCTGGCGCAGGATGCGCCGCCGGGCCTGGCGGGTGGCGGCGTCGATCAGCACGTCCCCCACGAGGTAGACGTTGATCGCGTTCGGCGGAAAGCCGCCCAGCTGGTGGACGTCGGCGGCGAGCTGCTTCATCGGGTCTCCTGTCGTGAGCTCCGCCGCAGCATACCCGGCGTCGATCGCAATCCGCGGGCGCGTGGGCCGGCACGACTTGACAATGCCGTCGCGCATGTCTATAGTGGCCTTGCCTCGGCGCTCGGGACTTTCGGGCGCGGAGCGTCGTCTTGACACATAGATCGGGCTGGGCCGGGCCGTCTTGGGGCCGGCCTTCAGATGAGACTGACAGGGTTTGCTCGGGGAGAGGGCCGGATCGGTTTCAGTGAGGGAGTTGTTTTCGCGTGCACTCGAGAGGGAATGACGTGACGGGAGTCCTTGCCGCCCATCCTGGGCGCGTAACCAGATGCGTCAGCAGCCTGACGCATCTCTCTCTCTCTCTCTCTCTCTTCACTCTGGCGCCTAGCCGCTAGAGCCCGCAGCCGGGCGCATCCGCGCCGACCATGGATAGGCCCCTCGCGGGCGTTGGTCTCGCGCGGCCCGAGCTCCGGCTCGCGCGAGCCCTGCGCAGGCTCGAGCGGGGGCGTCTTCGCGCTTGGAGGGGGCCTGGGCGCGGGGGGCTTCTGGTATCGCCGGCGTCCCACTCGTGCGCTTGCCCTCGGCAGCGTGAGAGCGGGTGCGATCGCCGTTCCAATCGATGGCCGGGCAGCCCGGTCACGTACAGCCGGGAGGGCTTTCCCTCCGAGATCGACGAGGAGGGGATGGTCTGATGCACCTGCGTAGCCTGAGATCGACGGCGCTGGTGGCGGTATCGACGATGGTGGCGGGCGCGCTGCTCTGGAGTGCGCCGGCACACGCTCTGAACCGCCACATCTTCAGCGGCTCGTTCGGCACGGCCGGCTCGGAAGCCGGCCAACTCAAAGCCCCCAAGGGGATAGCCGTGAACGACGTCACGCACGATCTCTACGTCGTCGACAGCGGCAACAACAGGGTCGAGCGGTTCACCTCCGGCGGCGCCTACCTCGGTCAGTTCAACGGCGGCGGCACCTATGAAGTCGAAGGCAGAGTGGAACAGGGAGCGGCTGCCCCGACGGGGGCGCTCGCCAACCCCACCCGCATCGCGATCGACAACTCCGGCAACCCGCTGGATCCCTCCGACGAAGACGTGTACGTGGTCGATCGCGGGCACAACGTGATCGACAAGTTCAGCGCCGCCGGCGCCTATATCGGGCAGATAACGACCAGCAGGAAAAGGCCCTTTGAAAAATTGTCAGGCGTCGCGGTCGACACGGCCGGAAGCCTATGGGTCGCACAGGAAGTGCACGAAACTGAAAGTGGATACGACTCGGAAGGCGAACTCATCGATTACAGCGACGCTCTCGTAAACGAATTCCTGTCGTCTAACCCGACGACGATCCACACGGGCTCTGTCGAAGGAGGGCTCGCCGTGAACTCCGAAGGCCGTCTCTACGTACCAGACAGGGGAACGCACGCGGCTGTTGCCGAAGAAATACAGCTATTCAAAAATTACAAATACGAAGCCAGGCTCGAAACCAACCTGATGACCGACGTCGCGGTGGACACGTCTGACAACGAAGCGTATATGAGCTTTGCAAACCGGGTCGAAGCGTATGGGGACCACGGACCGCACAGCAACCCGCTGCTGCAGGTGTTCGGCGAAGGCGATTTGAGCGACGGCGACGGCATCGCGGTCGATTCCTCGACTCACACCGTCTATGTCGCCGACGGCGCCGCCAATGAGATCGCCGTGTTCGGTCGGGTGATCGTGCCGGACGTCCTCACCGGCACCGAACCCGCGGAAGAGGAACAGGAAGGGAGCGTGACACTGCAGGGCACGGTCAATCCCGACGGCGAAGCCGTCACGAGCTGCCAGTTCGAATACGGGACCGAAGAATCCTACGGGCAGACGGCTCAGTGCGCCGTGCTGCCCGGGTCGGGCTCCAGTCCCGTCAGGGTGCAGGCGCGGGTGAGCGGGCTGACGCCGCTTGCGACCTATCACTACCGGCTCGTGGCCGCCAGCGCGAACGGCACGAACGCCGGGTCCGATCAATCGTTCATAGCGCCTGTGCGCCCGAGCATCGGCGAAGAGTCGGCGGAAGCGATCGTCTCGAGCGCCGCGACGATGCGAGCCGAGATCGATCCCGGGGGCGCCGACACCGCCTATCGCTTCGAATACGGGCCGACGACGGCCTACGGAGCAAGCGTGCCGATCGCGCCGGGCGACGCGGGAGCAGGCGTGCAGGAGACCAGCGTGTATGCCCGCGCGCAAGACCTCGCGCCGAGCACCACCTACCATTTTCGGGTCGTCATCGGCAGCGCCGCGGATCGCGAAGTCGCGGGACCCGACGAGCAGTTCACGACCCAACCCCCGGGCAGCGCCTTCCAATTGCCCGATGGGCGCGACTGGGAAATGGTCACCCCGCCGGACAAGCACGGGGCGGGGTTGTACAGCGTGGGCTACTACGAAGGCGCGGACATCCAGGCCGCGCTCGGCGGTGAAGCGTTCACATGGGCGGCCAGCGCGCCGACCGAAGCCAACCCCGCGGGCGGCCGCGTCGGCGAAACGACGCAGGTGTACAGCAAGCGTCGCAGCCCAGGCGCGTGGGAATCGCTCGACATCGCCACGGCCCACACCGAAGGGGCGTCCACGCTCGCGGTGGGCCGCAGCTCCGAATACAAGGTGTTCTCCGAAGACCTGTCCCTCGGGCTGGTCGAACCGGCGGGCAACACGCCCCTGCCGCCGCTGCCGGAAGGCTCGGAAAAGACGATCTACGTCCGCGACGCCGCCGGCGGCTACCGGGCGCTCGTGAGCGCGGCGAACGTGCCCGCGGGAACGCGCTTCGGGGGCGACGAGGAACTTGCTGGCGGCATTCGCTTCTCGGCCGCCTCGCCCGATCTCAGCCATGTCGTCCTGAACAGCTCCGTCGCCCTCACCGAAGGCTCGAGGGCGGAAGGCGGACTCTACGAGTGGGCGGGCGGGAAGCTCCAGCTGGCCGACGTGCTGCCCAACGGCACCCAGCCGAGCGGCGCCAGCCTGGGGGCGCGAGAAGCCGATGTCAGGCATGCGATCTCCAACGACGGCTCGCGTCTGGTGTGGGAAGCGCAGGGGGGACTGTACCTGCGCGACATGGCCGCCGGCGGGAAGGGCGAAACCGTGCAGATCGACGCCGCGCAGGGGGCGCCGGAACCAAAAGAAGCGCAACCTGTCTTTCAAACCGCGAGCAGCGACGACTCGAGGGTCTTCTTCACGAGCCCGGCGCCCCTGACCGCGAATTCGACGGCGGCCGCGGGCGGGGAAGACCTCTACGTCTTCGAATTGACGAGCGCCGCCGGCGAACCGCTGAGGGGCACGCTGACGGATCTCACGGTGGACGCCAACCCGGGCCAGGGCGCTGCTGTGCAACGGGGCGTGATCGGGGCCGGCGAAGACGGCTCATATGTGTACTTCGTCGCCAACGGCGTGCTCGGCGACGGAGCGCAACGCGGTGCCAAACAGGGCAGTTGTACCGGAAGCGAAGCCCCCAACCGGACGTGCAACCTCTATGTCGAGCACCGCGACGCCGCGACGGGCACGTGGGATGCGCCGGTGTTCATCGCGACCCTCTCCTCGGAAGACCAGCCGGATTGGGATGGCGGACAGGGAAGCCAACCCGAGGATCTCACGAACATGACCGCGCGGGTCTCACCCAACGGCCTCTATCTGGCGTTCATGTCAGACCGCAGCCTGACGGGCTACGCGAACCGCGACGCGGTCGGCGGGGCCCCCGACGAGGAGGTCTTTCTCTACGACGCCGGCGACGAACGGCTGGTGTGCGCGTCGTGCGATCCCACCGGCGCGCAGCCCGTCGGCATGCGAGATGTCGGCGGGCCGGGGAAAGAACCGCTCATCGACAAGGCGCAGAACTGGAGCGGCCGCTGGCTTGCGGCAAGCGTCCCGGGCTGGACGAGCGAATCGCTGAACAAGGCGCTGTACCAGTCGCGGTATCTCTCCGATAGCGGCCGGCTCTACTTCGACAGCTCCGATGCGCTGGTGCCGGCGGACGTCAACGGGCAGGAGGACGTCTACCAATACGAGCCCGCCGGGGTTGGCAGCTGTCAGGCTCCGCAGTACGGCCAGAGCGCGAGCGACGTCTTCAGCGCAGTCGCGGGCGGTTGCATCGGCCTGCTCTCCTCGGGCTCCTCATCCGAAGAATCGGCGTTCATGGATGCGAGCGAAAGCGGTGGAGACGTGTTCTTCATGACGAGCGCGCGGCTCTCGCCGCAGGATTACGACACCAGCTACGACGTATACGACGCGCACGAATGCACGCCGGCGGCGCCGTGCGCGGCGCCGGCGCCGCTGCAGCCACCGCCGTGCACGACGGGCGATGCTTGCAAGCCGGCGCCAACGCCGCAGCCGACGATCTTCGGGTCGCCGCCGAGCGAGACCTTCTCGGGGGCCGGAAACGTCGCGCCGGCGGGGCCGAAGGCGGCCGTCACATCGCGCCAGGCGACGCGGGAGCAGAAGCTCCGGCAGGCGTTGAACGGGTGTCGAAAGAAGCCCCGGCGCACGCAAGCGAAGTGCCGCGCGAAGGCAAGAAGGCGCTACGGCGCGAAAAGCTCGCGGTCGCGCCGGAAGGCCTCCGCGAACAGAGCCGGCAGGGTAGGCCGGGGGGTGACACGATGAGTGGGTTCGTGAATTGGGTGAAGGCTCGCCGGCGCATCGGCGCCGGCTGGGCGCTCGCTGGAGCGCTGCTCGCGGCGGTTGTGGCCTGCGGGCTCGGGGCGGCGCCGGCGCTCGCGGAAGTGCAGTGCGGCAACGCCTGCAGCCCGTGGCTGCATCTGAGCTCGGTGTCCCTGCCGGGGAACCTGCCTCCGGGCGGCTCGGGCGAAGTGCTGGTGCTGGCGCAGAACCTCGGCGACGCTCCGCTGGGCTCCGAAGTCACCCTGACCGACCGTCTGCCCCAGGGTCTCACGCCCGTGGGCGTGTCGCTCGGCGTGAAGGGCGTCTCGGCGCAGTCCATCTACGGGGAAATCTTCTGCAAGACCACGGCGGTCGAAGTGACCTGCACGGTCCCCGGAGAAGCGACCGGGGGAGAATACGGGTATATCGAAATCTACATCCAGGTGGCTGTCTCGAAAGGCGCGCAGTCCGGTGGGATGAACAAGATGAGCGCCGCCGGCGGCGGGTCGCCGAACGCATCTCTGGAACAGCCGCTGACGGTGAGCGGTGCGCCGACGCAGTTCGGGCTCGCCCACTACGAAATGGTCGCCGAAGACGCCGGCGGAGCGCCCGACCCGCAGGCGGGCTCTCATCCCTTCCAGCTGAGCACGCAGTTCGCGATGAACGAGACGAGCAACACCAGTGTGCCGCCCGCGGCGCTGAAGGACCTGCACTTCAACCTTCCGCCCGGCCTGATAGGCAACCCGACGCCCTTTCCCCAGTGCCCGCTGGCGAAGTTCCAGGTCATCGGGCAAACCAATTTTTGTCCGGCCAACACGGTCGTCGGCGTCGCGTCGGTGACCACCGCGCTGGGCGGGGCGCTTGCCAGTACGACGACGCGCGTCGTTCCCCTATTCGCGTTGGTGCCCTCCGTGGGAGAGCCCGCGCGCTTCGGCTTCTTGGCGAGCGGCGTGCCGGTGTATCTCGACACCTCGGTGCGCACGGGCCGCGACTACGGCGTGACGGTGAGCGTCGACAACATCACCCAGATCGTCAACACACTGATGAGCACCGTGACGTTCTGGGGTGTTCCGGGCGATTCGCGCCATGACGCCGCACGGGACTGGAATTGCCTGGACCCAGAAGAAGGCGCGTCGTCTTGCAACCCCTTCGATGAGGAAAGCCCGCCGCCGCTGCTGACGATGCCCACGGCATGCACGGGTCCGGTGCGCACGACGCTCGAAGCCGACTCGTGGGAGCAGGAGGGTGTGTTCACCGAACCGCTGGAATACGTCTTCAAAAACAACCTCGGCGAACCGACGGGCATGGACGGCTGCAATCGCGAGCCATTTGCGCCCAGCGTCAAGGTGACGCCCGACGGCCAGGCGGGGAGCACGCCGACGGGTCTGACGGTCGACGAGCACGTGCCGCAGGAAAGCGACCTGAACCCGAGCGGCATCGCCGAGGCTGGCGTCAAGGGGCTGTCGGTGACGCTGCCCGAAGGCGTCGCGCTGAATCCGGCCGGGGCGGACGGCCTGCAGGCGTGCTCGACGCAAGAGATCGCTTTGCAGAGCGCGGAAGCGTCTTCATGCCCGGAAGCTTCGAAGGTGGCGACCGTGAAGATCAGGACCCCGCTGCTGCCCAATCCGCTGGAAGGCGCCGCTTACCTGGCCACCCAGGACGCCAACCCGTTTGGGAGCCTCGTCGCGCTGTACCTGTACGCGGAAGACCCCGTGTCGGGTATCCGCGCGAAGGCGGCCGGGGAAGTGGTCCTGAACCCGGTCACCGGCCAGGTGACGGCGCACTTCGAAAGCGATCCGCTGTTCGCGGGGGACCCCGCGTTTGCCGCCGAGCCCGAAGCTGTCTTCCTTCCGGAGGTGCCCTTCGAAGACGTCGAACTGCACTTCTTCGGGGGCGACAGGGCGCCGCTGGTGACTCCGACGCGGTGCGGCTCCTACACGACGACCGGGACCTTCACCCCGTGGTCGGGCAGCCCGGCGAGCGAATCCTCCTCGGAATTCGAGATCGTCTCCGGCCCGAACGGCGGCCCCTGCGACAACCCCTCGCCGTTCGCCCCCGGCTTGACGGCGGGAACGACGAGCATCCAGGCGGGCGGCCTGACGCCGTTCGAGATGACGATGAGCCGTGAAGACGGAAGCCAGACGCTGCAGGGCATCCAGCTGCACATGCCCGAGGGGCTCTCGGGGTTGCTCACCGGCGTGACGCTGTGCGGCGAAGAACAGGCCAATGCCGGCACCTGCGGCCCGGACAGCCAGATCGGAGAAACGATCGTCAGCGTCGGCGAGGGCGGCGACCCGTTCACGGTGACGGGGGGCAGGGTGTACCTCACCGGCCCATATGAGGGCGCTCCCTTTGGTCTGTCGATAGTGAACCCCGCAAAGGCCGGACCGTTCGACCTCGGGTACGTGGTGGTGAGGGCGAAGATCGAAGTGGACCCGGCTACGGCCGCGCTGACGATCACCACCGACGAGGAAGGCCCGCACAAGATCCCGACGATCCTCGACGGGATCCCGCTGGAGATCCGGCACGTGAACGTGAGCGTAAACCGTCCCGGGTTCACGTTCAACCCGACCAACTGCGACCCGCTGGCTGTGACCGGGACGCTGACCGGCACCGGGGGCGCAAGCGAGGCGCTGTCGGTGCCCTTCCAGGTCACCAACTGCGCGGTGCTGGCGTTCAAGCCGAAGCTCGCGGCCTCGACGTCGGGGAGGGTGTCGCGGACGAACGGGACGAGCCTGAAGGTGAAGCTGAGCTATCCGGCCGGGCCGCATGACGCGAACATCTCGCGTGTGAAAGTCGAACTGCCCAAGGTGCTGCCATCGCGGTTGACGACGCTGCGCCGGGCGTGCCTGTCGTCGGTGTTCGACGCCAACCCGGCCAACTGCCCCGCGGCGTCGATCATCGGGCACGCGAGCGCCACGACCCCGGAGCTGCCGGTGCCGCTGAGCGGTCCGGCGTACTTCGTCTCGCACGGCGGGGAAGCGTTCCCGAGCCTGGTCATCGTGCTCCAGGGCTACGGGGTGACGATCCACCTGGTCGGCACCACCTACATCAGCGCGAGCGGGATCACGTCGAGCACGTTCAAGACGGTCCCCGACGCGCCGGTCGGCACATTCGAATTGACGCTGCCGGCGGGTCCCTTCTCGGCGCTCACTGGGCTGGGGAGTCTCTGCGGGGACCGCAAGCTCACGATGCCGACCGAATTCGTCGGCCAGAACGGAGCGGAGATCCACACCGGCACCAAGATCGCGGTCGAGGGCTGCGCGAAGCCCAGACACAGGGCCGGGAAGGCTCCGGGCAGGCACAGGCGGCGGTCCGGGAAGCCGGGCGGACGGCGGGGGAGGAGGCGTCGGTAGGGTGGGCCAAGCGGTGTCCTTGCCTCGTGTGCGCAAGCCGCGCCCGGCGCCGGGCGCGGCCGCCGTCGATCGCGGCGACGCGCGCGGCGGCCTGGCGGATATTCAACGCGAGCGCATAATCGCGACGATGGCGCGCCTCGCCTACGAGCGGGGCGTGGCGGGCGTGACGGTAGCGCAGGTGGTCGCCCGCGCGGGCGTCTCGAGACGTACGTTCTACGAGCTGTTCGACGACCGCGATGACTGCTTTCGTGCGGCTTTCGAGCAGGGGGTGGAGCGCGCCGCCAGGCAGGTGGCGCCTGCCTACCGGGCGGCGCGGGGTTGGCGCGAGCGGATGCACGCCGGGCTCGGCGCGCTGCTGGCCTTCCTCGAAGAGGAGCCCGATCTGGGCGCCCTGTGCGTGGTCGTGGCGCTGGGCGCGAGCCCGGTCCTCCTGGAGCGCCGCGCCGAGATCATGACGGTGCTGGTCGACGCCGTCGACGGGGGCCGACGGGAGGCGCAGGCGAGCGCCAGGCCGACGCGCCTGACCGCTGAGGGTGTCGTCGGCGCGGTGCTGGCCGTGCTGAGCGCCCGGCTGGCGGCGGGCGAGCCGACGGCGGAGATGATGGGGGCATTGATGGGGATCGTCGTGCTGCCCTACCACGGACTTGCCGCTGCGGCTCGTGAGTCCGCCGCGCCGCCGCCGCCGATCACGGGGCCGGCCGCGGCGCGCCGCTTAGGCGCGCCGTCGCGCGGCGATCCGCTGTGCGACCTCGACATGCGGCTGACTTATCGAACCGTGCGGACGCTCCTCGCGATCGGCGCGGACCCGGGCGCGAGCAATCGCCGTGTTGCCGATGCCGCGGGGGTCACCGATCCGGGGCAGATCTCGAAGCTGTTGGCGCGTCTGGAGCACGTCGGCCTGATCCGCAAGGAAAGCCCGGTGCCGTTGCGGGGAGAGCCCAACGCCTGGTCGCTCACCGCGAGGGGGGAGGCGGTGGAGCGTGTGATCCGGCGGCCGTGACGCCGGCCTGGCTCTCCAGCGGCCCCTATCCCCGCGACTCCCAGGAGAAGCCGCGCACCGCAAGGACCAGGCCGAGCGCGCCCCAGATGGCGATCACGGCGAGCGCACCGAGGTTGGCGCCCAGGGCGGCCCCCCCGACGAGCGCCCCGTAGAGCCCGTCGATGAGATGGATGAGCGGGAGGGCTTCGGCGATGTTGCGCACGAACGCCGGGGCGTGGCGGTCGTCGAAGACGTAGAAGGAGACGAAGACGACCGGCAGGAAGACGGCGTTGACGTAGGCCGCGGTGGACTCGAAGTTGGGGATGGCGTGGGCGAAGGCCACGCCGAGGGCGGCGAAGCAGACGACGCCGACCAGGACGAAGACGATCAGCTCGTCCCAGTGCCGAGGCCAGCCGATGCCGAAGAAGAGGCGGCCGGCGAGGACGACGATGGCGATCTGCAGGGCGGTGTTGGTGACGGCGTTGGCGGCGACCCCGCCGAAGTAGGAGCCGGTCGGCAGCGGGGTGCCGTGGAT
>Ga0335072_10000884_pt1 | contig 52404 bp, 42 predicted proteins | sample Lox_Sample_21_FD_206725 | JGI IMG/M metagenome (GOLD analysis project Ga0335072, IMG submission 206725) | Soil microbial communities from Loxahatchee National Wildlife Refuge, Florida, United States - Lox_Sample_2.1 | ecosystem: Environmental > Terrestrial > Soil > Wetlands | place: USA...
CCATCAAGATCCGGCCCGACCGTACCGACCTCTATGTCAGCCGCGGCGCGCTGGAAGAGCGCCTGATGCGCTTTACCGAGGCCGAAAACACCTATTCCGCGGTTTGGGAGTTGAGCTATCGCGACGCTCAGTGGCTCGATAGAGTGGCGGAGCTCGAAGCTCGCCAGCAAAAGCCCGAGGCCGCGGTGGCGACTTTGCGTAAAGCGTACCTCGAAGGCCGCCCGGAACGCCCCGAACTCCTGCTGGCGGTGGCTTCGAAGCTGGAAAGTTGGGGACTGGTGAGCCAAGCGCTCGATTTTGCCCGCCGCGCCGGAGAGAGCGATCTTAGTAACGAAGACGCCACCACTTACGCCCGGGTGATGACTCGGGCGCGCCAGCATAACGCGGTGCTCGATAAGTTAACGCCAAAACAAGCACCCGCCCTTGCCGTAATGGCCGATACGGTGGACGGCTACTATACTCCGGCAGAGAAATCGGCCTTCGCCGTAGATCTCGAAAAGCACGCCAGCGCGAACCCACCTGTCTGGTACTGGACGGATATCGCACGGCGGGCCGAATTGTTCGACCTGGAATCGAATTGGATGATGGACCAGGATGCCGCCGGCGGGCAGCCGTGGGAGCTGATTCAACTCCAGCAGAGCCGCCTGCGTTTCGAAGAACTCGGACATCAGCTCGAATCGCTCGCGGCGCTCGCTCCCAGTCCAAACCGTGCCAATCTTCTCGAGCAAGCAGCGGACGCGTATACTACCGCGGGCGATACCGGCAGCCTGGCGCGCATTTTCGCGCAAGTCCCCGAGAGCCGCCGGTATCTCGAAATCATCGCCCGCGGCGAACCGGCGCAGTTGCTGCGGTGGGCTGGGCAGCGCGACGATGCCGTAGATCTCGCCGTCGCCAGCGGGAACGCGAAAGTCGCGCTCGACGCGATCGGAGCGCGGGGACAGCACGAACCGCCAGTCTGGACCCGGGCCTACACCGCACTCACCAGCCTCTACTATTGGAAATCCGCGCCGGATTCGTCGCCCGCTTTTCAGCAGGCGCTGGGTGGCGGCACCATCGGCGAACGGCTTGGCCAGCCGGTGGACCGCAAGCAGCAACTCGCCGGCTCGGTCTGGTTCTATTATGGCGCCCGCTATGGCGAATATCTTTCGCTGAAGTCGAGCCCCCAGGCCGAAGACTATCTGCCGGCGGAACTCGAAGCGAGCCCCGGCCGTGCGGCGGCTTACACCGCTCTCGCCGATTGGTACGTGGAGCGTGGGCAGGCGGGGCGGGCGTTCAACGAATACCATCACGCGCTCGAACTCGACCCCACCAGCGGCGCGGTCCACGACCGCATCGCGCTCCTTTATTGGGATCAGGGCAAGCATACCGAAGCTATCGCGCAGTGGAAGCAGTCGCTCGCGGAATTTGAAGCGCAACAGGGGCGTCCGAACCTCATCGACAGCTTTTGGCCGCAATGCGCCGCGGCGCTCCAGCACATCGGCGAACACGGCATAGCAGGCGACTTGATGCCCGCGGCCGATTCTCTGCTGAACAGATATTTCGACCGGCACAACGGGTACCGGATTGCCGCCTTAACGGCGCCGATTGCCAAATATCACCTGGTGAATTACTCCGCCCAGCCGTTCGGTGTGCTGCAGCAGTTCGCCCCGATTCGGGAACTTGCCGCAGCCGATCAGATTGCCGTCCTACGACGCCTGCTCGTGCTGAACGGCCAGCAACCACCGGAGCAGCGCAACGATTGGATGGTCAATACCTGGCTCCAGCAGCTGGGCAATCTGCTCCTCGATGCCGGCGACGTTCCGGGCGCCCGCGCGGTGCTCGCGGCGGTGCCGCAAGCGAATCGCGGCCAGTTTCTCGATCTCGATCTGCGCATCGCCGCGAAATCGGGAGAACTGGCCAACCTGCTCGAAAGCTACCGCCGCAATCCCGCGGACGCGCCGAACCTCGACTCTCTGCGCAACGCCGCGGAGAATTTTACCCGCCGCCATGAAGACGCGGCTGCCAACCAGATTCTGGCGTTCGCCTACTCTCGCGATCTCGACAACGGCAACTTCGCCGGCAGCAACTTCCTGGGGCTCGCCGAGGTTCGCTTGAAAACCGGCGATACGGCCGGCGCTACGCAGCTTTTACGCCGCATGCAATTGGTCGCCGACGAGCCATTCGAAGATTTGATTCCCGCGGCGAATCTGCTCGAAAAGTACGGCCACCCCAGCGAGGCGGCGGAGTACATCCAGGCTCGCGTACGCGCCGTGCCCTGGGACTACGAAGCACGCGTGCGTCTGGGCCGCGACCTGAACGCCATCGTCGCCGACGCCGACGCGCCTTATTCCATCCGCGCGGAAGCCGCCACTCGCGGCGGCGCCGGGGGGACCGGTGAACTGGCGCTGCTGGCGCGCGGGCACATCGCAGCCGCCGAGGCCGGACGCCCCTTTTACTACGAGGCCCGCCTGGAAGCGGCGAAGAATTCCGCCGATCCTGCCGCGCAAGTGCGGCTGCTGATGGAAGCCGTTGCGGTCCATCCCGAGCGGAATGCGCCGCTGCTGCCTTTATTCCAGGCCGCCAATCGAGCGGGGCCGTTCGAACTGGCCTTTGCGGTTGCGCAGCGGGTTTCGGGGGCGCGGATGCAGATTCCTCCGGAGGCCGCGCGGGAATTGAGCGCGGCTCTCGAAAAAGGCGGCGATTACTGGCAGGCCATCGGCGTCGCGAGGCAGGCTCAACTGCAACAGCAGATCGCGGCCATCGAGCATCGCCAACAGGTCCGCGAGCAGAATGAAGCCCGTCGTCCCCATGTGAGCGCTTCCGTGGTCCAGGACCACGTGGTACGGCCGAGGATCGAGAAATGAAAAAGCTCATCGTCGCCGCGCTGGCCGCGGCGGCTTTCATCACCGCGGTCTTTTACGCCGCGCCCTTCCAGGGCTCGCCCGCGCCACTCGCGGGGGTCTTTCCCTCCGGCGCGCTGGTGTACCTCGAAGCCAAGGATTTTCAGGGCGAACTGCATTCCTGGAACGTTTCCGAGGAACAGCACCGCTGGCTTGCGAGCGCGCAGTACCAGGCCTTCCAGCGATCCAATCTGTACCTGAAGCTTCATCAAGCCTGGACCGAATTCACCGCCGCCGCGGGGTTTCTGCCCGATTCCGCGCTGGTCGCATCGCTGGCCGGCGGGCAATCCGCCATCGCCATCTACGATATCGGCAATCTCCAATTCCTCTACGTCACACATATTCCCACCGCGCGCCTTACCCAGTCGGCGCTGTGGCAATCGCGGGCCAAATACGAAATGCGCCACGCCGGCAACGGCGATTTCTTTGTCCATGCAGAGTCGGGTCGCACGGTCGCGTTCGCCGCCGCAGGCGACTACCTGGTTCTCGGCACGCGCGAGGAACTCGTCGCCGGTGCGCTGCGCCTGATCGCCGGCGAATCTCTCACTCCCGTCGCCGCGGAACCCTGGTTCCACGACACGGCCGCCGCCGCCGGCGCTCCCGGCGATTGGCGCCTGGTGACGAATCTCGACGCGCTGCTCAAGACGCCGCAATACCGCTCTTATTGGATCCAGCGCAACGCGTCCGAGGTCCGCAATTACCGCGCGGGTATTGCCGATCTCGTCCGCACGGGCGGCGAGATTCACGAAGAGCGCGTTTTCCTGCGTAAAACCGGCGCACCGCCGGTCTCCGGGGTCGCGGACAACCTGCTTCGCCTCGCCCCCGATACGGCCGCTTACGTCCGGGCCTGGTCGCATCCCGCAGCCGGGCAACTGGTCTCGCTCATCGAGGAGAAACTACTCGCGCCGAGAGTGACGCCGCGAGATTCCCAAGATTTCGCCCCGGCGGTGGAAGCCGGCGGCGGTGAAACCGGCAGCGAATCCGACCTCGAAACCCGCATCGACGAGCCGCCGCTCGCCGCGCAAGCCACCATCCAGCTCGATGAGCTGAGCCGCCTGGTCGAATCGGCCCCGCTGGATTCCGCGCTGGCGGTGCAATCCGGCGAACCCTTGCCCGACGGAGTCTTCGTCGAGACTCCCACCGTGCTCGCGATTCAATCGACGGCGAACTGGGACAGCGCCGCCATCCGCGGCGCGCTGAGCGCTGCCGCCGCCAGCCTTTGGACTACGGCGGCTTCCGGCGCCGGATGGGTCGCTCATCAGCGCCGGGGGCGTTCCTGGTATTCGCTCGACGGTCTCACGCCGCTCGCAGTCGCCGTGGATGGCAAACTGCTCCTGCTCGCCGATTCGGAAGCCGCCCTGGGAGCGGCGCTCGACCGGCTCGACCTGCCGCCTACGCCCTCGGACACCGCATCGATAGCCATTTTCCACCACCTCGCCGGCCGCGGCGATTACCGCAGGATCGTGACCCTTCTCGATGGCAGACAACCCGCGGGCAAACCAGCGTTCTTCTCGACGGACATCTGGAGCTTGAGCGAGGTCTTTTCGGATGTTCGCGAGGTCGAAATCCGCACCCGCGATATGGGCGCGAGCCTGCGGGAGAGCGTTGCGTACCGGATGCGTTAATTGGCCGCCAGGCGCGCGGCTGGATGGTGCGCCAGCGCCTGGCGCGCCACGTCCTCCAGTTGACCGCGCGCAATCGACCATGCAGCCTCACTGACGTCCGAAGGCTTGCGATTCCGGGCGAAATACTCCGGCAGGAATTCCAGAAGTTCCCGCGCAGCCTGGTGCCCGGTAGCGAGTTGTTGCGCCGTCGGGCTGCGCAGCTTCGAAACTCCGGAACTGGCCGCCACCAGGATTTGCAACACCTGCTGCGGATCGCCATAGTTCTTTCGCACGCCCGCTTGCACCAGCGGAGCAGCCGCATCCAGAACCTGCTCCGGACGGTCCGTGCGATTGTAAACGTGGATCAACAGGTATGACCGTTCGCTCGAGTAGCTGCTCGCAGGGTACTTGCGCGACCACAGGTTCAGGTCGCTCAGCGCCTTCGTGAGATCGGGCTTTTTCGGGTCGATGTCCTGCAAGACCATTCGGTACAGATCCGGCTCGGTGGCCGCCGCGGCAAATTTTTTGCCGGAATCGTCGCTCTTCGGGGGAGTCACGGGAGGCGCCGGATGGTGTACCGGCGGTGGTTCGTTCGCCGGATGACCGGGATTCGACGGTGCCGGTCCGATCGGCAAGGGATTCGCCGGCCCGACCGGTTTGTTCCCCGTTCTGATCCCGGTTGGCGGATTTGATCCCGATGGCTGGACAGGTGTCGCGGCAGTATTGCCGGTGCCAGGGCCAGCCGCCGTGGGCCGCGGCGTCGAGTAGGTCGGATGGCCGGCCGTACCGGGGTAGACCGCGATGTCCACATCGACGGGTGGGACGATCACCGCCGGAACCGGATACACGCCGTCGGGAGGCGGCGGCACGCCGGCGTCCGATGCGGGTGGCGATGGGGGCTCACCGGCGGGTGGGTTGGTCATAATGTCCGAAGGCGGTTGGGCCGCATCGCCGAACGCCACGCCCGGCACCGACGGCATCACCCGTGTGGCGCCCACTTGCAGCATGGGGCGTTGGGCATCCAGGCGCGACGTGACAAACGCCGGCGAAGGCGGTGCCGTAACGAAGAACGCAGTCTTCAATTGCTCGGCGGTGGGCGCGGGAAAACCCGTACCGTCGATCGTGCGGGCGTCCTGCTGGAAGCTGGCATATCTGGTGCCGCCGGAAGCGTAGGCCCGCGGCGTCACCGAGCCGGGATTCGGAGCGGTCCATTCTTCGCCCGGCGCAAGCGGTCCCCAGCCCGCGAATTGGTCGCCATGCAGCCAGTACACTTCGGCGGGGTGGAAGATGGTAGTCACCGCCGGCTGCCAAACCCATCCCATCTTTTCCACGCGCGCCCAGCGGCCATTATGGTAAGGCATCCACCCCCAAGAATCGTCGCTCACCCAGGTGTAGCCGAGGGCATCGTAATATCGCCAGCGGCCCTTCTGATAAGGCGCCCAATCATCCGGCACCTCCGGCTTCCAGACCATGCCGAGATCCCCCGCCCGCAGCCATTGGCCCGCGGAATCCAGATCGGCCAAACCGAACGCGGCATTGACGTAAGCGCTCGACGCCGGCTTTGCCTCAGCTTTGTCGCGGTCCTCGCTCCACTGATCGAGCGGCCCGACCACGATTCCATCCACCAAGGAAAACCGCGAGGAGTTAGCCGGCTCCACGTGAGCGGTAGTGCCTTCGTGGATGTCCATTTCCGCCGTGGGCGACGAGAATCGCACCTGTCCTTCAAGAATGGCTGCCTCGCTCACGCCTCCCTGTGCCGTCTCGCGCACGCGCGATCCTTGCAGGATGGTCGCCTGCGTTCCGGGCATCACCAGCATGGTGACGTCCTTGGCGGCGGGTTGGCCGGTATAGTAAGCGATCCCGTGATCGAGGGAGAGGAGCGTGATCCGCTGCCCGGTGGAGAGCCGCGTATAGTCCGAAATCTCGCCCAGGGAATTCGGGCCGAGACGCCAGACGCTGCCGTCATCCATCTCAATTTCGACGCGCGCGCCGGCACCGGTATTTACCCAGGCAAGTTCGGTTAGCGGCAGATTGCGCTCGGCGGGAATCCAGGAATCCGCCGCGGTTAACTGCACCTCCACGGGACCTTTAAACTCACCCAAACGGGCAAAACGGGTCTGTGCCGCCACCGCCGCGGCCAGCACCAGGAGCAGCGTCACCAGTCGCATGCATACCTCCGGTTGAACTGATGACGCAGTGGGCGGCCGATCCGTTGCCGTAAAATCGGGCTATGACGGATCGCGCCATCCTCGACCACATTTCCAGCCTTCCGCACGCGCGCGCCACCTTCAAGCAACTCGTCCGCGAGTTGGGTGCAAAGGGCGCCGGCCGGGAAGAACTGGAAGCCGCGCTCGACCGTCTGACCGCCGGCGGCGAACTGCTGGAACTGCGTTCCGGACACTTCACCGTCACCGCGCGCACACGGGAATACGCCATCGGCCGCCTGAATGTACACCGTGACGGTTACGGTTTTCTCATTTCCGACCGGCCGATTGAGGGGATTACCGGAGACATTTTCATACCGCCCGGTTCGGCCGAAAAGGCCATGCATGGCGACCGCGTCATCGTGCGTATCGCCCGCATCGAGCCTGACGGGCGGGCCGACGGCGAAATCGTCAAGATCCTGAAACGGGCGCACCCCACGGTGGTGGGCGAATTCCGTATCGGCCGCCGCGGGCAGTACGTCGTGCCGCACGACGACCGCATCCAGAAATGGATCGAAATTCCCGATGGCATGGAGATTCCGACGGCCGGCGCGACGCTCGACCGCATCGGGGTCACGGCGCCGAAAATCAGCAGCGCCGAAGAACTGGTGGGCATGATCGTCAATGTCGAACTCCTGGACTACGAGGAGAGCGTGGGGCGAGTGATCGAAATTCTGGGCCATCCGGACGATTTCGGGGTGGACGTGGAGATCGTGATCCGCAAGCACCACCTGCCGCACCAATTTCCGCCCGAAGTCGTGGAGCAGGCCGGGCGCGTGCCGGCCGGTATCGGGCCCGGGGAACTCTCCGGCCGCCGCGATTTTCGCGGCATGGACGTCGTCACCATCGACGGCGAAACCGCGCGCGATTTCGACGATGCGGTCTGGGTGGATCGGCTTGCCAGCGGCAATTATATGCTGCACGTCCACATCGCCGACGTGAGCCACTACGTCTGGCCCGGATCTCCCATCGATCGCGAGGCGCTTCTGCGCGGCACCAGCGTCTATTTCCCCGACCGGGCCGTGCCGATGCTGCCGCACGAGCTTTCCACCCATATCTGCTCGCTGGTGCCACATGAGGACCGGCTGGTGCTCTCCGCGCTGCTCGAAATCGATCACCAGGGCGAAGTTGTGTCGCAGGAGTTCGCAGAAGGCGTCATCCGCAGTGTGGAGCGGATGACGTACACCAGCGTTCACAAGCTGCTCGAAGGCGATGGCGCGCTGCGCGAACGGTACCGTCCGCTGGTGGCGCGCTTCGAGCTGATGCAGGAACTGGCGCTGGTGCTCAATCGCAAGCGGGTGCGCCGGGGCTCTATCGATTTCGACCTGCCCGAGCCGCTCATCGAATTCGATCAGTTTGGCGCCATGACCGGAGTGACGCGCGCGCCGCGTAACATGGCGCACCGGCTGATCGAAGAATTCATGCTGGCGGCCAACGAAGCGGTGTCGGGCCATCTGGAGGAACACCTGGAGAACTCGCTCTACCGCATTCATGAAAAGCCCGACCCCAAGCGTGTGTTGGAATTCGAGGAGGTGGCGGCGCATTTCGGCTTTTCGCTCGGCGTGGGTGCGATTCCGGTAAAGCGATTCGCCTTCACCGACCGCCATCGCGACGGCACCAAGAAGCGCCGCGAAATGACGGTCACCGGCGCGGATATCGACATCTCCTCGCGCCATTACCAGAAGCTCGTGGCCAAGGTGGAGGGCAAACCGGAGGAGCGAATCCTGAGCTACCTGATGCTGCGCTCGCTGAAGCAGGCGCGCTACAGCGTCGACAACGCCGGACATTTTGCACTGGCGGCGCCCACCTACACGCATTTCACCTCGCCCATCCGGCGGTATCCCGATTTGATTGTCCACCGGCTGCTGCGAGGCTTGCTGGCGGGCCGCGATCCCAAATTGGGTTACAACGAGCTGAAGTCGATTGCCGAGGAGTGCTCGCTTTCCGAGCGGCGGGCGGCGGATGCCGAACGGGAGCTGGTGGAGTGGAAAAAAGTGAAGTTCATGGCCGAACGCGTCGGCGAAGATTTCGACGCATTGGTGATTTCCACGGCGAAGTACGGTCTGTTTGTGGAGTTGACCGATCTTTTCATCGAAGGGCTGGTGCCTATCGACACCTTGCCCGGGGATGAGTACACTTATCAGGAGAACATCCGCAAGGTGGTGGGCCGGCGGACCCGCCGCCAGTTTTCCATCGGCGACCGGCTGCGGGTGATTCTCGATCGCATAGACGCGAACGAACGGAAATTGCAGTTTTCGGTTTGGGACGATGAGCGCAAGTCATCTGGAGGTCGAAGACCTGGTTCACATTCCCGGGGGCGAGTTCCTCATGGGCGAGGCCGACGGAAGAGATGACGAGAAGCCCGTCCACGCGGTCGTGCTCGCGCCGTTCCGAATGTGCCGGTATCCGGTGACGAATGCCCATTGGGAGCAGTTCCGCAAGGCTACCGGGCGCGAAAAATTGAGCTACGCGCACGAAACCGCGCCCGCCGCAAGTGTGAACTGGTTCGATGCCATGGCGTTCTGCAAGTGGCTTGCGGCGCAGTGGTCGGCCCACGTGCGCCTGCCTACCGAAGCGGAATGGGAATTTGCCGCGCGCGGCGGCATGGAGCGGCAGAGTTATCCCTGGGGAGCGGAGCCGCGCCACTATCAGCCGGAACGTTGGCGCGATGGGCCCGAGGCGGTAGCTCAAGAGCAAGCCAATGGATACGGCCTCTTCGACATGTGCCAGAACGTCCACGAATGGTGCGGGGACTGGTATGACCCCGGCTATTACGCGGGCTCGCCCAAGGAGAATCCGCACGGTCCTGAGCAGGGCAAGCGCCGGGCGTCGCGCGGGGGCGCCTGGCGGCATCATATTAAGTGCTCGCGGTGCGCGGCGCGCAGCAGCATTCCACCCGAATTCCGCTACGCCGATTACGGCTTCCGCGTGGCTGCGGATGCCTGAAGTAAATACTGTAAGGACCGCCAGGAAACCGTGCCGTCGGCCCGATGCCATTCCGCGCAGATGCGCGAGAGTCTCACGATTCGCGCAACGTGACGATGGGATCGACCCGGGTGGCGCGCCGCGCGGGCAGGTAGCTTGCCAGCAGCGCGATCACGGTCAGGAACAGCGCCGCGCCGGCAATCGGCGCGGGATCGTCCGGGGCTACGCCGACCCAAAGACCGGCAGTCGCCTGGGCGGCAAACACGGAAAGCACAGCTCCGGCCAGAACTCCAACGGCGGTCAGGATGAGGCCGCGGCGCAGGACCAGACGCACCACATGCGACGGTTTAGCGCCCAAAGCCAGACGGATTCCGAATTCGTGCTCGCGCTGCGTGACGGTATAAGCCAGCACACTGTACATTCCAAGCGCGGCCAGGAATAGCGATATCGCGCCAAGCACGCCCAGCAGCGCTGCCGCTACCTTTTGGGCGTACACCGCTCCGCCAATCTCCTCGCCGAAAGCCACCAAAGGCGTGGCACCGGCATTGGGATTGAGCACCGCCGCCTCGCGCTGAATGGCCGGAATGAAGGAGGGCGAATAGCCAGCCGTGCGGATGAAAAATGCGATCCAGAACTGATCGCCGTTGGTCTGGCGATAAGGCGTGTAGACATGCGGCGTCGCCGGTTCGGTCAACTGGCGATACTTGCTGTCCTTCACTTCGGCAACAATCGTGATCCAGCTACCACCGACCGCCCGGACCCTGCGCCCCACCGGGTTTTCGCCGCGGAAATACCGCTGCACGAAACTCTGATTGACAATTGCCACCTGGGCATGATCCCGGTCGTCCAGTTCCGTGAAGTCTCTTCCTTCGAGCAGGGGCATGCGCAGCGCGTCGAAGAAGCGCGGCGCGACGATGGAGCCGGCAATTCTCATTTGTTCGTTCGGCCCCGGAGTGTAGCCTTCCACGTCGATCTCGGTCGTGCCGCGGGTGCCTAATTCCAGCGGAACGTCGTCGGAGAAACTCACCGCGGTGACGCCCGCCAGAGCGGCGATGCGATCGCGCAGGCGCTGGCAGAAACGCAGCCTGTCCTCCCGGTCCGGACAGAACGTATCGAGATGATATTTTGCGAATAGCACGTTGTGAGCGTCGAATCCCGGGCTGATTTGCCGCACGGCCTGAAAGCTGCGCACGGCGAACGCGGTGCCCACCAGGGCGACAAGGGCCAATGCTACTTCGGAAATCACCAGCAATCCGCGTGTCCGGTTCCGGCTGGCGCCGGAACTTCCGCCGCGGCCCCCCTCGTTCAGAGCTTCGAGCAAGCTGCTCCTCAGGGGGTGCACTGCCGCTGCCAGGCCGGTGAGCACCGAACCCGCGCAACACAACAGGACAGTAAACGCGAGCATGTCCCCGTTCAGCCGGAAATCAAACTCTACCGGAAATCCCAGCGGCGGAAACATCCACAGCAGCGAGCGGACCAGCCATGCCGCCAGCGGAATTGCCAGAATCGCAGCCACGGCCGCCAGCAGAAGGCTTTCCGTGAGCAGTTGCCGCATCACACGCCAGCCGCTCGCGCCCAGAGCCATACGCAGGCTCAGTTCCTTCCGCCGCGCCGTGGCGCGCGCAAGCTGCAGGTTGGCGACGTTCGCTCCCACGATGAGGAATAGAACGAAGCACACCGCCATCAGGAGCCGCAATGGCGTGAGGAGGATGACCTGGACTCCGAAATGCGCCTTCCACACCGGCATTACCCGCTCGCGAACGCCGGCATTGGTTTTCGGCGACTCCTCGGCAATCCGCCGCGAGCAGGCCTCCACTTCCGCGCCGGCCTGCTCGATCGACACGCCGGGCTTCAACCGCGCCGTGATCCACACCTGTCGCGCGTTGCGGTTTTCGAGCAGCCAATCGCCCTGCCCGTTGAGCGACGGCGCCATGCCGATGGGAATCCACAGGTCCAAAGTCATGCCGGGCATAGTGCCGTGAAAATCGGGCGGCGCGACGCCGATGATGGTCAATTCATAGCGGTTCACGCGGATAGTCTTACCGATGGCCGCCGGGTCGCCATGGAACATGTTTTGCCAGAGCTGATACGCGATTACCGTTACGGGAAGCGGCCGCTCGGCATCGGCGTACTCCGCCGGTGAAAGCACGCGTCCACGCACCGGTTCCACTCCCAGCACGGTGAAATAGTTGCCGGAGATATATTCGCCGAACACCCGGCGGGGGCTGGCCAACGGGCCGACAGTGAAAGGGTTGAACAGCGATGCCGCCAAGCCGGAGAACGATTTCAGACGGTCGCGATAATCGCGGTAATCGCGGTAGGCGGTGGTGGCGTACTCGCCGGTTGCTGTGACGGTTTCGAGCTCCACCAGTCGTCCGCCCTCTTTGACGCCGGGAAACGGGTGCACCAGAAGTGTATCGATCCAACCGAAAACAGTCGCGTTCGCCGCTATGCCTAACGCCAGCGTGATCACGGCCACCGCCGTGAACCCTGGGCTGCCCCGAAGAACGCGGATAGCATAGCGCAAATCCTCGTAGAGGCTGCGCATATTCTTCTTTCAGTATGCACCCGAGAAACCGCCCTAACTCATTGATATTAGATATCTGCGCGGCGCGGCTCGTTCAATTTCGGATTTATGTGTGCGTTAATGGGACGACCGGTGCGCCCGTGTTGGCGCCGCCACCTAGGGAATGGCGGCCCCTTCGCTGCGCAGCCGCTGGTAAACCTCTTTGGCCGCCCTCTGTGCCGCGATTTTCTTGGAAGCGCCTTCGCCCTGGCCGGTCCATTCCTTGCCGATCCGCACTTCCACGGTGAAGGTCTTGCAATGCTCCGGTCCGCGCTCCTCCACGATCACATACCGCGGCTGCGGCAGCTTCCGGGACTGCGCCAATTCCTGCAACGCGCTTTTGAAGTTCGTGATGGAGGCCTCCACCTCCGGGTCCACGGAAAGCTCGCCGGAAACCATGGGGCTGAGAACGTGAGCGGCCACGAAAGCGCGCGCCGGCTCGATGCCGCCATCCAGGTAAATGGCAGCGATCAGAGCTTCGAGAGCATCCACCAGAAGGGTCTTTTTGCCGCGGCCCCCGCTCATTTCCTCGCTGCGGCCCAACTCGAGGTAGCGGCCGAGATCGAGCGCGCACGCGGCCCCATAGAGATGGGCGGCGCTCACCAGATGGGCGCGCAGGCGCGAGAGGTCGCCTTCGCGCGATTCCGGATATCGCGCCACCAGAGCTTCCGACGTGAGGAACCCCAGGACCGAGTCGCCCAGAAACTCCAGCCGTTCGTTGTCCTCGTCCGCAGCGCCCGTCCCGGTCTGTGCTTCATGGGCGGCCGAACTGTGCATCAGGGCGCGGCGCAGCAACTCCTGGTCGGCAAAGCGATAGCCCAGCGCCGATTCCAGTAACGCCAGTTCCGCACGCATGGCAGCCGCCTCGAACTAGTGACTGGCAGCGTTCCTGATGCTCGTGACCACCTGCTTGATGGTCGGATGGAGGTTGGGCTTCGCCAGCAGCTTATCGCAGATGGCGATGGCTTCGGTCTTCTTCCCGGCGGTCAGGTATGCGTTGGCCAGGCGAGTGGCATAGGCATCCTGCTCCGGATCGTTGTCCAGGGCCAACTTGAAATCCTTGATGGCCTCATCATTATTTTTCTGCAGGCCGGCCACCATGCCGAGGCCGTTGTAGGCCCTAGCCATGGTGAATTTCTGGTTGTTTTCCCAGTCCGCATCGGAAATTTGCGGATTGGGTTTGACCGCGACCTTGACGTTTTCAATGGCATCGTTGTAAAGCTTGGTGACCTTGGAAATCTCCTGATCGCGGTTCAGGTCGTGATCCTTGATATTGGGAGTCGTGGCATCCGCGATCAGCAACTCCATGGAATAGGATTTGGGATTGATTTGCAGCACGCGATCGGCATACACCTGCGCGTTGTCATCGTCCTTCTTCATCTGGTACGCTTGCGCTTCCATGGTGAGCGCGTACTCTTTGTAATCGGTATCGGCGTAATTGTTCAGCAGATTCTCGGCGGCTTTGATGATGGCATCCGGATCCTGGCTTGCCGCCGCGTTCTGAATGGCAATGATTGCCTTGCGCTCTCCGTTCGACTTGGGCTTGGGCGTGGGAGCTTGGGCGAACAGGCCCGCAGGACCGGCCGTCATCAGCAGGATGCCGGTGAGAATGATCGATTTCATTTCCAGAACTCCTTCAATATTCACTTGCTCAAACTTTTTTCGAGGCCCTGCCGGGCTTCCTTAAGGGCGGCGTCGCTCGCGCCCTCGACCAGGAGCACTTTTTGAAAGTACTGCGTGGCATTCGCCTTGTCGTTGACCTCGAGCCGCAGTTTTCCAAGATACACCAGCGCCCACGCCCGTACCTGTCCCTCGGGGTCCGCATCCAGAGTCTGCTCCAGCAGACTCTCGCCGGCTTCCGCATCGCCGTTCATCAGCGCGATGCGCGCCAGGCCATAAAATCCCGCGCCTTGGGCGCGCTTGTCGGCAGTCTGTGTGGCAGCCTGCTGGAACAGCGTTTCGGCCTTTTCCATGTCATGCGCCTTCAACAAGTCTTCCGCCTGATTGAGCGCGTCAAAAACGGGCGGAGTCGCGGTTTTGGCATCCGGCGCCTCCATTTTGGGCGCCGCGGGAGCCTGGTTCGCGAAAACCACCGGCATCAGCCGCTGGTCCTCCTTGAGCGCGTCGATGGCCTGCACCATAGGGGTGTAGAACAGCATCATCGACTGGTCCGACTTCTCGAACTCCACCAGCGCTTCACTGAAATACGGGGTCAGAATGAAGCCCTCTTTCAGTGCCTGCCGGGCTTCTTCGGGCTTGTGGTCCATGCGCGCTTCCACAGCTCGCACCAGGGAACCGGTGACGAGCAGCAGGAAGTCATTCTTATAGTCTTCGCTCAAGAGCCGCGCGCGCTGCGCATGGTCCGCCAAAACTTTTTTGCGTTCGAGAATTTCGCGATTTCGGGTCGCCAGCGGATCGAGCAGATAGTAGAGGTACGCGTGCCGAACTTCCTCTATGCGCGGCTCCGGCGACGGCGATATCACCACGGTGTATTCGTTTCCGTAGCTGCGCGTGTGCATCTGTCCGGGCGCGGCGAGAGGTTCCAGGAAAATTTGGAAGCGGCGCCCGCGGAAACCGGAATTCTGCTGCCGCAGATACAGGTTGACCTGCATCACCGCGTTCATGACGCCCGAATGATAGGCGGCGATGAACTGATCGATACGCGGCTGCGCGCTTTTCCACAGGCCGGCGATGCCGGCTTCGTTGTAGAAGGCTGCGAGCAGGCGCGAAAGATCACCCATGTGGAGAATGTCGGGAGGGATGTCCGCGTCTTTGCGGAAGGAAAAATCCGGCGCCGGGTTGATGCACAGAGCGAAGGAAATGTACTGGCCGAGATTCTCCGTGGGGTTGTCTTTGCGGTGCTCCTGATAGAACTCCTTGATGCGCGCCAGCGAAGGGACGTCGCGCCTGGCAATTTCCGCGCGCACGGCATTTCGCAAAGGGCTGTTGTTGGGTGAATCGAGATCGGCGTCATAGCCCGCAGCATTAATGGCCGCCATGACCGTGAAAAGCGTGGGACTGGCGTCGAGTTGGCCTGGCTGCGCGGGCGCGGCGCGAAGAAAAAGAATACCTGCCGTGATGGCTGAAACTACGAAACGGTTCAAATGATTCCCGCCTGGAAACAACCTCAGTTTATCGTAAATTCTTCGGGCGCCGCGACTGTGAATGGCGCCCTGCCGGGCGACGGCTGCAAAGGGAGCGATGCTTTCGAAATCCTCACACGATCAGCATGCAATCGCCGTACGAATAGAACCGGTACCGCTGCTCGACCGCATGCCGGTAGGCCGCCAGCGCCAGGTCCGTTCCGGCGAACGCGCATACCAGGAGCAACAGCGAAGTGCGCGGCAGGTGGAAATTGGTCAGCATCGCGCCGGTGGCGAGGAAGGACTGCCCGGGATAAATAAAAATGCCGGTTTCGCCGGAGAGTTCGCCCGTCCGCCAGGATGTTTCGATGGTCCTCACGCTGGTGGTGCCGACAGCCACGCGGCGCAAAGCGGCGCGCATGCGGGTGGCGCTTTCGGCGGTAATGGAATATCGCTCGGAATGCAGATGGGCCTCTTCCACGCGATCGGTATGGAGTGGCTGAAAAGTCCCCAGCCCGACGTGGAGCGTGACGGGCGCGATCTCCACGCCCTGTTGGCGGCAGGCGTCGAGAATTTCCGATGTGAAATGCAGTCCGGCGGTAGGAGCGGCCACCGATCCGCGCTCGCGGGCGTAAACCGTCTGATAACGATCGCGGTCGGTGCCGGTATCGTCCCGCCGGATGTACGGCGGAAGCGGAACGTGGCCCACTTTCTCGAACTCCGAGAACAGATCGCCCGTGCCCGAAAAACGCAGCGTGCGCTCGCCGAACTCTCCGCGGCCCACGATTTCCGCTTCCAGATCGTCGCTGAAGCGAATGTGCTCGGACAGGCGCATTTTGCGGCCGGGCCGGACAAGCGCTTCCCAATCCCGTCCATCGGAGCCCACCGGGCGAAGCAGCAGAACCTCCACTTCCCCGCTCAGATATTCGCGCCGCTTGGGATTGTGGCGCCCGACCGGTAGCGCATGCACGCCGGCGCGGTGTCCAAACAGGCGCGCCGGGAAAACCCGAGAATCGTTGAGCACGAGACAGTCGCCCGGGCGCAGGAATTCGGGGAATTCGCGGAACTGGCGATCTTCCCAGCGGCCCTCGTCACGGTAGACCACCAGCATGCGCGAGGCGGCGCGGTCGGAAAGCGCTTGCTGTGCGATCAGTTCCTCGGGCAGGTGAAAGTCGAAGTCCGCGAGATCCATCGAACTTTCAGGTTACCGGAAACAGTTCTCCCTGCTCATCGCCTTCCCACAACTCGGGCCGGTATTCGATCATTCCGGAAGCCAGGCCGTAGCGGTCGCGGACTTTTTGCACGCGCGCGGCGAGAGCATCCTTGTACGGCTTGCCTAAATACGCGCTCTTCGCGTAGAGTTCGCGATAGCGCGGCGCCAATTCGGGGATTTCGCGTTCAAGGAACGGCAGCATGACGGCTTGTGCCGAAGGTTTCAGAAACAGCGGACCGCAGCCGAAGGTCATAGCGCCCGCCTCGCGCGCGGCCCGCGCCAGACGGTCGAGCGCGCGTTCGCTATCGGTGAGACCGGGCATAATCGGATTCGGAAATACTCCGGCGCAAATCCCCGCCGAAGCCAGCCGCCGCAGTGCCTGAAGACGGAGTTGCGGCCGGGGCGCGCGGGGTTCGAGTGCGCGCGCCAGCTTTTCGTCGAGCGTGGTGATGGTCATGTTGACGGCCAGCACGTTGGCGCGGGCGATTTCGCGAAGCAGGTCGATATCGCGCGCTACGAGGTCCGACTTGGTGGTGACGGAGACGTGCCGCCCGCGCTCGCCGGCGAAAACTTCCAGCATGGCGCGGGTGCGCAGGAATCGCCGCTCGGCCGGCTGGTAAGGATCGGTGGCGGTGCCGATAGCGATGGCGTCTTTGCGGTCGACGCGGCGCAGTTCCTGACGGAGCAGATGCGCGGTAGCCGATTTAGCGTAGATTTTGTCTTCGAATTCCTCGGGCGTCATTTCCATGAATTCGTGCGTGTAGCGCGCGTAACAGTATTTACATCCAAATTCGCACCCGCGGTAGGGATTGATGGTCCAACGGAACGGCATATTGGGGGTGGTGCGATTGAGGATGCTGCGGGCCGGGATCTCGAAATACTGAACTTCGCGCTTGGCTTCCAGCAATTCGCTTTGCGAAGCGAGGCGCGCGATGCCGACCAGCTCCATTTCACTATTTTCGCCTTTTATTCGCCTATTGGCAAGCGAAATTTGCGCGGCGGCCTGATACAATTCGTTCGCGAGGTGAAATCATGAACCGGCGCGCCTTTGTCACGAGTTGCGGAGCTTCGGCCGCACTCGCCGCAGTACCGGCGAGCGGCGCGCCCTCTCCGCCCGCACGGATGAAGCTGGGATGCCAGAGCGCGCCCACGAACGAGACGCACGTGGCCTACCTCGCACGTTACGGCGTGGAAGGAATTTGCGGATACCCGGAAACTCCGGCCGGCCATCTCTACGCCACGGTCGACGAACTGAAGCGCCTCCGCGATCTGACCGAAAAATATCGCGTCAGCCTCGATTGCGTCGCGCCGCCTTTTCTCACCTCGACCCATATCGATAAAGAGAAGCACCCCGCGATCATGCTGGCATCGAGTCCCGAACGCGATCGCGATATCGAAGACTTCCAAACCCTGATCCGCAACTGCGCGGCGGCGGGAATTTCCGCCATCAAGTACAACCTCAACCTGCTCGGCGTGCTGCGCACCGGCCGCGTGCCCGGGCGCGGCGATGCGACCTACAGCGCGTGGAAACTGGCGGCGGCCCATCCTGAAACGCCCCTTACACGCGCCGGCCGCGTGGATGCCGGCGCGTATTGGGAGCGCATCACGTACTTTTTGGAGCGCGTGGTCCCGGTGGCCGAGGAATACACGGTGCGCATTGCGTGCCATCCGCACGATCCCGGCGTGCCGCCGGAAGGCTATCAGGGAGTGGACTGCGTGCTGGGAACGGTGGACGGCCTGAAGCGCTTCATCGAGATCAAAGCCAGCCCGTACCACGGCCTGAATTTCTGCCAGGGCACGGTATCGGAAATGCTGGCCGACCCCGGCCGGGAAATCTTCGACGTAATTCGCTATTTCGGGACGCGTAAGAAGATCTTCAACGTGCATTTCCGTAATATCCGCGGCCACCGCAACGATTTCCGCGAGGTCTACCCGGACGAGGGCGACATCGACTTCGTCAAGGCCATTCAGGTCTACCAAGAGGTGGGCTATCGGTATTTGCTGATGCCCGATCACGTCCCGCAGGCGGCCAGCGATCCCAACGGGCTGCAGTCGTTCGCCTTCTGTTACGGTTACATCCGCGCATTGATTCAGGCGGCGGATCGGTTAAGCTGACGGTTCCCGGCGAATCGGCGACAATGGGGATTAGCCGCACTCTTCCAGGATGTCCATCTTTTCCATTGCGATATTTTTAATTTTCGCCAGCCAGTTTTATTGGCTTTGGCGCGGCTTCCGGCTGGCGCGCCGCCGGATTCCGCGGCCTGGCTGGCGCTGGGCGACTATCGCCGTCGCGGTAGCGGCATATGTCTGGCTGTGGAGTTACAACTTCGGTGAATTCCGCCGCTACACTCCGGTTCACCTGACGCTGAAGGAAGCGCTGCTGGTAGCGCCGTTCATGACTTTCGCCGTCAGTTCGTTCTTCGGCGCTCTGATCGCCCTGGTATTCGCCATCCCGCAGGCGATGGTGGGGATCGCACGGCGCATTCGCGCCCGCGGAGCCAGGCCGATCGCATCGCCGGCGCGGCGGGTGTTCCTCGAGCGCACCGCCAATGCCGTCACATTGGCGCCCTTTTTGGCCGGCGCCTACGGATTGTTGTACGGGCGCCTGAATCTCGAAACCACCACTCATCGCGTTCCTCTGCCCCGACTGCCGCACGCGTTCGACGGGTTCCGTATCGCGCAGATGTCGGATATTCACATCGGTCCTTTCATGCCCTTCGAGCAGATCCGCAAGTACGTGGACATGACCAACGCGCTGAAGCCCGACCTGACTGTGCTGACGGGCGACTTCGTGACGACCGACCCACGCACCCAACAGCCCGTGGTGGAAGCCCTTTCGGGACTGACGGCGCCCTTCGGCGTTTTCGGCTCCCTGGGCAATCACGACGCTTGGGCCGGCGTGGAATCTTCCATCACCAAACTTTTCCGGGAGCACGGAATCCGCATTTTGCGCAGCGAAGCGGTCCCCATAGCGATTCGGGACGAGTGGTTCAACCTGATCGGGACCGATTTTCAGAGCAAGCACCGGTTTGGCCCATCGGCCGCCGTACCGAATCTTCTTTCGGACGTCGTGCCGTTAATTGCTCCCGGGCGCGTCAATATCCTGCTGAGCCACAATCCCGATACCTTCGACCGCGCGGCCGAACTGGGCATCGATTTGAGCATGGCGGGGCACACTCATGGAGGGCAGGCGGCGCTCGAGTTCATCAGCCCGGAGATCGCCCCGAGCCGGCTGGTGACACCTTATGTCGCCGGGTGGTTTCATAAGCCAGGCGGGCGGTTATACGTAAATCGCGGGATCGGAACGATCGGAGTGCCGATTCGGATCGGTGCCCCACCGGAGATTACGGTTTACCAACTGACCTGTGCCTGAAGTCCGTCAGGCTGCTGCAGTCTTGAACTTTCGAGCGGATTTGGGGGATCGCCCTGCCGGGCGCGCCTTTTGCGGCCCGAGGTCCGCGCCAAGCGGCGCGAGTCCATGGAATGCCCGCCTCACGGTGCCATATCCAATCCCGGTAGTTTCGGCTATTGCCCGAAAACTATAACCCTGGCCGTAGAGCTCCCTGATACTCTGTACCGAAAGACAACGCGCCGGACGTCCGCGGCGCACATGTAAACGGCTCACGAATCGCTGCTCCTCATAGGCATACGCGCGAAACGAGGAGAAAATGGGCCAAAATTTTTTCAGATGCCGCGTTTTCAGTTCTCTTTGGGCTTGGGCTCGATATGATCGATCACGAAAACTGGCGCGGTGCGCTTCTGCATGACGAGCTTAAGCCCCAATTGGCGGTTGAGGGCGTCGAATAGCGAGATGGCGCCACTGGGTTCCATGGCGGCATCGCTGGCGGTCGCCGCGGGCGGGCTTCCGCCCTGGCGTCGGCCGCCGTTCCGTCCCCCTCCTCCGCTGCCGCCCGGAGGCAGCACGCTGAAAGCAAAGGAAAAATCGAAAGCGCCCGGCACCTTGGTAGCATCCACCACGGGATAGTGCAGGTAGCTTGGCGCCAGCGACCGCAACTCCGCGCAAATTGCGTCATGGTCATATTCTGGCAAGTGGCGCGAGTCACCCGCGGGCTGGAGGGCGTCGGCGGAATACGTTCGGTTTTACACCTGGTACGCGCTGCCGGATCGGCTTTTTGAAGTTTCGGCTTTACCGGCACCAGTGTGTAGGCATCCACCGCACGGTCTTCGAAGTGGGTTGTCATCTGGAAGCGCTCGGTAAGCAGGGTTCGGAGCATAGGCATCAGGTCGCGCAAGGTCAGAGCTTCGCTGGTTTCCGGCGCTTTGGCGATTAGATCGACCGCGGTTGATCGCAGCCATTGCGGGGCACCTGCCAGCTCCAGGCCTGGATCGAGATCCCAGGCAATCGTAATCAGCGCAATCAAGGGGAAAGCCCGAAAACCTACCCGCCCTCCTGGCTGGAGGCCGCTGCCTCCCGGCTCTTCGTCCGGATCGCTCAATTTCAGCGATGCCACCTCGAACCCGGCGGCCCGAGGCGGTTCCAGTTTGGCCGCGATGCCAGCCAGGTTTTCGGTGGGCTTTTGGTTCACTCGATCCACCACAATCACCGGCATGGGCACGCTTTTCTGTTCCAGCTGCAGGCCTAACTGCTGATCCACGGCCTGGAACAAGCTGACTCCATCGCCACCCGAGCGTTCCAGGGCGCGGCGCGGCGTCCAGCCGATTTCGAAATCCCATCCGCCTTGGAGCCCGGTAGAATCTACCACCGGAAGGTTCAGATCGGCGCCGGCCATGGTCCGTAATCGTTCTACGAATGCCTCCATGGTCACGTTATGACAGACCAATGGAACCAGGCTCGAACCATCGGGGTGCACCCGGCAGCCGGAATCGCCGCTCCCGTCCGACGCTTTCAGCTTCGGCCTGCCCTTTCCGGGCGACAGCACGAATGCCGCCACCGGTTTGGTATCTTGATGCACCACCAGTTTGAAACGCTCGGCAAGCAGGGATTGGAGCATGAGGCGGGCGGTCGCCGGGGGAGTGGATGGCGAACTGCGGGCAATCACGTCGAAGCGGTCCCATTCGAGCCAACTCGGGCCGCCGAGGATATTGCCGGGTTCCACAGCGTACGCCGTGCGAATCAGGTCCACCATGGTCGCGCGTTGCCATTCAAAGCGGCCGCCTGTAAGGGGTTTACCCGGTCCGAGCATGATCATCGGGCCGTTCGCGAGAGGACTCACGTGAACGTCGGCGAGATCGAACTTGGGCGGGGCTTGAGCCGATAGTCCGGCGGCAAAGAGAACAGCGACAGCGGCCCGCATGTTCCAATGACGCGCCGCCGGCCAGGACGCGTTACAGCCGGTGCTATTTCCCGGGAGCCGTTCCGCGGCGCGCCGGGCGCGGAGGTGGCACATAGGTTACCAGTTCATCCACAGGGTGATTGCCGGCCCACGCGATACCGCGCAGCAGCATTTTCTGAATCTGCGGATTGGCGAAATTAGCGTAGGTATGGCCTTGCATGTAAACGAATGCCCGCGCCGGCTGGCCGCCGGGAAGGGTATGCTCGTAGGTCCAGATCTGCGGCACCACTTCGCCTTTGTGGCTGCCGGCGCTCGGCGTGCCGGGAATCTTCACCGTCGCCAGCACGTGTACGGCTGGATCTTTCGACCACGTGATCGAATAGAACGCCTCGTCGTCGGCCAGGGTGAGATCCGTCATGTCCTTCATGATGGGATTATCGCGATCCACGATGGTATAGGAAATTGGCGCGTCGAGCGTATAGTTCACCTCGCCGTGCTTCTTCGCTCCGCCCACGAGCGTGGCGAAATAGGCCGGGTCGGGTCCGCAGAGAGAATCGTGCAGGCTGACGATTCCGCCGCCGCGTTTGACGTATGCCTCGAGTGTAGCTTTCTGGATATCCGTCAGGTACGCGGCATCGCCCTTATAGATCACAACCACGTCGGTATGTTCCAGGTCGGCGGCGCTGGGGCCATGGAGCGCTCCATCCACCACCGCGCCGTGCGCGGTGAGCACTTTGCTCCAGTCCGCCAGGAACTGCGGATAATCGTGCTGTCCCTCGTTGTGGGATTTCAAACCCGCCCAAATATATACATGCATGCCTTTGGGGTTCTGACCTTGGGGTAGCGGCGCGCCGCCCGGGCCGGTACCGCGGCCGCCTTGCGCCAACAGGATTGCGGGAAGAAGAAGCAACGCCAGTCGCTGCGTCATTTTCGAAATTTACCTCGCCTGGAATCATCTTATGCCAATCGAACAAAATATGCGGGAGCCTCGTTCGTCTACAAGGATAGATGGAGGACGCATTGAGCCTCGCAGCGGATGGCGCCGGCCGCCGGACCGAGCAGGATCGCAGCATCGCCGCGGTGATCCAGCGCGAGGGGCGGGCGCTGCTGCGCTTCATCCGGCGGCGGGTGAAAGACCAGGCTGACGCGGAAGACATCCTGCAAGACGTGTTTTATGAGCTGACACAGGCTTACCGTCTGATGAACCCAATCGAGCAGGCCGGCGCCTGGTTGTACCGGGTGGCGCGGAACCGGATCATCGATAGCTTTCGCAAGAAAAAGCCGGAGCTGTTCGGCAGTTTGCCGGAGAACGCGAACGGAGACGAGGCATTAAGTTTCGAAGACCTGCTTCCCTCGCCGGAAGCCGGTCCCGACGCGGTGTTCGCTCGTGGCGTGCTGTTGGAGGAACTGGATGCCGCGCTGGACGAATTACCCGCCGAGCAGCGCGAGGTCTTTGTGGCGCACGAAATCGAAGGCCGCAGCTTTCAGGAAATCGCGCGCGAGAAGGGAGTGAGCGTCAACACTTTGCTTTCGCGAAAGCGTTACGCCGTGCTTCACCTGAGGCGGCGGTTGAAGGCGATTCACAACGAACTAAGGAGTGGAATATGAGAGAACGATGGGTTAAAAGGGGCGTGAAAATCGCCATGATAGCGCCCGTGGCGTTCGTAGGCATCGGGTTCCTGGTCATGCTGCTGTGGAACTGGCTGGTGCCTTCGGTGCTGGGGGGCCGCACCATCAACTTCTGGCAGGCGTGGGGAATCTTCTTCCTCTCGAAACTGCTCTTCGGCGGGTTCCAAGGCGGTTCCGGACACCGCTCGCAACGCCGCCTGCGGGAGCGCTGGGAGCACATGACGCCCGAAGAACGCGCGCGATTTGGCCGGGGAGTCGCCGGGCAGCCGGAAGCGGGCGCACCGGGCCCGGCGTAGCGATGGAGTTTGAGGAGCATGTCCCGCTTGACATGGAGCCGCCGCAGGGCTTATCGTCGGGAAAACCACTTCACACGTGGCTTCCACCTGCTCCCCGTCGAGCTTCAGCGAACGGGACATGCAATTTTCCAATTACGACCCTCAGGGATTCTACGATGAGATGTTCGAACCCGATGGCAAACCCCGTCCTCATGCCGGGCTTTTGCTGGAGACCGTGGAACGCCTCTCCGACGGGCATCTGCTGCGCTACAAACACGCCGCCGAGCGGCTCCTGCTACAGATGGGCATCACCTTCAACGTGTATGGCGACAGCGCCGGCACCGAGCGCATTTTCCCGTTCGACCTGATTCCGCGCATCATCGCGGCCGATGAATGGGACCGCATCGAGCGCGGCCTCAAGCAGCGGGTCCACGCGCTCAATTGCTTCATCGACGATATCTATCACGATCAGAAAATACTCACGAGCGGGGTGATTCCGCGTGACGTGATTCTTTCGGCGGCTTCCTACCGGAAGCAGTGCCACGGGTTGAATCCACCGTGCCGCGTGTGGTGCCACGTCACCGGCACCGATCTGGTGCGCGGCGGCGATGGCCGCTACTACGTTCTGGAAGATAACCTGCGCGTGCCTTCTGGGGTGTCTTACGTGCTCGAAAACCGCGAGGTGCTGAAGCGCATTTTCCCGGCGGTTTTCGAAGGACTCTCGGTACGCCCGGTAGCGGAATATACCAGCCGGCTGCTGGAGACGCTGGAATCGATCGCTCCGCTTGCCCTCGCCAACCCGCGCGTGGTTTTGCTCACCCCTGGAATCTACAACTCGGCTTATTTCGAGCACAGTTTTCTGGCGCAACAGATGGGCGTCCAGCTCGTGGAAGGGCGCGACCTGGTGGTGGAAGCCGGCGACGTTTTCATGCGCACCACCAAGGGCATGGAACGCGTGGACGTCATCTACCGGCGCATCGACGACGATTTTCTCGACCCCCAGGCATTCCGCCCGGATTCTCTGCTGGGCGTGCCGGGCCTGATGTCGGCTTACAAAAATGGCCGCGTGGCACTGGCCAACGCTCCCGGCAACGGCGTGGCGGACGACAAGGTGATCTATGCCTACGTTCCCGAAATGATCCGCTACTACGAAGGCGAAGATCCCGTCCTGCCCAACGTGCCCACTTATCTTTGCTGGCGTGAGGACGACCGGAAGTATGTGCTGGAACATCTGGCGCAACTGGTGGTGAAAGCGGCCAACGAATCGGGCGGGTACGGCATGCTGGTGGGGCCTCACTCCACCGGCGCAGAGCGGGAGGAATTCGCCCGCCGAATCCAGGCCGAGCCGCGCAACTACATCGCGCAGCCCACGCTGGCGCTTTCGCGCGTGCCCACGATCGTAGACGACCATTTCGAGGGACGGCACGTGGATCTTCGCCCTTACGTCCTTTGCGGAAAGGAAATTTACGTTGTGCCCGGCGGCCTCACGCGAGTCGCCATGAAGAAGGGGTCGCTGGTAGTGAACTCTTCGCAGGGAGGCGGCAGCAAGGACACCTGGGTGCTCTCCGCGGGCGCCGGCCAACGGCAGGAGCAGCGGCAATGACCAACGCGTATCGCCCCCGCCCGCTTCTCAGCCGCGTGGCGGACGCCGTCTATTGGATGGGCCGCTATATCGAACGCGCCGAAAACGTGGCTCGCTTCATCGACGTCAACCAGAATCTCATGCTCGACCTGCCCGGCGAGTTCGGCCAGCAGTGGCAGCCGATCATCGATACTACCGGCGACGAAGCCGCGTTTCAAGAACGATACGGCGAAGCGAACATGGCCAACGCGGTGCAGTTTCTGGCATTCGATCAGACCAATCCCAATTCCATCTATTCGTGCGTGACGGCGGCGCGTGAAAATGCGCGCTCGGTGCGCGAGACCATTTCCTCGGAGATGTGGGAGCAGATCAACAGCCTCTATCTGCTGATTGCCATGGAGAGCCGCAAGCATCTCGACGAAGGCTTGCCGAACTTCTGCCGCGAAGTCCGCATGGCGTGCCATCTGTTCCAGGGCATTCACCACGTGACCATGAGCCACAACGAAGCCTGGCACTTCGTTCGCCTCGGCACCTCGCTCGAACGGGCCGACAAAACCACCCGCATTCTCGACGTGAAATATTTCATCCTGCTGCCCTCGATCAGCGATGTCGGCACGCCGTACGACGACATTCAATGGAGCGCGGTGCTGAAATCGGTGAGCGGGTTCGAAATGTACCGCAAGTGCTACGGGCGGCTGTCTCCCGAGCGAGTGGTGGAATTCCTGCTGCTCGATGGCGAGTTCCCGCGGGCCGTGCGGTATTGTATCGGCGTAGCCGACAATTCCCTGCACGCCATTACGGGCACACGGTTGGGCGCGTTCTCGTGCTCCACCGAGCAGCGCCTCGGCCTTCTGCGCTCGGAACTCGACTACGCGCAGGTGGAGCCCATTTTGCAATCGGGACTGCACGAGTTTTTCGATGGCCTGCAGCTCCGCATGAACAGCATCGGCGACTGCATTCGCGGGGATTTCTTCGCTCAAAAAACTGCGATGGGAGTGGGCGCGAACACTCAGGGAGTATGAGGGAAGTTAAGCGGCCCATGGACCTCCGACCTGTCGTTACTGGAGAAATCTGCCAAACGGGAGCATGCGCTCTTGGGCCGCAAATCGATTCTGCCACCGGCTCTGGTGGAATGACAGGACTACGAGTACGGTGGAGGTTCCAGTACAATTGTAAGATGCGTTCACAGCCGGACGCCGGATGCAGGGATAAAAATTCATGACGTTTTGCCTGGGGATCACAATAGACGAAGGGTTGGTTGCCATCTCCGACACAAGACTGGTGGCGGGCAACGAATGTTCCGTGGCGCGCAAATCGGCCAGCTACCAGGGGCCGGGATTCGCCTTCTTCATCATGCATTCCGGCCTGCGATCGCTGCGCGACAAGGCGCTGTTCTATTTCGAAGAAAGTTTCGCGCGAGAGACCACTTCCCGCGAGCGCCTGTACCGCACGGTGAACCTTTACGCGGAACAAGTGCGCCGCGTAGCCCGCGACGACGCCGAGTCTCTCCGCCAGGCTGGTCTGCGATTCGACCTGTATTCGATTATCGGCGGGCAGATGTCGGGCGATTCCTCCCACCGGCTGTTTCTGGTCTATCCCGAAGGAAATTGGGTCGAAGTGGGACCCGACACCCCCTACCAGATCATCGGCGCATCGGGATTCGGCAAGCCCATTCTGGAACGGTCTCTAACCCGCAGCGATTCCATGTTGTACGCCTTCAAGGTGGGTCTTCTGGCATTCGACGCCACGCGCCTGTGCGCCGCCGACGTGGATTTTCCCGTGGATGTAGCGCTTTATTCGCGCGGAAGCTTCACCCTGGTGGAGCAGCGCTACAAGGCTGACGACCTGCGCGAGATCTCCAACTGGTGGCAGGAACGCATGCGCTGCGCGGTGCACGATCTGCCCTCGACGTGGGTGGAAGCGGCGTTTTCGAAGCTGACGCGGAACGAATTGGTGTTATAGGCCTGTCAAAACCGGGGACCTGCCGGTCATAGCCGGTTGTCTCTGAAGGGAAAACTCGTAATTTGAGCCCCCTTTAGCCACGTGCTATAACGGAGACTTCCCGCGAGCCTTACATCATGGAACCTACTGCCGACATTGCCTTAATCGGACTGGCCGTTATGGGCCAGAATCTCATCCTCAACATGGCCGACCACGGGTACAAAGTGGTCGCCTTCAATCGCACCGTTTCCAAGGTGGACGATTTTCTGAACGAAGCCGCCAAAGGCCACGCCAACGTCATCGGCGCCCACTCCATCGAGGAGATGGCGAGCCTGCTCAAGCGGCCCCGCAAGGTCATGCTGATGGTCAAAGCCGGCGGCGCGGTGGACGAATTCATCGAGCTGATTCTGCCCCACCTCGAACCCGGCGACGTCATCATCGACGGCGGCAATTCGCACTTTCCGGACACCATCCGCCGCACCAAATACCTCGAAGGCAAAGGCCTCCTGTACGTGGGGACGGGTGTTTCGGGCGGCGAGGAGGGGGCGCGCCACGGCCCGTCGATGATGCCCGGCGGAAGCCCGAAAGCGTGGCCGCTGGTGAAGGATATCTTTCAGGCAATCTGCGCCCGCACGCCCGCCGGCGAGCCCTGCTGCGACTGGATGGGCGAGGACGGCGCCGGCCATTACGTGAAAATGGTCCACAACGGCATCGAGTACGGCGACATGCAGCTCATCTGCGAGGCCTACCAACTCCTCAAGGAAGGGCTCGGCATGAGCAACGAGGAGATGAACGGCGTTTTCACCGAGTGGAATAAGGGCGAACTGGACAGCTACCTGATTGAAATCACGCGCGACATTCTGGCATATAAGGACGAGAACGGCGAGTATGTCGTCGACAAGATCCTCGATACCGCGGGCCAGAAGGGCACCGGCAAGTGGACCAGCGTCAGCTCGCTCGATCTCGGTATGCCGGTCACGCTGATCGGCGAAGCGGTCTACGCCCGCTGCCTGAGCGCCATGAAAGAAGAGCGGGCCTACGCCTCTCAGATTCTGGCGGGGCCGAAATTCAAGTTCGACGGAGATCGCAAGGCGTTCGTCGAAGACATTCGCCAGGCGCTGTTGGCGTCGAAGCTGGTCTCGTACGCGCAAGGTTTCATGCTGTTGCGCGAGGCTGCCAAGGAATTCCACTGGAATCTGAACTACGGCGGCATCGCCATGGTCTGGCGCGCCGGATGCATCATCCGCTCGGTGTTCCTGGGCAAGATCAAGGAAGCTTTCGACCGCAATCCCGCCCTCGGCAATCTGCTGCTCGATCCCTACTTCACGGGCGTAGTGGAGCGCTGCCAGCCGTCCTGGCGCCGCGTGGTGGCGCAGGCGGTATCGGCCGGCGTGCCGGTGCCCGCGTTCACGACTGCGCTGGCTTTCTTCGACGGCTTCCGCAGCCAGCGCCTGCCCGCCAACCTGCTCCAGGCGCAGCGCGATTATTTCGGAGCCCACACTTACGAACGCATCGACCAGCCGCGCGGAAAGTTCTTCCACACGAATTGGACCGGCAAGGGCGGCACGGTCTCGTCGAGCACCTACACGGTATAACGATGGACGCCAAAATTCTGGAGGCCGCTGCCCGTGTCAAGCTGCTGCTGATGGACGTGGACGGCGTTCTCACCAATGGCAGGCTGTACAACGTGCCCGATCCCGAAGGCAAAATGGCGGAGACCAAGGGATTCGATTCGCAGGACGGCATCGCCCTGCAATGGCTGAATTGGAAGGGCATCAAGACGGGCGTGATCAGCGGGCGCCAATCGCCGGCAACAGCCGAGCGCGCCCGGCAAGTCAAGATGTCCTACGTCTACCAGGGCCACATCGAGAAGATCCCGATTCTCGAAGAGATTCTCGCCAAGGAGCAAATCGAGTCTATCGAAGTGGCCTACATCGGCGATGACTTTACCGACGTCGTGATCATGAATCGTGTCGGCCTCGCCATCGCTACCGCCAACGCGCGCCCCGAAGTCAAGAAGATGGCACACTATGTCACGACGGCCGCGGGCGGCGAGGGCGCCGTGCGCGAAGTAGTGGAACTGCTGCTCAAGGCGCAGAATCGCTGGGGCGAGATTCTGAAGCACTACGAAATTCCGGAATAGCTATTCCCAGCTCAACACGACTTTTCCCGAATTTCCGGACATCATGGCCTCGAATCCCTTGTGGAATTCCGTGTAATGATAGCGGTGCGTAATCACTGGGCTGATATCGAGCCCGGATTGCAGCATCACCGTCATCTTGTACCAAGTCTCGTACATTTCGCGGCCGTAGATGCCCTTGATGGTCAGCATGTGGAAGATCACCGCGCGCCAGTCGATGGCCATCTCCTCCGCGGGGATTCCCAGCATCGCGATCTTTGCGCCATGGCTCATGTTGGCGATCATGTCGCGGAATCCCGCGGGGCTGCCCGACATTTCGAGCCCCACATCGAATCCCTCGCTCATCCCGAGCTCTTTCTGTAGCTCCGAGAGCTTCGTCTCGCGCACGTTGATAGCGCGTGTGACACCCATCTTGCGGGCGAGATCGAGCCGGTAGGGATTGAGGTCGGTAATCACCGTATAGCGCGCGCCGGCGTGGACAGCGACTCCCGCCGCCATAATGCCGATCGGCCCGGCGCCGGTGATCAGCACGTCCTCGCCCAGCACCGGAAACGACAGTGCGGTGTGGACGGCATTGCCGAACGGGTCGAAAATCGCCGCTACATCGAGCGGGACGCCCTCGTGATGCCGCCAGATATTCGTCATCGGCAGGGCGATGTACTCCGCGAACGCTCCGGGCCGATTGACGCCCACGCCCATCGAATGCGCACAAAGATGGCGGCGTCCCGCGAAACAATTGCGGCACCGGCCGCACACCACGTGGCCCTCGCCGCTCACCAGGTCGCCGGGAAAGAAGTCGGAGACATTCGACCCCACTTCCACGATCCGGCCGACGAATTCGTGCCCAATGGCCATGGGAACGGGGATGGTCTCCTGCGCCCAGGCATCCCACTTGTAAATGTGGACGTCGGTGCCGCAAATACCGGTGCGCAAGACCTTGATCAAAACGTCGTTGATTCCGATTTTGGGGACTTCGATGTCTTCCAGCCAGAGTCCCTGATCGCGCCTGCTTTTTACCAGTGCTTTCACATACACTACGATAGCAGCAGTGCCTCAACGACTCTTACTGTTCGCCGCCACCACCGGATACCAGATTCGCGAGTTCGCGAGTGCCGGCGCGCGCCTGGGAATCGATATCGCGCTGGCAACCGACCGGTGCCTGCGCATGGACGATCCATGGGGCGATGGCGCGCTGCCGGTGAAGTTCGATCACCGGCTGGCGGCGACGGTAGAAAGCCTTCGCGGTATGCATTTCGACGGCGTGGCCGCGGTGGGGGACGGCCCCGCGGAAGCGGCGGCGGTGGCCGCGGAAATTTTCGGGGTGTCGTTCCATCCGCCGGCGGCCGCCCGCGCGTGCCGCGACAAGTTCCTGGCGCGCCAGCTTTACGAAGCGGCCGGCATGCACACGCCGTGGTTCTTCCGCGCCGCTCTGGATGGCGATGCCGCCGCGCTGGCGGCGAAAGCGCAATATCCGTGTGTGCTCAAGCCTCTGGGGCTATCGGCCAGCCGCGGAGTGATTCGCGCCAACAACAGCGGCGAATTCCAGGCGGCATTCCGGCGTATTGGCAGGATCGGCGAGCGATTCCTGCAAGTGGAGGGATACATTCCCGGACGCGAGTTTGCCATCGAAGGTATCGTCACGGAGGGCCATTTTCAGGCGCTGGCGATTTTCGATAAGCCCGACCCGTTGGAAGGCCCGTTCTTCGAAGAGACGATTTATGTCACGCCCTCGCGCCAGCGGGCGGATCTACAGCAGGAACTGCTCGATGCCGTGGCGCGGGCCGCGCGCGCGGTGGGATTCCGCCACGGGCCGGTGCATGCGGAACTGCGGCACAACGACGAAGGCGCATGGATGCTCGAGATGCACGCTCGGCCCATTGGCGGACTCTGTGCCCGGACGCTTCGCTTCGAGGGCGGGATGACGCTCGAAGAACTGATTTTGCGGCATGCGCTCGGCGAAGACATGTCGCAAGTGCGGTTGGCCCACGCCGCGTCGGGCGTGATGATGATTCCCATCCCGAAAGGTGGCATCTACCAGAGCGCCGAAGGCGTGGAACGGGCAAAGGCGGTCGCGGGGATCGAAGATGTGGTCATCACGGCGACCGATGGGCAAAGACTTGTGCCGCTGCCGGAGGGTGCAAGTTATCTGGGCTTTATCTTCGCGCGCGGAGAGTCGGCAGGCGAGGTGGAAGCTTCGCTGCGGCAGGCGCATGGCGAATTGACCTTTCAAATCGCGACAACGCTGGAGACACTGCGGCCAGAAGCGTTAAATTAGTCGATATGGGCATCCGAAAGGCTGCTTTAGTTGCCTTTGTAGCGTCACTCGCCGGGCTGATCGGGCCCCTTTGGACCTCTGTGAATCGCATGTTGGGAATAGGTCGCTGGTGGACTGTGCCAGCGCTGCTGGTATCGGTTGCCTTCCCTGCCTTGATGCTGGCATTCTATTTCGCCTTATTCCGGGATCCGGGGCCAATGCATTTTTCCCGTTCCCTGCGGAAATTGGCTTTGGCAGCCGCAGTGACTTGTGCCGGTGTCGCTCTGGTGCGCATTGAAAAGGTTGGAAATATCACTTGGTTCACACTGCTCGGGCAGCTAAGTACTGCTGCCTATGTCCTTCTTTTACTCATCATGTCGCGGGACGGCCCTGACGAGCCTTGCGAAGAGCCTTTGCCCTCGGAACTGATGGTCAACCTCACAAAATTAACGGTCTTGCTGTGGAGTTTGTGGGTAGCGTTTCAATTAGTCCGCATGGTCATTATCGTTTTCGGCTACTCTTCCATGGAACGGATTGCGTTTCAGGCGGCGCGATCCATTCCGCCCCTACACGAGATGCTGACAGACGTCGCGCTCACGTTTTTCTCGCAAGCCGCCCTGCTCGTAGCACCGCTCATCGTCTGGCGCAGCGGGTACGGCAGCAGGAAACCCCAACGTGCAACGGAGCTTGACGAAGAGTACCGGCATCCCAGCCGGCAGCTATAATCAGGGTCCATGCGGCTCTCGATCTTGTTGCTTTGGGCGGCGCCCGCCATTTGCGGCGACTTTTCCGCGCGCCTGGAACTGGCCATGAATCGCATTCTCCAGGGAGACTCCCCGCGTTATGACGAGAAGTTCGTGATCGCCGACGTGATTCCGCTCGATGGCCGCCGCTTCACTAATTTCAGCGGCGATCTTTCCGGCAGGTATATCGAGGCGCTGTCAATTGCCGCGGAGGCGGGCACGAAATCCGTCTCACTCGATGGCGCGGTGGCCAGCGTGCTCTCGTTCCAGAAGGCCGACGGCCATTTCGGAGCGTCGATCAATGCGCGCGAGGTGGATGACGATACCATGGCGCTGCTTTGGGGCCAGGGACGGCTGCTGGCCGGGCTGGTGGAATCCTATAAACTCACGCGCAATGCGGCGACTCTCGATGCGGCGCGGCGACTGGGAGGATTCCTTGCGGATCAGGCGGCGCGCCTGGAAGCTCCGCCGGTGCGCGCGAAATACAACGAGGAAAAATTCGCGGTCGGATATATCTGTTGGACCAGCAATCTCGAAGGGGTCGTGAATCTATATGTGGTAACGAAGGAGGAGCGATTCCTCACGCTCGCGAAGCAAATCGCGGCGGACGTCGAATTCCGTCCTTCGCAGCACAGTCACGGGTACCTCACATCGCTGCGCGGGATGCTGGCGCTCTATCGCGCGACCGGCGAAAAGAAATATCTGGAACAAACCATCAACCTCTGGCGGCGCGTCGTCGATTCCGGAAACGTCTTGTGGCAAGGGGGAGTGCCGGAGATGTTCGCGCCCAAAATGGAGCGCGATGAAGGCTGCTCGGAAGCCGACTGGCTGCGCCTCAGTCTGGAACTTTGGCAGGTCCTGTACTGGCCCGAGTTCCTGGCGCAGGCGGAGCGCGAGCTGTTCAACGAATTCGCATTCAATCAGTTCCACACCGGCGATTTCGGCCATCACGTCCTCACTGCCACTGGGACCACCACCCCGGCGGCACGCGCCTGGTGGTGCTGTACGCTGCATGGCGCGCGCGCCCTCTATGCGATCCGCCGCATGGTCTTCCACAAACAGGCGCTAGGGCTCGCATACGATCTGCCGGCGGATGGCACAGGCGAATCGGCGGGGTTCAGCGTCCGGGCCGATTCGTCATTGGAGAAAGATAGTTCGATTACCCTGACCGTGGCACAGTCGGAAACATCGCCCCGCACGCTGAGCATTCGTGTGCCGGAATGGACGTCGGATCTGTCGATTTTCGAGGACGGCAGGAAGCTGGCGCCGGTTGAGCACGCGGGATATGTATCGATCACGGGCGTCTGGAAAGCAGGCGACACGTTGCGACTGCAATACTCTCTCCGCACACGCGCGGTGACAGATCCCAAACATCCCGGCATGATTTCGATTTTCCACGGGCCGTGGCTTTTGGGCGTGGATGAATCGTCGTCGCCCGGTTTTTTCGATGAGCCGTTCACCAGCAATACCGTGAAGCTAGCTCCCGGAGAAGTGAAACTCGATCGCGTGGCGCCACCCGCGACAGCCGCTCCATTCAGCATCCCGGTGGCGCATTTCCGGCTGGCGTACAGTCCCGGTGGCTATCCCATGCAGCCCGCCCAAGCGATTCTGCGGCCGATTGCGGAAGCTACTTCCTCTCCCGATCAGGACCAGTGGGCATTCTGGCTGCCCACGGCTAAATAGGAGTTCAGGCTTTCGCTTTCGGCGGCACGAAATCCGGCGGGAGCGCCGCGCCTTCGCCGAAAAAGTAGTTGTCCATTTGCTGAATCAAAAATTCCTGTGCCTGCGCGGTGCCCAGATTGAGGCGGTATTCGTTCATGAGCATCTTCATGTGCTCTACCCACATCTTCCAGGCTTCCTTCGAAACGTTCTCGTAAATTTTCTGACCCAGCGGATGGCCTTCGAAGGGAACTTCGTCCAGACCCTCCATCTCGCGTTGGAATTTCACGCAAAAGACTTTGCGCGCTCCCGGACGAATCGCGTTATTGATCTGGTTAAAGCCGCCGGCGCCACAACCCATGTGCTTGAAGTTCTCCTCTATCCAATACTACCGGAATCCCACGCCCAACAGCACGATGCCGAGATCGCGCTCGTCCGGCGGCACACGGAAGGTCTTGTCCACGCGGATTTCGATCGTGGCTGTCGGACCCGTGGGAGCGATCGGCGACGGGCAGGTGAGTTCGCCCGGACCGGGCGCGGCCACCGTTTTAGCGCAGACTTCGTGATCGTCCAGAAGCATGGTGATGTGGCGCGCGGGTGCGTTATCGGGCACGTAGAAGCTCACCGAGAGCGGCATCGCCGCCGGCGGGCTTTTCACGATCACCACACCGCTCGCCGACATCCAATGGTCATTGGGCCAGATGCCGCTGACAATCTGGTCTTTTGCCCCGGGCGCTTTCAAATCGAGGTACGAGAGTGTGGGATGCCGCTCGACCACGCGGCTGGTGCGCACGCGATCGATCAAGCCCGCCGAGATTCCGAACGGCCAAAGGCGGTCGAACGCGGCGCTGGAATACCCGGAGTGAGTCTCGAGCCCGATCAGGCGGAGCGGAATTGCCGGCTGGATTTCGAGCGCCGGCGCGGCGGGCGCGAGAAGCGCCGCCGGCTCGACGGCGTGGCTCAACTGACTCGAGACGACGATGTCGCCGGCGCCTAAGTGCTGGGTCTTGGTGAGCGGCAGGGCGCCCAAATCTTCCATGTAATGGCGCAAGCCCCATTCGTCGTCCACCCAGACGCGATGGTTCTCGATTACCGGCGCGAGCGACGCCGCATACGCGCGATATGCGTTCCAATGCTGGTAATTCATGACGGCCAGGCCCAAACTGAGCGTCATCTGAAGCGCAAGCCCGATGGCGAGCCAGCGCTTGGGCAAACCAGCGGCCAGCATCGCCATCGGCGCGGCAATCGGCAGCAAATAGCGTGCCGAGCCGGCGAAGAAAATCACCAACGCCGACGCGAAGAATATGGCGATCCAGGCCACTAGAAACTGCGTCCGCGGTTCGCGGCGCTTGCGCCACGCGAGCGCCAACGCAAATGGCACGAGCGCCGGGAAAATCAGAAACCAGAAATGCGCCGAGAGCGCGAGCGCGTTCACCAGCTTCGCCTGCACGGTCTGATAGATGGTGAAATAGCCGCTCAATACTCCCGCCGGTAGCGCGCCCGTCGAAACGCGCTCGAAGATCTGCCACGCCGCCAGCACCGCCGCGGGCACTGAGAGCGTCAGCCAGTGCGCCCGCGAGCGCCGGCGGTACAGCCAGCAATAGACCGCGAGAATCGGGATCAGAACGACGGTTTGGTACGCGGTGAGCGATGCCAGCACCATCGCGCCCGCCGCCAGGGCGAGCCGGTCGGCGCAGAACAGTGCGATCGCCGCCATCCAGAACGCCACAAACGGGACGTCCGTTTCGAACGATGTGCCGTTCACTACGAATGCCGGGACCGCGAGGAAGAGCAGCGTCGCCCAGAGCGGATCGGCGGAGAATCGCCGCGCGAGCGACCACATGGCAGCCGCGGCGGCCAGCGAAAACGTCAGGTACGCGAGATGAAACGGAATTTCCTTCGCGCTTCCGAATACCGCCAGCAGCCCCGCCAGCATCCAGCCATCGAGCGGCGGATGAGTCAGCCCGCGCAGATCGACGTCGCGCCCGCGGAAGACGTACTCCACGTGATCGGGATGCAGCGGTTCGATGAGCGCGTGCGACGCCTCGGCAAGATACACCGGGTCGTCGCCCTGAACCGCTTGATCGAGAAACGGGAGCCGGAGCGCGAGCACCAGCCCCAAAACGAGCAGGAGTTGCCGCGCTTTTACGCCGGCTTCCATCGCAGTACCGGCTTGCGCGCGGCGGTGACTTCATCCACGCGGCTGGTGCGGGTGCCGTGGGGGGCGCTCTTCACGAGTTGCGGATCGCTCTCGGCTTCTTTGGCGATGGCGATCATGGCGGAGACGAACTGATCGATCTCCTGCTTGCCCTCGGTCTCGGTGGGCTCAATCATGAGCGCGCCGTGGACGATGAGCGGGAAGCTCACCGTGTAGGGATGGAAGCCGTAATCGATGAGCCGCTTGGCGATATCGCCGGTGCGCACGCCGAGTTTCGCCTGCCGGTCGTCGCTGAAGACGACTTCGTGCATGTTAGCCTGCGTATAAGGCAGATCGAAGTACGGCTCGAGCTGCTTGCGGATGTAGACCGCGTTGAGCACGGCATCGACGGTCGCGTTGCGGAGTCCCGGACCGCCGTGCGCCAGGATGTAGGCCAGCGCGCGGACCAGCACGCCGAAATTCCCGTAGAACGCTTTCACGCGTCCGATGGAATGCTTGCGTTTGAAATCCCAGGCCCACTTCTTGCCGGCGCGCCGCAGGCGCGGAGCGGGCAGGAACGGTTCGAGCATCTTCTTTACGGCCACCGGACCGGCGCCCGGACCGCCGCCGCCGTGCGGGGTGGAGAACGTCTTATGCAGATTGAGGTGCATTACGTCGACGCCGAAATCGCCGGGGCGCGCGATGCCTACCAGCGCATTCATATTCGCGCCATCCATGTAGAGCATGGCGCCCTTCTGGTGCAGAATCTCAGCCACGTGCACGATGTTCTCTTCGAAAACGCCCAGCGTGTTGGGATTGGTGACCATGAGGGCGGCCACATCTTGGTTCACGATTTGTTCCAGCGCCGCCACGTCGAGCACGCCGCTCTCGCTCGACTTGATATTCTCCACGGCATATCCCGCGATCGCCGCCGTGGCCGGATTGGTGCCGTGGGCAGAATCGGGAATCAGAATCTTCTTACGCGGGTTGCCGCGTTTTTCGAGCAGCGCGCGGATGAGCAGAATGCCGGTCAATTCGCCATGCGCGCCGGCGGCTGGCTGGAGCGTGACGGCGTCCATGCCGGTGATTTCGGCGAGCGCCGCTTCCAGCTTCGCCATCACTTCCATGCACCCCTGCGCCTGCGCTTCAGGCTGATAGGGATGGGCCCAAGCGAGCCCTTCGGTGCGCGCCACCAGTTCGTTGATGCGCGGGTTGTACTTCATGGTGCACGACCCTAGCGGGTACATGCCGTAATCGATGGCGTAATTCCAGGTGGAAAGGCGCGTGAAATGGCGAATGGCTTCCACCTCGCTCACTTCGGGGAATCCTGCGATTTCGGCTCGCACGTTGGCCGCGCCGAGCGCTTCAAGGGCATCCACCGCAGGCACATCGAGATCGGGAAGCTGGTAGGCTTTCTTGCCGGGCGAGCTGCGCTCGAAGATGAGCGGCTCGTTCTGCGAAGGGTGCGGCCTGACTTTTTCGATCATTGCGCCACCTCCGCCAGCCGGTCCATGTCGGACCGTTTGGTCATTTCGGTGGCGCAGAGCAGCACCGAATCCGCCAGTTCGGGATAGAATCGGCCGAGCGGCAGGCCGCCGATGATTTTCTTTTTAAGCAAGGCCTTATTCAGTTCGTCGGGAGATTTGCCTTCGAAGCGCGCCACAAATTCGTTGAAGAACGGGCCGCTGAAGCGCGGTTTCAATTTTCCAGCCAGGTAATGCGCTTTGGCCAGATTCTGTGTGGCCAGTTCACGCAAGCCTTCCTTGCCGAAGACGGTCATGAAGACGGTGGCCATCAGGGCGATGAGCGCCTGGTTGGTGCAAATGTTCGACGTCGCCTTTTCGCGGCGTATATGCTGCTCGCGTGTCGCCAGCGTCAGGCAAAACGCGCGATTGCCGCGGGAATCGACGGATTGACCGACCAGCCGGCCCGGCACCTGCCGGATGAGTTTCTCTTTCGTGGCGATGATACCGGCGTACGGACCGCCATAGCTCGGCGAAATCGCAAAGGACTGGAGTTCACCAGCCACGATGTCGGCATCCGCCGGGGGCTCCAGGATTCCCAACGAGACAGCTTCGGTGAACACCATCACCAGCAGAGCGCCATGTTTATGCGCGATCTCCGCGGCGGCCTTTACCTCATCGACGATGCCGAAGAAGTTGGGCGATTGCACGATGACCGCGGCGGTGAGCGGGTCCATCCTGCGCTCCAGGTCCTCGAGATCGATGGCGCCGGTTTCCGGAACGAACCCAAATTCGTCCACCGGCATGCCCTGATTTTTGGCGTAAGTTCGCAGCACTTCGCGATATTCGGGGTGGACCGACCGAGCCACCAGCACACGACCCTTGCCGGTGGCCCGCACCGACATCATGGCAGCCTCCGGGACGGCGGTGGAACCGTCGTACATCGAGGCATTGGCCACATCCATGCCGGTAAGCTGGCAGATCATGGTCTGGAATTCGAAGATCGTGGTCAGCGTTCCCTGCGAGATTTCCGCCTGGTATGGCGTGTAAGATGTCAGGAACTCGCCGCGCGATACCACGGTGTCCACCAAAACAGGCCGGAAGTGATTATAAATTCCCGCGCCCAGAAACGACGCGTAGCCGTTGGCGTTTTCTTCCGCGCGATCGCGAAAATACTGGACGATTTCGTATTCCGAAATCCCTGGATCGAGCGCCAGGGGCCGTGGCAAACGAACCGCTTCGGGCAGGTGGGCGAACAACTCTTCGGCCGAAGACACGCCGCACGCATCGAGCATCTGACGACGCTCGGAATCGGACTTAGGAAGGTATCTCAACTTACTTTTCGGCTCCTATGTAAGCCTGGTATTCGGCGGCGGTCATGAGGCTCTGAGCCTCGGCGGGATTGCTGAGCTTGAGCTTGACGAGCCACGCGGCGCCATGCGGGTCGCTGTTGAGCGATTCCGGCTGGTCGGCCAATGTGGAGTTGATTTCCTTGACTTCGCCGCTTACGGGGCAATAAATATCGGAGACGGCTTTCACGGATTCCACCGAGCCGAGCGATTTCCCCTGCTCGATCGCGGCCCCCACTTTAGGTAGGTCTACATAAACGATGTCCCCGAGTTCTTCCTGGGCGTGATCGGTGATCCCGACCGTACCGGTGTCGCCCTCCACCAGGACCCATTCATGTTCCTTGGTGTAACGATAATTGTCTGGATACATATTTATTTCGCTCGTTTGTAAAACGGAGTTGCCACCGTGATCGCATCCACGGGCTGGTTGCGGATCATGATTTGAATCGTCTTGCCGATCTGCGCCTGACCTGCCGGCAAATAACACAGGCCGATATTCCTGCAAAGCGTGGGCGATGGCGATCCGCTCGTGACCCATCCGGCCGGTGCGCCATCGAGATACACCTCGTATCCATCGCGGCCGATCCCACGGCCGCACATTTCGAATCCTGCCAGCGCGCGCGCGATGCCTTTTTCCTTCTGTTTCACGAGCGCGTCGCGGCCCACAAAGTCGCCTTTGTCGAGTTTCACGATCCACGAGAGGTCGGCTTCGAGCGGCGAGATCGAGGCGTCGATTTCATGCCCGTAGAGCGCCATTTTCGCCTCCAGGCGAAGGGTGTTGCGCGCACCCAGGCCGCATGGTTTGATGCCGAACTCCGCGCCGGCCGAAATGGCTTCGTTCCACAACCGCTCGGCCTCGACGGGAGGCACGTAGATCTCGAACCCGTCCTCGCCGGTATAACCGGTGTGCGCGATGCGCGCCGGAACTCCGCTCACTTCGCCATCGGCGAACCAATAATATTTGATTCCCGAAAGATCCACCGGCGTCATTTTCTGCAGGGTCGCCCTGGCTTTCGGCCCCTGAATGGCGATCTGCGCATACCGCTCGGAGGCAAATTCCACCTGGGCGTCGAAGCGATTGTGCGCCAGGATGTGCTCGTAATCTTTTTCCTGATTGGATGCGTTCACACACAGGAAAAAGTGATTGTCGGCCACTTTATGGACCAGAATATCGTCCACGAATCCACCATGAGGGTAAAGCAGACCGGAATAATGCGCCTGTCCGATTTTGAGCTTGCCGGCGTGATTCGTGCTGACGAAATCGGCCAATTTCGCTGCTTCCGGCCCGCGAATCTCGATCTCGCCCATGTGGCTGACATCGAAAATTCCCACCGCATTGCGGACGGCGTTATGTTCGTCGATGATTCCGGAGTACTGCACCGGCATATCCCAGCCGCCGAAGTCGACCATTTTGGCGCCTGACGATCGGTGAACAGAATTCAGGGGTGTGGTGCGGAGCGGCGCGTCGGAGGGCATGAAAAATTCAGGCTAACAGCACCCATGGGGGGTGTCAAACGCGGTTCTTGTTGCGCTCATGAACAAAGGACCGCTATTCTTTGCACACCTGATCGATCATGCGCAGGGCATTGCCACCGGCGATCTTGGCGACTTCGGCTTCCGATAGCCCTTTGCCGCGCAGGCCGGCAATCCAATCGGGCAGTTGGCGGTAATTCGAGAATACCGGCTGAAAGTTGCCGTCCATATCGGTTCCCAGGCCGACGTGATCGACGCCGACCGCGTCCACGAGGCGCATGGTCTGATCGATGAAATCGGCGAAGGTATGATTGGCGAAACCCGACGGCCAGGCGCCGATCACGCCACCTGTGGACGAGACCAAACGAGCATGTTCCACGGTGATCAGGCGCGGATGCGGCGCCGACTGGCTCTGCAAATGGGTGTGCGAAAGGACGATCGGGGCCGAGGCCAGATCGACGGTGGCCTTCACCGTGTCGAAAGAGGCGTGCGCGACGTCCACCAGCACGCCCAGGCGATTCATGCGGCGCACGACATCGCGGCCGAAGCTGGACAGACCATGATAGACAGGAGGCAGAGTTTGCGAATCACCCAGGTTGTTCTGTGCATAGTGGACGAGTTGCAGGCTGCGCACGCCGCGATTGTAAAGGTCATCGACGTGTTGCACGCTTCCTTCGAGGCAGTCGCCCCCCTCGCAGGAAAGGAACGCGGTCAATTGGCCGGGCTTCATCTGGCGGACGCCGTGGGCGAGGGTTAGCTTTTCGCGGCCGGCGAGTTCGTGGAAATCCCGCAACTGCTTTTCGCAATCGGCCCATGCCTCGCCCGCGGCGAAAGGCTTGGGCGCCAGCACTTTTCCGCTGGGGTCGCGCACCAGGATTCTGGCATCGGCCACCAGGCTGAAAAACGCCGCCGCCAGGCCGCCGGCGCGCATATCGGCAACGGTTCGGGCGAAAGCCTGGTCGCCGGCGTATGGCGGCATGCCGCGCTCCACGAACAGGCCGGGATGACAATGTAGGTCGAAGGCGGGATGTTGTTTCAGAAAATCGGCGCGATCCCTGGTTTGCGAAAGCAGGGAAGTGTGGAGCAGGGGGACAGCGCCCAGATATTGTAGTGCTTGGCGACGCTTCATGCGGCCGAAGGCTCCTTTCGGATTTTGTAAAAAGTATAGCCCGCGGCCCGGCGCAGAGCTAGCGCAACTTCTTCGTCATCCGGATGACCGGCAGCGTCTCTCCGTTGCCCAGCCGGAGGGTGATTTCCTCCGCCGGGACAAAGCCGTGCAAACGGAAAAGCTTGATTCCCGTCAATGTCGCAGTAAGTTCCAGGCACTGGAAGCGGGCCTCCGCCGCCGCCCGCTCGCATGCCTCCAGGATCGCGGTCCCCAGTCCCCGCCGGGCGAAATCGGGATGGACAAACAGAGCGCGGATGCGCGCCGCGTCGTGGAGTGGATCGAGCACCCGATCGTCCCGAGCCGGCGAGCGGTCGCTGCCGAAGGGTGTGCCGCGCCGGCTCCATCCGCCGCACGCCACAATCCGCTCTTCCCACTCCGCCACGAAATAGGTGCCGTCTTCGATCAGCGCCGGGTCAACCCCGAAAATCGAACCCAGCGCGCCCGTGCGCTGCGCTTCGCTGTAGTCTTCCGATTGCAGGCGCGTCACCGACGCGCCGATGAGGTCCTGGAGCGCCGGCACATCAGCCCAAGTCGCGACACGTATGACGGGCTCGAGTGGTTTCACGGACCTGATCCGCTTGTCTTTTCTATTTCGCCACGCGCGCCACCGACACCAGCCAATTCCCGCCCTGCTTCACCAGGATCAACACCACGTCCACAGCGGCGGCGCGCTGATTGACTGAGCCGGCAAGCAATGGCTGAAAGTTCGCGAACCCTTGCGCGGGGTTGTCCACTACAGCATCGACCACTGCCACATTGGAAGTCACAAAACGAACCCCGCGACTGGCGATATGCGGGGGCTTCGGAGAACGCGGAACGCCGTTGAAATAGACGGCTGGCGTTGCGATCACGATTTGCGCCTCCCCCAGCGGCTCGTGGGAGATCACAACGGTCGGATTCCGCTCCGGTACCAGCCTCACCACGTCTGGCAAAGCGCGGTTTGGCGTTCCGGGGGATGACAGTAGTCCTTCCAGTTGAAAACGGCCGCTGGCGTCTGAAGTGAAGAGCGATCCCCGGGCGGCCGGATCATTGAGAGCAGCCACCGTGGATTTCACCGAATCCAGAGCCGAGGTCTCATTGGCCCAACCCGCAACCGCCAGCAGCAGGCAGCAGCCCCCCACCGATAACCGCATTGGAGACTCCTTTGCAAATAGGATACAGCCAGTCTGCAGCGGTATGGTAGAGATAATGGCCAAGCGCATTATGGTCGTGGTGGTCGGAGCCGGCGTCGGATCTCTGGCCGGTCTGGTGGTCTCATTTCTGGGCGCCGGCAACTGGGCTCTGATTGGCGGCGCCGTATTGGGAGGGGTGATTCCCCTACTGATTCTGGGCCCTCCCTCACAATCTTCGTAATCGGTACTTGCAAATTGTTACAAGTACCTGTAGAGTTTCGCGAAGGAGGATGTCGTGCCCTTTTGCGCCAGCTGTGGAACGCAAGTCGAAGGTAAATTCTGTCCTAAGTGCGGTGCGGCGATTGTCGCCGGAGGATCGGCCCCGGCTCCGCCAGGTCCCAATCCTTATGCCGCGCCGGTGGTGTCGGCCCCGATGGCGGATAACGTCGCATCGGCACTGTGCTACGTGCTCGGGTTCATTACCGGCATCATCTTTTTGGTGCTCGAACCTTACAGCAAAAACCGCGCCATTCGTTTCCACGCCTTCCAGTCCATTTTCTTGAGTGTCGCTGCGATCGTGGTCAGCATCTTGCTAGGCATAGTTCTCCCATTTGGGTTTGGGCTATATCTCCTCGTATGGGCAGTTTTTCGTCTAGCGTGTCTGGCCGTTTGGCTCTATGCCATAATCTGGGCCTATCAAGGCAAACCGCTGGTGCTTCCAGTGATCGGGCCCCTGGCGCAAAAGCAGGCGCAGGGATAATTCCGCAACAGAGGCGCTGGTCCCCGCGTCTGAGTATTGTGACGCGGTTCTTCCTCGGCGTGCTATTCGTGTGTGCGGCTTCGGCACAGCTGCCGCGCGTCGGCAACATCAATTTTTACGGCCTCCACAGTCTTCTTCCCGAACAGATTCTGGCCGTCGCTCACCTTTCTTCCGGCGATACCCTCCCGGCGTCACGGATCGAACTCGAGGACCGCATCATCGGACTGCCCGACGTGATGGACGCGCACGTGCAATCGTTCTGCTGCGAAGGCGACCGCACCACCCTCTTCATCGGCATCCGCGAACGTGGCCAGGCGGACGTGGAATTTCGGGTTCCGCCCTCCGGTCCGGCCACCCTGCCGGAAGATCTGATGACCCGTTATCGGAAATATTCGGGCGCGGAGATGCGCGTGGCAGTGAATGGCGGCGTTGCCGACGCGGCGATGGGCCGCGACCGGGAATATTTCCGCGCCTATGCCGCCGCCCACCTTCTGAAACTCCGCACCGAATTGCGTACCGGCGCCGATCCGGAGCAGCGCGCCGCCGCGGTCACCGTGCTCGCGTCCGCCGCGAACAAGAAGCCGGTCCTCGACGACCTGCTTTTCGCCCTCCAGGATCCGGACGATGGAGTGAGATCGAATGCCATCCGTGAGTTGGCGGCGATTGCCGCAATCGCCCGGCGCCAGCCTGCGTTGGGCATTCGGATCCCGCCCACCAACTTGGTTGACCTGCTGAACTCGGTGGTGCTGAGCGATCGCACGGAGGCTACCAAGGCTCTCCTGGTTCTCACCGATCCGCCGAACGCCGCCACCATCGACCAGATTCGCGAGCGGGCCTTGCCCTCGCTGGCTGAAATGGCTCGCTGGCAGACGCGCTCCTACGCTTTGGCGCCGTTTGAGCTTCTGGGGCGGGTGGGTGGATTGAAGGACGCCGATGTGACCGAGAGCTGGGAGCATGGCAATCCCGAAGAGGTAATCCGGCAAGTGCTGGACGCCGCCGCGAAGAAGCCCGGCCTACAATAGTAACGGTGCTGACGCGACGACAGTTGCTGGCGAGTTCCCTGGCGGCAGCCACGGGCCGCTGCCTGGCCAGCGGGGCTCAGGAGCGAGAAGGCGCCATGCGGCCGCGCGCCACTCCGCCGGTGTGCCTCTATTCGAAAGTGCTGGTCAAGATCGGGTATATCGATCTGCCTCCGATCGTGCAGGCGATGGGTTTCGACGGCGTCGACCTCTCGGTGGAACCGGACGGCCACGTGATTCCGGCAAAAGCCGGAAACCAACTTATGCCGGCCCTGGAAGCGTGCACCGGCATCGGGCTCGACGTCCCCATGATCACCACGCAACTCACGCACGCACAGGATCGGGACTCACAGGAGGTCCTGGGGCTCGCGACCTATATTCAGGTGCCGTTCTACCGGTCGGGACATTTTAAATGCACCGGATCGACGCAAGTCGAGATGCAGCTTCCCTACGTGCAGCGCGATATTGCCAATCTCGCGCTATTGGGCCGGTACACCAAGATGTCGATGGGCGTTCCGAATTATATGGAAGGTCAGGAAGGCGCGGCGGTGTCGGACATCAATCGTGTAATCCGCCCGCTCGACCCGAAGTGGGTCGGCTTTGACTTCGATGTTGCCAGCGCGGCAATGGAAGGTGGCCCGGCAGGCTTCGAAGGACCGCTGGCCATCGCGCTTACGCGACTTAAGATGGTGACGCTGCGCGATTTCAAATGGGATGGTCCGGAAGGCGGACCGAGGACGGCCAAGCCCTGCCCCTTGGGCGACGGCGTGGTGGATTTTGCCAAGTTGTTCGCTGCCTTGGCCAAAGCGCGCTTCGCCGGGCCGGTGACGTTGACTGTGGATCACAGCCCCACAGGAGAAGTGGACGCCATCAAGCACGATCTGGCTTTCGTGCGAAAGCAGATTGCAGCGGCATACCGGTAGCGGCCAAAAACCTCCGCCATCGAATTGCACAGAACTGGGGGGTTGCCTGGACGGAGAACCGCGCTCGACATCCCATTTGTGCGAGAATCTTTAACTTCGAGGGTAGGCACTGACCAAGTTCGAATCATGCGCAGCCAGAGGGCCTTTAGCCGCCTTGTGCCGACCCCGATTCGGTCTGTTCCGGTGCTGGTGCCGGTTCCGCCGATCCCTCGGCGGACGTTTCGGTCGGCGCCTCTACCCGCTCATCAATTGGGGGCTCCTGAACCACCGGCGTTTCGACCGGCGTTTCGACGATCGGGGGTTCCGCCACCAGCGCTTCCGGCGTGGCGGAAGCCGCCTCGACCACGAGGGGTTCCACCTGTGCAGCGGCGCCATGCAAAGCTTCGCGGACCGATTCCGGCGGGTGCGGCGCTAGCGCCACTTCGCACTCGCAGCAGTCGCTGCACCGGCGGCATTTCTCGCACAGGTGGTTATCGCAGGCGTCTTTGGTGCAGCGCACGCAAATACGCGTGGATTCTTCGCCGCAAATACTGCAAGTAAAGGGCATAGTTGAGCCTATTTCTTCTTCTTGGCCGGCGCGGGCGGAGCCAGTACCACGGCGCGGCAACGTTGCGCTTCCTTGTCCATCACCTGGTATTCCTTCTCCCGTTCGGAAGCCAGATTCACTACGTATTGCTGGAGTCGATCCCGGTCGGCCCCGGATTCGGCTACGGCTGCGACCAATTCCTGGGCCGTCCCCGGATCCTGGTATTTCCGCTCGGCCTCCGCTACCGAATTCAGCAAAGTTTCCAGACTCTGCTCGCGAAAGAGCACCTGTAATTCGGCGGAGAGCGTTTCCGGGCTGGCTGCCACCATTTTGGCGTCATCCGCCAACGCCCGTGCCTGGTCTTTGCTCCATTGCAACTGGTCGGCATAGGCCCCGGGGGCGCCTTTGGCCGCCCATTTTTGCGGGTCAGCCCGGTCAAGCAGGGGCGCCAAGCGCGTTGCATGCCCGCCGATATCCTGGAGCACGGCGGCTATATCCCAGTCGGACTCCAGGCCCGCCGCCGGCTGTGTGCTTGCTGGGAACTGTGCCCGGAGCGCGAACGCCCCGGCGCACACGAATAAAATCAATCCTCGCGCGGCGCGATTCATAACTCTTTTCAATCTAACACGGGAGGACCGAGGGCTCAGTTTCCGCCGCCGGAGGTGGGCGGCGGCGCGGTGGTGGGTGGATTCTTCTTCGTCTTGCCGTTGTCGCCTTGGGGGCCACCCACGGGACCACCAGCGGGAGGAACAACGCCGCCGGGATTGTTAATGATGAGATCGGCCGCCGCTTGCCGGATGCGGTCCCACAGGAATGCGCCCACCCCTCGAGAGGGTGCGGCGGCTTTCGCCAGCGGCTGATTCGGGTAGATGCGGAGCCATTCGTTCTGATTGAGGATCTTGGGGTTGCCTGGTTGCAGCCGGTGCTGCACCAGCACTTGGCCCTCTTCCACGCCTACATAGGTGGTGCCGTCATCATCCTCCACCGCCACATCGAATACCGTGCCACGCACCGAGATGACCGCCGTAGGCGTGGAAATTCGCTTGTGGTTGGGTCCGTTGCGATGTTCGATGGAGACGCGGATCTTACCCAGGATGAGCTGGAGCATATCTTCGATGGTCCACTCTCCCTGAAAGGTAACCCTCGAGTTAGGAAAGACTTCGAACGTGCTACCGTCGGTAATCTGAAATACCGCGTGACCGTCCGGCCCGGTCACGATTTCCTCTTTGGCTCTTACTCCGGTCTGATCGGCCGGCGCCCCGGGAGTACCCTTCTGGAATAGCGGAACTTGTCCGCCCCGGATAACCGAAACCTGACCCTCAAGCTCGGTGGCAATCGCAAATTCATGAGATTGGCCGTGGAGAATCGCTACAGACACTCCGATGCAGACCGCCAGCAGCAGCACCTGTCCAGTCCGCGCGAGCGTAAAGAGCTTGTGCATAACTCAAGTTTCAGGCTCTTACCGCCGATATGCCTGTTGGCTATGACTTTCTAAGTCTAGCACCAAAGTTGCAAGGCAAATGGCTGACCGCTAGGTTAACGTTCGCAAGCTGCTTGAATTCAGCGGTTTGTTGAATTTGGAGCAATAGAATTGGGGTAGAATGGAACACAACTGTGTGTCACAAGGGAACAGGTAAGGCTGTCCGCTGGGCGATTCTGGCGCTGCTTGGCGTCCTGAGCGCGTCCGCTCAGACCGATTGGCGCCGCGTCGGATTGTCCGCGGTTGACCTGCGTCTGGCCGGGCCCGTTACTGGCGCGATGACCAACGTCTGGTTTTCCGCCGATGGTGCCGCTCTCACCCTTTATGCTCAATCCGTTACCGGCAAGGTATTTGAGACTGAGGATTTCGAGAATTGGGACTTGGCCGCCAAGTTTCCCGCGCCTCCGGCAGCCATTCACCGGCAACCAATCCGTAAACCGGAGCCCGATGCGACTTACGTCGCCGTCAGCGCCGATTCCAACCAGATCTGGGGATTAGGCCGGCAGCTTTACCGCTCCGACGATGGCAAAAACTGGGAAACCCTCACCACCTACAAGTCGGATTCGGTGATCGGCGGTGAAATTCGCGGGATTGCCGTTTCCCCTAATGACCCCAATGAGTTAGTGGTAGCGAACAGCAATGGAGTATGGCGGTCGATGGATGGCGGTCTAACCTGGGCCAGCCTGAACCTGCTGCTGCCGAACTTGTCCGTTCAGCGTATTCTGGCTACTCCGAGCGGCGGACACCCCGCGCGGATTGACACGTCAAATCTGGGTGTCCTGGATTTGACGCCTGGCAGCCAGCTTTGGCGTCCGCATCCCATGGCTACCGATGCTGCTGCGAAATTTGCGTACTCCCAGCGGCTGGCCACCAACGTCTCTGCCGTGGCGATATCGAGCGAGGGGCAGCACGTATATGTGGGGTCGGTGGACGGGCACGTCTGGAGATCGGACGATGGCGGTTTGACCTTCCCTCAAACCACCACGGTGGGACAGAAGGTCGCCCACCTATACATTGACCCCGAGAATTACGGTGTCGTTCTGGCGGCGCTTGCGGGTGCCGGGCCACATATCGTCCGATCATGGAATGGCGGCAAGGACTGGGACCCGCTCGATTCCACGAGCCTCCCCGCGGCATCCGCCAACTCGGTTACCGCCGATCCTGCCTCCGGGGCCATCTACCTAGCCACCGACAAAGGGGTTTATTGGACGCATTTCACGTTCGATAACGGCGCCCGGCCCGACAATCTGACTTGGACGAATCTCTCGGAAGGCCTCCCGCAGGCGCGCGCCGTGGATGTGGCGCTCGATCCCGCGGCAGTGCAACTCTACGTCGCCATGGACGGCTACGGCCTGTTCGGCGCGCCTGCCCCCCATCGCGCTCTCGGCTTGCGCCTGGTGAATACCGCGGATTACAGCACCCGCGCGGCTTCCCCCGGTTCCTTGGTCAGCGTTCTGGGCGAAAAGGTGAATTCGGTCAGTGGCGGCGCTCTTCAATATCCGTTGTGGAACAACTCGCAGATCCAGGTGCCGTTTGAAGTGGTCGGTTCGAAGGTGTCGCTGGCGCTCGAAACCAACACCGGGACCGCCACCCGCGATTTACAGGTACTGCCTGTGTCGCCCGCCATCTTCATCGGGCCGGATGGCGCTCCTGTGATCTTCGATGCCGATAGCGGCATGCCGCTCGAGGGTAACGTGGCGCATCCCGGGCAACGGCTGCAGGTCATGCTGAACGGATTGGGGAAGGTGAAGCCCGATTGGCCCACCGGCATTACGGCCCCGTCGGTGAACACGCCGGCGGTGACCGCCAAGGTGCAGGCCTACCTGGATGGCAGCGAATTGCCGGTGGCGCGTGCTACTCTCGCGCCGGGGTATGTCGGCATGTATGTGGTCGAAGTGCAACTCCCTCCGGTGACGAATTATGGCGCCATGGAACTTTACGTCACGGCGGACGGCCAGGAAAGCAATCGCGTCCAGATCGTCATCGGCGAGTAAGTGAAGCCGAAACTCCCGAGTGGCGCGTGTTACGCTGAAAATTCCTTATGAGCAACATCGAGATTACTCTGCCCGACGGCTGGCCGACGCCGCGATTGTCGCCAAAGTGAACGGGAGTCTTTTCGATCTCACCCGGCCAATCGAACAGGACGCCACGCTGGAGATTCTGACGCCGAAAAATCCCGAGTCGCTCGAGGTGTATCGCCATTCCACGGCGCATCTGTTGGCGGCGGCCGTGCTCGAGTTGTATCCCGAGACGAAGCTGGGTATCGGTCCGCCCATCGAGAGCGGATTCTATTACGATTTCGACCGCGCCACTCCGTTCACGCAGGAGGACCTCGAAAAGATCGAGGCGAAAATGTGGGAGATTCAGAAACGGCATCTTCCCTATGAGCGTGTCTATACCAAAAAAGAAGACGGCCTCAAAAAGTACGGCGATGCCTGGATGAAGTGCGAGCTGATCAGCGAGCGCGCCGGCGACATTTTCAGCGAATACACGCTCGGACCGCATTTCATCGACTTCTGCCGCGGCCCGCATGTGCCCGACACGTCGAAGATCAAAGCTTTCAAGTTACTCTCCATCGCGGGCGCGTATTGGAAAGGCAACGAACACAATAAGCAGCTCCAGCGCATCTACGGCACCGCGTTTTTCACGCCGAAAGACTTGCAGGATTACCTGAATCGCCTGGAGGAGGCCAAGAAGCGCGACCATCGCAAGCTGGGCAAGGAACTGGAGCTCTTCACCGTCAACGAGGTCGTCGGCTCGGGATTGCCGCTTTGGCTGCCCAAGGGAGCGACCATCCGCCGGCTGCTCGAGGAATATATTCTGGAGCGCGAGCGGGCGCTCGGCTACCAGCATGTCTACACTCCCGATCTGGCCAAGGTCGATCTCTACGAGCGCTCGGGCCACTGGGCGCACTATCAGGAGAGCATGTACCCGCCCATGGAAATAGATCATGAGCGCCTGGTGCTGCGGCCCATGAACTGCCCGCACCACATCCTGATTTACGAATCGAAGCAGCGCAGCTACCGTGACCTGCCCGTCAAAATCGCCGAATTGGGCACCATGTACCGCTACGAGCGTTCAGGCGCGCTCAGCGGCTTGAGCCGCGTCCGCTGCATGACCCTCAACGACGCACACATATTCTGCATGCCCGAGCAGATCAAGGAAGAATTCTCCAACGTGATGCGCCTGGTGGAATCGGCATACAAGGATCTCGGCATCACGCAATATCGCTATCGCCTTTCCCTGCGCGACAAGGCCGACAAGGACAAGTACGTCGATAACGACGCCATGTGGGAGCATGGCGAACAGGAGCTCCGCGACGCCATGAACGCGCTCGGCCTGCCATATGTCGAGGCGAAGGGCGAAGCCGCCTTTTACGGACCAAAAGTCGACATCCAACTGGCCGACGTGATGGGGCACGAAGAAACTTACTCCACGATTCAGGTGGATTTCCATCTGCCCAATCAGTTCGATCTGCGCTACATCGGCGCCGACGGCAAGGAGCATCGCCCCGTCATGATCCACCGCGGGGTTATCAGCACCATGGAGCGCATGACCTCGTACCTGATCGAGCTCTATGCCGGCGCATTTCCGGTGTGGCTCGCGCCAGTGCAGGCGATCGTGCTCCCGATCACCGACCGTCAGGCGGAGTACGCGCGCGCGGTCGAGAAGCAGCTCACCGTCGCGGGCATCCGCGTCACTTTGGACGAGCGCAACGAGAAGGTGAACTTCAAGATCCGGGAAGCGCAGTTACAGAAGATTCCGTTCATGCTGGTGGTGGGCGATCGCGAGCAGGAGAACGGGCAGGTCTCGGTGCGCAATCGCAAGCACGGCGACCAGGGCGTGAAAACCGTCGCGGAGTTCCTCGCCGCGATTCGCGCGTTGATCGAGTCGAAGGCGGTCTCTGAGTAGCCGGGGTCAACTCGCCGAGCAGCCCAGGCCTAGCACCGCATTCGCCGATATCTCGATGTCCACGACGTTGACCACCTCGTCATGATTGAGGTCGTGGACAGCCTTTGCCTTCCCCAAAGCTTCGTTGACCATCTCCTGAAGATCCGCGAGGGTTGTAGTCCCTCCCTGATTGACATCGCAAGCCGTATAGACCGAACTCGTGAAGCTCTGCTGGCCCACGTGACCGGCAAAATCCGTGGCCAACACGCTGAATGCATAACCGCCGGTAGTGGATGGCGTGCCACTGATGACGCCGCTCAATCCGTTGAGGGAAAGGCCGGGTGGCAGCAAATCGCCGGGCGCGAGCGACCAGGTCACCGAACCGGTCGCACCGCTGGCCGCTATCGATTGGCTATAAGACACGCCCTCTGTGGCGACCGGTAGCGTGCTGCTCGTCGTGATCGATATGGGCGTCTCGACTACGGTCAACGCGCGTGTCCCGTAGTTACCCGTATTGCCGGTCTGTGTGGCCTGCACCAGCATAGTGTAGGTTCCGGCCGAATTGGCCATACCACCGATCAGACCCGCGCTGGAGAGGCTGAGTCCAGGGGGCAGGGTGCCGCTGGGTTGGATCCAAACGTAGCTGGTGGCGCAGCAGGCGGCGAGTTGCAGCGAGTAAGCCTGGCCGAGCGGTGCGTACTGCGTGGGATAGTAATTGACGGTAGTGGACGTTCCCGACGCACCGCTGATGAGCTCGCTTTGGGAGACCGTAAGAGTATTCGCCGACATGGCCGAATCGCTAAATGCGAACAAGGGATTGAACTGGCCGCCCTCCTGGGGGATTCCGGTCACTGCGGTCGGGCTCGCCCAGAGTAGCCAGGGCAGGCCGTTGGGAACGTTCCGCGAGGGCGCCAGAGCGGCGGCATAGGGAGAAACTCCGCCAACAATACGAAACGGGCTGGAGTAAGCGGTCCCCACGGTTCCATTGGGCATTGCGGAGCACCCGGCAGCAGCCAGGCAGTTGTCCACCAATAGCGGAGAAACGGTGAGCGGAAAAAACTGGGTCGTGGCCGATTTGTTGGCATCGGTAACTATGACGGTGACAGCATAACTGCCCAGTGCCGTGGGCGTGCCCCATAGCTCTAAATCTC
>Ga0335072_10000885_pt1 | contig 52395 bp, 54 predicted proteins | sample Lox_Sample_21_FD_206725 | JGI IMG/M metagenome (GOLD analysis project Ga0335072, IMG submission 206725) | Soil microbial communities from Loxahatchee National Wildlife Refuge, Florida, United States - Lox_Sample_2.1 | ecosystem: Environmental > Terrestrial > Soil > Wetlands | place: USA...
GCTACTGAGTCTACTCTGATCGGAGTAATTCAACAAAGTCGCCACATCTGAGACTTGGAAGAGGTATTCGGCCAGCGCAGGCATGATTGCCTAATCGGGCAAGTGAACAGAACACTTGCGACGAATCACATTTGCCTGAAGCTGCGAAGTCGAGTGTCATTCAAACGACCGGCGATGAGGGACGACATAGTGGATGATAATAATCAACAGGAAGCGCTGATTGCGCTCAAAATGCGATATCTGCTGTCTTCAGGAGCTTTGTCGTTCGGAAGTGGGATGGACGAGCAGCGGCAGGCAGAAGGGAGACAAGATAATCCGCAGCCGGTCCACGCATCTGGTGCATTGTGTATATCAAAATAAGGCAACAAGGTTTATTTTGCACGCATGAACCATAACTACGCATACAAGCGTCTCCTAACACTCGAGGGCGCGCGTCCCTTTGGTGCAGTGAGAATTGCTCGACAGTTATGAGCCCGGATACGCTTTAGAACAAGCTAAGCCGAATCTACGGTATGAGCCGGATCCCGCAAGAAGTCGAGGGTTCAAGCTGCGAGGTCACAGATCAGCATCACGTCACAGGCCATCTACGAAAAGCCCCTGAATAGGTACCTAGGGGGTACGATCACATGCACTCCAACAACGAGTTGGATGCCGGAAAACACATATAGAAGCGTTCCCTAAGACCTGGGGGCGTGCGTCCTTTTTGTGCAGTGGGAATTTGCTTGCTACGAACCGTAGTCGATAGAGTCCCCAGGAGCATCCGCTTGTGCTTTGGATTGACTTTCAATCTCTTTTTTTTTCTTTTACTGTGGACAGAGTTTACTACAGTAACTCTACGTCCTGGCACCGCTGCCGCCTGATTTGGAGGGGATTTACCACCTTTTTGGCGGCACACCCGCTAAATATCCAGGAGGTCCGGCTGCCTAAACTAAGGCTGCCTAAATGGAACTTCTACTCCGTATCATCCCATTGAGCTGTAAATTACTTTTGCCAAACTTGCCCATGTTCTGGAATACAGCTGGCAATTCTAACGGCTCTCGGTGAGGTCAAATTTCCCTTCGTTACGATAGGGAATGAACTATCGAGCTGAGAACGGCTACGGAGTACCGTAATTAGTGGGATAAGGCCAAAGCTACCGCAGAACGACGGCTCAACTTCGGCTCCAATTTCATCACCGTTGAAACTCTACTTGGCTTCGTATCTAGAAACGGATTCCAAGACAATCCCGTGCGGAATGGAGGAATATCTAACAGAGCATTCTCTTCGCTAAGACCGCAAGACCAGCATTCGAGACTAGATCTGGATTGCGAAACCTCCACAATGTCGCGGGTCGTCTCTCGATATACCGGCGTGATAAATCCTCGAGAAAACCAAACCTTTTCACTGCCAGACGGCCGCATCCTGGGCTACGCTGAATATGGCTATCCAAACGGCTTCCCCGTGTTTTCCTTCCATGGCTTTCCCTCATCACGCCTCGAGACATTCCCTGTCGACAAACTTGCTTATCGGCGCCGCATACGCATAATTGCCCTCGACCGACCGGGCTTCGGTCTATCATCATTCCAACCACACCGCCGCATCACGGACTGGCCTGCCGATGTTGAGGCTTTCGCTCGTCACAACGGCATCCAGCGTTTTGCTGTCTTCGGAGTATCTGGCGGTGGCCCATATGCTTTGGCGTGCGCACATGCCTTACCGCTCCAGATGCTCTCTGCGGTTGGCGTCTTTGCTGGAGCACCGCCGTGGCGGGCAGGACGACAGCATATGCCATGGTATGGCCGGTTATCGGCCTGGGCAGCAACTTACTGGCCCACCGCGTTTGGAGTTGTGACAAATTCTCTGATTGGAGTCCTTAGGTGGATCGCGACGACTGCTCCAGTGACCCGGTGGATCGATAGGTTTCTTGAAACAGCAACGAAGGCAAGGAAGGAAAGGAAGTCACCGACGGCTGAAGACGAACTGGGCCTGATAGAAGATGAAGAGCGGACCATAGCGACGCGGAGGGAACGACTACTACGCCTTGGTTTCGAGGGATTTGCTCAAGGATCAGAAGCATTTGTGCAGGAAGCGAAACTTCTATCGGACGACGATTGGGGGTTTGAGTTTGAAGATATCAAATACAACCCCATCAGAATATGGCATGGATCTAGGGATGTGAACGCTCCTATTCAGATGATACGTTACATGGCAGACCGCCTACCCCACAGTATCCTCACAGAGTTTGATGAGACCCACTTTACCATGGCTAAATATCTGGATCAGGCTTTCTCAGAACTCATCCCAGAGGAGGAGTTAAAGAAATATAGCGGATCGGTGTAGAAACAACTCTCAATTGTACCATAGTTCACTCGTCTTTATTTAGACCCCTCCACTCGGTCATATAATTCCTAAATTAAAGTTTGTCTCATGAACCTTACCTCCTCGCTTCATAAGAGGGCTCCCGGGACGGTGAAAACACGATAGCGGCAACAAGTCACTAAAACTACGGCCAACTAAGCTCAAGATCATGGCCTCGCCTTGTTAGCCTTCTCTATCAGCACCGCAGCGCTAACCAAATCTCGATCTCTCTTCGTCTCGAAATCGACGTAGCCTTTTCCTTTCACAAATGTGGCATTCCACGGACCCTGCTCCTTCTTCTGCGCAAGTTCCCAGTAGAATTCACCATGGGCTTCTCCGTCGATCTTAGCCATAGTCGGATATCCGTCCTCAAATCGCTCATCACCAAAGTAGTAATAGCCCTTCTCGCCTTTGCCCTGAATCCCATACACATTCGCTGCCGCCTCAATCATGTAAGCAGTGGCGTTCTTGCCCACTCCAAGAGACAGGGCTTCAGGAAGGAGAATGGAGAACTCCATATTGCCTGTGAAAATAAACACCTTGTTGTGGTTCGATGGCGGCAGCGCGGCAAAGCACTTGGCCGCCTCGTATGCGGACGTCACATTCACCGCAAGATCGGCAGCGAAGTCAGAAACAGGAAGCGTTAAAGGGTCCGCTCCATTCACGAAGTGCGCTGCATACGCATTGTAAACTACGACGGTGGGTTGGCCAAGATCTTCCTCCACTTGACGGAAGATGCGGTCGACGTGAGACGAATCGGTGAGATCTGCCTGATAGGTTTTGTCTGAGGCAGCTTTGACTGCGTCTGATGCATTACGCGCGACCGCAGCCGTCTTGTAGCCCCCGGTCCTGAACTTTTTGAGGACTGAGAGACCAACGTTGCCACCGGCACCAAAGACGAGCAGAACTGGAGAAGACATGTTGATGTTCCAAGAGAAAAGAAAAAGGTTAAGACAAAGAATTTGAATTCAAGTTTGAGGTGCAGAGTATTTCAAAATCGTCTAAGTCAATGTGGTCTTATGGAAATCAACTTGATCGATTAGGATATGGTACCTATATAAGGTACCACAGGTAAGTTGGGGGCTGAACGCTCATGTACTAACGTCAGCCGACCTCCTGGAGTGCGAAATACCTTCGCGTTTCGGAGGTAAATGCTATAGCCGGAAGATCAATGACTGCTTACAACAGTTGCAATAGAGGAATGTGATGCGGACGAAAGCGGGGCAAAGACTTAGATGTCGATTTGCGAAAGCTCCCGTACTTTCTGAAGTTCTAACTCCACATTTTCCGCACGCTGATTAATTCGAATACACAGCTCGATCTACGCTTAGACAAATTTACTTTCAACGGACGAATACAGGAGATAGAAAGAGTTCGAGGCTGGTCAAACCTCCATGCTCAACAATTTAGACCAACGACATCTTGAGGTGTGGACACACGAGCGTTGACAATTTTGACGTCGATGTTCACGGTACCTGCGCGATAGTTCGGCCTATCTTTGGTTCTGGGATTCTCTATTGATGGCCGATGGATCAAGTGTATGCGTCGTTGCCGCTTAAGGCTCCGGGCGACATTCGACTGATCAAGATTCATCCGGCCTGCGAGAATGAAGCCATAGAACTCACCCTGCTTGCAGGCTCACTGAACGATCCAGCTCTCAAATACGAGGCGCTCTCTTATACTTGGGGGAACGAAGGTGATCAATTATGCGTTACTTGCAATGGCGAGCAAATGAAGGTGACGCGCAACTTGCATTCTTCTCTCCGTCGCTTGAGGAACGAGCATGAAGTTCGAACGCTTTGGATTGATGCAGTTTCTATCAATCAAAAGGATCTCTCTGAAAGAGCTGAGCAAGTCAAGATCATGAGGCAGATCTATGCGAAGGCGAAAGTCACTTTGGCAGATCTCGGTGAAGAAGTCGAGAATCAGCAAGACCTTTTCAAGCTCCTCTTTGCTCTTGACAAAGTTCTGGATGGCCGCAAAGACGACACGCTCCCTATCGACGTAGCAAGTTTCGAGACAATAGGACTACCACGAGCCGATGCTCCGGGCTGGGTTGCCTGGCAGAAACTCCTTGCGAGACCGTACTTTGTGCGTCTTTGGATCATACAGGAGTTTGCAGTGTCCACAGAGGTATATTTTCTTCTTGGGGTAAATGTCTTTCCCTGGTGGAACTTATATCATTTCATTAATCGCATGCAAGTCCATGGCATCGCAGAAGATCAACGCCAAATGGCAAACCCTGATGTAGCTTTGGCTGCAGTTCAGGGAAAGAATGCTATCAGAAATCTTCACTTCCAACGTGATCGGGTTATGGCCAACGATCCACGGAAGATGGATGATTTACTTTGGCTAGGAAGATTTGTTCAAGCAAAAGATCCCAAGGACAGGATCTTCGCCATCCTTGGCTTAGTCACAGACGTGGATGTCAATCAGCCGGGCCTAGAGATCAAGTACGACAAGTCTGAATCGACGGCTCAACTCTACACACGTGTTTCCCACTCTCTGCTAACCTCAAACCCGAATATTCTCGAGCAATTTCTATATGAAGCAGGCAGCGCCCTTCGTCCTCGAATTCGAGAACTTGCGAGCTGGATACCTGACTGGAGTACTCCACGTGCTGGCTCTCCACTTGGTGGTCTCGCTAACGTTGTTAACTACGCTGCTGCAAGCTCACGACCTCAGAAATTTTCTCTTGCTTCAACTTCCACTGCCCTCTACATCGAAGGCGCTGTAATCGACAAGGTAGCCAGTATGATCGCGGCCTTTCAGCCTGACACGTCAAGCATCCATGATGACACGTTCTACGGCGTCGAAGTCGTCAAGTGGCTGTCCGCTGCCATTGCACTGAGATCTAAACTACCACTGGGCACCTACGATGCGACTGGCGAGTCCGTCAACGACGCATTCTGGCGCACACTCATAGGCAACAAGACGCACCTCGATACTCCAGCGCCAGATAGCTACGCGAGCCAATTCGCAGCCTTGCTCGTACGCCAGCAGTTCGCGGAGGAGGCGATTGAGCGTGCAGAGCGCACCAACTCTTCCGTTGTTGTGCAGGATAACACGGGTCGATGGGCAACCGCGCAAAGCGACAGTACATTGTATAGGCAGGCATTGCAGAACATGATGTTGACGAAGAGCTTTGCTTTGACCGATAGAGGGAGGATGGGCATAGTGCCTGGAGAGTCAAGAGTTGGAGATTGGATTGTGCTGCTCTCTGGGACTGCGGTTCCATTTGTTGTAAGGAAGAAGACGACTGGCCAGTTTGAGTTGGTAGGCGAGTGCTATATACACGGTGTTATGCGTGGAGAAATGATCGATAGTGCAGATGCCACATGGGAGATGCTGGAGATCTGGTAGCGGTAGGTCATAAGGTTCAATGAAGTGTTTGGGATATACCCAACAGCATCTATAAGATGGACTTATATACGAGAGATATGAAGAAGGGGCAAATTCAAGCAACGGGAGATGTTGAAAAGTAAGCCTAATCTGATGTAGACGTTGATATCAACCGATCCTTCAATAGAATTAAGCTTTTCCAGACGTTAGTGTCTCGGTGTCCCGCGTATCATCGTGCTGATGACCAGATGTCAAACCTAAGTACGTTAAGTTGGCTATATTGTATGTAGATATCCTCGTACAACCTCTTGAAAAGATCTGGAATCGAATACAGGTAGAAGGGCACTACAACGAATGGAATTGCCTATCCTGAAAGATCAAGAACAACCCTACCGTGAAGTTTCCCTTGCTCCATCTCTTGAAAGACTTCAGTCAGTTTATCCATCTTCTCAATCCTGAAATGTGTCTTAACGATGCCTCTTGCTGCCATGTCTAGTACGTCAATAGCGTCCTTCTTGTTCCCTACTGCAACACCTACGATACTCTGCGCTTTGGCTACAAGAATGGATGGGAATGCAGTGGCGATCGGCTTCAGTTCGCCTTCTGGTAACCCCACGCACACCACACGTCCACCATACTTGATCATAAGCGGCGCGGAAGCGTACGCAGCATTGGAAGCTGTCAGAACAACCACGGCCTGCACACCGATGCCACCAGTCAACTCCATTACCGCCTTAGCCGTGTCGCCAACGCCGAGACCGACAAAGTGCTCCGCACCAGACTTGAGGACAAGATCTTTCTTCTCGTCCGCGTCGACACCGATTACTCTCATAGCCATGCCCTTAGACGCGATCTGAACCGCAAGATGGCCGAGACCACCACCGGCACCGAGCAATGCGACCCACTGTCCGCTCTCAACGCCAGACTTGCGAAGCGCGCTGTAGACAGTGACGCCAGCGCACAGCATGGGCGCCGCTTCAGCGGAGTCGAGACCATCCGGTATCGGGGTCACGTAGTTTGCCGGGCTCAGCACGTACTGCTGGAATGTGCCTGGTGTGTAGTATCCGCTGACTTTGCCGTTAAAGCAACTGGCATCGTGACCTTCTAAGCAGGCCGCTACATATTACGACGGGTGTCAGCATTAGCTTTCATTGATCTTTTGAGGACAGATCGTGAGGAACGGAAAAGTTTATGGGCGTACCGCAGTTCCCACAAGTACCAGCCATCCATTTGATCCCTACGCGGTCTCCGACTTTCAAGATCTTCTCGGCTCCCTGACCAAGCTTCACTACTTTACCCACACCTTCATGACCGCCGACTTGACCCTTTGGCGTTGGGTATGGTAAGGATTTCCAGGAGCAGGTCATGACACCGAAATCCGAATGGCAGACACCGGAGTGTGTACTGTGTTGACATTATCAATTAGAGCTGTAATGTTCGTCGGGATAAGGCGTTGCTATACAGGTTGATGAGGACCTCACCAGGTCCTGGTTCCGGAGTCTTAAGCTCCTCAACTTTGGTTGATACCTTGCCTGGCTCATCATAGACGGCACCTTTGTAGGATTCTGGGATCTTCACGTCCGCAGCAGCCATAATTAGTGGTTTGAATACGATAGAACCTTAAGCTACAAAGAAACTGGAAATAAGTGAGAAATTTTGAATGAAGTGCGCGTGCGGAGACGGAATCTGGTCGACCCCGTCAAGATATACAACGTCTACGTTCTACGCTTATTTGAATTGGGTTCCTGACACGAGTCCAATGATTCGATTTGCGGACCAAGGGCCAGTTTTAGACGCTTCTTTCAGTCTATCCTTACGTCCGAACCACGATGAGTAGAGTGCGCGTTGTTTCTGTGCCTCGGTCGATTTTCGAAGGGTCATGCAACCCCGCTATGAATATTGTGAATCGCCATCAGGTGAGGGGCTTTGCGCTCCCAGCTCCTGTCATTCGTAAGTTGGCCCTCTGCATTTGATAAACTTTTCGTGGCATAAGCTCTCAATGCAAGTTTCACTGCTACTTCGCTGGATTGGAGATTCCATGGGTGGGTACTGAAGAGAACAGAGACAGGAAATCTGCGGAGGCAGATTGTACAGCCAGCTTGAGCTTGAGCCCAGCGATCCTGAAAGCCCAATGCAGGTGTCGAAGAAGAATTGAAAGGTGACAGCGGGCTAGGCTGAGGCTCTGAACCGGGAGGTTCCTTAGTCTCGACTTAATGATCCTGGTCTGGCGCCGACTGAACACAGATCCTTTCGATTCAACAACTGGCAGTTATCATGGTTATTGGAGCTACCGGGTTAAATTAAACTGTCCAAAGCGTTTCGAGAATGCAGGTGTTAGCAATATTCAACTGAGTAGTTGTCCATGTTAGTTGGCGGCTGAATAAACAATTGCGGTTGGAGACAGAGGTGCTCTACACGCTATTCCATACCGGAAATATTTGGCAGTATGAAATAAAGCATCCACCCATTGATTCTTCTCAGAATATCGATATGATCTTGATTTGCAAAGCCTGAAAATGCCGTGCTACCCGTTCAACCCGCTTCAACACTCTCATTGTGTTGTACAATCAATGCCGAGTATCTTTCTCCTTGAGCTTTACATATTCGTCAATTCTGGACGATAGTCGATAGTCAATTCTTAATTAATTCTTAAAATGCTGAATGCGATGTACCTTAGAAAAGCGCAAATGCCTTCAATCAAAGTTGAGACAATCCAAGCCCACCATACTCTGCTAAAGAGTGGCACCGAATGTTTCTCTAGCTTGAATGCCATGGATATGGCTTCGGCGAAGTGGATTCCAAGCACAAGATAAAAAACAAAGGGCCTGGCCCATATTGCCAAGTCTGTGAATTTTAGAACGTGCTTGAAGCCAAGTTCGTTGGAAGTCGATCCAGGTTATAAGTTGTTCTTTCGCGAATACAGAACGTAAACCCCCAAACACATTCCAAAAGTGAAGACATGAAGTGGTTTCCTTGGAGGCAAATAAGTTTCAAGAGTCACTGGACTTCTGTTGAGCCGCTTCGAGGAATCTTTGGCCATTTGGATAAGATATCGTATTCACGTGCCTCTCTGAGATTTGCAAGTGGTACACGAAGTACTCTACATGTAGTTTGATAAGCTTCCGGCTCAGAGGGTCGTCTTGTTGACATCGATGCTCTTCGTTTCAGGACTCACGCAGCGTAGTTCTCGACATGTCGTTGCCCTCGGTATGTATGGTCCAATCACATTCTTCGATAGGAACTTTTCCGCCAAGAGCTTGTAGCAGTACTGTACGGGGCATAGTTACATGCCAAATCGGAGTACGGCGGGAGCTTCAAACATCGTTCTGTGTAAGAGCTACAAGTCCCTCTCATTTCCATCAGCTGCCACCAATACTTGACGGAAAAATATGGGATGAAAGTACGTTGGCGTAATGGGTACAGCAGAAGTAACTACGTAAGTTCCTATCAGACAGCGACATGGTCACACCGCTATGATCAGCTTCCAGCCTCCGAAGTCATAATTGGGGATTGAGTGGGTCGAGGGAGTACGAAGTTTCATTTCGTGTTATCAATCCTTGTCGCCAACTTTTTCTTTTCGCGATGATGTCGATGACGATGATTTCCAGCTTTGTGCGAGGGCATTTGGCCCCAGCCGCATGGCGTACCCACAGCTGCACAGCTGGGGCCAGCCTGCTTGCAATCCCGCCTCATTCGGCAGGGAGTAGCTACCATATTGCATCATAGCGCATCCGTATGCTCATTTGAATCCGGTTATGGCCCTTTGACATATTCATACATCGCTCGATCAATCTGCAGACTTTCCGAACAAGCATCACATTCTTATCTGCACAGTCCCCGCATTCTTAGACCCATCCTTCGTATATCTACCATAAACTTGTCAGCAACATATGGCCGATAAGGTCGAAGACGTTCAAGGCACAGCTGTCGGCGAAGGCGAAGTAAACGTAAACGCAAACGCATCAGGCGCTGCCCAAGGTTCAGCAAAGAAAATTGAACGACGTGCCCCAAAGAAACTCGGACAGAAGAAGCCGCAGGCTGTCCAGCAGCCAACACCCGAGCAAACGCCAGAGCCCGGCGCCGAAGACGAAGAGCTAGATCAAGAGCCTCAGGAGAACGGTGAAGCTGAGATCGAGGAGCCCGAAGACGAAGAACTTGAACCGCAACCGCAACCCACCCCGTCAGCTCGTAGACAATCCCGAGGCAGAGGCAGACGCAATATGCCAGACAGCGACACTGAATCGATAGCTCGCTCCGAGGTGTCTGCATCCGGTGGAGGTCGTCGCAACCGTCAGCGCCAGCGTACGAAGCAGCAGCAACAGCAGCAGCAGAAGCAAGGCGGCCCACTGGGCAGCATCGGCGAAGGTCTTCCTGGCGGCGAGCTCATTGGTGGTGCCACAGACATGGTCACCAACACAGCCGGCAATGCCGTCAACCAGGTCGGCGACACAGTTGGCAAGACACTTGGAGGTCTTACCGGCGGCGGTCAGAACGATGATGACAAGAGCGAGCAACTACGATTGAGGCTGGAACTTAACTTGGACATTGAAATTCAACTCAAAGCCAAGATTCACGGCGATTTGACTCTCGGTCTGCTGTAAGTACGAATACCATTTTGTCCCTAGCTACACTTCGACTGACATGGTCACAGCAACTAAATACTCGCACAGAGAAGTAGAAGACTGGAAAGTGCGTCCGCGGAGATCGTTGAAAGCTATCATAGCATCACCTCAGTTTCGTAAATTTTGGCACCACTTGAGGAAGAGTTGATGGCGTTGAGCGTTTTGTGTCAGCTTGTGGGTTTCGCTGTAATCTAGCCGTCCTTTGAATATTCCAATTTAAAAAGCTTGCACCACTTGACAACTGCTATTTTGAAACTTGATTTCAGTACTTCGGGACATGCTTTCTACTTCTCTCATACGTGAAGCTCTCGTGAAAGTTGTGTGCTTCGCGTGTACCAGCTCTTCCGTCGTTTTCGCGGGGAGAATATGCCGCTTCAGCTTTCCCGCGTCACAACGTTCACGGAGCAATCTCTATGGATACAAACCGGTTTTTTCCAGTCCCAAAGCGTCACGAAACAGATGCACGGATACGGAGACCCAACGTCAGTACGAACATCCTTCGCTGCTTGTGGTGAGACTGTGACGACAGATTTCAAGACCCCGGCTTAACTATCCCCGCCACCAACATCAGCCGCGAACTACGTCATAGCACGGCAAGCTGCGAGCATCCCATGTCCCATGCTATCAAGAGTAATGCTAGCTAAAGGATTCTAGTTGGAAAGACATGAAGTGCCACTGCTAATCTTGATTTCTCGGCTGCATCACCACTCTGCCTCCTCCTTAACTCTGATTTCATAGCATTTTATCATTTTCTTCAAGTACCATTCGCCTGGCGTCTCCTCGGCCACGACCAAGAGTTCAAAAGGACGATAGAGTCAACTCACTGCAAGCAGCGAATAAATAGACTAGGAACATAGCTTCCACCACAGCAACTGCACATTCCGACCTTTGGTCCGAAGAAGCGTCCCCGTCAACCAATATGTCCGATTCAGAGAGCGAGCATTCAGGTCCCGAGGAGCAGCAACACGAGGAAGAAGAGAAGGAGCAGCATGAAGAGCCAGAGAAGCTGCAGTTTCGCACGACGATGCAACAACAAAAGTACGAGAACATGCTAAAGCAGCAACGGCGTGAGGAAGGAAAACAATCAAACCGCTCGCGCTCCGCCAGTCGCCGTGCCCGCCGCCAACGCATCCAGAAGGCCATGGAGGATGGCAAATACATGAAGACCACCAGCCTCGAGGCGCTCGAGGAGGCCGATGCTTCCGGTGAGCTCAACCGCATGGGAATGTTCGAACGTATAGGACCAGACAGCACCAGCATGGACGGCCCAGTCACCCATGCCCGTGCCATGCGAGGCGAAATCCCAATGAGAGGTACCGATCCCAATCAACCATATCGTATGCCCAACCAAGACGCAAAGGGGTGAGTTGAATGACGCAAATATGCTTCAGGAGAGTGGTAATACTGATCGAACGGGTAGCACACTTGACGAGACCGACGGACTAAAGTTGAAGCTTGAGGCGAACCTTGATGTCGAGATTGAGCTGAAAGCTAGCATCAGGGGTGATCTGACGTTGAGCCTGTTGTAAGTCCTCCCAATTTCCTATACCTCTTTACCTACATGGACCCCACCTGCACGTTTCCTATCGAATCCTTCTGCCATTTGATAACTTCAGAGAATAACTCCAGCTAGTGCATGATGGAGAGCGGGCTAGCGGGCTCGTCCTTCGTGTTCGAAATGATGCTGGGTATACTTCCATTGCTCGGCGATGAACTGCTTTCGTACCGGCGTTGGGTTGGAATTGGCGTCGTTTTGCATGACTGGAGTTCCTCCAGATTGTTGTTCGACTATCAAAAGAATCAAACTCTTTTAATCGCTCCACGTTGTCCTCCCGCTGGAAGCTACCTGTGCCGCGTCAACTGACCTTCGGTAGTTCGAGCTTGCTTCCCGATGATCTTCTTGGTGGACTTCTTAGTTGATTTCTGATTTGCTTTTCATCTATAGTGTGTATGTTATGTGGAGTCTGTTGGGCAATCACAGTCCAGTCGCCTTAGTAGCGGTGATGGAGTTTGTAAAGTTGTCTACGTGGAGCTCCTGTGATTTGTTGGAAAGCGTGCTTGTGTGACTTCTCCGCGAGACTTCAATTAGCGAGCCCTCGTATCGTCGAGCAATTACGACCTAACTGCAACCCACGTTTGCTGATTTATGCTCCTTGCCAAATCGAGACTCCGGCATTTTAAGATCAAATGTACTCCGTATAAGGTACCGGGCTAACTTTTCGGACGGAATACATAAGCCATGTCAAATACAATTCGCAGAAAGTATTCGCAGACCAGTCTTGTTTTGTACGGACGCTTAATCTCTGACGTCTCCCGCCTCAGCCCGACCTCGTATTCCCATTCCAATGGCAGCCACGTAGGCAACCATATTTATCACCTTTGTATTTATTTCCATTGACGAAATTGGGAATTATGAAGAATTCCAGCAATCCAGTCAACTCAACTGGAGACGATATAAGTGCCAGATTATTTTATTTGAACTCAGACCAAGCTAACTGCTCACAAATCTTCGGCGAACATAGCGGATCGGAGCCTGGTTCCCAAAGGGTTCATAATCCTCTTACGGACCTGTGAAGGCTGCATTGAATTGTATATTCAAGAAAATGAGCGAGCAACTGCTACCAAAACACTACCTCAGCGGTAAAACAATTGTCATCGCTGGCGGCGGTGTCGCGGGTCTCGCTTTCGCTGTTGGACTTAGAAAGTTATGGCCTTCGACTACAACGGCTCAACCCCCGACTCTGATCATATACGAAAGAGATACGGCAGAAGATGCCATCGGTCGCGAAGGCTATAGTCTGTCGCTGCGAAGCGATCCTCCAGGCGGCATTCAAGCCCTGCAAAGACTCGGTGTCCTCGAAGATATGATCGCAGCAAGCATCGAAGATGTCAACAAGAAAAATGGAGGCTTCTGCATCTGGGACAAAAAATTCAACCCGATATTGAAAGTCCGTGCTACTGTGCCGCCAGGTCTCCCCGTCGGCAGCCTGCGCATCTCTCGCCGTGGCCTGCGAAAGGTACTCGTCCAAGCCGCCGAAGCAGCCGGATGCAAGATTCACTGGGACGTGCGATGCACCGGCCTCAGCTCCACGCCGTCCTCTCCCGTCACCGCGGTGCTCTCCACCGGCTCCACCGTCGCCTGCGATATGGTGGTCGCGGCGGACGGCGCGTCAAGCAAGCTGCGCGCCCAACTGCGCCCGCACGACACACTGCAGTTCCAGAACACCGTGGCCGTCGGCGGCACGGCCGTCTACCCGGTTGGGACGTCGCCGCCGGAGCCCGTCGACCGCGACTGGGGCCTCATGCCGCTGGGCATCAAGAAGTCGGCGCTGTTCTTCTCGCCCGTCAGCCCGAACACCGCCATCTGGAGCATGAGCTTCCGCACCGACACGCCCATCAAGGCGGCTAGGTCGCCCGTGCCGGATGATGTCGCCGATTGGGCTTTGAAGACGGCGAAGGAGCGCATCTTGGGCTTGCCGCCGCTCTACTACGAGCTTGTTGATCGAACCGATAGGAACACCATCATGGTGATGAACGCACGAGACAAGTACGCGTTCGGCCATGGACCGGGTGAATTGCCTGAGGAGTTCGGTCGGGGAAAGGTAGTCTTTATTGGTGATGCTAATCATGCTGTTACGCCGTTCGCTGGCAACGGTGCGAACATGGCGCTCTGTGATGGGTGGGAGCTAGCTGTGCAGTTACTTTCGGCAACGAGTGCTGAAGAAGCGGTGCAGCAATATGACAAGCTTGTTGTTCCCGAACGTAATAAGGTCGTCAGACAGAGCCACATCGGTATCGCAGTTGGACATGCCGAGGGTTGGAGGTTATGGCTGGCTCTTTTGTTCCTAAGAATTATGAAGATGCTCTTGTTCAAGTACGTCCACTAGGTGTCTAGCATTTGACAGAGAGGGTTTACTGACGTAGGCATCATGAAGTAATGTATTCTATCTGATTCAGGCACTGTTCAGGAAAATTGATTCTTGGAGACATCCTACAGCAGCATAGCCTTTGATCGGATGATTCGTGGGAACCTTAACATAGGTAAACGCCAGGTGGTCAGTGGTGTATTGAACGTGGTTCCTATGGGATGGGCTAACTTTGGTGAAATTCGACGAGATGTTTCGATATGTTTTCATTCCTTTTATCTTCATCACAAATGACAAGTACGGAAGAACAACTTACTAAGAGACTTATTGAATGAGATGTTCGTTCCAGGCTTCGTTGAGGCTATTGTCGGTCACGAATTCAAGAGTACTACGCTCAACATATCCGCTTTAATCACTATCCCATCGACGTTCTTAATTGCGGGTGAGCCAGTCTTATTGCTGCCTAGATTCTGTAACTGAATTCTTCGACCGGTAAAGAAACCCTAAAACAACCTCCAGGCTCAACAAAGAGAGCTTCGATGACTGAGTTCAGAATTATACACTTGGTAAGCCCTGCATTACTCGAGTACTCTGCCATGGCTACGAATAAGCATAAGAATACCGTGTGGTTGAACTTCTCGGCCCAAATATAGAGTACCTCTGTAGCTGCTAAGGCCTAGTGTTCTCGTTCAAGAACTGTATCCGACGATCGCAGATTAACTGATCCCTTGCATTCAGTTCATTCAATCCAAAGTTGCATAAACAGAAACAGCTCTCACACTTCGTAATCACCCTGACTAAGAGGAATAGCAAGCCTAGCGCTGCCAGTGTTGTCATTGAAGTAGACAATGACGAAGAACCAGAGTCGCATATGACAGACTACTGAAAGTAGTTTGGTGGATGAAGATGGATGTATCCACTAGATCTTGGAAGAGAAAAGAGATTTCCAGATCCTAGTTTTAAGGCTTTTGTGATGTTACATTTTTGAAATGCCATCTCCGTTGAGAACTAGAACTTCCGATCCGACCTACTCAGCTCCTCGAAATGATATTTTGAAATGAATGCGAGTCCAACGGCGACTCGTTTAGCATAGCGACATTGCGGTGGGGTTTCAAGGCTGCAATGGTGCTGTTATTGGCTTGTGATAGTTCTGCAAAGTTTCCAACGAATACGACAAGGACTGCCGCGTAAGCTGCCGTCATTGCAAGAAGTTCCGAATGTTTCGGCCTAGAGAATGGCCCAATGACCACTGGAAAGAGTAAGATGGAAATAAGCATTATGCCCAACTTCTGCGGATTGGAAATGTCGAGAAGAGTAAGCAGAGTGATCGGGATCATGAAGGTAGCAGTTGCCATCAAGGTTATCAAGATCTGAGCTAGTAAGTTGATTCTCTTGCGTGAGAATAAATGAATCACACGACTGTCTGTAGCTTGGCGCTGTTTAGGGTTTGCGAAAAGGCGCTGATTATTGTTTTAGTTTGAAATTACAGGAAAGTACACGAACGGAAAGTCTCTCTTACCTTCAGATGGCTGCTATGCGTCTTCGCAATTAGACCTTCAACAAACGCATGAAATGGAGAGTCTTGTTCGGGGGATAAGACGACAAAGTCATCTCTCAAATCGGCGAATTTGATCTCAGAGAGGACTATAGCCTTTTCATTCCAAAGATAGTTTCGCAACGCATAGTAATTGCGGTCGCTCGGTCGTTCCATTGCCTGAGATTTCTGCTCTCGAAAGAGAAGGTCATCTAAATGCCGTAAGACAAATATTAATGCGCTGGAAACATCCTAGCATACCATAACGCTCCAATTTCTTATCGATTTCATCGATTAGCTCCTCGCGCTCGCTGTGTTCTTTGCCCTCTTTGGTGGCATCTTCATGATCTTTGCGGATTGATTGAATCCTGTGGCGACGTTCGGTCCAGTCCATTTTGTCCATCTCACTCAGTTTTTGCTCTAGTTTCATTAGTTCAACCTCTCTGTGCACCATCAGTCTGTGGCGTAGGGTCCCGAATCGCCGATAAACGGGAAAGTTCGGATCCAGATTAAGAAACGCTGCAAGCTGAGGGTATCCTTGGGGATAGTCGTCCACTACAAGCGTTCATTAGTAATTCAAATTTGCACTCAGGGCACGCCAACGCACGTCGCTCGTATCTCACAGTCTTAAACCGGTCGTCGAACGTGTACATCTTCGGCTGGAACATCGATAAGGCTACTGCAGTGAGCCTTCTAAGGCTGAGCATTCGGACCAAGGCTAAAACTGCAGTTGAACCAGGAACACTAGCTTGAGAAGTAGTAAGTACTATGGGTCCAACGCAATGAAGCTGATTCTATGTACTTGAAGGCTTGGCCGTTGCCTCGCCATTCGAATTGCCTTCCTCCTCTGAGGGAGTATGTGGTGATTGATCGGTCATAATTGAGGTAACGTCAAGGAACAAATCCCCATTGTTTCCGTCTGCTGGGGGTTTAAAGGCGAGTTGAGGAGCTCGCCTCTCCCGAAGCTCAATACTATCTGCCATCGTGTTGTTAATTTCACTGGTAATATAGGCAAAACGCGAGGAATCCCTCAGCTAATAAAAGATATCCATTTCACTTACTCTTCGAGGCTGAAAGCTACAGTGCTACTGGTCTGGCATCAACAGGGCGACCACTACCATTGACTTAATCCCATGATTGACGTTGAGTTGAATGGGCAGACAGACGTGGCCAGCTGCCAGTTTTCAATGTGCGTGTGCCTTGCGTCCCACCGGGAAAACTTAGCGGCCCAGGCTGATATGCCGACAATTTCCTGTGCCCCATCAAAGAGCGTAAAGTTGGTGGGGCGAATCAAATGCTGGTTGGAGAAATGTGGCAGAGCGGTGTTGCAGCACTCGGTTTCGCATTGGTTTGACAAGAATTTCACAAGCTGGACGCTTTGACCTACCATCGGGTAGCACGGAGGTCGGAGAAGGCAAAAACAAGGCAAATGCGGCATATATCAACGCAGCGAAGCTAAGCGAATTGCTAAGGCCTGACATTTGTTTTCCAATAATTGGTGCGTCTCTATGTAAGCCATTTGTGGGGCGGAGCATGTGACGGGATCAATCGCCGATAACAAACACACAAAGTTTGAAAGCTCAGTCAAGGCTGTCCTCATTAGCCCATACCCTCTCGGTAACATTTTTCTCTACCGTTTGCTGTACCCACCGGGAGCTCAACAGTTGATCACTGGCCCTGCGAAGTTTCATCTTGGTATACATGTCTTGGGCGATTGGGATCTTTCAAGTGTAGCCGGTTAGCATGCGCGTGCGCTTATTGCGTTCGATGTGGACTCACCAGAAGTGTCCACGTAGTAGTATTTCTGGCGCTGGTAATCAAATATCCAAGGATTGGTCCTTTGTTGTCCTGAATACGGAGTAAATGGTGTTATTGGAGGATTACTTGATAGAGAGGGCTGGAGTGCAGTTGGCGGCCATTGCCCACCATCAGCTCTATAACTTGTGGAGCTGAGATTAGGCTGACGGTATGCTGTTAAGCTGTCACCGAGTCTAACAGGATTAGACGTATAAGGTTCTCCGTACGTTTGCGATCGGGGGACGAAATTGGGGTCGTTAGAATAATTCGTGACGTCTGTCATATTTGCTTCCGGTGAAGGGCTACAAATGTATGGATTATGAAATGGATCGTTACAAGTCGGGTGCATCCTCCCGCTGTTTTCGTCAGGGAACTGAACACCATTTTAGTTTCTATCAACTGATGTTTGGATGTCGCAATTACCGATGTCGTTCCTGTTGTATTAGGCGTAACGCTTGAGTTATCCCTTGTTTGTGTTTTTCTGTAGGAACCGCTATCCCCCGAGGGTTTGAATTGCTGTGTGTAAGACATATTGTCCTGATTCGCAATGGCTTCCTTCATTTCCTCGGTGTAGCCTCCCTTACGTCTGCGTAGCGACCTACTGCCTAGCTCCTTATCCATTCTGAGTGTTAAGTGGATAATGAAAAGGGTTCAATGTACAGAGAGGGAGAAACGATTCAAAGTGAGTGAGGACATCATGGGCTCGTACTCTGTGCTCTCTTATACGTGCATTTATCAGCTCTGTGCGTGGAAGCCATCATGCGGCAAAAACACAGCCCAATCTTGTACTATGACGACCATTAGAGGTATGAAAAGTGACATATTGCTCCGGTACCCTCCTCAACCTTTTAAGCTGATGGAGGGCAGCACGGACCCAGGAGAAGCCCAATCAACTGCAAAGGACTGGGATAGAAATCATGCGCGAGTTATCAAAGCTGGGCAGCCATACGCATTGATGCGCTTGTGCCAGCCTCCGAGCCTTCACGCAAGGCAACGGGCCGCCTTGTATTTCTCCAGATTCCGGGAACTCTCGAGCTTCGTATTTTCCTGTGAGCACTCCACGTAGCATCGCATGAAGGAGATCACGCCAGTACCGGGCAAACAGGCAATGTGAGCCCCTGTAGACGTGACAATGACCAACTAAGTCGTAAGTGGATCGTGAAGTCCGTTAAGCGGCATTCCTGCAATGCAGGTAGCCCCTTATGCCTCAAGGACTGTGGCTTTTTTGCGCTGCATCGGCATTTTGGAGCTGGCGAAGTGCAAGGAGTCACTCATGACGGAAGAACTCGAACACGAACGTCGCACAATCTACAGCCGACCCCCAAATGCCAACTATACAGTATGGCTACGAGTGACCTGTACATGTAGGAGAACAAGGTTGAAGGTACGCTCACCTCCATTGCTTGCCATCGGATTAAAACTGGCTCTTCTTGTCTTCAAAAGTTTGAGCAAGGCCGAAATACGATGCTGATGAGAAGGGTGGTGGCGCGTGGTTGTGATCTTTTTGCGGCTAGGAGATCATTGCTCGCCCTGCATCGTTCCGCGTTCGACCGCAACAATCCCTTCTCTTCCGAGATTTGATATAATCCCTTCATTAAGTCTTCAGAAAAAGCGTATTCTAAACCCACAGGTGCATTATGAATCGTAATTTCTCGCCGAGAACCTAGAGAGATGATGTGCACCTTATCAACTTCGTCTGTGGCGTTATCAAGACCATTCTCATTATGGAAACTGGATCCGCGATGAATTCCGGACGTAACGCAGGAACAGGACTTCAGTCAGCCTCCTAGGGACTTGGAATCAATGATACTGTTCTTTTAGATCGTTAGTTCGGTACTTTCTTTCTACATCTCCTACCTGTTCCAAACTTTCGAGTTCGCGTCACAATTGTACATTACATCCAGCTTGAAGTCTTGGCGGTTGCTTTCTTCCTCACCTTTCATGCCTTTACATCCTTCATAATGGCCATTGAAGACGTTCTATCGGCTTAGAGCGTTTGCTCGAAGACAGACGCAGCGTTCATTCTCGTATGCTCCGTCTTTTGCTTGCCAATCATCCCTGCAGTGGGTTTGGGCTACTCTGGATACTCCACACGTCGTAGTGGCCTCGCATCATTCATGCCAGCAATTCTCTCCGTGTCCGTCTGTTCTATCCAGTGGTTTTTGATCGGATATACGCTGACCTATAGCGATGGCAAGGCAGTCATCGGTGACTTCAAGTATGCATTCCACGAAACGTGCTCTCAGAACCCGTTGGCACCATCCCGGCAATCCTCTTCAGCGAATTCCAACTCATCTTCGAGGCAACTGTATGTGTCATTGCTGTTGAAGGAGCTTGCGAACGTGGTCGCTTGTTACCAATAATTCCTTTCATCTTTTTGTGGGCAACATTCATTTACGACCCGCTGGCACATATGGTATGGTCCGAGAATGGGTTCCTCGCCTCTCTCGGCGCCCTGGACTTCGCTGGTGGAACTCCAGTGCATATATGCTCTGGCGCAACGGCGACTGCCCTCAGCTTGTACCTGTCTTATCCCATGGGGCGATCTCGGAAGTCGTCGAAACGAACACCTGGTCACCTGGCATTGCACAGGCCTCACAACTCGATGTGTCAACTTCTTGCAATGGTCGTAATCTGGGGATCATGGTTAGCTTTCGGCGTAGGAACGACACTATCGCTCAACTTCAAGTCCGTCATGGCCATGTGTGTGACGAATCTGTGTGCGTCTGCGGGAAGCCTGACCTGGTCTTGTATTACATACTTCGAGACTGGAAAGTGGAGCCTTGATTCGACGTTCATGGGCGCTATTGCTGGACTCGTACTCATAACTCCCGCCGCTGGATTTATTGACATGCCCACCAAGCTTCTTCTTCGGCTTCTTCGGTGCTGTTATCTGCCGACAGGCACTTCGCTTCAAGTTCACGGACTTTGCTAGAAGGATACGATGGGTGGATAATGGCGATACATTTGCGACGCATTGCGTTGGAGGCTTCGTCGGTACTATTGCAACGGGCTTGTTTGCGCGCAAGGAGGTTGCGGCATATGATGGTGCCACCGAGATTGCCGGCGGCGTAATCTTTGATGGAAATATGAGGCAGATTTGGGTTCAGATCGTGGAGGCATTGATTGGCTTCACATGGTCTTTCATTGGCTCGTATTTGATTGCGCTTCTCATCGACAGTATACCGGGGCTGGAATTCTTGGCCGAAGATGAGTGAGTGCTCTTCGATTACCCTGGCTTGTGTTCGCGTCTTGAGCGGACTGCTAACTATTCGCCCAAATAGAGACGTTATTGCGGGTATGGATGCCTTTCAAATGGATGAATCATTGTATGAGGCGCAGTGGCAGGGCGAGGAAGACTATCACGCATTCGCGAAAGGCAACATCGAATTGGAGTGAATGAATGCGCCAGAGAGAGCTAACCGGCTTCGATGGCTTTGATTAGGCCAGACGGTAATGTTCTTCAACGCATCAAAGCTCGACAAGCGCTTGCGGAGGACTGAATCATTTTAGATGAGAAGCATGGATTGTCACTGCCTCTCCTGGCAAAGAAGATGCATGTTAGACAGTAAGGAAGTAGGATTCAAGATGCTTTCTTCGCCGTTAAAGAAACCCTTGCGTCGAAAACTCATGTTCTCATTTCGAAACTATAACTCCACGAAAGTACCCAGGTCCTGCATCCAGGTTTCAACTCCAAGGTTGACGAAATTTGCCATCGAAAGCACTATAGCGGTCGAACGCTACCAGCTACATCCTGCTATCAGATTGTTTAAACTCTCTCTCACTCTCATGCCGTAACAGCTTTGTTTCCCTTCTCGTCAATACTCTCCATGCGTACATCGGTTGGTTCTTGAATAGCATCCTCGATGTGCTTGGTATGACCAGGATCAACATTGAGATCGGAGACTCTGTGAGTATCCAAAGACTTGGCGTTGTAGAAATTGGCATAGAGCGGGAAGACCCAGGCGCAGACGTAGAAGGCGGTGGGAATGGCCATAGCCTTGTGGAAGTTGCCGGATGAAGTTGCCAGCGCACCGGTCATGGGTGGGATAGCAGCACCGCCGGAAATGGCGGCGACGAGCATGGATCCACCGCGCTTCGTGTGGCGACCCAAGCCGCGGAGCGAGAGAGTGAAGATGGTAGCGAAGCATGCCTATTTTTGTGTTAGGTTTGATTACATATGCAGCGGGTAGCCCTTGACTTACGGATTCGAAGCAGAGGAGAAGGATCAGCATTGCGACTGACGCCGGACCATGGGAACAAGTCGCCGCAAGAGCAAAGACAAAGCAGAGACCCAAGTACACAGCGAGGAGATAACGAGGTTTGATGGCAGGAATGGTGATCAATAGTGCGGCGAGGAAACGGTTGAATGCGTAGAGTCCTTGTCCAACGGCAAGCAAGTTTGAGGCCGTAGAGGCAGAATATCCGGCTTCTTCAGCGAAGTTGATGAAGTCTAGGGAATTGTCAGCAATAGGTCATGTGAAAGGCACCAGCTAACTGAGGCGACTAAACGCTCAACATTCGTGCTCCAGACCACTTCGAGAACTTGCAAAGCAAGGTCTCACGTTGTGGATAAACTGCTCGAGTGTTGAACCGCCCTAATCTCTGTTTAACTTACAGTTTGCGACAGCAACCTGAGCACCAACGTAGCAGAATTGTGACCACACGCCGAGGAACAGGTTAATTTGCTTGTAGAATGGGCCGACGTCTCGCTGCTCGATCTCGTCTTCCTGGGCGTGCATATCCGCATCCGTGACTTCAGGCATTGGCGCCAACCAGAAGAGAATGATCAGAAGTGCGACAAAGCAGGCAACTCCAAGGTAGACGTATTGAACGTTCTTCAAGCCTTGCTTAGTGTCGACAGTCTTGGCAAAGAAGACACGGGAGGCCAGAAGTGGTGCAACGAAAGAACCGACACCTTGGATGCCCTGAGCTAAATTCAAGCGGATCTCAGAGTAGCGTGGTGGGCCACAGATGGATAGGAAGTTGTCTGCACCTGTTTCCAAAGTGCTGAGGCCGGCACCGACGACGAACATAGACCCACAGAAACCGCCGAACGAAGCCTTGACTCCAGACGGCCAGAACAGAAGGCAGCCAACTGTGAGAACAGCGAGGCCTAGAGAGATGTAAGTCTCCGAATTTTCAATCGTTCTTTGAATGGAAGAACGTTTTCCGCTCTGTAATCATACCAGTCATGAAAGTGACACGGAAACCAAATCTGCGAAGAATCCATCCAGAGATCGTCAACGGGCAGAGGAAGTAGGCTCCGAAATAAGCAGCTGATAGACCAGATGCCTTTGATGCGGTGATTTTGAGATCCGTCTGGAAGTGAGAATTCAAGACATCAAGAAGTCCATAAGCGAAGCCCCACAGGAAGAAAAGAATCGTGACTATTTCGATATCAGCTTTGCATCGAGTACTTGATATTGAAGATTCGTACCCAGTGTGCAAGGAAGCAGAGACTGCTTGAGTGTCAGGCCGACACCCTCAGTGATGGCTTTGTCGTCGACGATAATTTTGCGTTGATACCAACCCATCTTGGTTACTCTTTATTGGCCTCAGTTTTCAAAGGCGAAGTGTAAAGTCGAAGACGAGATAATAGAGAATTTCAACTATCAAGAATCAGACTTTTCGAAAAGATGCAGGTCAGCGAGCCGTTTCTCGATGGGAACAGAACCTAATTATCCCGTCGACTCACCCACGACACAAACTTAAATCTTGAAGTTGGACTGGGTTTTGAAATGCGGCGCACCTCCTATCGTTGTGGAGACTGGGGTATTCGGTGGAGAAGAGGCCGAGAATATCAAGCTACACGGCACAACGGACGGCATCCTAGCGTTACAATTTTGACCGACTGGGGTCAAGCTGGAAGATTTGGATGGTTGACGGACGATCAAGAACTAAGATCCTGGATGGGAGCATGCTCGGGTGTCGGGGTATTGCTTTACGAAACTTGGGGGACGTCGAGCATGTGGAGGGATCGATCCGTGTTCGAACCGAACCTGTGGAGGACGTGATGAGATCTAATTGTGGGGAAGGGTCAAATTGAAAGCCTTTGGCGAGCAGGCTTTCCGTATTGTTTTCTGGCACATGTCGCAGTGTGCATATCTGTGGTCCGTCGCAGGAATAAGACTATTGTGGCTGGATACGAGCGCAGCAAAGCACGCCGAGGAAGAGACCGCCTCTTAGCCAACAGTGAGAGCTAGCACAGGGTTTCTGTTTGATTTTCTGATGATTGGCCTCTCCATGGAGGCAAAGTGCACCAATATGTTCTAGAAATAGGGATCGAAGTTTTTCCTTTTACCTGTCGGCGGCGACGATTGTCGGATGAGACGGTTTGCAGGATTCGGCTTATCCTGAGGTCGCAGCGAAGAATTTTCGGAGACATCCGAAGCCGTCGACATCGAATACAAGCTTACTTGACGAGCCCAATACTCCATCCTCACTACATATTGATGATAGTACGCGCGGAATGAGGAGTTTTCTCTACCGGCTTGTCTGTGAGATGCTCATCCAAGCCATGGTCTTTCTGAAAATCAATTTACTCGTCGATTTCGTCAGTGCGATTCTAGATCACGGTATCACAGTACTCTACATTGCCTAAACAAATGAGGGAAAGAGCTCTAGGATTCGTTGTGTAGCATTTAGCTATCTACACCTTCGTCAGTACCAAATTCAAATCATTTGATTACATTTCGTTTGATTCCAGAAGTTGCTTTGGCTTCAGCACTGTTTGCTCCAACTTACGAAAGACCATCAATAGATCCAGAGCATGAATTCAAGCCACTCAAGCTAGGTACTCGAACAGACTTGAAGCTTGCCAAGAGGTCGGTGTAATGCAACCCGTGAGACTGCACAAACATCAACGCCCTCGGTTGTTGTCGTGCTATGATTGCCTTGTCTTCTCGTCGACTCAAATCAGCCGCGCTTAATGACCAGGAGAACTGCGCTCATTCGACACGGAAGACGGCCTCCTCTCGAACTCATTCTTCAATCCTTCTGGGTTGTAAATTCACTTCAACTAGTCTCATTCTCAATGTCTCGGTTCCGCCCATTTTTCAATCGTACAAGCGGAAGGAGCACGGGATCGTGTAAAGGCTTCTAAAGGGCCTTATGTGTACAGTCTGCGAGACCACACAGGTTTTAAATCTTGAATAAAGACATATCTAGATTCCGTAAGTTTATGCTATTCTTTTGTTACTTTTGCGATGGCTTTCACGCTTTCTTGTCCTTCCCTTTTCATCCAGTCAAACTACACCACCAGGTCTGGCCCACTCTCCAAGTTCGAAGGCCACTCTTCTCACACTACCCTCTTCCACCTTTCCGCCGCCTTTCACGATGAAGGTCCCCAGATCTTCTCTTATTTCAACGGCTGGTCTACTGAAACCAGGAGGAGCAGCCGTGTCAGGCGGATCCTCAGAGCTTCTGACATACACCGTGAAGTCAGGGCCCACAATGCCTCTCCACAGCGTGGCAACCCACTGCCAGTGATCAGCGGGAGAATAAGTATCGTTGATGGGTAGCGCCGAAGCCCAGACATTGGACGTGTGGAGGGTGTAGTGCGGTATGACGAGCAAAGGGATCTTGCCACCAGCAGCTTGGCGGTCACCAGCGTCTAAAGGTGACGGTGATATAGCCGGCGGCGAAGTAGCGGTCCTTTTGGGCGAGACAGTACTGTCTTCGACTTCAATGTCACCATCGCTATCGTATCCTCGGCTTTTGGACTGCACCTCGCTACTTCGAAACACGCTGTCCCTCCTCGCAGCATCTTCGCTGCCGTTCTCCCTCCCAGCCCTCTTCTCCCCATCACTCTCCACATCCATCTCCTCGCCCTCACTCACCACCTCCCCCGTCAAAAACCGCACCATCTCCGCCCTCTTCCCATGCCACTCGCTCACAACAGCCATGTAGTCAGCGAAGCCGACCGGGCGACACGGGTCGCGGGGGCCGGGCACGACGCGGACGTCGAAGTCGCGGGCGAGGAGGCGGCGCAGGCCATTGCAGAGCGCGTCGAGGGCGCCGCGGTCCTCGCCCTCGAGCGCGACGATGGCGCCGCGGTGCCGCGGGCCCGACCATGACCGCGCCGCCCCTCCCAGCGGCGCCGCCACCGTCCGCAAAAGCTTGATCTTCGCTACCGTGTTCAGGCTCATCACTTGCGCTGGCAGGTCGGCGGGCGCGCTCGGCGGCCCCGTCTGCAGCGGCGGCAGCCGCACGTCTGTTGTCAGCGTCGCCCGCCGTGGTGCCGGCGGCAGGCGCGCGGAGGGTGGCGTGGGGGGAATGCCCGGTCTGCTGGTGGCCTTGCCGTTGCGTGCGGGTGGCGGGGGCCCCATGATGGGTGCCAGTCGCGTCGAGATTCCATTTGGTGCATGAGTGCTAGTGAGCGGGGAGTTGAGTGTGGTAGGTGTGCGGCTTGGTTGCGTGGCGGAGTGTGGAGGCTGTTGGTGGCCATATGGTAGGCTTCGGCGGCGTGAGGCATCGACATCCGTAACGCTGTTTGAGTGTGCACGCCGATGATCCAGGTCACCAGTCCAAGGTCTTCCAACTTCGTTTGACACGATGGTGTTGTTCCCACGAGGACTAAAGCCCGCGGGATAAGGACTGAAGCGTCGATACTTCAAGTCTTGCATTCCCTCTTGCAACATGCTTGTCATTTGAGTGTAGCTGGGTCCAAAGTCGCCAGCTCGTGGACTTGATAAAGAGAGATTCGCGACTTGTGGCATGTATTGATTCGTTCTAATGCCTTCGTTGCCAGTTGACTCGGGATCTGGGCTGGTAACAAAGCCTAATGGCGAGGTCAAAGGACTGCCGCCGCCAATGATCGTGCGTCCACCGCACTTGCTGCAGAGAAGAGGTTGGAAAATTTCAGTTGGTCTGGATGAAGCAAAACCACGATTTGCTTTATGCTTGGGACGAAAGCGGTAGTCTGGGTATAACTGAGCGTGTCGAGCCTTTTCTTCCTGCATTCCACAATAAGTGTAAGTTCGTCTCGATGAAGCCATGTAGAATTCTGACCTCAGCTAAGAGTTTCCACTCGCTCTTGACAGATTCGGGTTCAGCTTTCCAAAGCTCTCCAGCTCTTTTACTAATCTCAGGGTTAGGGAGACCTGGGTGCTGACCGAGGATTTCGGCTTGATAGCGCTGACGGTAGAGTATGAAAGCTGCAACGTAATGGTTAGCGTGTCGATTTCTAATGCCATTTCCTATCTAAAGGCCTATGCAGTGGCATTTCTAAAGAAATGCAACTTACCGTTCCTAGGTCTAGGTATTTTGGGATCTGGTTGACAGAGGCAGATGTGAACCAGCGAGTTCCCAGGACTATGGGAGGGTCCAGTTGCTCCTGAGTCCTCACGAATATGTTTTGAACGACTTTTATCTTGTGGGTCCTCCTGGTTATCTAATTGAGCAATAGTTGCTGCTCGCTTCCGAGAAGTCATACACGCTGAGATTGAGTCAAGTGGCCGAGAGACTTCACTATCCGTCAGCTCAGGCTGTGAGAATTGTAAGCCTTTCGGTGATGACTGTGATGTCTGGTTTTTAGTCGTATGCTGGGTCAATGGCCGAGTGGAGAGACGCATGGATCTTCTTGACGGTTTGTTATTTTCTTCCACGGCGGTACCAACGTCATATACCGGATCCGTTGTTTCGGGGCGTATATTCTGGGACCTACGAGGCGACGTACGTCGGGAAGTAGCAGTAGATGAATCTTGGTTTTGGTTCTTCATTGTCTTTAAAGGCGTCTACCTTTAGGTCGACGAGCCACTATTGTCAACAGAATACAAGAGATAACTTTGTACTGCAACCAGGTCTGCTTAGATGAGGCCAGCTTGGCTGAAAGACGAACGGTAGGATTGTTCTCCTGTCTGCGCTCAGTTAAGATGGAGACTGAAAGAGAAAAGAGTTCCGTACGCGGTATCAGCACGTTGCACCATACCTTGCTCAATGGGATCTTCGGTCTTTGTTCCAAGGGAGTGCACCATTCCAGGCTGAAATCGGAAAGGTGTGTTGTTGTAAAGGAGAACAAAGAAGGGACAGCCTAAGCCGGAATGTGGCGTGTTGAGACAACGAGAATCCTTTGTGAATTTCAAGAAGCGGTGAGAAATGCAGTCGAGAGAATACTCTATTGACTATCGCGCGATATTGGTTGGGTATCCTGCGATTCGTTCATCGTAACATCTATCCCTTGAAATCTTAAGACCCTGCGAACGCCTGCAAATTGCCATGTTCAATGCTGTAGGAACTCATGAATCAAAATTACCGGAACCCAGGTGCAAGTGGTTCAATCAGATCCTTACTGTCGATAGCCTCATTCCCGTCTGTGGTGGAATTGATGGTTGTTTGTGGGAGGGCTTGCGCGTTTGCCCAGTCATTTCTCGCAAGCATCTTCGCGACACCCTGGCCGAATAGCTCGTGTGCTTTCGATCCAAGGTGCGTGTCATCCCTGGAAGTAGCGTTAGCTTTTTTCATCCATCGGATACGCCGTTGTCATTACCAAAACAAGTACTGGTCTGGCCGATCACATGGATGGACTATATCTGTCTCTTCGGCAAACGAATCGTTGGTCTCATTTGGCTCCCAGTGAGAGCCTCTTAGACACGAATGAGAAACGTCTTGAAACTCCGGTACACCTACACCAGCTTCAATTGAATCGGTGATGCCTAGAGTGAACAGTTGTTGCCATCGAATCTTATCAACAATCCAAGCGTCAAGGTCTGGAACGAAGAGTTGGGCATTCTTCCATGTCGATGCTCGTTTGATGAGTTCCATGTTCCAGAACTTAATTAGATACACCATCTTGTGACCTTCTTCGGAGGCTAGCGCTGTTTTCTCTTTCAGGGTTAGGTCGTATCTGAATCGGGGGGCAAAAGATAAGTCCCATAAGCCTGGAAGTACAAAACGAGGCTGAACGGATGCATGCTCAGTAATTAGATCGAGCTGAGCGAATAGGTAGTCCAGACTGGTAAGAATGGCTGATTGAGCTTCTTCGCGGCTGAGCATCGCGTACTGCCACATATCCCAGTTGCCGAAGAAAACTGTGAAAATCAACTCTTCCTCGACATCTAAGTCTTGATAACTTCGATTCTCTTCATGTTTGATCCACTGCTTAACTTGATTTCCAAGATCAGGTAGCATTTGTTCACTGGAAATTGTGGTAATGTTGGACCGAATCGCCGCATCCTTGTACACTTCATTGTGGATGACGGCGCCATGTCGGACATAGCCATCCGGAGCAGGCCAGCTGCGGGCGTAGTTTTCAAGACTGTCGCAGAGAATTTCATCGCAGAGAACTTCACTCCATCGTTTGCCTTCGTCAGGGTCTCGGATCAGGGCTAGGTCGTCGCCAGGTGGATCAACCTGGTAGATGCCTGTATCGCTGAAGGAATCGCCAAAGACAACGAGTCGTCGGCGAGAACCGTGCCATGCCTTGTAAATGCGGATAGGGACGTGTAGTGACGGGTAAACGAAGGAGAAATATAGACAGGTGGAGACGACAAGAGCGACGAGAAGGTGGAGGCGTAGTCTTCGCCGCAAATGAGTGAACATTCTACGATAGTACAAACATAAAACAGAAGAAGCAACCTGTCTACGTACACACGAAGACTCAGGTTGCGACAAGACGAGGAGGTGTAGGACGGCTTTGAGTTATAGATCTGATAAAGTAGGGAGAGCGAGGAAGGAGTGACAGGTGGAAGAATGCAAAGCAGACGAATGGGATTCTAAGAGAGGGGACACTGTCGCGTGTGCGTGTACCAAAGATCGTCTAATGCAATCAGTCTAATGCGACGGCGTCCCTGTATTGGAGTTATGACGGTCATGGAGCTTACGCAGGCGCTGGATTGCGCGTCCATCTGGTCCCGCTCTCCTACCCCTTCAGCACCGTCGACTCATGGTGAAGCCATCGGTTCACCGCCATGGGAACACCAACACACCATTGGACTGGTCTGTGGTCTGTTTGTTGCGGTGTCAGCCCTTTGACCAAGATCAAATGGAGATGACAAGGTCAAACTGATTGATTAGATGACCTCATAAGACTCGTCGCTAAGGGCAATAGCTCTCAATCTCGCAGACGCCACAAAGCTTGGGCTTGATCGCACCCAGACCGGTAAAAATTCTTCGCTGGCTTTGCAATCCCACAGGCACTCCGTAATTCCCTGTAGATTCGGTAGATTCGGAAGCCGTTTGTCATACGAGCAATTCATGGGGTCAATTACTCCTCAGTGGTCAGGGAAAACAAATGTCACCGAGAGGTAGTGAAGTGCGGCAGTACTCCTTAATAGTCAACGCTTCCGTCAATTGGGATCACGTTCCTGATTTGCAGTGCTTAATTACTTCTCTAATCAAGCTCCGGCTCTGCATAGTTGACTCTACCAGATCTTTGACTCCTTCGCGACACCTTGACCGGCAAGGCAAGAGTTTTCTCTTCAAAATCAAGTGCCTCCTCAGCTTCGCTAGTTGACGGCGTAGAAACGGCATCTTTTTTTCTTCTCTTGCTAGGCGCCTTCTTTGCCCTCTCTATAGATTTCAGTACCGTAACCTCCTCTACCACCTCCCCCGCTAGCTTCGCCTTCCCTCTTCTTGGTGTCTTGGCACTTGCGTCAACGGCTTCGTCAACATCCTTCTTTTTGAGTTCCCTCTTCTTTGGCCTCAGCCAATCTTCCATACCTGGTGGCCAATATACACGATGGTCAGGTCCTCCCATACCCACCTTCTCCTCTGGAACTAGCACCGAGCGTTCGTTCTCAGTATCCTCGTCCACTCTCTCTTCTCCTTTCTTGGCCTTCTTCGTAGTTGGTGAAGCCCTTTTCTTAGCCTTTAGCGGCTTGTTCTCGTCATCACGTACGTGTGGAATCATATCACTGAATAAATCGTAACCAGGAAGCTTGAATGTCCGCATCAGCTCAAACACTGCCTGCTCCTTGTCTTTCGCTTCAATCATTAGGTCCATATCAGGTGCGCAAGGCGGTAACGTCATAACTCTGGGACTGTGCTTCCTTCTCTGCATCGGCGTGATGGCGGTGGGTGTCTGTTCACTGTAGTGCATCTTCTGGGTGATGCCTTTCCGTGTCCACGTCTCGCGAATGACTGGGAACAGATCCATAATATCCTTCGTACCCTCTCTGACTTTCGACTTCTCAAAGATAATGTTGTGATGGTGGAAGTCCAGCACCAGCGGAATGTTAAGCTCCTGGCAGATAGGCAACAGATCGTGCACGCTCCAACCCACGTCGTCGTTCTCCAGGACAAGTCTTCTTTTGATGCTGTCGCTCAGCTTCGCATAGTTCTTTCTGAACCGCTGCAGCGTCTCCTCCTTGCTCCCAAACGTGCCACCCATGTGCAAGATCATAACGGCATCACGATTCTGTTGCTCAGGCAATTTCAACAGACTCAACATCTCATCATGGTACTCGAGGTCACGCACAGCGTTGCGAATGACTTCGGGTCGGGGGCTGCCCAACTGCGTGAACTGGCCCGGGTGCGTTGTAACGCGGTGACCCAGATCTGCAATGACCTGTCCAGCCTCCGCCAGCGCCTCGCTCGCAAATGGCGCCAGCTTGTATCCGTACTCTGGATGCGACGCGAAGGGAAACATCTCGGAGCTCAGCCGCATGAAGCGAATGCCGAAGCGTTCGTTCCACCGCACCATTTTCGTGATGTCGCGCGCGTTAGTGAGACCAAGCGCTTCGACCCATTTCTGGCCCATTCGAATGTCCGCCGGCTTTGTTTTGTCAGGTCGGTTGCGAGTTGGGTGCTCAGGTGCGGATGGGTCACGCAGAGGGTGTCGGTGTTCTAGGATCGAAGCGATACGGCAGGTACGGGAGCTGAAGACGGGTGGGTTTGCGTTGCGGAGATAGGTGTTTAAGCAGGCCTATGTGGAGAATGAGAGTCAGTTCCTTCGGAAGGGCGATAATGAGAATGGTAGCGTCGTACATAGCCTAGCCTTCCTTTCCATGGAAGGGGGAGGTATTCGCTGTTGACGGGTGGAGGACGAGAGAGAGCCTGTGTGATTTCTGCTTCGTTCGCAATCTCCTCGCTTTCAACAGCAGATTCTGCTAGTTCTTCGGCGACGTCTTTCGGCAGCTGCTCTAGCACATGTGCCTCTTCAGCCTCCGGTATATTATCTTTCTCTCTTGATGCTGCCATCTTTTTCTTCTTGGGTGGTTCTAGATCGACCTGCTGGGAGATCAACTGCGTAACTGAGCGGTTCAAAGCGTCTGCTGGCGATATGGGTAGATCCATCGGCACGTTCGTTTTATTCCGTTGTGATGCAGTCTTCCTAACTGACGATGCTGTCGGAGGAATCGCAATTGGTGGCAGTACGGGTATAGGATTGCCAGCTACTGCGTCGACAACGGTTGAACGCTTCCTCTTAGCCATAATCGAAAGTCTTGTGCCAGCTCGTAGACGTGCACGAGTGCAGTACAGAGTAGGCGGGATGGGCGTTTTGGAGAGGAGAGAACGACGCATTAAATTGGATGGTTGAACTTGAGTCAAGGAAAGACGGGAATGAAAATCGCATTTTAACGAGAAGAAGACACTAAGCAAGATGGATGACGCTTGGTGAAGATCTAGAGAGCAGATGAGTATAACTCGCGATCGTGGTACCTCTAAGCTTGGGCTTCTTTCCCCTTTCGCGACGGAGATCGCGTGTCGATCGCGCGTCGGTGCAATCGCCGGAATTCGCCCGCTCCACCCAATTGTCTACAATATCTTCACTAATGTCGCAATGTACGTATTTTTGTCTCTCATCATCCTTTCAATATAATCGTATGTGAATGTCAAGCTATGCCATCGGATTTTATGGTTCCCTACACTCCCCTAGAGGTTATCAGATCGCTGAAAACTTTTCGGTATCTCGAGAGGCAGTCGAACTGAAGAGCACCGGATCCCACAACTTTTGCTACTTGAGGGCAACGAAGTTGTAGCAATAGCGCAGCACCATAGTAGCCTACTACTACTGGAACTAAGAGGTCTTCGAATTTGCACCCTCACTACAGCCAAAATCAACGATGGTGCCCATAACCTCACCTTCCTCCATGAGCCACTTTCTATAAGCCGGCAATTGACACCATATGCTACCAAAAGCCTGGACAGACGCCATTCTTTGTGATCCGGAATCTGTACCAATGTGAACAAGATACAGAAGGAAAAGGAGACAGAAGAGATGATGATTGATATGCTCTCCATCACCGGTTTCAGCGCCCATGATTATCCTATCCGTCAATAGGAATGAATCCTGGCAAGCTACGAACCCTTGAAATCCAGCTCTTTACAGCCGGATAAGGATCTAGCGAGATATTTCCCGTAGGAGCAAGAGCTACATAAGCAAAAACCGCAACGTCAGCAATCGTCGGCCTCCCCAGTGCAAGCCACTCGTTTTCACAAAGCGTCGTTTGCAAAACCTCGAGAGATTTATATCCTTTGGTTGTAGTCATAGCCAATATCTGTTGCCTACTCGTCGAATCGCCTTTTGACGCGAAGTTGACGATGTAACGAGCGGTGGCGATACCAGTTTGAATCCAGCTGGCAGCAAAAGCAAGCCAATCGACTATCGTGGCTTGCTCGACGACGTCGTTGGACCAGAATGACGAAGGCGTCTTGTTTGTATTAGGATCCGAGCGCAAACCCGCAAGATAAACCAGTATAGCAGCGGAGTCTGTGAAAGTTTTTTCGCCGTTCACAAGGACAGGTATTGTGCCGCGGGCATTCATCACCAAGAACTCTGGTGATTGTTGTTGATCGTTGAGGTAGTCTATTTCGATAAGTTCCAGCTTGATATCCAAAAGAGCTGCCAGAAGGCGCACTTTGTAGCTATTGCCAGACGCTTTCCATGTGTATAGCTTTGGAAGTTCTTCCATTTCGATGATGGTTTGTTACTAGGTAGTAATGAGCGACACCACGGTCTTGACCCGTTTGGATATATAAAAGACGTAAAAGGGACAAAATACTATCGCAAATTCAAAAAGATGGAATTTGAACGCCTCCCCCTACTTTCCGGTCAAAGCAATTCTGAGATACGTGTCTACTGTACGGAGTACATGCTACTAAATGCCGGTTCCGGTGTGTGAGGACGCCGGTTTGACGCCGGCAACGGTCCGATCTCTCCAAATGTCAAACCAATTATGGGACTACTCTTCCTTTCGAAATTGTATAATGGTTGGAAGCTGCTACCCTACTCTCTTTTTCAAACATTAATTAATTATTACATGCATGCCTGCGTAAATTCATACTCGCCTTTGGTCCATATTAGGTTTTCTGGGCTCTATGGAGAAGACGCTGACCGAAGCTCCTTTTAACACCGACAAAGCTGGCCACACCAAACAAGGGACATTGGATATACCAACCAGTGCCACTCCAAAAGAGGAACTTGTTGTCGAGTCAAAGAACAGCAACAATGCATCACCAAAGGAGGCAGAAGCACAGAAAGGAGACGATCAAACTACACCCGCACCTTTACACAGTGTCTTCACCCACCGCCAACGCATCTTCATCATGGTCATGACCACCCTTGCGGCCTTCTTCTCGCCGCTCTCCGGCCAGATCTACTTCCCAGCGATCCCCGACCTGGCCGCCTCGTACCACACAACGACGGGACGCATCAACCTGACCATCACGACGTACATGATCCTGCAAGGCCTGGCGCCGACCGTGATGGGCAGCTTCGGCGACGGCACGGGCCGCCGCCCCGCGTACATCGTCGCCTTCGCGCTGTACTTCGCCGCCAACGTCGGCCTGGCCACGCAGCGCTCGTACGGGGCGCTGCTCGCGCTGCGCTGCTTGCAGAGCGCGGGGAGCAGCGGCACCGTGGCGCTGGCGTACGGCGTCGTCGCGGACGTGTCCACGTCGGCTGAGAGAGGGAAGTACTTGGGGCCCGTGGCGGCGGGAGCGATGGTTGCGCCGGCGATTGGGCCGACCATTGGAGGCCTGCTGGCGAAGTTTCTTGGATGGCGCGCTATCTTTTGGTTCCTGGCAATCATCAGCGGCGTGTATTTGCTGGTGTATGCGCTGTTCATGCCGGAGACGTCGCGGAAGGTTGTGGGCGATGGGAGTATTTCGCCGGACCGCTGGTACAACATGAGTCCGCTGCAGTGGTGGAACGCTCGGAAAAGATCCAAGATTGAAACGGAGGCCGAAAGGGATGCACAGGGCCTGCGCGAAAGACCCAAGTTCCAGTTCCCGAACCCTTGGCATTCCATTCGTGTGCTGGGTGAGAAAGATATCCTGGCCATCATCTTGTTCATTGCCGTGGGAATGGTCGCTATGATTTGCCTCCTCGCGAGCATGTCGCCCATCTTCCAGGAAATCTACGGATTTTCCGCACTGCAGGTTGGCTTCTGCTATATGTAAGTGTATCTCTTCGAAAGCCACCTTGACCGTTTGCTGACATCCAGGCAGTCCATTCGGCGTTTCAGCCGGCTTAGCTGCTGTTCTTAATGGCAAGTTAATGGACTTCAACTATCGGCGTTGGGCTAAAAAGTATAACTTACCCCTCGACAAGAAACGTCGAGTCGACTTGCGTAACTTTCCTATTGAAAAGGTTCGCCTTCAAGTCGTCTTCTTCGTTTACCCCGGCGTCGCGTTACCCGTCCTCTGCTTCGGCTGGGTTCTGGAGAAGCGGGCGAACCTTGCTGCTCCTCTAATACTCGAATTCATCTGTGGATTTTGCCTCGTAGCGTGCAGCAATACCATGTCTTCGTTATTGGTAGACCTATATCCCGACAACCCGGCGACAGTCACGGCCGCAAACAACTTAGTTCGTTGTTGGCTTGGAGGAGTCGCCGCGGCCATACTCAGCTACATGCTTGATGGCATGGGATGGGGATGGTGCTTTGTCTTTCTAGGCTTGCTTCAGCTGTTGGCCCTTCTGCTGCTGTTGCCGGTGTGGAAATGGGGAATGGTGTGGCGAGAAGAAAGACGGGTAAGACTCGAGGAGCGGAAGAAAAGAAAAGAGGAGCAAAGGCAAGCCAAAGCGAGAGAGCAAAGCCTAGAGTCGGCATCGAAGGACTAAGGAAGCTCTTCGTGCTTGATGTACCAGGTCTCTTTTTGCATACCATAGAAAAGCGGTACGGTTTCATAGATGATTGATTGGCGCTCAGGACACTGACTCGGTTTTGAAACCCTGCTTTGATAGTTATAATTTGAGGTAATAGTTTCTGTTTACTATAATTCACATGGTGAACCCGGTTCGATGATCATATAAGTGGTGTTATTGAAAATCAAAAGTGCGACACCATATGTCATCCAGGTCGAAGCCAAAATCTCCCAACTGCCCGTACATAGGCATAATAGGTGCTTCTGTACTCAAGGCGGCGGTAAATATGTCTTGTCCAATGTTGTCATCGATTGGATTTGAGAGACCAGACATATGTGCGGGTGGTACAGAAGCTAGTATCAGGCGATTAGTGGCCAAGTTGAGTTGCCTTTTAATGCTAAGAACATACCAGTACGCAGCTGAAAATCAGTTTGCCTATCCAGACCAAGGAATTCTTCTCTCCAGCGTACGCCGACGTCGTGGATTACACTGGCTGAGAGCCTGTTTTTGACTCGCAAGGCAAGGCTGAATCCCCCATCGTTATCTTTGAACATCTTGTTGCTGCTCCACATTTGCTCTGTAATTGTTCCTACCTTGTTAGGCTTGTCACCATGCTCAATGGAAACAGACTTCATGAAGCGGACAGTTGCGTTGAAGAGCTCGGATCCTCGTTCTTGGTCGACATAATCTACAAATGGACCTTTGAGTATTCGAAGCATGAGAGCCTGTCCCATCGTAGCAGCAAAAATGACTATTCTGGGGCAAAAGCTGCTGAGTTTGTGCCTCTTTTCTTGATCTCGGATAAACTCAAAGACCTCTATGGTCGTATTGAAGATGAATTGACAGATCTGTATATTGAGTGTTTCCGATGATTTGAAGAAGTGCATGGCGGCGACTTCCAAACGGCAGTTTGCCACATAAAACTTCTCCCAATCTAGGAGCTTTGTTAGTTCTTCGCGCAATCGCCAGACAACTTGACGCCTACCTAATAATGCACTGGGCTCTACAGCATCGAGCTGACCGGCCAGCATTTGCAAAACAGAATCTAAAGTTCGCTCTTGCTGTAAAGATAGTTTTGGCAAGCCGAATTGGACAAACGTTCTCTGAGCACGAGCCATTATGTTGGCAAGCTGTAGTTGCAATTGTAACTCGCTTGGAAATTGCCGTAAGATGCTTTTGAATTGTTCTTGCTCCGTGTATGTATCGATAGGCCATAAAGTAGGATGACCAGATCTTGTGCAAGCCCTACATTGCATTTCGTAAGAAAATATTTACGATGGAACAAAATCTCTTACCGCTGGTAGATAATGACAACATAGGCCCACAATTGAGCTCTCTCCACGGCTGTAGAGTCTACGAAGCTAGAACGAATATCCAACTTCAGGGCCTCCATGCTAAGGCATGGTGTATGAAGACCGCTTTGCATGGCCATGTGGATGAGCGCACCGCTCAACACAAACGAAGGGTCGCAATTGTACGAGGTAGATGGAAATGGCCATTCAAGAAGCAGCAGCAAAGCTTTGATTGATTCGAGTGGCTTGAATCGAGCATTGAGTGAAGACAAGATAAGAGAGAAAACCCGAGGAGATAGAGCACTGATTAGACTTGGAAAGATCGAAAGCTTTCTACAGCCAATGGAGACGACTACCCAGAAAAGAACCGGAGATTTTCCATACAGGACATTTGGCGTGTCTGCCGGATGGAGAACTGGGAGTAGAGGATGATAGTCGTGAAAGAATAGCTTGAAACACTTGTCAATGATGGCAGGACTGAGGTCGAGTCCGTCAATTGATCTGGCTTCAGTCGGCTCGCTTACTCTGGTACTCGGTACTTGTGCTGTGCGTGACATATTAGCAACCAATTGACAACAGGTCTAAAAAGTAGAGCGATAAAACTCACACAGGACAGGTGAAGTAGTAACTTGCAGCTCTCGTCGTAAGACAGATGTTTCTTCTTCGAGCTCTTGCATGCGCCTTGATACTCGTGAGATTAATTAGGCAAAGGAATGGGATGCTGCATACTTTCGCTTATGCACTCGCTGAAACGGCGCTGAATAGACGCAAGATATATTGAGCCGCCGACAACGAGAACAGGGAGTTTCCTGCTCCTCCGAACCATTTGCGCATCGCATCTAATCCGCTGGCAGTTAATAAGGCTCCGATTCATGAATGCAACGAACCGAATCACTAACCTTTTGCTGCCTACACTCTACGCATGCTCTCTTCTTAGAGCTATCAACGTGTTTCTGTGGAGCAGCCATTGTTGAGGTTCGAGGATAGAAATGTGATGTCGAGTTGCGGTATTGATGCGAACGCAGTTTGTGAGCTGGGATGGGTCTTAGTCGATTTAGGGACCACCCAGCAATTCATGTACAGGATTGACAACTGTAACGGCGCGATTCCGGAATATTTCTAGAATTCATCCTTCCAAGTTCTTAACTGTTATACGTTAACTTATCTACATCCCGATTTGTTCGACTGGACGGGGGCTTTATGGATGAGTGGTAGTCCTAGCAAAATTGTTGTAGATGACACGGAACCGGTATACGATAGCTAACATGCCAGTTCTGATCGCATACTCCTGGCTTTACGACACATTTTAGATGATGGAGTACAATTGGTGGTAGAAATTCACAGGAAATGAGATATCTGCGGTCAAGTTTTCAACGGGCCTCTGGGTATGATGGATATCAGATTACTCTGGGATATTCCCTCAACGGCATTACTATATAAGGCACCTTCAAGACCCGTAAGTAGCTGTCCACGGTTCATATCCCTTATTCTCAAAGATCTTCTCAATTTGCCTTCTCCGGACGCCTACATTCCCACCGTCAAACAAGGGGAGAACCATGGCATCATTCAGTAGACTCTCGAACGGCATATCCTTCGCGTACGCCTTGATACCAACAGCCTTCATCGCATCCACGACACAAGCGACCGCATTCTCCGAGCAGAAAATTTTCGCATGGAGCGCCAACTCCAAGCGAGCATTCCAGTCTCCTGGGCCATTCTCAATCGCATGCAGCGCCTTCCACGTCAGCAGCCTCGACGCCTCGACCTTCATTTTGATGTCGATGAGCAGGTCCGCAACCGACTGATGCTCGATGATGGGCACAATGCCGCCTCGTGCGTCTTCTTTGGCGAAGGCAAGTGCGGCCTCGAACGCGCCGCGCATGATGCCGACGGCCATGGCGCCCACGAGGGCAGCCGACGACCCGAACGTCTGCTCGACAACTTGGGCGCCGTGCCCGGGTGCCGCGAGCAGATTCTGGTTCGGCACCCGCAAGTTTGTGAATTTGGTTAGAGGCCCGTTTGCGGAGCGGTGGCCGGCAAGCTCGGGATGGCCTAGGACTTCATAAGCGCTTCGGTCGTTGGCGGCGATGTCCTCCCGCGTCACGATAAGAATCAAGATGCGCTTTTCTGGCGCCTCGCTCGGAGGTGCGGTTGTGTCATTCTCACTGTCAATGAGTCTACACACGACACATTGGATATCGGCACCGCGATCGTCCCAGCCGCTACTGTTTGTAGCCCACAACTGTGATGAGTCAGGAATTGCTCGTATGATGAGGCCAGATACAAAGTTACTCACCTTTTCGCCATTGATAATCCAGTCATCTCCATCCTTTCTTGCCGTCGTCTGCAATCCCGGTGCTCCCTTCTGCAGCCAATTTGCCGTTCCATTTGGCTCAGAATGCACAAATGAGGCAATTGGCTCTCCTTCGCCGCTAAGAAATGGTCTGAGAAGTCTCGTATGTTGCTCGGGGCTTCCAGCCAATATCAGTGGAGTCAAACCAAGACCTGTTCCAAAAAGTGTGATGGCTGCAGGCCGTTCCACGGCGTAGAATTCCTCAACTACGATTGCGGCGTCTAACAAGCTAGCTGCTGTGCCTCCAAGTGGAATTGGAATTTGGCCTTTGATTAAACCACCTTTGACTGCTATGCGGTAGATATCTATGTTTGATTGGAAACGCTCGGCCTGCGTGGGGAGCGCATTGTATACGGCTGGTGCTTTCGCCAGTACGTTTTGGGCAAACTGGCGAGCTCCTGCTCGAAGTTGCTTTTGAGACTCTGAGAGCGAGAAGTCGACCATTTTGAGGATTTCGAATTTGAATCGTAGATTTGAAAGAAGTGGGTTAATATTTTGTTATGGGGGTAAGAGGGTCAATTTGATATATTTCGCGAATGGGGATACGGTATCTCCGGCTAGATCAGCGTTTTCCGTTTTGATGCGAGCGATTACCTATTTCTGGAAGGGTCGCAAACTACACACTACCGTAGATCGATCTTCACTGGCAGCAGCAGCACAGTACAGTGCATAAGCTTTGGCACACATGGTCCGTATAGGCTGTTTTCGCTGCGCCGAGGCCGCCTGTTCCCGCTCCTGCCGCAATATATATTAATTGATAAATCTTTCACAGATGTCTTGGACAAACTTTCAAGCGCAACGCTGAAGGCCTTGAAATGTTTTGAGGAGCTGCGATTCAAACTTGGCTTTGGATTCACTCCGTTGAGCCCTGCTTAGCAGATCGCATCATTACGTACTGGGCAAAACCTTGCATACTTACAATCATAAGTGAGGTGAGGTCTAGAATTGCATTCTGAGGAGCCGTTGGGGCGTAAAATAATGGAACAGCTTCTTTGGGCTTGATGATAAGGCGGTATATAATTGCGGATGTCGCGACAGATTGGCAAGGATAGAGAGAAGTACTCAAATTCTGGCATGAATAAGTTGAATGACGATGTTCCATGACTATACGACGTTCAAGAGCTTCATTGAGGCTTTGGGCCCTTCTAGTAATGAGCAAGATTTGAGAAGAGAAGTAGAGACTTCCAATACGCATTTCGCTGAAGACTCGAGTTTCTCCCCATCTCTATAGCTTTCCAGCATAGGAAGCTCGAATGGGATTAATTTTGTTCCATTTTACAAGACCTTCGTCTCGACACTTCCAATCGGCCTTTCCACGAGCTCCATAATGCCGTCCACGACGCCTTTTCTCGCAGCCTCACTGCTCACATTCTTTCCTCCAAGATAGCCAAGCCATATTAGTCTTGCGATCCTTTCATCCGCAATATGCCCAAAGTCGAGAGACTCTCCCTTGCCCTCCTTTTCCTGGAACAGAACCCCAAGGGCTCCGTTTCCACCTCTGGTAATCAAGAGCACGCTGCCCTTAGGGGCGCGTCCCTTTCCGCCGAAGATGGCTTTGAATTCGCTCATTGCAGCACCAAAAGAGTCGTCAGAGAACTGCTCCTTGTTCTTTGATGCTGATGCAGCCTGAGTCTTGGTCGTGATACCTCGCACCCAACCATCTCTCAGATGAGCAAAGTCTGTATTTCTGACAGGCACAATTCGCCATACGCTCTTAACATCACTGCCTTTCTCCTTCAGAAGCTGGTCCCAAATCTCATAGCTCTTTTCGCCATCCAACAGGCCAGCTCGAAGCTGTTCCTTCTCCCCTGGAATCAGCGCACTGGCAATCGGGTTCACTGCCTTGACAAGATCGGCCTGCAGCCCAGAAAGTGAACTTGTGGCAACATAGAAACCAGCAACGTAAACCTGCACACCCAAAAACGAAACCGTCCTGATTCCCAAGCCCAGAAGCGTGTACTCCTCTTGCTTGCCTTCACTCCCTGTCGGCAGTGAAATCGTCCTAGGGAAATGCGGCACAGTGCTCGTCCCAGTGCTAACAAGCTCCACCTCCTCACCGCTGCTCTCATCCCTCGCAACAATGCGCGCTCCACCACCCAGCACCTTCACGGGCTTGCCCTGAAACTCGCGATTCGCCTCGTCCGGCGCGTCCGCTCGATCTCTCGGCACCAGCGACTCCAGCGCCGACTCCGCCGCAGCAGTCTTGTCCACCGCCTTTGTCGAGTTGTCGCGGTCCTCCTGCGGGAACATCAGCACGATGGCGATCTGCGCGGCCATGCAGACGACGGCGCCGACGGCGGCGATGCGGATGCGCCGCATGCGGTAGTGGCGCTCGGCCAGCTCGCGCCGGTGGTTGCTGATGTCGTCGAGCGGGTTGCGGTACAGCTTGCGGAAGGGCTGCGTGAAGTCCTCGTTTTCGAAGTCGCCGAGGCGCCGCCGTTCCGAGACATTGCGGGTGAGGCGTACGTGCTGCAGTGGTGGGTTTGAGCTCCGCAGCGCAGGCCGTGAGGTGAAGAGCGTTCGGAAGAGGAATTGTCGGTTTGCTAGACGGCACATTGAGGATGGATTCATTGTGGAGGCGTGCGATGAGCGCACCGCGTGAATTGTGTGGAGTGATTTTGCAGCTGAAGGTTCGGATGGAAGTCATCGTCAAAGCTCCGCTTCACGTGCGTCATACTCCTAGGAACAAAAAGAGCAGCCTTTTCAGCTTTAAACTGACTGAAATATATCTTAATTCTGAATTGTCTTCAAAATTTACAGAAGTTGAAGCGTGGGTAATTTCTGAAATAGTTGAAACAAATCAATACGGCGTTAAACTCTCATTCCTATCATTCCTGAATAACCGGTAAGCGCACTATTAGACTGTATTGCCAGAAGACTCATATATTCTTCCAATTCAAGTGCTAACCCGTCTAGATAGGTATCTAGGAATCGTTGCGACAGATAGACGAAGCTCCCGCTCAACTCGCTTCAAGTACGCTACAACGCTGTCAAAAGGGTATCAAAATGCTCTCTTCACCACGTAATCCTGCGTATATCAATATCACCTATGATTATGCTCTTCACTTGATCTTCCCAACTCTTTTCTTGGCAATTTCCACCTTTGCGTTGACTCGATCGACATCTTGATCCAACATATCCAACAGCTGTCCCTGCTCGACCAGTTCTTCGTTGATGGCGATGCCCATTTCCTTCATCCGTCGCACCACCTTCGTAAGATCTTCAACGTCCATTTCCTGCTCCTGCATAATCTGTTTCTGAAGCTGCAAAACGCCGTCATTATCCAACTCCCTGGTCTTGTCCGTCTCCTTCGCCGGACCTCCACCCAGAACCCTCCTACTCGACCCAGCTACACCACTCGGAAACGCGCCAGGCATGCCCGAACCCGCGCCCTGCCCCACGCCATCAAAAAGGCCCTCCTTCTGCCCATCCGTCGCCAACGCCACAGTAGGATCCCCCCTCCTTACAACCCACGCATTGAGCACGCCCTCCAAGCCTTCCCTCTCTTTCCGCGCGCGGCTCAGCAAGTCCCTCCTCCGCCGTACCTCGCCCTCACCCAGTCGCTCGCCGCGCACCCCAGCCGCCAAGCCCTTGAGCCCGTCCTCGAGCCTTAGGATCGCAGAGTTGGCCTTGACGAGGTTCTTCTTAGCGGCAGCGCTCGCCTCGTGCTGGGCCGCGACGGCAGCGGCCTGCTCGCGGCGCACCAGCAGCGCGCGCGCCTCGTGCAGCAGCGCCCGCAGCGCCTCGTGCGCGTCTAGCCACTGGTTGCCCGTCATGGCCGCCGGCGCCGCCGCCTCCGCGTCTTTGCTCTTGTCGCCGCGGCCCGCGGGCCCCGTCGGGAGGTTGAGGAAGGCCCGCCAGGCGGCGCTGGCGCGCCAGCGCGGGTCGTCGTCGCTTTCGATCGCGGACACGTACTGGGCGAGGCCGCGCCGGCGCTCGTCGGCCAGCGCCGGGTCGTTGACCGTCCGCTTGAACCAGCTTTTGCTTGGGAGAGGCGCGGGTGGTGCTGCGCCGCAGGTGGATATGAGGGTAGAATGGAGGGTTGTGAAGTCGGAATAGCGTTTGGGTATGACGGTGGTGCGGAGAGGTGTGGATAGTGTGAGGTTGTAAACTGTATATGGCTTTGTGTCCTTGTCTAGGGTTGCTGTTGACGGGATGGTAAGTGTGTTCGGCATCGTGTGGGAGGTTGTGACAGAATTTCGAAAACGTCGAAAAGATGGAGGAAGGATTGGATGCCCGCCAGGCGGAGCTTTATGGACTTGAGAACAATGTCAAGTGACGCCGGTGTTGAGTCGGAGGTTGTATTGTGGAGGCTATGCTTCGGTGGTTTGCGACTCAACTAACCAGACAGAGCACAAGCAACGCTTGAGTTGGAATCAGATGGTACTTGAAATCAATCCTGAAGTCCAATACAGCTGTGAAGCATACAGTGGAAAGGTTGTTGTTGAAAGAGAAGTGTGCAAACCACTTGACGTAGGAAGTCCAAAATTGCGAACATCATCAAACAGGGGTCTGTCGGAGCGCAGCGAAGGTACCAGTCAAATGGCTTCCTTTCCCACAACCTCAAGGAATATCACCAAAATTTAAGCCTGCGGTCCATAGTGTGCTCTATAGTGTGCTCTGAGAACTAGTTGATTTTCACGACGTAGGGCAGGGTAACATTGGTGTATTTTGGGAATAGGTTTACTAAAGTGAGCAGTGCCGCTACGCCGTCCATCTTCCAAATGCACGCTTATTAGCATCAGCAGCAATGCTCTAGATAGTGCCGAGTGCCGAGTGCCAGGTCGCGTTCGCCATCGCCTCATACGTTGTCCTCATACCCATCGTGCCGCCCTACCTACTCTTCAAGCAACGCAGTTTACAAATGGTTGTCTTAGAACGTCTCTTCTTCGACGACCTCTCCTTCACCTTCGGCAGGAATCTCGAATCCCTCCTCCGTCGAGTAGAGGATCGTTTGGATCTGCTTGAGGATATTGGAGTCGTCGTTCTCAACCTCGGGGTTCGCTTCCATGTCTTGCTGAACGAGCAGCTCAATATCTCGCAGCTTGTTGAAATAGAAGTCTCTTTCCCTTTCCAAACCAGCCACCGTCTCCTTCAATGCATTGTTCTCCTGCTGCAGAGCCGCGCTGGCACCTCCGCCAGTCCCTGCACGAGGTGCGCTCACTCTCGACGATCCACTTGAGCCGGCGCTGCCAATCGGTCGACGCGCGCCTCCTACCGCGGCGCGAGGAGCGATGACTGGAGCACTCGCTGGTCCACCTGAAGCTTTTCTGCGGCCGACTGCATCGTACTCGCCGCCCGGGTAGTATTGATCCCAGTATCGCTTGGAGAACTGGAGGAACTCTAGATTATCCTGCATCTTGCATTTTGTGAGAGATTCAACGGGGACGATTTTGTCGATGCCATGTTTCGTGAAGGTGTCTGAATATTTATGTTGTTAGTATCCTCCACTCCTTGTTCACTTTGATGACGATTTTCAGCCTCGAAGTGTACACATACTTTGAAGCACCTTAAAATTTTGTATGTAGGCGTATTCAGTGTTCACATTGAACTTGACTCGCGACATAGCTACATCCACTTCAGAGTACGTCAGTTATAGACGAATTCCGCGCTGCTGCTTTCATGCTTACAGAATATACTGTCATAGATCTGGCAAAATGCAGCCCTATTACTGAATTAGCCATCTGTCCATTCTTCCGTCGCGCCATATCGAGTCGAAAGGAGGTATGGAATCGGTCGCGTACCCGGTTCCGCATTGCTCGACCCTGGTCATGTTCAGTTGGAGGAGGTTGTTGAGCCATGCTAGGAGCTCCTGCCTGTTAGTTGACGAGTCAGTCACTGATAATCAAGCGGGTGCGAGTTGAAATTGATATCGCGACATGAGATGTGCGTTTAGAGGAGTGAGACTGACCGCGACTCGCCCATATTGATGGTTGAGCAATGAGCTGTGCTGTGCGCAAACTTTGGACTTGGGAGTAGTGACTTTGTGATAGAGAGCTTAATCAAGCAGCCGTCATGCAGGCTCAGTGCTGCCTTGAACTACCTTTCGACGAGTTGTGGGAGTGTGTGTTGTTGTTGGCAGCCGTACTTTTGATGTGTTGTTGCGACGAAAGTGGGTTGCAAAAACACCGGAGTGCCACATCCACAAGTAGCCAGTGAGAGGCCGTCATTCTTGTTCCGTGGACGACCGGTAGCCACCTTGAGCCACGATCTAACAGCATCATCGTATACTTGGGATGGAGCTTGAAATTCTGATCTTGAGATGTTTTGGTTGCTTATTAACGCCTTTTTCATTAAGATTTAGACGCGGCGTAAGGCTGCATGCTGTCTAAGGTTGTGCTTGTGGGTATGTATCAAACCGTCCTACCAGAAGGACGAATACGCCGACCATCATTTTCCTTTCTCATGTCCTTTCTCATTACTTTAAAGAGCTCATATGTAAGAATTGGGGCCATAATACTCTTCCTGGCTGGCCTCACTTCCGTGAGATCGCCGTGGCCCACCTATGTGATTTAGCATCATAGCATCCTCGTACTTAGGCGGCAGTTCTCTTATTTCTCTTGCTTTCCTCCTCTCTCCAATTATGATGGCAGCAACATAAATCAACCATACAACAGCAGCGATGACGCCATATGCAATCACACCAATTTTGGTGTTGTTAGCCAGCATCAAACCGAGGCCACCGTTGATCATACCGAGTGTGATAACAATTCTACCGTTCCACAAATGGCCGTAAGACCAAAGTGTGCGACGATGATACTTCTTATAGCCCGAATGATGGAAGATACCGAAGATGGGTTGCAAGAATAACAGGACGAAGAGTAAGATTCCAATGATTGGGTGATACTTGGTGAGCTGCGAATTGTCAATGAGTGCGAAGACGAGTGTTACTGAAGAAGAACTTACGTATCCCAACTGGGAAGCCATCCAAACTCCCATACCAAATGCCACAAGGTAGACCAGATATGATAGTCCCTGGAAGACTGCGTGAAAAGCTACCAAGTTTGGGAAGCTCATCAACCGAATCGAAATAGCACCAAACGGGAAGAGTATGAGAAAAGCAAGAGCCGCAAGCACACCGTGTGCGACAAGAATTCGCTGTTGCTTTGAGTACGACGCACTTAGGTCACTGAGCTCGTTATCGTCGCAATCGTCGTCAGCATCGCGTTTGCCAAAACCGCCGGTTGGGAATGAGTGGCCGAAGAATCCGCTCGGTGCAGAAGTTCCGAAAGGAAATCCGTAACCGCCAGTTGTCGTGGTGGAAGAATCTCCGTTGGAGGTCTGTGTGCCGCCCTTCGCTCCCTGGGTACAGGCACTAGTCCTTGAGCTGCCTGACGAAGCGGTTGCAGTGGGGTTCGAGCTGGTGACAGTGCTTGTGCTGGAACCGGAACTGCTACTGCCGGCAACGAAAGGATTGGCGTCGGATCCTCCCTTCGCGCTAGAACTGAAGCTGAAGGTGCCGTACGTGTTTGTGTGCTGCGTAATCGTCTCGGAAAGGCTGTCCGAGTTCAACTCGCTGCCAGATTTGGCCGCGAAGATGAAGCCAAACGAGGAAGCTGTCAGATCCATTGAACCACCACTCCACGAGTTGCAGCTGGAGCACTTGAAATTTGCTGTCATCTGTCCGTTTGACACTCCGGAACCGTCCAGGAGGGTGACCTGGGCGTTTGAGTTGTAAGTTGGCATGACATGGCCGCCTCCTCCCAGCCGAGGAGAAAGCGTTACGTTGCTGCCACTGCCATCTGTATACATGACGAAGATTTGTGCTCCCGCCATCTGGCTACCCTGGCCGAGTCCAATCCAACTATATGAAGTGGGCCCTGAGATTTGTAGGTAGATATCGCCACTACCGGAAGATGCAGTTGCATCGGGAATGTTCAAGCTGTAGCAGATATCGCCTTGACATTTCTGCTGCGTGCCAGCATAGGCCACCGAACCTGGAAACAATGTTAAACGTCTTTACTTCTCTCCAGATAATGACGTGTGCCAAATTACCCAGTCCGAGTAATGCCACCACTACGTCTGCTCGCATCTTGCAGTACATTTGCCGTGATTGGCCAGCTTATTCAGGGGTTGCAGTAGATTGCCGCAATGTGCTGTTTGGCAGTAAACTCTTAGTGGAAGAGTTAATACGGAGTAAGAATGAGAGCCACGGCAAGATAGAGGGTATAGATGCACTTTGCAAAGACTTGAGAAAGTCGCCTATCTTATTATCTATTGTGGGTCGAAGGGGCGGGCGCCAGGTTGGAGGAATGCCGGGAGGCTGAGGTCAACCCGAGTATAAACTTAGATCAAGCCCTTGGCTCGCGCGGCTGGAAGTAGCGTAGTAGAGAGTCAAGCCACCAGCACAATGCAACGTACGAGCAAGCTTTATTTCAATCCCGTCAAAAGGCCCAAATGGGGCTTGAAATATTCATGGCTGGGGCAACCACCGACTGGCGACCCGTTGTAATAAGCCTGCGTCTATGGCTGATCTGTGAGGGCCTTCCGCGACCACAAATGCAAAATGGGCTGCCCAGCGCGGGGAGCCGAGCTTTGGCTTTGTCGGTGAGCTCCTGATCCCTTCGCAATCTTCGTCGCACTTAGTCTCGAAATCCTGCACATTCCTTGACATAGCCCTTTTTCCGACACGCGTTCTTTGCCCCGATGTGCATGGCGGAGAGCCTGAAAGATCGGACGTCGGAGTGAGTTTTCACGTTGAAGCCGACGACATTGCGTTGCTATTGCAGCCCGCGAATCAAAGCGTTGGCAGTGACGGGAAGTCGTAGCAAGCAAATCGACATGTACATTCAGGTTCTTTCGACAGTACATTGGTACAGCATTCGGTCCTTTTTCTGAGTCTGAGAGCGCTTCTCGTCTGATGATTTTGGCTGGTCACACTACTCTACACTAAGAGACAATCACTGTGGTGCAAAGCGGAGCTCGCTCATCATTCCACTTCGACGTCCAACTACCAGCCTTCTAATCCCAACCACCACAGCTCCCGCCGAAAGCACTCGCAGAGTCCGAAACACAGAACCCACTGATCTTCCAACGAACTGTCTGAACGTTTCACCGATAGAGATTATCGTCATTGTCTGACGGTAAGCTAATAACGTGGCACATGTCTGTTCTCTGGGTCGCGGACCTAGTTTCCCTTACCAGCCCTATTCAGCGAATATACTCACGTGCAGAACTCTTCCAAGAGTAAACAATACACGATGCCTTGGAGATATTGCACTAAAGTTGATTATTCTGACCATTTATGTATATACGTATTGTCAATCCGCGGAGATCGGCACCGATTTGCCATCCCCGCAATGTCATGTTATCCCCGATGAGGAATTTACATCCATGCGAATGATTATCAATTCAAACCTCAACTTGCTACAAACGTCAATTTTCTACTTCGTTTCAGTTAGCAAAAGCATCCACGCCAAGACCTTTCCTTCTAACCACGCTGTCCATCCACAGCCGCAGCACTTCTTATCTACACCTTATTACTACCACCGTAGCGATGCTGGAAATCGAGTGCGCCGGCACACCCTACGAAATCGGACGCCAACACGGCGCCGGCGCCGCCTCCAAGGTCCACGGCAGCATCGCGTTCTACAGCGGCTACTTCGCCTCGATGTCAGGGCTGAGCTGGGAGCGGGCCCGCAGCATCGCGACGTCGCAATTCGCGCCGACCATCGCAGCGAAGTGGCCCGCGTACCTGGCGGAGATGCGGGGGGTGGCGGACGGCGCGCGCGTCTCGCTGCCGGACGTGCTGGCGCTCAACGTGCGCACCGAGGTCGCGTTTGGGCTGATGCGCGAGGACTCGCCGATGGACGGGTGCACGACGGGGGCGTGGCGCGCGCGCGGCGCGTCGTGGCTGGCGCAGAATTGGGACTGGAGCGAGCCGCAGCGCGCGAATCTGGTGTGCTTGACGGTGCGCGGCTGCGGCGTGCCGGCGCTCAAGATGGTCACGGAGGCGGGCATCGTGGGCAAGATTGGGATGAATGAGCGCGGCGTGGGGTGCTGCTTGAATGCGATTAGGGCGAGGGGCATCGATGGCGAGCGCTTGCCTGTTCATCTTGCGCTTAGGATGGTGCTGGAGTCGTCGAGTGCGAAGGAGGCGGAAGCCAGGTTGAGAGAGGTGGGAGTTGCGAGTGCTTGCAGCATTGGCATTGCCGATTCGGAGGAAGGTGGGTTTGCACTCGAGTGTAGCCACAAGGGATTTGGGAAAGTCGAAAGGGATCAGAAGGGTAGAATGTTCCATTCCAATCACTGGCTCATAAAGCAGGATGGCATTGAGGATATCGATCATGGAGATACGCTGAGAAGGGTGGTGAGAATTGAGGAATTGGCTGATAAAATCCAGGGAGAACCGAGCTTCGAGAAGTTATTCGAAATCTTCAAGGATGAACAGGACTATCCAGGGAGTATTTGCAGATCTGTAGGTGAGGGGAGCACGAGCGCCAGTCTGTTCAACATCATCATGGAGCTGAAATCGAGAAGAGCGATGGTAACCTTGGGCAAACCGACCAACCCTGAAGAGACATTGTGGTTGGAATTTACACCGAACCAGCTGTAGACTTCAATGAAACATCTGATGTTTCATGCTTGTTGAACTTTTCGTCTTCACAAACCAAGGTCAAAGGAGTCGACGGCACAAACCGTCCGAAAAGCTTCGAGGAGGTCGTCTCGTACTCAACGTGCGAATTGCTTCAGACCATCAACCTGACTTCCGGATGTCGATGCTCTTCCTGCCACGTCATGACCATACTCTTTCTGCAAGGTTTCCAACCAAAGAAACTTTAATATACCGTTGCTTGTCTTCCAGTGACAGATCGAATCCCAGAATTCAAGTTTTGCGAGGGTCTAATGCTCTTTCATTTCCCACAATCCCACACACTCATGCACCGAAATTCAGTTGTTATCTGGGTGGTAAGCTTATTGTTCACGTATCGTATTGCATATTCGCCGATGTATGGCATATTCGCCGATGTCACGAGCCACTTCCATATTTCCCTGGTAGTGATCCGTCTCTATGGTTGTAGATGTTGCTTTTCTACATAGTGCCAAACGTAACGCGGTGACAAAGAAGGTCTTAGGCCGCAGTCATGGGGTGATGGTCGCCAAGTCACCACTATATGGTAGGCCCTTCCAAATGCGGAAACAACAACTCTTTTCGGTATTCTTGGCCGTTGATACACATATTTCTTGGAGTTTGACTAGTCTCTTAGGCGTATGAGATCACTGTGAAGACCAACAGAGGCTGAAACGGTGGATACGTTTACGGTCACCGAGTCTAAATATGCAATGAGCGTAAGGCGAACAAGATACCATCCGAAGGTCAACGACACAACAAATTCACGCGCCTGGTATCTGTTAGCATGTCACTGAAGAACGACGACGGGAAAGCCGCCCACGTGGCTCGTATCTCGTCAAGCGCCATCGATGGGAGACCATGGCGTCCTATCGCGCGATAAAACGCCATTGAACCGCGCCTCGTGGGGTTGAACTGGTTGGGCTGGAGTCATTTCAAATTGCGAGACGAGCACAGGAAAAAAAATCTTTCTTTCGGCATGTCGCCAGGGCTGCCGGGCGAACGGGATGGACCTCGCGGGATGGCTGTACACACAGTCCCCAACGATGCGCCCTGGCATTCGATGAGCCAAGTAGTGACATGCTGGCCGCTGACCTCACGCGTTTCGACACAGCACGAGCCAAGCATGAATCACAAGTCCCTTGACGTTGCGGCTGAGGCACAATTGCAGTTTGTTATTTCGACGTTGTCAGATCTCGGACCGACTTTGGGGTTGTTTTGGGAGCTGAGTGGGAGCGGCTTTGCTTGGCAACTGTATTGAGACTGTCGCACAGCGCAATCAATTGGCCCCCCTTGAGAGATATCAACTGCCCGACAGATACGTTCCTGATCGGCCGGACATCAGCGACGAATGTTGGGCAACCATGGCCTCACCTGTCAGCAGCCAGACGTCAGACCATAATAGCGGGAGGGCTTGTCTCGAACAGAAAGGAGTGGCTGTCTGCATGACAAGTCGTCATGACAACGCTTTTACAGTGGCGAACGTAATCAATTGACTGCAGAGGATGGGTGAAAGTCAGTGGTCGAAAAAATGGCCACATCTAGATTTCACGGTGGAAAAGCTTGACATTGTGCCTCAGGTTTTTCCGACGAACGGGACCTTGCATCACTAATAGAGAATGGTGATGGATGATTTGATCCTCGGTAGGACAAGGATGAGGAACCGGTGCATTTTCGCAATGGATGGTCGAGGTAGAGAACGGGAAGAGTGGGCGTGGTTGGGTCGCGATGTGAGAAAGATGGAGAAGCCATATGCGGCATTTGGCGTTCGCTTTTTCGGAAAGGCTTAGCAGCATCCCGTCGGCCAGATAAGTCATGGCTTTGACAGACGGATTGCGAGCCAGCAGCGTGGTCCGGCGCGGGATACGAGGATCTGCCGGCTGAGTACCGCGCGACACTTCAGCGAAAAATGCTGACCGTCTCAGCCCGCGCGTAGCAGGAAAGAGGCAAAAGGTGCAGCGATGCTGATGATCTGTCGCTGCAGCCGTGAGTGACTGGCTGGCCACAGAAATACCTAATGCTGGATGCAGTAATTATCTGTACTCGACAACCAGCAAATGAACGAGTTGTACGGGTCGGAAAGCCGTGGTGGTGCAATATATTACAGCGTGCCTGTTGTGCCTACTGCGGTGCCGCCGTCCATTCGGGTGAGCGTCCGTGATTTTCCTGGGTCTAGCAAAGAGCCGCCACGCTGCCACGCCCGAACTCCGTGTCCCCCCAAAAAGCACGCTCCCACCTCGATCCTGCGTTACGTTGCGCTTCATTAGACATAGCAACGGCAGCAGGACGAGCCAGAGCGAGCCAGTGAAGGCTTCACATCACATGGCACGCTCGACTCTCAGGGCCGCGCTCGGTGCATGGTAACTGATGTACACACCTGCATTTGTACCGTGTGGGGGATTATTTTTTTGCCACCTGGAAAGTTTGGCGGTGTCGGTGGCTAGGGTTCTGGGTCGCGGCGCCCAAAGCGCCGGGAAGGCGTGTTGATAAGAGGTTTGGCCATTGAGCGCTTTTGACGTACGGTACTGGGTAGAGTAGCCACTCTGCAGCGTTGCCTACGGCGGCTGCGGCCAGCGGGTGGGGGGCGGCGCGCGCCGGGGGCGGGCCGGGGGGGCCGGGCGGGGGGGGGGGGCGGGCGCCGGGCGGGGGCGGCC
>Ga0335072_10000886_pt1 | contig 52344 bp, 48 predicted proteins | sample Lox_Sample_21_FD_206725 | JGI IMG/M metagenome (GOLD analysis project Ga0335072, IMG submission 206725) | Soil microbial communities from Loxahatchee National Wildlife Refuge, Florida, United States - Lox_Sample_2.1 | ecosystem: Environmental > Terrestrial > Soil > Wetlands | place: USA...
GGCATCGATGAGCAACACGCCAGCCTGGCCTTGCACGACAACGGCGTTGCTTTGGCAGAACTCGCTCTGGTGGATCAGCACGCCCTCCGCGACCTGCCTGAGCACGGCGCTCCTTCCGCTTGTCGTTGGCAACCGCTTATCGAGACGGTAGTATCCGGCCCTCGCTGCTGCCAACTCCTTGCAGCCGCGTGTCATCGCGGCGATCTTGTAGTGGCCCCACGCGGGCCAGTCGGCCGCGCACTTCGCCGCCAGGGCCTCGGCCGCATCAACGGCCGTCGTCGGCCGCAGCCCCTTCGTCGGCCACAGCCCCTTCGTCGGCGCGCCGCCGCTTCGGAGCGTGGCCCGGCGGCGGTGGTAGGTGCGCTCAGGAACGCCGTCCACGGCAGCGAACATCGCGACCGGCAGATCGGCTGCCAAACGCCGCGCCGATGAGTCCGCGCCGTCCTTACACTCGCGTTCATCGACCGGTGAGCGGCCTTCCCCGGGTCAGCGTGATCGCGGCGACCGTCAGCCGGCCAATCCGGTGAGACTGATCGCGCCGGGCAGGGACGGCCCGGGCGAACCGGCCGGCCCGGACAGCAGCATGCGGTGAGCGGACGCGCTGCACGCCGCCGCCGTATGAGACCGAATCATCCGGTTCGTGATTTCGATCTCACCCGGCCGCAGGTGCGCGGCATCTGCGCGGCCTGACCAAGGAAGAGCACGACCGGAAGATCCGCACGCACAACGCAATCAGCCGCCGGGTGCGCACCTACTACGCATCCGACCTGCTGCTCGTCATCGAGGTGGTGTCCCCGCGCAGCGGCAGCGAGCGGACCGGCCGCGTCCAGAAGGTCGGGGAGTACGCGAAGGCCGGGATCCCGCTGTACTGCATCGTCGAGCTGCACCCGGACCCGAAGGCCACGGTCCTGTCCCTCGGTGAGGACGCGTACGAGCTCGCGGCCGAGGTCAGAGCCGGGCACGTGCTCCGCGTCGAGGAACCCTTCCCTGTCAGCTTCGCCCAGCGGCCCTGACCGAACTGGACCAGCCGCCGGCCTGGATGCTTCATCGCGAGTGCCTCAGGTGACGACCGGCGAGTTCTTACGTGCGAGGAAGTCGCCGATGCGGATGAGCATCGACCTGTCCATCGCGTACCCGACGGCTTCCGCAGTCGGCACCCAGCGGACCTCGCTCGACTCGCTGCTCGGCGTCGGCCGCCCGGCCAGGGCGCGTGCCGTCAGCACGATCGAGAACTCCTGGCGCACCTCGCCGTTGGAGGTGTAGAGGATCACGTGCCTCGGGTTTGAGTAGATGCCGACGATGCCCGTGACCTCGCACTCGATCCCGGATTCCTCCAGCGTCTCGCGCACGGCTGCCTGGGCGACCGACTCGCCGAGGTCGACGGCCCCGCCCGGTACCGCCCAGTTCCCGTTGTCGGTCCGCCGGATCAGCAGGATCGACCCTTCGTCGTTCACCACCATCACATTTACTGACGGCACCAGACTGTTCGCGGCAGGCGCTTCCGTATCGTCGTAGAAGTCAATCCGTCGGCTCACGGTGACCCCCTTCCCGTTCTCCGGTAGAGAAGCTGGCAGAGGTCGGGCGATGTTGACTGCCACTGTCAGTTCGCGGGGTGGTCCGACGACTTCGAGCAGCGCCTGCAGGCCGGAGCGCAAATCGGCGACTGCCTCTTCTGGTGTAGCGCCGTCGCCAAACGCCCCCACGCCAGGACGGAGCAGGGCGGAGGCGCACCAGACGCCGTCCTCATCCTGTTCAATCACGTAGGGGACGTGAACGACTTGAGTCACGCGGACAGCATTGCACGACGCGAGTCCCTCGCCGTGGAATGCGGATAAAGCACCAGCTACGAAGGCTCCGGGTACGTGGTCGTTGATGTTCTTGGGAGCCCTAGACGAGCCCGCCGATGGCCTTGTGCACTGAGGCGATTGCGCTGGCGCCTTCGCCGGTAGCCGCGGCGACCCGCTTCATCGAGCCGGAGCGGACGTCGCCGACGGCGAACACACCGGGAACATTGGTCTCGAACGGAAGCGGCGTCCGCCCCAGGTCACCCCAGGCTGGTCCGAGGTCAGCGTCGTTCAGATGGACATCGGTCCGGATGAAGCCGTTATCCTCGGTGGCGATCCCGGTCAGCCAGCTTGTGGCCGGCTCGGCGCCGATAAAGCAGAACAGACCCGAGCACGGCTGGGTCCGCGTGGTAGCGGACGCGCGGTCGGTGATGCTGATTTCCTCGAGGAAGTCGGTGCCATCCAGCCGGGTGACCTCGCTGCGGCATTGCACCGTTACCCGTGGATGCACGAGCAGCCGGTCGACGAGGTAGGCGGACATCTCTGCCGCGATGTCCGGGCCGCGGACAACGAGCGATACGTCACTTCCCCGGCCGGCCAGGTAAAGCGCGGCCTGACCTGCGGAGTTCGCTCCGCCGACAACCGTGACCGGGCTGCCGATGCACCCGCGGGCTTCCAGTTCGGTAGCCGCGTAGTAGATCCCGGCGCCCTCGAAGTCGGGCCAGCGCTCCAGTGGCAGCGCGCGGTAGCGTGCGCCGGTCGCGATGACGACAGCCTTGCTGTCAATGAATTCACCCTCGGGCAGGTGCAGCCGTAGCCGGCCGCCGTTCCGGTCGGTGTCGAGTTTGACCGCCTGGCAGGGGCTGGCCAGCTGGGCGCCGAACTTCAGCGCCTGAAGGACGGCGCGGCCGGTCAGGTCAGCGCCGGAGAGGCCGAACGGGAAACCGAGGTAGTTCTCGATCCGGGAGCTGGCCGCGGCCTGCCCGCCCGTTCCGGTGGCGTCTAGCAGGACAGTGTCCAGGCCCTCCGACGCGCCGTAGACTGCGGCCGCGAGTCCGGCCGGGCCGGCGCCGACGATGGTCACGTCGACGGGCTTCTTGGAGGAGCGGTGGTAGCTGAGGTTCAGCTGCTGGGCCAGCGTGCCCGGGGTCGCCCGTTTCAGCATCGCGCCGGGCATAACCACGGCGGGCAGGTCGTCCTCGGTTAGTCCGGAGGACTCCATCAGCGCCGCGCCCGCCGGGCTGTCGGCATCGAACCACACGTGGATCAGATGCTGGCGGGCGGCGTAGGTCCGCAGCGCCAGGCCGGAAGCCGACCTTGGGTTGCCGACGATCTCCACGGCCCGGGCGCCGCTGCTGCGCTGCAGCAGCTCCCGGCGCGCGATCAGCGCCCTGAAGATCACGTCCGAGAGCTCGCCGTCGTTCGCCATGAGCTGGCGCAGACGCTGCGGTGTGACCCGGTAGACCGTGCCTGCCTCCCGGACCCTGCACAGGAGGTAGACGTTCTGCCCGGTCATCAGATTCAGTTCGCCGACGAAACCGCCAGCACGGACCTTGGCGACGGTCTCGGCGGGCACGTCAGCGGTCTCCGTCCGGATAACGTCAACCGAACCCTGAACAACGACGATCAGGTCCACGTCCACGTCACCCGGCTCGAACAGCACGTCACCCGGGCGGGTCTCCTGCGGCGTACCGTAGGCCACGAGGCGGGCGACCAGCTCATCGCCTAGCTGCGGCGAAGCGGCCCTGGAAGGTACGAGCGGCCCGCCCGGCCGTACAGGTCCGCCGGCCGCGCGTCGCGAGTCGCTGGTGGACGGCAATTCATCCATCGAGCAAACCCCTCCGCCCTGACTCCTTGAGCAATCAGCAAAGCGGCCATCATCGCGATGCCTTACGCTGGCCTTCCTCAGCTAGGTTATGGCGTGGGCGTGCAACCGCGGGCATCCGGGCCGAAGCGAGCATCTGTCATTCGAGGTCAAGTACGGTGCGCAGCGCGACGTCGCTCTCCATGAGTTCCTCCGGGTTCAGGCGGGCCGCGAAGTCACCGGGGCGCTGCGGGTCGACGGCGGCGGCCTGCTCGACCAGTACCCGGACACCGATTTCCAGTGCGTGCCGGATCGCGCGGGTGGGGCTGGTGCCGTCGGCCGTGAGAATCGCGAGGTTCCGCTCGGCGATCTTCGCCCGCAGTCGGGCAGTCGTTGAGGAATACCAGCGGGCTAATGCGGCGAAGGCGCGCCCGCTCCGGTCAGGCCAGGATCATGGCTCGCCGATGGGCGCCGCCCGGTTAGGGGCTGGTGTCCCGGCCAAGGTGGTCGCGGGTTTCGCGTAGCCGGATCGCTATCGCGGCCCGCTCGTCACGCAGTGCGCCGATGCGGGCCAGGGTGTCGTCCAGGCGGCCGACGAGCTGGTCGTTGGCGGCGATGGCCTCGTCCAGAAGTTCGCGGCGACGCGTCGAGGACACCTCGCCGTCCGTGAGCTCGGAGTGGACGCGGTCGAGCACGTCGACGTCCCCGGTGTTAAGGACGGCTTTGACCTCTTCCAGGGAAAAGCCCAGGAGTTCTTGCAGGTCGCGGATTCTGGTTACCCGGCGCAGGTCGGCCGGCGTGTAGAGGCGCTCGCCGCCGTCGGTACGGCTGGCCGGCCGGAGAAGCCCGAGCTCTTCCCAGTAACGCAGCGCCCGGGTGGTGACGCCGGTCAGCTTGGCCACCTCGCCGATGCGCCACAGGACCGGTTTGGCCTGCGTCGCCGCCCTTTTGCCGGTCATCAGGCAATCGCCTCCGAATCCGCGGCGCCGGCCAGTTCGCCGTCTGCGGCGTCGGTGCTGTCGTCGTCGCCGGTCCGGACAGCGGCAGGGCTCACCGCCGGCGCCACGGTGGCGACCTTGCCGCCCCGGGTCCAGGAGACGGCGGCGGACACCAGGCTCGCCACGATGGCGAAGTCGAATGTCACGTGCAGCCCGGCCCTGAACGGCGCGGTGATCAGCGTGGGGAAGAAGCTCCGGCCGGTCAGGGTCGCCTGCTGCGCAGCGGTCAAGTGGGACAGAACACTGGGGCCGACAAGGTGCTGGACCGGGTTGTAGCCAAGGAACGCGGCGAACAGCGTGGAGACCGGCGGCAGATGCGAGACGCGGGTCGCCGCAGCCGGCGACACACCGTGAGCGACGAGCCCCTGGTACAGACTCTGCGGTAGGGAGGAGGACAGCCCGACGATCATCAGGCTGAAGAAGATCCCGATCGACAGGACCTGGGCGGAGTTCTGGAACGTGGTGTTCATCCCCGATCCGGCTCCGCGGTGCTCGGCGGGAAGGCTGTTCATGACCGCGGCCCGGTTCGGCGAGCCGAACGAGGACATGACCATCCCGGTGAAGAACAGCAGGATAGCGAAGAGCCAGTAGGGAAAGTTGACCGGCAGCAGCTCGAGCAGCACGAACGCGATCGCGGTGCCGATCATGCCGCCGGTGGCGAACGGGCGGGCACCGAAGCGGTCCGACAAGATGCCGGACAGCGGCCCAGAGACCAGGAACCCGACGGTAAGCGGCAGCATCGCCAGCCCCGCCCACAGCGGCGTCCGGGCAAAGTCGTATCCGTGGAGCGGGAGCCAGATCCCCTGCAGCCAGATGATCAGCATGAACATCAGCCCGCCGCGGCTGAGCGCCGCCAGGAAGCTGGCCAGCACTCCCGCGGTGAACGCGCGAATCCTGAACAGCTGGATGCGGAACATCGGCTCGGCGACTCTGGTCTCGATGATGCCGAACGCGATGAGCAGCGCCACACCGCCGGCGATAGCGGCTATCACCAGCGGGTTGGTCCAGCCCATGGTGTCGGCCCGGTACGGCTCGATCCCGTAGGTGATGCCGACCATGACCAGGATGAGCCCGACGGCGAAGGTGAGGTTGCCGGGCCAGTCGATACGCGCGGGCCTGCGCTGGCTCAGCTCTCGCAGCTTGAGGTAGCCCCAGGCAGTGGCGAACAGCCCGATGGGCACCGAGACCAGGAAGACGAGCCGCCAGTTGATCGGGGCCAGGACGCCGCCAAGCACCAGCCCGATGAACGTACCGCTCATCGCCGCCGCCTGGTTGATCCCCATCGCCATGCCCATCTCACTGGCGGGGAAGGCATCGGTCAGGACAGCGGCCGAGTTCGCCATCAGCATCGCCGCGCCGACGCCCTGGAAGAGCCGCAAGACGATGAGCCAGATCCCCGCGGCGCTGCCGGACATCCAGGTCACGGTGAGGAGGAGCGAGAAGAAGGTGAAGACGGCGAAGCCGAGGTTGTACATGCGGACCCGGCCGTAGATATCGCCCAGCCGGCCCAGCGTGGTCACCAGCACGCTCGTGACCACCAGGAACCCAAGGATCATCCACAGCAGGTAGAAGCTGTTGCCTGCCTGGAGCGGGTCGATGCCGATCCCGCGGAAGATGTCCGGCAGGGAGATCAGCGTAATCGAGCCATCGATCGTGGCCATGAGCATGCCCAGGGTCGAGATCGTCAGCGCGGTCCACTTGTACCCATGTGGCACGACTATTTGGCCGGCACCGCGACTTGCAGCTGATCTCGCCGATTGCGTGGGCTCGGACAACGCGCCTCCCGGGAATTTCTGCCATCACGTCGACGGCAGCTAATCTTAACGCGCACGTTAAGAAGCAGGAGGGTTCGGCGGGTCCGGAAGCTGCGTCCAGGGACCATCAGGCAGGCCGTCCTCTGCGGGCCTCTGCTGTGTCAAAAGGCTACGGATGACCTGACCAGCTCGTTTGCGCTCGGCGGTCGTGCTCACCCGACTCGTATACCTGTTTGTGGTCCGGGTGCTCGGCTGGCTGGCCTCCTGGCGGGACTTGACGCTGCCAAGGACGGGGACATCTTGGTTCTTCGCCACGAGGTCGCGGCGCTGCGGCGGCAGGTCCCCGTGCGGAGACCGGACTGGGCTGACCGTGCCATACTCGCAGCCCCGGTCAGGGTACTACCCGGTCGCGTGCGGCCGCACCCGATCGTGACAGCGGGCACCCTACTGGTCTGGCACCTGCGCCTGGTCAGCAGGAAGTGGACCTATCCGAACGCGCCGGGACGTCCGCCGGTCCCGGACGGGGTTCGTGCGCTGGTGGAGCCACGACGGCGAGCTTCCCGTCATCGAGGGCACCCTGATCCGGCTGGCCGTCGGTCACCTGCCCGGCGACCGCAGCCCGGACCCGCTGTGGCCGCGGTCATCGCGGGCCGCCGCCGACGCTGACGCGACAGACCGTACCTGGCAGGCGTTCCTGCGCCGCTTCGACATCACACGTTCAGGTTCCTCAAGCAGGCCCTCGGCTGGACCCGGCCCAAGCTGCGCGACCTGCCCGCGGCCGGCCGGCGGACCCGGCTCGTCCTCGCCTGCTACGCCCAGCTGTACCTAGCCCGCCACCTCGCCGTCGGCGTCCGGCTGCCCTGGCAGCAGCCCTGCCCGCCTGGACGGCTGACCCCCGCCCGGGTCCACCGCGGGTTCCGCAACATCCGCCAGGCACTGCCCGAGCTGGCTAGCGCGCCGAAACCCGGCAAACCCGGCCCCGGACGACCGCCAGGGTCGAAGAACCGCCGCCCGGCCACCCGCCACGACGTGGGCAAGACCGTCAAACGAGAAGAACCCAAAAAGGAAAGCCGCAGGCAGAAGGGTTAAATAACAAGAATGCCTGGCGCGAGGCAATCACTTGTCTGCCGCAGGAGGCAGCGGTCGGTGTGCTCTAGGCCCCGCCAGATCCGACGGGGGTGGCGCACCTGTGATTGTCACTCCGCCGTCCGCAGTAACGACCGCACCAGTCATGAACGAAGAAAGTTCACTGGCAAGGAACACGACGAGATTGGCGACATCCTCAGGCTCCCCAAGCCTCCGGGCAGGGACACCGCGCAGAAACAACTCCTGCGCAGCGGGATCAGCCTGGGCCAGCTCTGACATCGCGGTGCGAACCGAACCCGGGCAGATCGCGTTCGCGCGAATACCGTACGGCCCGTATTGAACGGCCAGCGCCCTGGTCAAACCGGTGATACCCGCCTTGGACGCGCAGTAGGCGGCGTTGTCGGTGCCGAATGACGTCCCGCCGATCGAGGCGGTGCTGACGATCGAGCCGATGCCTTCCGACATCATCCCGGGCAGCACGCACCGGCTGGCGAAGAACGCGCTGTTGAGGTTGACTGCCATCGTCCGGAGCCAGCCGGCCGAGGTGAGTTCGTGCACCATGCCGTCACCGCGCCCGTGGTTGAGCAGGACTCCGGCGTTATTGTGCAGCACGGTAACCGGCCCGAGCCGTCCGGCGATCCGTCCTAGCGCGGCGGCGATCTGGTCCTCGTCCGAGACGTCGCAGCCGACCGCCACCGCTTCGACCGGAAGGTCGGCGCAAACGGCGGCGGCGGCCTGCTCGTCGAGGTCTATAAGTCCCACCCGGGCGCCAGCTGCGGCCAGCGCGCGGGCGCTGGCCGCGCCGATGCCGCCCGCCGCGCCAGTAACCACGGCTACGCGCCCGTCCAGCAATCCCGCCGGGCTGGCCTCATGAGTTCGCGTCACTACATGGCCTGGCGGCGCGGCCGGATCACGACGGTGTTCAGATCGACCTCGGCCGGCTCGGCGAGGATGTGGCGGACGGTCCGCGCGATGTCGTCGGGCTCCAGGTGCGTGGCCGGAGTCCCGTTGGAATAGAAGGCCGTGTCAACCACCCCGGGGGACACCAGGCTCACCCCGACGCCCTCTTCGACCAGCATCATCCGCAGGTTCTCCGCCAGCCCGGTGACCCCCCACTTCGCCGCGCTGTAGAGGTTGCCGGGCGAGTTCTTATGCCCGGCGACGCTGCCGATGATCACGACGCGCCCGGCGCTGTCCCGCAGTTGCGGCAGCGCGGCCCGGACCAGGTACGCGGGGCCGAGCAGGTTGGTGGCGACCAGCGCCGGCCATTGCGCGACATCGGAGCTGCGCATGTCGCCCGGGATCGTGTACCCGGCGTTGGCCACGATGCCATCGATGCGCCCGAAACGCTCCACGCACTCGCTGACCACCGCGTTGGTGGCGTCCCAGTCGCCCGCGTCGGCGACCAGGGTCGCGAGCTTCCCGCGGCTCGCTTCACCCGCAAGGGAGTCCAGGCGGGTCTTATCGCGTCCTGTGGCCAGGACCGATGCTCCGTCCGCCACGAGGGTGCGTGCGATCGCCGCTCCGATCCCCGAGCTTGCTCCGGTGATGATGTAGACGGGTCCCTCAGACATAGCTTCGCGTCTCCTCGCGACCAGCATTATTCATGATAATGATTATGATTCTCATAGTTTAGGGAACGGGGTGTCGCCGATCAAGTCCCCCTCATCGGGCTGCGCCCGCTCAGGCGGCGGGACCCGGCGGCGGCGCGGGATTGAACCCGGGAAGGGCGAGGTGCCCCGCGTCCACTACGAGCTCCTGACCGGTGACGGCGTAGGCGGCGTCGGAGGCGAGCCACGCGGCCGCGTCGGCGATCACCTCGGGCGGCAGGGCCCCGTGGCCGGTGATGTTGTGATGCCGCCCCGCGCGCTCGAAATCGGCCCGGCTGCCACCTGGGTGGCCGGCCATGGCGTCGTAGCTGCCCTGCCAGTTGACCATGGGTGTGTCGATCAGCCCAGGGCACACCGCATTGACCCGGATGCCGTGCGGGGCGAGCGCGAGCGCGGCACTGCGCATGAGGCCGATAACCCCGTGCTTCGAGGCGGTGTAGTGGGGTGCGTGCGGATTGCCGCGCAGGCCGTTGACCGACGCGGTCAGGATGATCGAGCCCCGGGCCCGTTCGATCATGTGCGGCACGACGGCCTTGACCGACCTCCAGATCCCGGTGAGGTTGACGTCGATGACGTCCTGCCACTGCTGGTCCGGCATCTCCCACAGGGGCGCAGTGGAGTAGATCCCGGCGTTGGCGACCAGGATGTCGATCGTGCCGAAGGCGGCCAGCCCTTCCTCGGCGGCCGCCCGGAGCTGCTCCGACGAGCGGACGTCGGCCGTGACGGCGAGGATCCTCCGGTCCAGCGCCTCTACCGCCGCCACCGTCTGGCGCATGTCCGCGTCCCGCGCGGTCTGGTAGGCCACGGTATCGATCTGCTGGTCGATGTCGACGCCAATGATCTCGGCCCCGTCGCGGGCCAGCCGCACCGCGTGCGCGCGTCCCTGGCCGCGGGCCGCGCCGGTTACGAACGCGACCCTGCCCTCAAGTCCTGACATGTCCTCTCCCGGTGTTCATCCGCTGCTGACGGGACCGGTGCCGTCTGCCCGTTGACCGATCCACTGCCCTTCCGTGATAATTATTATTCCTAGTCATCATTGTCATGAATAGTTTGATCTAGCAACCCCCGCGGGGGTGGGACCAGGGAGCATGCCGGTGCGAGAGTACAAAGACCTGCATCCGAACTTCGCCAACCCGGAACAGTGGAGCCTGGCCGCGGTGCTTCGGCACCACGCGTCCGACCGCCCGGACGCCCCGTGCCTGCTCACGCCGGAGGAAGGCGCCCAGTGGAGTTACGCCGAAATCGTGGCCGAGGCCGACCGGATCGCCGCTGCCTGGCGCCGGGCGGGCGCGGCGGCGGGCGACCGGGTGCTGATCATGGCCGCGAACTCCTCCCGGTTCGTGCGCAGCTGGCTTGGCACCGCGGTCGGCGGCCTGGTCGAGGTCCCGATCAACACCGCCTACGAGGGTGAGTTCCTGCAGCACCAGACGGTCACGGTTCAGCCGAGGTGGGCTGTCATCGACGACGTCTTCGCCCGGCGGTTCGTCGCCATCGAGTCCAACGCACGGACCATCGAGCGATTCTGGGTCATCGATACCGGCTCCGCCGCCGCCGCGATCGAACTGCTCCGGGCGAACGGCTGGCAGGCCGCGCCGTGGGACGACCTGCTGCTCGAGACGGACGCGACGCCGCTTCCGGTGCCGGCCGCGACCAGCCTCGCCTCGATCTTCTTCACATCGGGGACCACCGGGCCGTCCAAGGGCGTGGCGATGCCGCACTCGCAGATGTACTTCTTCGGCCAGGAGGTCGTCTCCCTCACCCGGCTCACCAGTGAGGACACTTACCTCACGTGTACGCCGCTGTTCCACGGCAACGCGCAGTTCATGGCGGCCTACCCGGCATTCATCGCCGGTGCGGCGGTTGCTGTGCGCCCGAAGTTCAGCGCCAGCCGGTGGGTCGACCACCTGCGTGAGAGCCACGTCACGGTCACCAACCTGATCGGCGTGATGATGGACTTCGTGTGGAAGGCGAAGTCCCGCCCGGACGACGCCGACAATCCGCTGCGCTGCGTCTACGCCGCGCCCACGGCGTCCTCGGTGCTGAAGCCGTTCATGGACCGGTTCGGTATCGAGGCCTTCGTAGACGCCTTCGGGCTGACCGAGACGTGCGCGCCGATTCTGTCGCCCTACGGCGAGATCCGCCCGGCCGGCGCGGCCGGACTGGTCGCCTCGGACTGGTTCGAGATCCGCCTAGTCGACCCGGAGACCGACCGCGAGGTGCCCACCGGGGAGGTCGGCGAGCTCGTCGTCCGCTACAAGCAGCCGTGGACCTGCAGCCTGGGCTACTACGGCATGCCCGAGAAGACCGTCGAGGCGTGGCGCAACCTGTGGTTCCACACTGGCGACGCGCTCCGCCGGGACGCCGACGGCTGGTACTACTTCGTGGACCGCTACAAGGACGCGCTGCGCCGCCGGGGGGAGAACATCAGCTCCTACGAGGTCGAGCAGGCGCTGCTCGGGCACCCGGCGGTGAAGGAATGCGCTGTCCTTGGCGTGCCGGCCGAGGTCGACGCGGGGGAGGACGAGGTCCTGGCCGTCGTGGTCGCGAGCGAGCGGGTCGACGCGGCCGACCTCTGGCGGTTCTGCGAAGGCAAGATCCCCGCGTTCGCGATCCCCCGCTTCGTGCGGTTCGCCGACGCGCTGCCCAAGACGCCGTCCGAGAAGATCCAGAAGGCGGTGCTGCGCGACCACGGGATCACGCAGGACACCCACGACCGGACCGCGGCCCGGTCTGCTACGGCTTAGGGCTGACCGCCGTCAACCTGAAGGACCGTACCCGTGGTGTAGCTGGCGGCGTCCGAGGCGAGATACAGCGCCGCGCCGACGATCTCGTCCGGACGCCCGCCGCGCCGCAGGGCGAAGGTCTCCGCCCGCCGGGCGAACGCTTCCTTGTCCCAGGAGTCGCTCACGTCGGTCAGGAACGTGCCCGCCATGATCGCGTTCACCCGCACCGTCGGCCCGTACGCCCGGGCGAAACCGACCGTCAGGGCGTTCAGGCCGGCCTTGGCGGCGGCGTAGGGGAGGACGTCCGGGCGGGGCCGGACCGCGGCCATGCTGGTGATGTTGACGATCGCGCCTCCGCCGGCCTCGGCCATGCGTGGCCCGATGATCGCGGTCAGCCGGAATGGGCCCTTGAGGTTGACCGCGAGCACCTTGTCGAAGAGGTCTTCGGAGAGCTCGGACGGTGACGGGTATAGCGGGGACATACCGGCGTTGTTCACCAGGACATCAATCCGCCCGAAGTGCTTCCGTACCTGGTCGGCCAGCCGCTCGGCCTCGTCCCAGTGGCCCGCGTGGAAGGCGAGCGGCAGCGTCTGCGCGCCGGATTCGGCCGCGATGGCCGCCGCTGCGTCCTCGCACGCGGCCAGCTTGCGGCTGGCAATCACCACGGCCGCTCCCGCCGCGGCGAAGCCGCGGGCCATGGCCAGCCCGAGCCCGCGGCTGCCCCCGGTGACCACTGCCACCTTGCCGCTCATGCTCCCGGCCGAGGACGCCGGACCGAGATCGCTGGAAGTTGTCATGGGGCCTCCCCGATCGGGCCTGGTCAGGCCGGGTAATGGAGTTTATAATAATGATACTACTAGATTGGAGATTGTCGTGATCGTTGACGTGCATTGTCACGCCTGGCCCGACCGGATCGCTGAGCGTGCCTTGTCCGGCCGGTCGCCGCAGCTTCCCCGCCGGGGGGACGGAACGATCGGCGGCCTGCGGTCGGCCATGGCCTCGTCCGGCGTCGGCCAGGCGGTGGTCCTCGGCATCGCCGACGAGGCGCGGCACGTCGACGGGGTGAACCGGTTCGTGGCCCAGTGCAAGGCCGACGGCTTTCTCGGCTTTGGCACGGTCCACCCGGACCTGTCGGCGGAGGACAACCTGGCCAGCCTGCGAGCCAGCGGGGTCCGCGGGGTGAAACTGCACACCCTGTTCCAGGGGTTCGCGCTTAACGACCCGCGGATGTACGAGCTGTACGAGGCGTTCGGGTCCGAGATCGCGGTGATCGCGCACGTGGGATCCGGGGGAGACGCGGCGGCGAACCGGCGCGGCACGCCGGCGATGATCCGTGACATCGTGCGGACGTTTCCCAACCTGCGCCTGGTGTGCTGCCACTTCGGCGGATACCACCAGCTCGACGAGGCCGAGGCGGAACTGCTCGGCCTGGACGTCTACCTGGAGACCTCGTGGCCGCCGGGCCTCGCCGAGATCGCGCCGTCTCGGGTGAAGGAGATCATCAGCAAGCACGGGTCGGACCGGATCGTCTTCGGCTCCGACTGGCCCATGGCCGATCCGGCGGCGGAGATCGCCGCCATCCGGGGACTGGGGGTCAGCGACGACGCGGTTGAGGACATCCTCGGCCGGAACTTCCTGCGCCTGCTCGGCGCGGACGCAGGCAGCGCTGCCTCCCGCGGCGCGGAGAGGCAGGGCTGAGCGGTGTCATTCGAGCTTCCCCAGCGCTACCAGCAGCTACGCGAGCAGGCGCTCGCGCTCGCGGACTCGGTGGCCGAGCGTGCGGCCGAGGCCGACGACTCGATGACCGCTGATCCGGTTATGCGCAAAGCGCTCGCCGAGAGCGGGCTGACCGCGCTGGCGGTGCCCCGGGCTCACGGCGGGACCGACGAGAAGGTGGACTCGCTCGCCATGACCGTGGTCCGCGAGGCCCTCATGGGCACCTCGGCCCACCTCGACGGCCTGTTCGGCATGCAGGGCATCGGCAGCCTCGCGCTGAGCGTGGCCGGATCGGAGGAGCTGAAGCAGACCTGGCTTCCGCGGGTGGCCCGGCTCGACGCGATCGCCGCGCTGGCCCTCACCGAGCCGGACGTGGGCTCGGACCTGCGCTCGGTGACCACGACGATCTCGGCCGGGGCGGACTCGTCGGTGGCCGTCAGCGGCCACAAGTCGTTCATCACCAACGCTGGCGACGCCGCGTTCTACACGGTCCTCGGCCGCGAGGACGACGGCTACTCCCTGGTGCTGGTGCCGGCCGACGCGCCGGGCGTGCTGGTCGAGCGTGGGCCGAAGCTGATCGCGCCTCACATCCTCGGTGAGGTGCGGTTCGATGACGTGCGGCTGCCCGCCAACCACCGGGTGGGTGCCCCGGGCGAGGCGTTCAAGCTGGTGCTGGCCACCCTGGCCACCTTCCGGGTCTCGGTCGCGGGCGCGGCCGTCGGCCTGGCCCAGGCCGCACTCGACGAGGCTGTCAGGCACACCACGGGGCGGCGCCAGTTCGGGTCTGCCCTGGCCGAGCTGGGGCCGATCCCGCAGCTGCTCGGCACGTCGTGGCTGGAGATCGAGCAAGCCCGGCTGCTGACCTACCAGGCCGCGTCGAGGGCCGCCGCGGACCCGCTCGGCAACCTTCACCTGTCGTCGATGGCCAAGGTGGCCGCGACCGAGGCAGCGGGCCGGGTAACCGACCGCGCGGTGCAGATGATGGGCCGGTTCGGTCTCATCACCGGGTCAAAGATCGAGCGGCTGTACCGCAACGCGCGGCCGATGCGCATCTACGAGGGCGGTAACGAGGTCCTGCTCGGCCAACTCGGCCGCAAGCTCACCAAGCACAGGGTGTCCGCCGGCTGAGACCGCGGCCGGCGGACACCGCCGGCCGGCCGCTTTTCCGGCTACCAGGTGAACGGCGGGCTTACCCAGTCACCGAAGACGTCAGGGAGATCAGCGGGGACGGCGCCGTGGTAGTCCGGGTCCCGGCGGTCGGCGAACGCGGCCATCCCCTCGGCGACGTCGGGCCCGGCCCCGAGCTCGTACATCGCCCGGGATTCGGCGATGTGCGACTGCATCGGGTGGCCGAAGGTCAGCCCGCGCCACAGCAACTGGCGGTTGAGCGACACCGAGACGGCGGCGTTGTTGTCAGTGATCTCCCGGGCCAGAGCGACGGCAGCGGGCAGGAGCTCGTCGGCCGGGTAGACCGTGCGCACCAGTCCTGCCCGGAGTGCTTCCTCCGCGCCGAACACCCGCCCGGTCAGCGCCCACTCGGCCGCCTGCTGCGGACCCACCAGCCGGGGGAGAAACCAGCTCGACGCGCTCTCGAGCACGATGGCCCGGCGGGTGAAGACAAAGCCGAACTTGGCCTCGACCGACGCGAGGCGGATATCCATCGGCAGCGTCATGGTGACGCCAACCCCGGTCGCGGCGCCGTTGATGGCGGCAATGACCGGCTTGTTCAGCGCGAACAGGCGAAGCGTGAGCTCGCCGCCGCTGTCGCGGTGGCGAGCCTCTGCTGGCTCCTCGAGCCGGGAGAACGCGTCCGGGTTGGTCAGGTCCATGCCCACGCAGAAGGCGCGCCCGGCGCCGGTGACGATGACGACCCGGACCGCGGGGTCGGCGTCGAGTTCGTCGAGTGCCGCGATCAGCTCGTCCTTCATGGCCACCGAATACGAGTTGAGCCGGGCCGGGCGGTTCAGCGTGACGGTTCCGATGCCGTCTTCGCATCGCACATCGATCAGGTCGGGCATGATCCGTCGTCCTCCTTGAGCTCGGCCGCTGGCGACGTTAGTATAATAATCATAAGCAGAAATTACCCGAGGATTCCGGGCAGCCACCCGGCCGTGTGCTCGCGGCCCAGGCAGGGAAACCCGGTGCAGGCGAAGGAGCGTGACGGTGGATCTTGCCGAGAGTTCAGCCCTGGTGACGGGGGGCGCCTCCGGTCTCGGCCGGGCCACGGCGGAAGCGCTGGCCAGCCGGGGTGCCTTCGTCACCATCGTCGACCTCCCGTCGTCCAAGGGCCAGGAGGTGGCGGAAAAGCTCGGCTCCCGGGTCCGGTTCGCCGCCGCCGACGTGACATCCACTGAGCAGATGCACGACGCGCTTGACGCCGCGGAGCAGGCAGGCCCGCTGCGGGCGGTGGTGCACTGCGCCGGCCGGGGCATTCGCGTCCGGGTGGTGGAGAAGGACGGCGAGCCCGGGTCGCTGGAGACCTACGAAGAAGTCATCAAGCTCAACCTCGTCGGCACCTTTAACGTGCTTCGCCTGGCCGCCGCCCGGATGGCCAGAACCGAGCCCGTCGGCTCCGAGCGGGGCGTCTGCGTGCTGACCGCGTCGGTGGCCGCCTGGGAGGGGCAGATCGGCCAGATCCCCTACGCGTCGTCAAAGGCCGGCATCGTCGGGATGACCCTGGTGGCCGCGCGCGACCTGGCCAGCAAGGGAATCCGGGTCGCAACGATCGCGCCCGGCGTGATGGACACCCCGATCCTGGACCGTATCCGTCCCGACGTGAAGCAGGCCCTGGAGGCCTCGGTGCCCAATCCCCGCCGCCTCGGCCGGCCGTCGGAGTTCGCCGACCTGGCGCTGGCCATCATCGGCAACCCGTACCTGAACGGTGAGACGATCCGGCTGGACGGCGCGATCCGGATGGCGCCGCGATGACCGCCCCGGAGCCGTCCGAGCCGGTGGTCCTGGTGGACGTGGCCGATGGGGTCATGTCGATCACCCTCAACCGCCCGCGGGTGCGCAACGCGGTCGACGCGGCGGTCGCGGCCGCGATCGGATCCGCGCTGGACGAGCTCGACCGCCGGGCCGACCTGGTCGCGGGGGTGCTGGCCGGGAACGGCCCCGCTTTCTGCTCGGGTATGGACCTGAAGGCGTTCCTGGCCGGGGAACGGCCGACCGTGCCGGGCCGGGGCTTCGCCGGCATCGCCGAGCGCGGCAGCGACAAGCCGCTGATCGCCGCCGTCGAGGGCTACGCCCTGGCCGGCGGGTTCGAAGTGGTGCTGGCCTGCGACCTTATTGTGGCCGGCCGGTCTGCGGTCTTCGCGCTGCCTGAAGTCAAGCGCGGCCTGGTCGCGGCCGGCGGCGGGCTGATGCGGCTGCCCCAGCGCATTCCCCTGCAGTTGGCCATGGAACTCGCCCTCACCGGGGACACGCTGACCGCTGCTCAGGCGCGCGAGGCCGGGCTGGTGAACCGGCTGGTCGAGGACGGCCAGGCGCGAGAAGAGGCGATGGCGCTGGCGAAGAAGATCGCGGCCAACGGGCCGCTCGCCGTCAGGGCGACCAAGCAGGTGCTGACCCGCGGGCTCAGCTGGCCGGCCGAGGAGTTCTTCAGCCGTCAGGCGGAGTTGTCGGAGCCGGTCCGCTCCAGCGCCGACGCCCGCGAGGGCGCGCTGGCCTTCGCCGAGAAGCGGCCGCCGCAGTGGCGGGGAGAATGACGGTGCGGTGACGAACCCGAACCGCCCCCAGAAGACCGCGCTGCTGATCGCGCAGCGCATCGTTCAGTACATCGACCAGAACGGCCTCGGACCGGGCGACCGGCTGCCGCCGGAGCGGGTCATGATGGAGGAGTACTCGGCTGGCCGCGGCACGCTGCGGGAGTCGCTGCGCTTCCTCGAGCTCCAGGGGGTGCTGTCGTTCAAGCCGGGCCCGGGCGGGGGTCCGGTCATCGAGCGGCCGGACGGCGACACTCTGGCCGCCACGCTGACCCTGCTGCTGCAGTTCGACCACGCCCGGTACCGGGTGGTGTCAGAAGCCCGTCAGGCCGTCGAACCGCTGATGGCGCAGCTCGCTGCGGAGCGGATCCAGCCCGCGCAGCTGGATGAGCTCAAGCAGACCGTGACCGACATGGATGCCGCCATCGACGACATCTCCGCCTACCTCTATAACAACCGGCGCTTCCACGAGATCATCGCCTGGGCGTCGGGCAACTCGCTGTTCGGCTTCCTGGTCGACGCGATGGTCGGCGGAATGGACATCAGCGGGGCGGCCCAGGGGATCGAGTACCCGGCCCGCCAGCGCCGGGCGGTGCTGGCGGCCCACCGGGGCATCTATGAGGCCATCGAAGACGGCGATGCCGAGCGCGCGCACGTGGCGATGGGCGGGCACGTCGCCGAGTACATAACCTACGCCGAGCGGAAGTTTCCCGACGCGCTGGACAAGCCGATCCGGTGGTAGCCCGCCGGATCGGGCTGTCCAGCGCAGAGATGGATCATTCGGCCCCGTCGGCCGGCTTCTTCATGATCATGCCGGCCCGGTGGCACAGGTGGATGAGCTGGTCGTGCTGGTTGTAGCCGCGGTGCTCGAACCAGACGATCCCGGCGTCCGTCCGGGAGTTCGACTCTCGCTTGCGCAAGATGGTCGACTCGGCCCGCAGGGTGTCACCGTGGAAGACCGGGTTCGGGAAGGTCATCTTGTCGTAGCCGAGGTTCCCGATGGTGGTCCGGAATGTCAGGTCGGGGACGATCATCCCGCCGATGAGGGCGGCGGTGAACAGGCTGTTCATCAGCCGCCGACCCTGGGGGAGATTGGCCTTGGCGTACTCCTCGTCCAGGTGGATCGGGGCCACGTTCATGGTCAGCGACGTGAACAGCACGTTGTCCATCTCGGTGACCGTCCGGGTGAACGGGTGCGAGAACTCGGCGCCTTCCTTCATTTCCTCGAAATACAGCCCGCGCATGGCAGTTCTCCTTTCTCAGTTAAAGCCCGCCGTGCAGCCCGGCCAGAGCGTCGGTGCGGGCCAGCCATTCCCCGGCCTTGTCGGCATGAGCCTTGTCGATGTGGATGTCGCCGTACATCACCGCGCCCTCGCCGCGCGCGGCGGCGTCCTCGTACGCCTTGAGCAGGCCGCGGTAGAAGTCGACGTCGGACGCCGACGGTGAGTAGGCCCGGTTGACCACCGGAACGTGCGTCGGGTGCAGCACGATCTGGCCGCGGAAGCCCATCTTGCGGTTGCCGACCGAGAATGTCTCGAGCCCGTCCAGGTCGCGGATGCGCTCCCACAGCGCCGTCAGGGGGTGGACGCCCGCCGCGCGCGCCGCGAGCAGGATCCGGCTCCGGTGGTAGCGCGACTCGGTTCCCTCGGGCGTCCACTCGTAACCGACCGCCCGGGCGATGTCGGCGTGCTCGGCCGTTGGCCCGATCAGGGCGCCGACCCGGGGGGAGGCGGCGCCGATCTCCTCGCAGTGCTGGATGCCCTCGATGGTCTCGATCGGCAGGATGTACTCGATGCCGGCCACCTCGTTCTTGTGCTCGAAGTAGTCGACCAGGGCGTCGTACTTGTGCACGTCGACCGCGCTGCCGACCTTGGGCGCGAACACCCCGGTGATCCCGGGTACGATCACCGCGGCCAGGTCGTCGCCGGTCAGCCCGGTGTCCAGTCCGTTGGGCCGGACGAACAGGCCCACCTTGGGATGAGTCCGGGAGATGCGCCTGATGCCCTCGGCCACGGCTTCGCGGGCGGCGTCCTTCTCGTGGTCAGGCACCGAGTCTTCCAGGTCCAGGCACAGGCAGTCGGCGCCCGAGGCGACTCCTTTGTCGAACCAGGAGGGCTTGTGCCCCGGGACCGACAGCACGGTGCGGTAAGGCTTCATTGCGGCGGTAACTCCTCAGACTTAGGGCGGATGCGGCCGGCGCGGGAGACGCTACTCGTGCAGCTGGAAGGTGGGCGGGCGCTTCTCCATGAAGGCATTCGCTCCCTCGACCATGTCCTCGCTGCCGATCGCCTGGATGAGCATGCCAAGCCCGTTCTGGAACGAGTCACGGGCACTGTTCCACCAGATGTTGGAGCTGATCTTGGCGATCTCGAGGTAGCGCGGGCTGAGCGCGGAGATCTCCGCGCACCACCCCGCGACCTCGTCTTCGAGCTTGTCGTCGTCGACCACCCGGTTGACGAGACCCAGGTCCAGTGCCTGCTCTGCGGAGTAGCGGCGGCACAGGAAGCTGAGTTCCTTGGCCCGCTTTTCGCCGATCTGCACCGACATTACATTGGTGGCCCCGGTAACCGGTGCGCTCCCCACCCGGGGGCCGGTCTGCCCGAACGTTGCCGAACGGGCGGCGATGGCCAGGTCGCACGCGACCACGAGCTCGTTGCCGCCGCCGGCGGCGGCCCCGTTCACCGCGGCTATGACCGGCCGGGGACAGGACCGGATGGCGTCGAACAGCCGCAGCGAGGCCGCGTACAAGCCGCGCAGCGCGCCCGGGGTCGGGGCACCCATCGTCGACAGTGAGCCTCCGGCGCAGAAGCTGCGCTCCACGCCGGTGAGGACCACCGAGCGGTAGGTGTTCGCGTCCCGCAGGGCGGTGACGATCAGGTCGGCCATCTCGGCGTCGTAAGCGTTGCGCCGCCGCGGCCGGTTCAGCCGAACCCACAGCGTGTCGCCCCGTGGCTCGGTCAAGACGGCGGGAGAGTTGTCAGTATCAGGCACGAACAGATGATAATTATGAGCATAGTTTTGTGTCAACCGCGGGCCTTGACAAGCCGCTAAACAATGCTCATGATTCCTATCATTACCATGTACCGGAAGGACCGAAGTGCACAACTACGGACTAACCGCCGACCAGGTTGAGTTTCAGCAGGCAGCGGCGCAGGTGGCCCGCGACCTGTACGGACCCAAGGCCGCACAGTGGGACCGGGACAGCAGCGACTTCCCCGCCGAAGAGCGGCGGCGGCTCGGCGAGCTGGGCTACCTCGGTATCGCGCTGCCCGACCTGTATGGCGGGAGCGGGGCCCCGGTCCTGGACGCGCTCATCGCCATCGAAGAGCTGGCCAAGGTCTGCCGGCCCGCGGCCTTCCAGGTCTTTGAGTCCAACACGGGCCCGGCACAGGTCGTAGCGCAACTCGGCTCGGAAACGCTGAAGGCTAAGTACCTGCCGCCGGTCATCAAGGGCGACGCGTCGATGGCGGTTGCGATCTCCGAGCCGGACGCCGGCTCCGCCGCCACCGACATGCGCACGAAGGCGGTCCGCGAGGGCGACTGCTACCGGATCAACGGGTCCAAGCGCTGGGTGTCCAACTCCGGGCACGCCGAGCTCTACCTGCTGTACGCCCGCCTGGCGGATGCGCCGGGGTCCAAAGGCATCGGCGCCATCGTCGTCGAGAAGGACACGCCCGGCGTCTCCTTCGGCGCCCGCGAGCGGCTGATGGGCTTCCACGGCATCCCCTCACGCGACATCTACTTCGAGGACGTGCTGGTGCCCGCGGCGAACCTGCTCGTCGACGCGGGCGGCTTCGCCCGTCTGTTCCACGCGTTCTCGATGGAGCGGCTGGGAAACGCGACCGTCAGCCTGGCCATCGGCCAGGCGGCGCTTGACCGCTCTCTTGAGTACGTCCAGGAGCGGCAGCAGTTCGGTAAGCCGCTGGTCGAATTCCAAGCCGTGCAGATGACGCTCGCGGACATGATCGTCCAGATGGAGGCGGCCCGGCTGCTCGTCTACCGCGCTGCCATGAACGCCGAACGGGGCCTTCCTGACTCCTTCGAAGTGTCGCTGGCCAAACGGGCCGCGAACGAGGCGGCCAAGCAGGTCGCCGACCTTGCGGTCCAGCTGCACGGCGGCAACGGCTACAGCGAGGAATACGGGATCGAGCGGCTGCTGCGTGACGCCCAGGGCTGGGCCATCGCGGGCGGCACGCCGACCATGCAGCGGCTGCGCATCGTCTCCGAGAAGCTCGGCCGCAGATTCGATCAACGGCGATAGAAGGAGAAGTTTTCATGGACCTGCGTACTCGTGGCCGCGCTGCGGCCCTGATGGCATCCGCGCTCGGGCTCGCCGCTCTGCTGGCAGCGTGCGGCAGCCCGCCAAGCAGCACGCCTGCGGCGGCTGCGACCGGCGGCATCTCCGCGATCACCGCGGCCGCCAAGAGCGAAGGCTCGCTGACCTGGTACACGTCGATCCCGCAGGCCATCGCCACCTCGGTCGCCGACGGGTTCAAGAGCAAGTACGGCATCACGGTAAAGTCCGTCGTGCTCACCTCCGGTCTGGAGACGACCCGCTTTTCGTCGGAGAAGGAGGCGGGCAGCAGCCAGGCCGACGTGCTCACCGTCGCCGACTCGGTCTTCATGGGCGACGCCGTGCAGAAGAAGTGGCTGGCCACGCTCAACTCCCAGCAGCTGCCCAGCCTGAGCGCCGTCCCGGCGGCCGACATCCACGACTCGGCCTACGTCCTCACCGGCACGCAGCCGATCGGCATCTCCTACAACAGCAGCAAACTCAAAGCCAGTCAGGTTGACAGCTGGCAGGACCTGCTCTCGCCCGCGCTCAAGGGCCAGCTCTACGTGGTCAACCCGGCCAACATCCCCAGCTGGCTGGCCATCATGGACCTGCTCCGGCAGAAGTTCGGCGCCTCGTTCCTGAAGGAGCTCGCCGCTTCCCAGCCGCACTTCGTGGACAGCTCGGTGCCGGGTGCGCAGGACGTCGCCGCGGGGTCGGGCCTGGCCGTCTTCCCCAGCCTGCTGTCAGTCAGCGCCCCGCTCCAGGCCAAGGGAGCCACGATCAGCACGGTCTTCCCCAGCCCGACCACCGGCGTCGAGCAGTACACCGCGGTGTCCTCGACCGCGATCCACCCGGACGCGGCCCAGCTGTTCGTCGACTACCTGATGAGCCGGGCGGGCCAGACCCTGTTCAACCAGGGCACGGCGTCGTCGGTGCTGGGAAACCTGCCGGGCACGATCCCGCTCCCGGCCGGGTACCAGAGCTTCAGCCTTAGCACCGCCGAGGCGGACAAGCAGATGCTGCTCTCGCTGGTCGGACAGTGACCGAATGGGCACTGTGATGCCGGGTCGGCAGACCCTCGTCGCGCCGCCCGCGGACATCCGGTACGGGCTCGAAGCCCGGGGCATCACCAAGACCTTCACGGACGCGGCGGGGAAATCCGTCGCGGCCGTGGACGGGATTGACCTGCGGATCCCCGCCGGGCAGTTCTGGGTTCTGCTGGGCGCGAGCGGCTGCGGCAAGACCACCTTGCTGCGCTGCCTGGCCGGGCTCGAGCGTCCGGAAGCGGGCACGGTCTGGGTGTCGGGCCAGACGGTGTTCGACGCGTCTCGGTCCTTCTCGGCCGAGCACCAGGTCGGCATGGTGTTCCAGAACTACGCGCTGTGGCCGCACATGACGATCGCCCAGAACGTCGCGTTCCCGCTGGCCAACGTTCCGCGCCGGGCGCGGCTGAGCAAGAGGGGGATCCGCGACCGGGTGCACGAGCTGCTCGCCCTGGTCGCACTCGGCGGCCTCGCCGACCGCAAGATCAACCAGCTCAGCGGCGGGCAGCAGCAGCGCGTGGCGCTCGCCCGGGCCATTGCCGCCGGCGACGACGTGGTGTTCTTCGACGAGCCGCTGTCCAACATCGACGCCAAGGTCCGCGAGCAGCTGCGCGCAGAGCTCCGGTCGATGCAGCGCAGGCTGGGCTTCACCGCGCTGTACGTGACCCACGACCAGTCCGAGGCGTTCGAACTCGGCGACCAGATCGCGGTCATGCGGGCAGGGCAGATCGTGCAGCTGGGGGCGCCGCGTGAACTCTACGAGCGACCGAGCAGCCGGTACGTGGCCCAGTTCGTGGGCTCATCCAACCTGCTCGACTGCACGGACGACCCGGGCCGGGACACCGTGGGCACCGTCATCGGGCCGGTCACCGTGGGGGCGGCCGGCCCGCGGTCCGGCAGGCGGCTGGTCGTGGCGAGCCGCAGCCATCACTGGCGCATCGGCGCCACGGCCCCGGCCGGCACCCCGGTCAACTGCTGGTCGGGCACCGTCGCGTCGGCCGTCTACCAGGGCTGGTACACCGAGTACACGGTGATCGTGGGGGAGACCAGGCTCCGCGTCTGGACCGACGCAGAGCAGGGGGTCGCCGAAGGCGACACCGCCTGGGTCAGCGTGGAGCCCCGGCACTGCTTCCTGCTGAGCCACGATGACTGAGCTCCTCCGGGCCCCGGCGCCGCCGGCCGGGTGCATCGCCCGCGCCCAGCGGCTGCGCCGCCTCTCGCCCGTCACCCTCGTCGCCGCCGTGGTCGCGCTGGTCCTGGCCGCGCTGGTGGCCTACCCGCTGATCACCACGCTGGTCCACCTCGCCGACGGCAACCTGTCGAGCGCCCGGCCGGGCGAGACCGTGTGGTCGGTGATGGCCAGCAGCCAGACCCTCACCGCGCTCTGGCACACGGCGGTCCTGGTCGCCGCCGGCGGCGGGCTCGCGCTGCTGGCCGGGGCCATGCTGGCCTGGCTCAACGAGCGCACCGACGCCCGGATCGGCTGGGCGGCGGCGGTCTTGCCGCTGGTGTCGATGTTCGTACCCGCGCTGGCCTCGGCGATCGGCTGGGTGTTCCTCGGCGACCCGCGCGTCGGCCTGGTCAACATCCTGCTCCGCTCGCTGCTGGCGCGCCTCGGCCTGCACCTGACCTCCGGGCCGCTGAGCATCTACACCTGGTACGGACTGATCTTCACCTACGCCGTCTACCTGGTGCCGTTCGCGTACCTGATGATGTCGAACGGACTGCAGGCGATGGACCCGGCGCTGGAGGAGGCCGGCCGGACCTCGGGCGCGTCGGTGTGGAAGATCTTTGCGCGGGTCAGCCTCCCCAGCCAGGCGCCGGCCCTCGGCAGCGCCAGCCTGATCGTGCTCACCATGGGTTTCGCGCTGTACGCGATCGGCGTCATCATCGGCACGCCGAGCGGCGTCAGCACGCTGCCGGTGCTGATCGTCAACGACGTGACCCAGGCCTACCCCGCCGACCTGGTGGGCGCGGTCGGGTGCAGCATCCCGCTCATCGTGATCGTGGCCGCCGCCTGGTACCTGCAGCGCCGCGCGCTCGGCGGCCAGGACCAGTCATACGCCACCATCAGCGGGAAGTCGAGCCGGGTGAGCGCGGTGCGCATGGGCCGCTGGCGGTGGCCGTCGCGGCTGGCGATGATCCTCTACCTGTTCTTCGCCGCCGTCCTCCCGTTCCTAGGCCTGCTCATGGTCTCTCTGGAGCCGTTCTGGAACGCCGACGTGCAGTGGGGGCGGATGGGCTTCGGCAACTACTCGGGCATGCTCGACCTGGCGGAGGTCAGGCAGGGCCTGCACAACAGCATTGTCCTTGGCGTGGTCGGCGCCCTGATCGCGGTAGTCGCCTCGGTCCTGGTCTCCCAGCTCACCGAGCTCGGCCGCAGCCGGGGCTGGCGCGTGGTGGACGGGCTGACCAAGCTGCCCGCCGCGATCACCCACATCATCATGGCGATCGGGTTCATCATCGCGTTCGCGGGCGGGCCGTTCTGGTGGGAGGGGACCTCGACCATCCTGCTCATCGCCTATCTCGTGCTGTACTTCCCGCAGGCCGCGTTCTTCGCGTCGGCCGGCATGCAGCAGATCGGCAGGCCGCTGATAGAGGCGACGACGGTGAACGGGGCCGGCCCGGGCAAGCGGCTGTGGCGGGTCATCATCCCGCTCATGGCGCCGTCGCTGATCGCGAGCTGGGCCTTGGTCTTCGTGCTGATCACCGGGGACATCACCGCGTCGGTGATGCTCAGCGGGGCCAACACGCCGGTCATCGGCTTCGTGATGCTCGACCAGTGGAGCGACGGGAACTTCCCCCAGATCGCGGCGCTCGGCGTGCTCATGACCGTCATCTCCACGGCGGTGGTGCTGATCGCGCTCGCCGTCCGCAACCGCTTCAGGCTCGACCGTTGAACAGCGACGGGGCGATGCTCGACGCCCACGTGCACCTGTGGGACCTGGGTCGGCGAGCGCAGGAGTGGATTCCGGCCGGGTCCCCGATCCGCCGCGACTTCGGCGCCGGCGACCTGCGCGCCGCGCTGGCCGGTACCCCGGTTGGTGCGGTGATCCTGGTCCAGGTCATCAACGACGCGGGCGAGACGGCGGACTTCCTCGAGCACGCACGGGACGTCGACCTCATCGCGGGCGTCGTCGGCTGGGCCGACCTGGCCTCGCCCCGGTTCCCCGATGAGCTCGCCGCGCTGGCCTCCTCCGGCTGGCTGCTCGGCCTCCGTCACCAGGCGCTGGCCGAGGCCGACCCGGCCCGGTGGCTGGCCGACCCTCGGGTCGACCGCAGCCTGGCGGCGCTGGCCGAGGCCGGCCTGCCGTTCGACCTCATGATCCGGCCCGCTCACTTCCGGGCGGCCCTGGTGGCGGCCCGGAGACACCCGACCCTGCGGTTCGTGCTCGACCACCTGGGCAAGCCGCCGATCGCCGCGGGCGAGCTCGAACCCTGGGCATCCGGACTGCGCGAGCTGGCCGGCGAGCCCAATGTCGCCTGCAAGCTGTCCGGCGTCCAGAGCATCGCGGCCCCCGAGTGGACCTACGCCGACCTGGCCCCGTACCTGGACACCGCGCTGGACGCGTTCGGGCCGTCCCGGCTCATCTTCGGGTCTGACTGGCCCGTCTCCCAGCAGGCGGCGTCCTATGGCCAGGTTTGCCAGGTCGCCCAGACGGCGGTCGCGGCCCTGTCGCCCGCCGAGCAGGCCGCCGTGCTCGGCGGAAATGCACGTGCGCTCTACAGCACTGGCTCGCCGGCCGACGTCGGCCGGGCTGTGCAAAGCGGCTCCGGCACTGATCGTTGCCACGAAGAAGTTCGGCACATATCATAGGAATGATGATCATAAATATGAGGAACTCGGGGCAGGGGATGCATCGTGGTTGACATGATCAGTGCGGAGGACGAGCAGGAAATCCGCACGTCCCTGCGGAAGGTGATGTCGAAATTCACCGACGAGTACTGGATGCGGCACGACCTCGACCACGAATTTCCGTGGGACTTCTACCGGACCATGGCCGCCGCCGGCTGGATCGGCATCTGCATCCCGGAGCAGTACGGCGGCGGCGGGGCCGGCGTGCAGGAGGCCGCGCTGCTGCTTGAAGAGGTCACTGGCAGCGGGGGCGCCCTCAACGCCGGGACCACGGTCCAGGTCTCGCTGTTCGGCCTGGAGCCAATCGTCAAGCACGGCACGGAAGAGCAGCGCGAGCGCTTCCTCCGTCCCGCCGCCTTGGGCGACCTGCAGGTCTCATTCGGAGTTACCGAGCCCGACGCTGGCACCGACACCACCAGCATTACCACCTTCGCGGAGAAGGTGCCCGGTGGTTACCGGGTCAACGGGCAGAAGATCTTCATCTCTCGGGCCGAGCAGGCCGAGCGGCTGCTGCTGATCACGCGCACTGCGCCGCGCTCGGCCGGGGCCAAGCACACCGACGGTATGACCCTGTTCCTGGCGCCGATGGACCGCGACCACATCCGGGTCCAGCCGATCCCTAAGCTCGGGCGCAATGCCATCTCGACCAACGTGCTATTCATCGATGACCTGTTCATCCCGGACGAGGACCGGATCGGCGAGGAAGGGCGGGGCTTCAAGTACCTGCTGGCCGGGCTGAACGCGGAGCGGATCATCGTCGCCGGGGGCTGTCTGGGGATGGGTCGCGCGGCGCTGCGCAAGGCGGTCGACTACGCCAAGGAGCGGCGTGTCTTCGGCCGCCCGATCGGCATGAACCAGGGCGTGCAGTTCCCGCTGGCCGACTCGCTGGCCAAGCTCGACGCGGTGGAGCTGCTCATCCGCAAGGCCGCCTGGCTGTACGACAACGGCCTGCCCTGCGCCAAGGAGGCGAACGAGGCCAAGCTGCTCGCCTCGAGCTGGGCGTTCGAAGCTGCCGACCGGGCCCTTCAGTTCCATGGCGGCTACGGCTATACCAACGAGTACCACGTGGAGCGCTACTGGCGCGAGACCCGGGTCCAGCGGATCGCCCCGATCTCCAACGAACTCGTCCTTGCCTACCTGGGCGAGAAGGTGCTCGGCCTGCCCCGCTCGTACTGAGCGGCGTGGTAGCAAGGCAGGGTAGCAAGCAGTTAGGCATTCCCGACATGACAGGAGAAGCAGTGCCCGGTCCCCTGAACGGAGTGCGGGTCATCGAACTCGGCTCCATGTACGCGGCTCCGACGGCCGGCCGTATGCTGCGCGACTTCGGCGCGGACGTGGTGAAGGTCGAGGATCCGGCAGGCGGAGACTTCGCCCGCCAGTGGCAGCCGGCCGTCCAGGGCGAGTCGATCGGGTTCGCCCGGCTCAACTCGGGCAAGCGATCGGTCGGGATCGACCTGCGCACCGCCAGAGGGCGCGCGCTGGTGAGCCGGCTGGCGGCCGGCGCCGACGTCCTGATCGAGAACTTCAGGCCCGGCCGGATGGAGCAGTGGGGGCTCGGCTACGATCAGCTCAGCGCGGCCAACCCCAGGCTCGTTATGACCCGGATTAGCGGCTTCGGCCAGACCGGCCCGTACCGCGAGCGCCCCGGGTTCGGCACCGTGGCCGAGGTCGCGGCGGGTTATGCGTTCCTTAACGGCTGGCCGCACACCCCCCCGACGGCGCCCCCGTTCGGATTCGCCGACTCCATCGCCGGGATCTCGGCCGCCTACGGCACCGCCATGGCGCTGTACCACCGCAGCGTGACAGGGCACGGCAGCGTGGTCGACACCGCCCTGTACGAGCCGCTGATGTTCATCCTGGGCGACCAGATCATCAACTACACGGCGACGGGCTTCATCTCCCAGCGGGTCGGCAACTCGTCCGGCGCGGCGTCGCCCCGAGGCATCTACGAGGCGGGCGACGGAGGATGGCTCGCGATCGCGGCGTCGAACCAGACCATCGCCATGCGGCTGTTCGACGCGATGGGACGCCCCGACCTGAAGACAGATCCGCGTTACGCCACCAATGTGGCGCGGATGGAGAACAACGCCTCGCTGCAGGAAATCGTCATTGACTGGATCAAGGCCCGCCCGCGTGACGAAGTGCTTGCGATCCTCGAAAAGTATGAGGTCGTCGCTGCCGCGGTTAATGATGCCAGTGATATCACCCGAGATCCGCACTTCCGCGAGCGCACACTCGCGCCGATAACTAATACAGTTTTCGGTGACGCGAAGGTACCCGGCCCCATTCTGCACGTAGACGGATACCCGGGGCCCGCCTATGACGGCTTCCCGTCCGTCGGCGAGCACACCAGGGAAGTGCTGGTCGGCGAACTGGGCTTGACCGCCGAGGAGTTCCGCGCGCTTCAGCGCGAAGGTGTCGTGTCAACCGACAAGGCTTAAGGTCGGCTAAGCTTCTCCCACTATGAGTGAGAACGTGGATACGGCCTCCTGGGACAGGCGCGGTGAGAAAGTCTCCGCCGTCGTAGCCCGCGAGATCGTGCGGGATATCGTGCGGCAGCAGCTCGCGCCCGGTACCACGCTCGAGCCTGAGTCCGTCATGCTCCGCCGTTACAAGGTCGCCCGGGGATCTCTGCGGGAAGCCCTGCGCGTCCTCGAGATGCAGGGCATCATCCGGATCAAGCCCGGGCCCGGCGGCGGCCCCTTGGTGTCCGAGGTGCAGGCAAGCGACTTTGGCCGCATGGCAACCCTTTTCTTCCAGGTCAGAGGCGTGCGTTTCGCCGACCTGGTCGAGGCGAGGCTGATCCTGGAGCCGGTGATGGCCCGCCTCGCCGCCGAGCGGTGCACGCCCGAGGGCGCCAAGGAGCTGCGGGCCGTGGTCCAGGCGGGTAACAACGCGACCGGCGACTCGGACTGGAACGAAGCGAGCAAGGACTTTCACGGCAAGGTCTTGTCGATGTCCGGGAACGGGCTGCTCGACCTGGTCGCGGGCTCGATTAAGGAGATCTACCACGACCGGGTGACCGACATGCTGTACCGCGGACGGCAGCGCGTCCAGACCAAGAAGGTGCACGCCCAGATCGCCGACGCGATCGCGTCCGGGGACGCGGAAACGGCGGGTCGGCTCATGCACGAGCATATGGTCGACTTCGCCAAGGTGGCGTCCAAGCGCGACGCCAGGCTGATGGACGAGGTAGTGGACTGGCGCTGACGTTTCCCGCGGGACGGGCGCACCCGTCCCGCGGGGGGGTGCGAGGCTAGGCGGGCAGCGAGGCGAAACCCTCCGCCCAGCCAGCCTGAAGCGAGGTCGCGCCGACCACGTCGTTGCGCTTGTCCGCGAACAGCCAGCATCCGTCCTGCCTGACGACCGTGTCCTCGTAGCACCCGAAGATGATCCGGGACTGCCCGCCAGCGCCGGTCATCGCGATGAAGTACGCCTCGTGGCGGGCCACGTCCGGCTCCAGCAGGGTGATCACCTGGTTCAGGACATGGTGCCGGGAGAAGGCGACCTTCCCGTCGTAGAAGGCGGCGTAGTAGGCGCGGATCGCGTCCCGGCCGGTGTGCTCGCCGGCCGCGTTGCGCAGCACCGCGTCTGCGGTGAACATGGCCGCGACCGCATCGCCGCTCATGCTGTCGCAGGCGCGGCAGTAGGCCGCGATGAAGGCCCGGAGCTCCTCTTTGGCCTCCAGGGCCGCCAGCCTGCTCTCCACATCGGTTTCCGGCATAACGTCAAGTTCCTCGCAATCGGTGACTCGGTTGTCGGATGCGGCACGGTGGGGGCCAGCGCGCCCGTCATGCGCCGGGCGGCCCGATCCGGACGACGTGCTTCTGGTCGCCGCGGCCGGGAAACCGGGCGCCGACCAGTGGGTCGTGACCCGGAACGAGGCGGGCCCCGGGCGCGCTGGCCAGCTCCCGCAGCAGGTCGTACGCCCGGTATAGCTGCGGCAGGTCCGCGACCGCGCCGAATGCCCAGTCGCGCTCCAGTTCCTCGTAGTAGTGCAGCGCGTCCGACGCCAGGACGACCGGGCCGTCCGCGGTGGCCACGCTGACCACGGCCTGCCCCGGGGTGTGTCCGCCCACCTCGATCACGTCGACACCAGGGGCGACACAGTGGCTCGAGCTGAACAGCGTAAGGCGGTCCTGGGCGCGGATCCGCCGCAGCTCGGCGGTGTCTTCCGGGTCCGCCGTCCAGGCGAACATGGACCGGCCCGCGACCGGGCTGTTCCAGAATTCGTACTCACGGCCGGCCATGATGACCTCAGCCGAGGGGAATTCCCTGAGGTTGCCGACATGGTCGAAGTGGGCGTGGGTGGCGATGACCTGGGCGACCCGGGCCGGGTCGACGCCGAGCCGGCCGAGCGCCGCCACCGGCTCGACCGACGGCGTGCGGCCGAACCGCCGCGCGGACGCGGCCGAGAACCCGGTGTCGACCACGATGGTGCGCCGCTCGTTGCTGATCACCCACAGGAAGTAGTCCATGCCGATCTCGGCGTCCGGCTCGCCGTAGCGGCGGAAGTTCAGGTACACCTCGCCCCGGGTGGCCGGCCGGCGGAAGTACCGCACCGCCAGTACCTCGTAAGTCTCCGGTGCCGCCACTTATCCTCCGTCCTGTCCGGCCGGTCTCGGCGGTCAGCTGAGCACCTCGATGATGGTCGCGTTGGCCATACCGCCCGCCTCGCACATGGTCTGCAGCCCGAGTCGTCCGCCGGTCTGCTCGAGGTGATTGATCAGGGTGGTCATCAGCCGGGCGCCGGATGCGCCCAGCGGGTGCCCGAGCGCGACCGCGCCGCCGCGCGGGTTGAGCTTTTCGCCCGGAACCCCGAGCTCGGCCTGCCAGGCGAGCGGGACGCTGGCGAATGCCTCGTTGACCTCGAAGGCATCGATGCCGTCGAGGGCGATCCGGCTTCGGTCGAGTACCCGGCGGGTCGCGGCAATCGGACCGGTCAGCATCAGCGTTGGATTGTCGCCGACGACCGAGGAGGCGAGGATGCGCGCCCTGGGCCGGAGCCCGAGCCGCGCGGCCGTCTCCTCGCTCATCAGCAGCAGCGCGCTCGCGCCGTCGGTGATCTGCGACGAGTTGCCCGCGGTGACCTTCCAGTCGAGATCGGGGAAGCGCTCCTGGTTCTCCGGCGTCCCGAACGCGGGCTTGAGCTCGGCCAGTCGCTCGGCCGTGGTGCCGGGCCTGATCGTCTCGTCCTCCGTCACCGTGGCCGGGCCCTCGTCACTGGCTAGCCGGACCGGGACGATCTCGTCAGCGAAGGCGCCGGACTCCCGGGCCGCGGCGGCGCGGGCGTGCGAGCGGACCGAGTACTCGTCGAGCTGCTCGCGGGTGAGCTTCCACTTGTCCGCCACCAGCTCAGCCGAGATCCCCTGGGGCACCAAGACCGGGTAGCGGACGTGCACGCCGGGGCCGAACGGGTCGGCCCCCATTCGCGCCGAGCCCATCGGAACCCGGCTCATCGACTCCACGCCGCCGGCGATGGCGATGTCGTAGAGCCCGGCGACGATGCCGGCCGCGGCGAACTCCACCGCCTGCTGCCCTGAACCGCACTTGCGCTCGATGGTTACAGAGGGGACGTGCTCCGGGAACCCGGCCGCGAGCAGGGCCTGGCGTCCCGGGGTGGCCGACTGCTCGCCGTTCTGGCCGACGCAGCCGATCAGCACGTCGTCCACCTGGCCCGGGTCGATGCCGTTGCGCTGCACCAGCGCGGCCAGGACCTGGCCAAGCAGGTCGACCGGGTGCAGGCCGGCGAGCGCCCCGGTCTTCTTGCCCCGCGCCATCGGGGAACGTACGGCATCGACAATCACAGCTCTGGTCATCAGCCCTCCTATCGATGATTATGGTTACCGTTGCGTGCCTTGACAAGGCTATCTATTACAACGAATATCAGCTTTAGTGTCACTGCTCGCCGTCTCACGGAAGGAACTACCTGGTATGACACGTCGACCCGGCCACCGGGAGCGGACGACCGCGGCCACCATAGTGATCATCGGGCGGGTAGTCCGATGAGCGGCCAGGGCTCGGTTGTGGTCACCGGGGCCGCACGCGGGATCGGCGCGGCGATCGCCCGTCGGTTCGCCGACGACGGGTACACCGTGGTCGGCGTGGACCTCGACGGCGATCAGCTCCGGACGGTCATGGCGTCGCTGCCCAAGGGGGAGGCGGTGGTCGGAAACGTCGCCGACGAGGGGCTGATGGAGGATGCCTGCGAGCGGGCCGCGGCGCACGGCCTGCGGGCCTTCGTGGCCAACGCGGGATTCGCGCAGCCGGGTCCGTCGGTGGACTTCCCGCTCGAAGCATGGGACCGGATGATGTCCGTTCACCTCACCGCGGCCTTTTTCGGGGCAAGGTCCGCCTACCGGCGGATGGCGGACGGCGGCTCGGTGGTCATGATCTCGTCGGTCAACGGGCACATGGGCTTCGGCGGCCGCGCGGCCTACTGCGCCGCCAAGGCCGGCGTGCAGGGCCTGGTCCGCTCGCTGGCGGTGGAATGGGCGACCCAGGGCGTGCGCGTGAACGCGGTGTCGCCCGGCACGATAGCTACCGAGATGCAGCAGAAGTTCATGCAGACCGGCTACGCCTCGCCCGAGCGCTTCCTGTCCCAGATCCCAATGCGGCGCTTCGGCGAGCCCAGGGAAATCGCCGACGTGGTGCACTTCCTATGCTCGCCTGCCGCGAGCTACGTCACCGGGTCGGTGCTGCCCGTCGACGGAGGCTGGGTGGCCAACGGGTTTCCCACCGAGGCGGACTAGCCATCTCTGACTCCAAAGCAAGGAGAACTCATGGTTCAGGTCGGCCTGCTGCTCAGCGACGTGCCCCGTTCGGTATCGCCGTCGCAGCAGTTCCGCGACGTCATGCGCATTGCCGATGCGGCGCAGGAGAACGACTTCAGCTACATCGCCATCGGCCAGCACTTCCTTTACGGCGACCTGCGCTGGCTGCAGCCGGTGCCGCTGCTGGCCCGGCTCGCGGCCGAAGTCGGGCCGCAGGTCAAGCTGGTCACCCAGATCATGATCGCGCCGCTGTACCACCCGGTGCTGCTGGCCGAGGAGATCGCCACACTGGACGTGGTGACCGAGGGCCGGCTGGTGTTCGGCGTCGGGCTGGGCTACCGCCCCGAGGAGTTCGACTACTTCGGCGTGCCGTTCCGGCAGCGCGCCGCCCGCCTGGAGGAAATGCTCGAGCTCATGCCGCGGCTATGGACCGAGGACGAGGTCGACTTCCACGGCCGCTTCTGGGACCTCGATCACGTGACCCCGCACCTGCGCCCCGTTCAGTCGCCCCATCCGCCGATCTGGATCGGCGCCCACAGCCTCGCCGGGGCGCGCAGGGCCGGCCGGCTCGCGGACGCGTACGCCTGCCCGCCGGAAACGCCGGTCGAGGAGGTCGCCGAGCGCTACGCGGCCGTCAAGGAGGGCTTCGATGCCCGGGGCAAGGCGTTCGGCCCTCAACCGCTGCGCCGCAACGTCCTGGTCGCAGACACCAGGGAGAAGGCCCTCACCGAGTATGCCCGGGTGGCCCAGGGGCGCTACATCACCTACGCCCAGCGCGGGCTCGACGTCATGGACGGCACCGACCTGGAGCGGGACTTCGCCGCCGCGGTGGCCGGGCACGCGGTCATCGGCACCCCCGAGGACGTGACCAAGCAACTGCTCGACCTGGTCACCACGCTTCCGGCCGATCCCCTGCTGGTACGGCCCCAGTGGCCCACGATGGACGCCGACGAGACGATCGCGGCCATCAGGCGGCTCGGCGCCGAAGTGGTGCCAGCGATCCGGGCGGCGCAGCCGAGGACGACGATCTGACCGTCCCGCCCGCGCCTGGAGCACACCCGAGAGGACGCATCGCATGAGCGGAAACCTAGGAACCCCTGCGGACCCGTCCCCGGACCGGTTCCCTGGCCGCGACTGGATTCCCGGCACCCGTGACCTGCTCATCGGGGGCCGGCTCGTCGCGCCGCAAGGCGAGCGGTGGCCGGTATACAACCCCGCCACCGAGGAAGTGATCGCCACCGTCGGCGGTGCTTCGGCCGGCCAGGTAGACGCGGCCGTCGTCGCCGCCCGGGCCGCGTTCCCCGGCTGGGCGGCGCTGTCCGGCGCGGAGCGATCCCGGTACATCCACCGGCTCGCCGACGTGCTGGACGACGCGGCCGGGCAGCTTCTCCCCTCGATCGTGAACGAGGTCGGCACCCCGGTCTCCCTCGCCTCCTTCCTCCAGGTACGGATGGCGGTTCAGCAGCACCTGCGGTGGGCGGCCGACGCGGCCAAGGTGGACCGGACCCTCCACCTGGGCCGGTGGGACGAGCCCGTGCCGACCAACAGCGACGTGGTCCTCGAGCCGGCCGGCGTGGTGGCCGCCGTGACCGGCTACAACTACCCGCTCAACCTCGCCGTCTTCAAGTTCGGGGCGGCCGTGGCCGCCGGCTGCACCGTTGTCCTGCTGCCGTCACCGCGGACACCGCTGACGACCCTGTTCCTGGGCGAGCTCATCCAGCGGGCGGAGCTTCCGGCCGGCGTGATGAACGTGATCACCGGCGGCGCGGACGTCGGCCGGCAGCTGTCGTCGCATCCAGGCGTTGACCGGGTCTCGTTCACCGGCTCGGACGCGGTCGGCGCGGCCATCATGGCCCAGGCGGCCGGCAACCTGACCGGGGTGACGCTGGAGCTCGGCGGCAAGTCACCCAGCATCGTCCTGCCGGAGGCGGACATCGCGCAGGTCGCGGTGGAAACCCACCTGCGCTGGTCCCGCAACGGCGGCCAGGGCTGCGCCGCCCTGGCCCGGCTGCTCGTCCACGAGGCGGTGTACGACGAGTTCCTTGCGGCCAGCCAGCCGGCCTTCGAGCAGATGGCCGTGGGCGACCCCTGGGATCCCGCGACCAACATCGGGCCGATGATCAGGCCCGACCACCAGGCCCGGGTCAACGGCTTCGTCGAGCAGTCCGTCGCGGTCGGCGGCCGCAAGCTGCTCGAAGTGGCCAAGCCGCTGCCGGAGCGCGGCTGGTTCGTTAACCCGGTTCTGCTCGGCGGACTGCCCCCGGACGCCCCGGCGGTGCAACAGGAGATATTCGGCCCGGTGGCCGTCATCCTGCCCTTCAAGGACACGGACGATGCGGTCCGGCTAGCCAACGACACCCCCTACGGGCTCGCGGCCAACGTCTGGTGCGGCGGCAACCTAGCCGAGGGCCGGCGGGTGGCCGAGCGGATCAGGGCCGGGACCGTGTGGATCAACGGCGGCGGCTCGATGCGGCCCGACGCGCCGTTCGGCGGCTACGGCCGGTCCGGCGTCGGCCGGGAACTCGGCGAATGGGGACTGAGGGAGTACCTAGAAGTCAAACACATCCAGTGGCGGGTGTAGCGGCAGCGAAAACACCGAAACACAAACGGCATTCCGGTACCGCGCGGCACGACGTGCCCCGCGGAGAGCTGTCGTTCCCGCACGACTTCTAAAGATTCCGTCACCGTTGTCCCTGTGGGTCCTGCACTTCCACCAGGAGCTTTGCCGTTTTGTAACGTTGACAACTATTATTATGAATATTAGCATACTGCATTATGGACAAAGGTGCAGTGGGAACACGGCCGGACGATAAAGAGGCAGCTGCCTATGTCGGTCCCGTGCTACGCCTCGAGCACGTCTCCAAGACTTTTCCGGGAACCCGCGCACTGGACGACGTGAGCCTTGAGATCCAGCCCGGCGAGGTTCACGCACTGGTCGGATCCAACGGATCGGGAAAGTCGACCCTCATCAAGGTGCTGGCCGGCTACCACCTGCCCGACCCCGGGGCCACCGCGGCCATCGACGGGGAGCCGCTCGAACTCGGACGCGGCACGGACCCGAGGCTCCGCTTCGTGCACCAGGATCTCGGCCTCGTACTCCAGCTCAACGCGATGGACAACATCGCCCTGCGCGGCGCGTTCGTCACCGGGCTCAGCCGCCGGATCAAGTGGCGCGACCAGGAACAGGCAACCCGTACGCTGCTCGACCGCTTCTCGGTCGACCTGGATATCCGCCGCCCGCTCAGCGAGGCGTCCCCGGTCGACCGGACCGTGGTGGCGATCGCCGCCGCGCTCGAGGGATGGTCCGGCGGGCGGGGCGTGCTGGTGTTGGACGAGCCGACAGCGGTTCTACCGCCAGAGGAAGCGGAACGGCTGTTCGCCATCGTCCGCGACCTGAAGCGGTCGGGAACGAGCATCCTCTACGTGTCCCACCGGATGCACGAGATCTTCGACCTGGCGGACCGGGTCACCGTGCTGCGCAACGGACGGGTGGTCGCTACCCGGGACATCGCCAGCGTGGATGCTCGCCAGCTGGCCAACTTGATGGCGGGCGAAGACGTGGACCCGGACTACCGGGCACTGGTCCCGGCCCGCCGCGAGGACCCGGTGGTGCTCGAACTGCGTGAGGTGTGCGGGGGCTGGCTCCGCGGCGCCGACCTGGACGTGCACCGCGGCGAGATCCTCGGCGTGGCTGGCTTCTCCGGCTCGGGCGCGGAGGAGCTGACCCGGGCCGTAGCCGGGGCCAGTGACCGGCAGCTGACCGGCTGGATCCGGATGCCGCAGCGCTCTGCCCGCTGGCTCGACATCTCCCGGGCCGAGACTTTCGACATCCCGCTGGTCCCGGCGGACCGCGGCCGCCACGGCGTAATCGCCGAGTTCTCGGTCAAGGAGAACCTCACCCTGTCCGTCCTCGGCCGTCTCGGGCGGCGCGGACGGCTGTCGCGCGGTGCGGAGTCACGGGCCACCGAGGACTGGATTCGGAGGCTGAGCGTCAAGACGACCGGGCCGGACGCGCCGATCACTTCGCTCAGTGGCGGCAACCAGCAGAAGGTGATGATCGCCCGCTGCCTGCTGCGCGACCCGCAGGTGCTCGTGTTGTGCGAGCCCACCGCGGGCGTCGACGTCGCTGCCCGGGTGGCCATCTACGACATCATCGCGCAGCTCGCGCGCAACGGCCTAACGGTCATCGTCTCCTCCTCCGACCTGGGTGACCTGGTCGCGATCTGCACCCGGGTCGTTGTCATGCACCACGGCCGTCCGGTGAGCGAACTGGCCGGCGACGGACTCAGCGAGCACGTCCTGATCCATGCAATGGAAGGAGCCCAAGGATGAGTTCAACGCTCCAAGAGCGGGCCGTCCGGGTGACGCGTCCTCCGCTCGCCCGGCGCCTGATGCGCCGGTGCGCATTCGACCGGTTCGGTGCCGTCTACGTGTGGATCGCGATCATCGTGGTCTTCTGCATCTGGGTGCCGAGCACGTTCGCCACGGTGACCACCGTCAAGCAGATCCTCAACTCCAACTCGATCTCCGGCATCGCGGCCCTCGCGATCACCATCCCGTTCTGCGCGGGGGTCTTCGACCTTTCCTTCGGCTACGTCATGTCGCTGACCGGCGTCACCGCTGCGCATTTCCTGGTGAGCGGGTGGAGCGTGACCGCCGCGGTCGCGATCGCGCTGGTGGTCGGTCTCGGCATGGGCCTGATCAACGCGATCGTCGTGGTCGTGATGCGGATCGACTCGCTCATCGGCACGCTAGCGACAGGCTCGCTGATGGCCGCCTTCATTACGCTGACGACGCAGGACATCCCGATCAACAACCCGGTCCTGGGCGGCCCCTTCTCCGATATCGGCCAGGAGACCATCGCCGGCGTATCGCTGTCGGTGGTGTACTGCCTCGTCATCGCCCTCGGCATGTGGTACTTCCTCGAGCACACCGCTAGCGGCCGGCGGCTGTACGCCGCCGGCTTCAACCTGGACGCGGCCCGGCTGGCCGGCATCCGGGTGAACCGGATGCGCTTCGGCGCGCTGGTTACCTCGGGGTTTGTCGCCGGCGTGGCGGGGATCGTGCTTGCGTCGACCACCGCGAGCGGCACTCCGGACGCCGGCAACGACTACCTGCTGCCCGGGTTCGCCGCCGTGTTCCTCGGTGCTACCCAGCTCAACGGCCGTTTCAACGCCTGGGGCACCGTCATCGCCGTGCTGCTCCTCGGCACCGGCACCATCGGCCTTGGCCTCGCGGACGCCCCAGCCTGGGCGGCCAGCATGTTCGTCGGTATCGTCCTGATCGCCGCCCTCGCGGTCACGGGTCTCCAGCGCCAGTCGGTCGGCGCCCGCTCCAGGTGGCGTGACCGCGTTGCCCGCCTGCGGGGCCCCCGGCGCCAGCAGGGCCCCGCCGCGGCCTGAGCCGCATCCATCCGCCGCCACCCCGGCACCCGCGCACGCTCATGAAGCCCCGCGCGCTTGAAACCGCTCCGACAAGCTCACCTGAAGCTGGAGGCTTTCATATGCCTACGCGAATCTCCACGCGGCTTAGACCGCGTGTACTGACACCGGTTCTCCTGCTCCTCGCCGCGATCCTCGTCGTCGCCGGCTGCAGCAAGGCAGGCGGTGACAGCGCCAACACCGGCAGTACCAGCACGAGCGCCACGAGCTCGGCGAACGAGTCGCCTGCCCTGAAGGCGGCCCTGGCCGAGGCCCAGGCTCTGGTCACCGCCCACTCTCAGCGTCCCACGTCGATCGGGATCAGCACCCCGATCACCAAGCCGATCCCGACCGGCAAGAAAGTCGTGTTCATCAGCTGTGGCACCGACACCTGCACGCTTCAGGGCACGATCATCGCCCAGGGAGCCAAGGACCTCGGGTGGACCGCCAGCACGATCGTCACCGACGGGTCCGCGGCCTCCATCCAGTCGGCGATGACCTCGGCCATCCGCTCTGGTGCGAACGGGATCATCCTCAACGCGACTCCGATCAGCGAGTTCAAGCCCGAGCTGCAGGAGGCAGTGTCCAAGGGCATCGTCTTCGAAGAGTGCTGTACCACCGACCCGGTCGGGAACGGGCTGTCCTACGTGACGGTCACACCCAGCGATGACGGCGAGTACGGCACCATAACGGCTGCCTGGGTGGCCAGCGACAGCCAGGGGACCGGGCAGTCGCTGTTCGTCCAGCTGCCTATTCCGGTTCTGGCCCCGTACGCGACCGAATTCAAGTCCGGCCTGCAGAAGTATTGCGACGGCGGCTGCACCTACAACGAACTCGACGTGCCCCTCACCAACACCGCCACCGAGACAACCACCGACATTGTCTCGTTCCTGCGAAGTCATCCCAAGGTGAAGTACGTGGTGCTCAGTGTCGACGGCGCGCTCGGCGTCGGATTGCCCGCCGCGCTCAAGCTAGCCGGGATCAGCGGTATCAAGGTGCTCGGCGAGGGCGGGACTCCGCAGATCTTCCAGTACATCTCCGAGAACAACCCCGAGTGGCTGTCGATCCCGTTCGACTACTACACCACCGACTACCAGATGCTGGACGCGCTCGCCCGTAGGTGGGCCGGGGTTCCCCAGGTTAAGCCTGCCGCCTGGGACTGGTGGCTGATGTCCAAGAGCGACCTGCCCAGCAGCTCGACCCTGTTCCCGGTGGTCGCGAACTACCGTCAGGACTTCCTCAAGCTGTGGGGTAAGGGCTGATGAAGACCCGCGGAGCCCTGCTCTGGGAGCTGGGCAAGAACACCGGCTGGAGCGTCGAGGAGATCGAGATCGACCCCCCCAAGGAGCGGGAGGTCCTGGTCAAGCTGGCCGCGTCGGGCGTATGCCACAGCGACCAGCACCTCGACGACGGCGTGATGCCGCTGCCCTGGGCGCCGATTCTCGGCGGCCACGAGGGCGCGGGCATCGTCACCGAAACCGGCCCGGGGGTAACGGAGGTCGCCGTCGGCGATCACGTGGTGCTGTCATTCCTGCCCTCGTGCGGACGGTGCCAGATGTGCGTGTCCGGCCGGGCCAACATGTGCGTACTCGGCGCGGGAGTGCTCCAGGGCCGGGCCCCCGACGGCACCCACCGGGTGCACGCCCGCGGCCAGGGCGTCGGCTGCATGTCCTACCTGGGTACCTTCAGCCCGTACGTCTGCGCACCGGTCGACGCCGTGGTCAAGATCGACGACGACATCCCCCTGGACAAGGCCGCCCTCATCGGGTGCGGGGTGCCGACCGGCTGGGGGTCGTCCGTCTACGCGGCCGACATCCAGATCGGCGACACGGTGGTGATCGTCGGGATCGGCGGCGTCGGCGTCAATGCGGTCCAGGGCGCCCGGCACAAAGGCGCGCAGCACATCATCGCGGTCGACCCGGTGCCGTTCAAGCAGGAGGTCGCGCACAAGTTCGGGGCCACCCACGCCGTCCCTGGCTATCCGGAGGCGGCCGAGCTGGTCGCCGGCCTGACCGGCGGCCAGGGAGCGGACCGGGTGATCATCACCGTCGGTGTTGCCTTCGGCGACCTGCTCAATCCGGCCCAGGAGCTTACCCGCCGGGGCGGGGTGATGGTGCTGACCTCCGCCGCCCCGATGGCTCAGCGTGAGGTGGGGTTCGACCTGTTCACGTTCGCGATGTCAGGCAAGCGGCTGCAGGGCTCGCTGTACGGGACGACCAATGCCCGTAACGACATCCCGCTGCTCACCCGACTCTACCGGTCCGGGGCGCTGCTGCTGGACGAGCTGATCACCCGGACCTACCGGCTGGAGGACATCAACCAGGCGTTCGCCGACATGAAAGCAGGCAAAAACCTGCGCGGCGTCATCGTCTACGACTGACTGACAGGCACCACAACTGACAGACAGGAGACGACCATCATCCGGACCCGTGTCACGGAGATGTTCGGCGTTGATCACCCGGTGGTGTGCGGAGGCATGACCGGCCTCGGCACCGCCGGGCTCATCGCGGCGGTCGCGAACGCCGGCGCCCTCGGATTCCTCACCGCGCTCACCCAGCCTTCTCCGGAGGCCCTGGCCAAGGAGATCGCGCGGACCCGGGAGATGACCGACCGCCCGTTTGGCGTCAACCTGACCATCCTTCCGACGATCAATCCGGTCCCGCACGCGGAGTACCGGGCCGCCATCGTCGAATCCGGAGTGAAGATCGTGGAGACCGCGGGGTCGAGCCCGGAACCCCATCTGCCCGACTTCAAGGCGGCGGGCGTCAAGGTCATCCACAAGGCGACCAGCGTCCGGCACGCCCTGTCGGCCGAACGTAAGGGCGTCGACGCGATCAGCATCGACGGCTTCGAATGCGCCGGACATCCGGGCGAGGACGACGTGCCCGGCCTCGTCCTTGTCCCCGCCGCGGCGGCCCGGCTCACCGTCCCGATCATCGCCTCCGGCGGTTTCGCCACCGGATCGGGTCTCGCCGCGGCGCTGGCCCTGGGCGCGGACGCGGTGAACATGGGCACCCGGTTCATGGCCACCACCGAGGCGCCGGTGCACCAGAACGTCAAGGATCAGGTCGTCGCCAACGATGAGCGGTCCACGGTGCTGGTCTTCCGCCAGTTCCGCAATACTGCCCGGGTCGCGCGCAACACCGTTTCGGAGCGGATCGCCGAGGTCTCCGCCCGTCCCGGCGCGACCTTCGCGGACGTCGCCGAGCTTGCCTCGGGTGCCCGCGGCCGCGCCCGGGTCTTGGACGCGGGCGAGATGGAAGACGGCATGTGGTGGGCCGGGCAGTCGCAGGGACTGATCAATTCTGTCGATACGTGCGCCGCGGTCGTGTCGGCCGTCGTCGCCGAGGCGGAGGAGATCATCACCCGGCGGCTTCCCCGCCTGGCGGCCCCGGGCAGAAGAGAAGGAGTCAAGTGAGCACTGTGTGCCCGTTCGACCTCCTGTCCATGGCGGCCGCTGGCTGCGGCCGCCATGGACAGGGTCATCGAGGTCATCTCCCCGGTGACCGAAGAGGTCAACGCTCCGGATCGTGTGCGAGGACATCCCGCTCGACCAGGTACTGCCGAGCCTTCTTCACGCGGGTACATCAGCTCCGGGCAGGTGTACGCCGCGCCACCGCCAGGAGGGTTCACGAAGCCGCCGCGGTGTTTGCGGCTCTCGAGGTCGGCGACCTGGCCGATCCGGCGACGGACGCCGGCCCGCCCGCCGCCCGCCGGCAGCGTGACCGCGTCGAGGGGTACATCGCCGTTTGGACAGGCCGAGAGAGCCAAGGTCGTCACGGCGACGGGCGGCCCCTGGGCCTGGACAAGGGCACGCTGTTCGCCCAAGGTCTGCAACTCGACGCGTATCGCCCGGGAGGCGATCTTCGGGCCGGTCATCTCGGTCATCGCGTATTACGGGCATTGACGACGCGGTCGCCATCGCCCACGACTCGCTCTACGGCTTCCGGGGTGGTGTACACCGCCGACCGGAAGTGGGCGAGCGCGTCGCGCCTCAGGTCAGGACCGGGCAGGTCTACGTCAACGACTAGAAAATGTGGGTGGTCCAGCCGTTCGGCGGATTCAGGCAGTCTGGCTGGGCCGCGAGGGCAGTGTCGAAGGCATCCAGCCCTATTTCGAGCCCAAGATGATCCAGGGGATCTGAGTCCGAAACGCGGGTAACCCAAGGCAGGGGACGGCCTTGGGTTACCCGCGGTCATCTGGTGGTCGTGGCGGGGACGCGCAAGATGAGGGCGTCTCCTTGGCCTCCGCCGCCGCAGAGGGCGACCACACCGGTACCGCCGCCCCGGCGGCGCAGTTCGAGGGCGAGGGTGAGCGCGAGACGGGCGCCGCTCATGCCCACAGGGTGGCCGAGGGCGATGGCGCCGCCGTTGACATTGACGTGTCCGGGAGAGAGGCCGAGGTCGCGGATGGAGGCGAGGGCGACGGCGGCGAACGCCTCGTTGATCTCGACGAGGTCGAGGTCTTCGACGCTGGTGGCGCCGTCGCGGCGCAGTGCGTCGCGGATGGCGTTGGCCGGCTGGAGCAGCAGGGAGGGGTCGGGGCCGGCCACGGTGCCGTACGCGCCGATCTCGGCGAGCGGGGTGAGGCCGAGTTCGGCGGAGCGCTCGGCGCTGGTTACCACGACGGCGCAGGCCCCGTCGGAAAGCTGGGAGGCGGATCCCGCGGTGATGTTGCCGCCCTCGGCGAATGCGGGCGGCAGCGATGCGAGCTTGTCCGCGGTGGTGCCAGGGCGGACTCCCTCGTCAGTGTCGACCGTGACCGTCCCTTTGCGGGTGCTGATGGTGACCGGGATGATTTCCTCGGCCAAGCGGCCGTCCTTGATCGCGGCGGCGGCGCGCGCGTGGGACTCGGCCGCGAACTCGTCTTGGCAGGTGCGGCTGATGCCTGCCCCGGTCTGGTATTTCTCGGTGGCGGCGCCCATCGAGATGCCGTCAAAGCCGCAGACGAGGCCGTCGTGGTCGAGGGCGTCGGTGAAGCTGGCGCTGCCGTACTTGATCCCCTGGCGGCTGCCAGGCAGCAGGTGCGGTGCGCCGGTCATCGATTCGGTGCCGCCCGCCACCACGGTCTGGCTGTAGCCGGCGGCCACCTGCGCAGCGGCCTGGGCGATGGCGGCGAGGCCGGACAGGCATAGCTTGTTGACGGTGACGGCGGGCACCCGCATCGGGATTCCGCCGGCCGCGGCGGCCAGCCGGGCCGGGTTCGGGCCGACCCCGGCCTGGATCACGTTGCCGAAGATCACCGCGTCGACCTTGTCCCCGCTGACGCCGGCCCGCTCCAGCGCGGCCTCGATCGCGGTTCCCGCGAGCTGGGTGGCGGTCAGCGGCGCGAGCACGCCTAGCAGCTTGCCGATGGGGGTGCGGGCGCCGGCCACGATCACTGGTTGCGGCATGGTTCTCCTTCAGAACAAGAATTAGATCATTCAGAACGGGGGAGGGTGGCTGTGTCGGCTCCGGCTTGTTCGCGGAGTCGGGTGGAGCGGACGAGGAGCTGGGCGACGTCTATCACCTCGACATTCTCCCGGGCCTCGCCCGTGGCCTTCTTGGCGTTGACGGCGTCGCCGAGCATGACGTTGCAGTAGGGACAGGCGGTGGCGATCACGTCGGCCCCGGTGCCGAGGGCCTCGGTGGCGCGGGTGTCGTTGATCCGGGTGCCGGTGTTCTCCTCCAGCCACATCCGGCCACCGCCCGCACCGCAGCAGAAGCTCTTGCTGCCCGACCGCTCCATCTCCTGGACCTGGGTGCCGGGCAGGGCGCCGATAATCTCCCTGGGCGGGGCGAAGACCTTGTTGTGGCGGCCGAGGAAGCACGGGTCGTGGTAAGTGATCTTTTGCCCGTTCTCGGTGACCGGGGTGATCTTGCCCTCTTCGACCAGCTTGGCCAGCAGCTCGGTGTGGTGGACGACCTCGTAGTTGCCGCCGAGCTGGGGGTACTCGCGGCGGATGGTGTTGAAGCAATGGGCGCAAGACGCGATGACCTTCTTGCCGCTACCGCGGGCGACGTCGGCCTGGTTGAGTGTCCCGATGTTCTGCTGGGCCAGCATGCTGTAGACGAACTCATTGCCCAGCCGGCCGGCGGGGTCGCCTGTGCAGGTCTCGCCCGGGCCGAGGACGGCGAACTGGACACCGGCGTTGTGCAGCAGCTCGGCGATGGCCTTGGTCGCCTTCTTGGCCCGGTCTTCCAGCGCCCCGGCACAGCCGACCCAGAACAGGTACTCGGTCTCGGCGGGGATCTTCCCGTCCAGAACGGGAATCTCGAAGTCACACTCGGTGATCCACTCGGCGCGCTTGTCCTCCGCCATACCCCAGGGATTGCCCCGGCGCTCGAGGTTGTTCAGCATCGTGGTCGCCTCCTGGGGGAAGGCGGACTGGATCAGGACCTGGTGGCGGCGCATGCCGTTGATGTGGTCGATGTGCTCGATGTCGACCGGGCACTCGTTCACACACGCCCCGCAGTTGGTACACGACCAGATCACCTCAGGGTCGATCACACCGCTGACATCCTCGCCGCCGACCAGAGGGCGGTCGGCCTCAGCCAGCACCGCCTCCGACAGCCCGACCCGTCCGTTCTCGTCGGCCAGAAGATACGGGGCCTTGGCGAAGGCGTGGTCCGCAGGTCGAGGATGAGCTGCTTGGGGTTCAGGGGCTTGCCCGTGGCCCAGGCCGGGCACTGGGACTGGCAGCGGCCGCACCCGGTACAGGTCCCCAGGTCGAGAAATCCCTTCCACGTTAGATTCTCGATCTTCCCGATCCCGAAGGTATCGGTGTCCGGGTCGGCTTCCTCGAAGTTCAGCACCTTCCCGTTGCTCCGCATGGGCTCCAGCGGGCCGAGGGCGTTGGGTCGGCGGGAGAACAGCACGTTGAACCCGGCCAGGCCGATGTGCAGGTGCTTGGAGTAGGTCACCACGACCAGGAAGCCCATGATCACCCCGAGTTGCGCGAGGATGAACACCACTTCCAGCACGCTATTGACCCCGTAGCCGAGGGGGCGCAGCCACCTGCCCACCACCCAGGACGCGAACGGCCACGGCCCGTCCTTCTTATACGGGAAGACGCCGGTGTTCTCCTGCGCCCCCCGGTAGATCAGAAGCGTGATGATGACCGCGGCGATCATGGCGAGCACCACCCACGCGGCGCGGGTGTGGGAGCCGAAGAACCGCGAGGCGCGACCCTCCCGGTGAGGGTTGTTCTTCACCCGGATGACCGTGAAGGTGATGATCCCGCACAGCACACCCACGGCGAACAGGTCCTCGATGAACCCCAGCGCGGCGGACTGGCCGATCCCCGGGATGTAGAAGGTCCGCTGGAACAGCGCCCCGTAGGCCTCGATGACCGTCAGCAGCAGCACGATGAAGCCCCAGAACGTGTCCGCATGGGCCATCCCTGGCACCGTCCACTTCAGCATCTTGCGCTGCCCGATCACCTCGGTCGCCAGCGCCTCCAGGTCAGTGGCCGGGTGCTCGCGTGCGAACTGAAGCCGCTCCGGCGCCGGCTGCCCAGAAAACGCCAGCCGCTTCAGCCACCACAGCCGCCGACCGGCTATCCCCAGGGCCACCGCCGTCAGCACCAGGCCGACTACCATCCGCAGGACCACGCCCGAACCTCCCGTCCAACAATATCTATGGTATTTATTACCATAGATATTAGTCGGGTGCTACCCTCCGGGTGCGGGGCCATCCGGTCTGTTGATCGGAACTAGTTATCATGATTATGATGCGCACGATTTGACAAGAGGTTGGCTAGAAAAGAATGCATGGAGGTGTGCTGTGTCTGAGGCGTGGCGATTCGACGGTAAGGTCGCGCTGGTCACCGGGGGTGCACGCGGTCAAGGCCGTTCCCACGCGGTCAACCTGGCCAAGCGAGGGGCCGACGTCGTGATTCTCGACATCCTGGATCAGATCCCGTCGGTGGAGTACCCAATGTCGCGCCAGGCCGACATGGACGAGACCGTCAAGCTGATCGAGGCCGAGGACCGGCGGGTCATCCCGATCAAGGGTGACGTTCGGAACTGGGATGACGTGCAGGGTGCGGTGCAGGCCGCGGTCGACGAGTTCGGCCACCTCGACCTGGTGTCGGCGAACGCCGGCATCATGCCGACCACGGGCGAGCCCGCGCAACAGCTCGACGCCTGGCACGCCACCATCGACACAATGCTGACCGGCGTCTACTACACGCTGAGGGCGGCCACGGCCCCGATGGTGGAATCCGGCCGCGGCGGGTCGGTGGTCATCACCGGCTCGACCTCCACCTTCCAGGGCGTTGCCTACAACCAGAAGATGCTCAACCCGGGCCAGATCGGGTACGGGGCCGCCAAGCACGGAGTCGTGGCCATCATGCGCAACTTCGCCAAGGCGCTCGGCCAGTTCAACGTCCGGGTGAATCTGGTCGCTCCGCAGGGCGTGCGGACGCCGATGCTCATCAACCCCTTCTTCGGCCCCTCGGTTCGCGAGGGCGCGCCGCCCGGATGGATGGCCAACGTCATGAACACCGATATCGTCGAACCTCAGGACATCTCGGAGGCCGTGCTGTGGCTCCTGTCCGACCAGGCTCGCTACGTCACCGGCACGTCGATCGCCGTCGACTCCGGAACGCTGATCTACTGACTGCTCTACGCCATCGTCTGCTGTCTGCCTGCTCAGCTCTTGTGCTCGTTGATGTCCTCGATCAGCGACGGGAGGACGGTGAACAGGTCGCCAACCACGCCGTAGTCGGCGATGTCGAAGATGGGGGCTTCGGCGTCCTTGTTGATCGCGACGATGGTCTTGGAGGTCTGCATTCCTGCCCGGTGCTGGATTGCGCCGCTGATCCCTACCGCCACATAGAGCTGGGGGGAGACGGTCTCCCCGGTCTGCCCGACCTGGAACTGGTGCGGGTACCAGCCCGCGTCGACCACCGCCCGGGACGCGCCCACCGCGGCGCCGAGGCTGTCAGCAAGGTCCTCGATGATCTTGAACCCGTCCGCCGACCCGGTGCCCCGACCGCCCGAGACCACGATCTGGGCTTCGCGGAGGTCCGGGCGGCCGCCCTTGACCGCAGGGGCCAGGTCGGTCACCCTGGCCAGCTTCGCCTCATCCGACGCGGTGAACGGCACCTTCTCCACCTCCGCCACAGCAGCCGACGGCTCGGCGGTGACCGCGCCGGGCCGCAGAGTGATGACCGGGGTACCGGCCCGGACCGAGGAGTGGACGGTGAACGCGCCGCCGAAGTTCAGCTGCTCGGCGGTGATCCCCCCGCCTTCGCTGGTGACGTTGACCGCGTCGGTCAGCACCCCAGACCCCGTCTTGACCGCCAGCCTCGCCGCGGTCTCCTTCGCGTCGTTTGTCCCCGCCACCAGCACCGCCGCCGGCGACTTCTCGCTCACCAGCGAGGCGAGCAGCTCTGCCGCAGGCGCGGTCACGAACCCTGCGAAATCGCCGCTGTTCACGCTGTAGACCTTGGCCGCGCCGTACTCGGCCAGCTGCGCCCGGGCGCCCTCGGCCCCCGGACCCGTCCACACCACCGACGGCTCACCCAGCCGCCGGGCGGCAGTCAGCAGCTCGAACGTGACCTTCTTGACCTCGCCTGAAGCATCGCGCTCTGCCAGGACCAGAACTTCAGCCATTCCTTCCAGTCCTTCCTAGATGAACTTCCGCTCGGCGAGGAATCCGGCAATCCTCGCCCCGCCGTCGCCCTCGTCCTTCACGACCTGCCCGGCCTGCCGCTGGGGCCTGGCGGCGGAGTCATCCACCCACGAGGTCGCGTTGTCCAGGCCGACCTGCCCGGCGTCCACCGAGATGTCGGAGAGGGTGAGGACCTTTACCGGTTTCTTTTTCGCCGCCATAATCCCCTTGAACGTGGGATAGCGGGGCTCGTTGATCTTCTCGTTGACCGACACCACCGCCGGCAGGTTCCCTGTCACCGTCGCGACCCCGTTGTCGGTCACGCGCTGCACCGTCACCTCAGAGCCGCTCACGTCTACCTTCGAAGCCAGAGTGAGCTGTGGCACACCCAGCCGCTCGGCCACCATCGCTGGCACCAGGCCCGTCCGTGCGTCAGTTGACTCGCAGCCGAACACCACCAGGTCGAATCCGGTCACCTTCAGCGCTTCGGCCAGCACCAGCGACGACTCCACCGCATCCGACCCGGCCAACGCGTCGTCGATTACGTGCACCGCCTTGTCTGCACCCATCGACAAGGCCTTGCGGATCGAGTCCGACGCCTTCTCCGGCCCCATCGTGAGAATCGTCACCTCGCTGCTTCCGGCCGCCTCCGCGATCTTCAGGGCCTCCTCGATCGCGAACTCATCGAGGTAGTTGATCACCCCGTCAACCCCGGCCCGGTCCACCGTGTTGTCCCGCGGGTTGAGTGACCGCTCCACCTCGGTATCGGGCACCTGCTTCATGCAGACGACGATGTTCACGCAGCTCTCTTCCCTAGCTCAGACCCTAAATTTAATAATAATGATAAGCATAGTTTCTTTCGAAAGGCAAGCCGCTATCCATGCCACCGAGGCAGGCATGTCGTTACCGCAGAGCCGACCGCCTTGAGGGCCAAGATGAGCTTTGGCCGGGCTTGAGTCGGCGACCGTCTGAATACGTTGGCTCCCGTTCCTGGCTCCTGCAACGGCCCGGGTCACTTACCTATTTACAACGAGCGGAGCCAGGAGGAGGCCACCCCAGCCGCTGGGCGATGGCGCTCGTCTACGGCGCTTAGCCAGGTGAGGATGGTCTCGCGGTCGACGAGCGCGGCGCGCACGAGCGCTGCGACGAAGTTCTGGTCCTTTTCCCGAAAGGCGCAGAGCTTTGCGGCGCACAGGTCTTCCTTGTCGAGGCACCAGCCGGTGTAATGGGGCTCGCCGTCTGGTGCCGCGGTGTTGGCGTTCTGGACCGTGACGAGCCTGCTGCGCCAGCCTGCTGGCAGGGCGGACGTGCTGGAGTCGACCCCGTCGATGCTGAACCCGTGGAGTTCCTCGAACGGGGAGAACTCCCCGGCGACGCCTTCGATGAGGTCCGCGAGGCGCTCGGTCTCGGCGTTGCCGTCGGCGATGGGAAGGATGTCGATCTCGATGGACATGGTCGCGTCGGCTGGCAGCTGGTCCTCGCTGAACGTGCCGAGGATGGACTGGGAGCCGACGACGATCACCTCGGGCCTGCCGATGATCTGGCATGCGGTACGGATCGCGTGCTCAAGCTGGTCGCGTCGCATCAGCCCGCCCCTCTCGGAGTGCGGCCTGCCGCTCGTCTTGGGGGAGTAGCCCGCCCATAGGCGACACCTCGCGCATCTCGATGGAGTCGCGGTCGAGACCGGTCAGGACACGGTGCAGGCCAAGCACGTCGCCCTGCCCGACAAGCGACTCCCACCGGTCAAGGTTGCGGCTGTGCGGCTGACCTGTAACGCTGCTGCGAAGCCGATTGAGGTTGCGCTCGATAACCGGACGCCACTCCTCCAAGCTGGCCGGAGTCAGGCGGACGGAGAGCCGGCAGTGGAGCCGCCAGGACCGCCGCTCGGAACGGGTGAGTTCTGGGACGACGGGCCGCCGGGTCACTTCGAGGCGGTAGCCCATGCAGGACAGCAGCCGGTCGAGCTGCTCATCGCTCAGCTCGACCGTGCCGGACAGGAACTGGCTGATGCTGGGCTGGCGGACACCGCTGAGGCGGGACAGCTCAGACTGGGTGGTGCGCGTTTCGCGCATCACCTCACGGAGCAGCTCACCACGTCCAGGCACCGCATAACTATAGCATTCTATGCTATAGAACTACCGGCAAAGAGGCCTCTCTGCGCGGTGTGTTCAGTGACGGCGGCTCGGGGAGGTCCGCGTCCCGCAGGTCAGAGCGTAACGACAGTCTGACGGCGTCGCGCTGAGTCCGGCGAAAACTGGCGCCGTAGTCACTGCGTAACTGAGTCACTGGTCTTCCGGACTTCTCAATCAGGCGTACAGCGGGAAACGAAGCGGGATGTCGCGCTGCCTCGCTTGCGCACTGAGGGGGCGGCATCGGGTGGCCCCTCCGTCGCCACACGAACCTCACCTGGGAGCCGCTCGGGGGCTCGATCTGTCTGTCATGCGCAGGTGGGTGGTCTACACTTCCCGTTCCGCCATTCGGTGCCGCTCTCTGCTCGCCAGGATCAACCGTCGCGTGCAGGAATGGACCGATGGCGGTTGCAGTCACGTTCAGAGCACCAGCACTGGCTTAATAGCCGACCCGTCAAGGACGTCGCCGACAGCCTGGCCGATGTCCTGGAACCGGTAATGCCGGATGATCCGGCCGATTGGCATGTCCCCTGAGGCGACGAGGCAGGCCAGCACCGGAATAAGCGTCTGGGTCTCGCTGTCGCCGAGTGTCAGCCCGGTGACAGTCCGGCCGGCGATCATGTGGTTGACGTCGACGCTGACCTCGGTGCCGAATGCAGGCGCGCCAATGATCACCGCGGTACCGCGGGCCGCTAGTGCGTCGATGCCGGCCCGTAGCACCGGGACTGCGCCGGTGGTCTCCACCACGCCGTCGACTCCGCGCCCGCCCGTGATGTCGGCGATGGCCTCTCCGAGGTCTGTGCTGCTGGTGTCGAATGCGTGCGTGGCGCCGAGCTCTTCGGCGAGCTTGAGCCTGCCGGGCACCCTGTCAGCGGCGATGATTGTCGTTGCCGGGCTGAGTCTCGCGGCCATGACAGCTGACAATCCGACCGCGCCGGCGCCGGTGATCAGCAGGGCGGCACCGGGCCGTGGCTTGAGCACGTTCCAGATGGCGCCGGCACCGGTCTGGACACCGCAGCCAAGCGGTGCCAGCAGTTCCAGGGGGGCATCGTCATCGACCTTGACCACGCTGCGGGCGTCGGCCAGGGCGTGGCGGGCGAAGGATGACTGGCCGAAGAAGTGCCCGCCGAGCTGCTGCCCGTCGCGGGTGATGGTCGCGGTCCCGTCGGCGCGACGCCCGCCGAGCAGGTTGGCCGGCAGCCAGGTCGCGCAGTAGGCGGGGTGCCCGTCGCGGCAGCTGGCGCACTGGCCGCAGGAGGTAAACGACAACAGCACGTGGTCGCCGGGCGCGACGGAGGTGACGGCCGAGCCGACAGCCTCCACGATTCCGGCGCCCTCATGGCCGAGCACACCGGGCAATGGGAAGGGCAGGGCGCCGGCGGCGACGCCAAGATCGGTGTGGCACAGCCCGGCGGCGACGATACGGACCAGGACCTCGTCGGGGCGCGGGTCGTCCAGCTGAACCTCGGCAATGGTGAAACCGGACCCGGCGGACTCGGCGACCGCGGCGGTGGTGGAGATGCTCATGTCGGGCCTCCGCAGGACGGCTTTAGGCAAGTGAGATGAGGACGGACTTGGTGCGGGTGTAGGCGTCCAGCCCCTCGTCCAGGGTGTGCGCCAGCGCCGAGTAGTACTCGTAGACTTCGGCGGCGGTGATGACGTCGACCGGCCGGCACAGGCTGACCGGCTTGCCGACGTCCAGGCTCTCCACCGCGGCGATCTCGTCGGCGTGCTCGCGGATCAGCGCGGACACCCGCTGGAGGATGCGGGCCCGCTCCCGCGGCGGGGTACCCCGCCAAGACGGGAACGCGGACCGGGCGGCGGCGACGGCAGCGTCCACGTCCGCAGCGCTGCCGGCCGCGGCGGTGGTGACCACCCGGCCGGTCGACGGGTCAAGGACATCGGTGCGCGCCCCGTCGGCGGCGTCGCGCCACTGGCCGCCAATGAACATCTGGCCGGCGCGGACGTCGGGGCGGCGCAGGCCGGGCGCGGCCGGGCTATCAGTGACGGTCATGACAACTCCTCAGCCCGCGTGCGCGGATAAGGGGTCCGGTCGGCCGGTTACAGGTCC
>Ga0335072_10000887_pt1 | contig 52310 bp, 45 predicted proteins | sample Lox_Sample_21_FD_206725 | JGI IMG/M metagenome (GOLD analysis project Ga0335072, IMG submission 206725) | Soil microbial communities from Loxahatchee National Wildlife Refuge, Florida, United States - Lox_Sample_2.1 | ecosystem: Environmental > Terrestrial > Soil > Wetlands | place: USA...
CAATGGTTCTCAGTGTAGGGTAACCCAAATTGTCGCAACTGTAGTAGTGGTAGCCTGCATATCCCGAAGAGGGAGAGGTCAGGGTAAATGAATTCACGATCCACGATCCACGATCCACGGCAGTAACAGGCTGGGCAGCTGGCTTTAAAATCAAAGCGTGTTTCCTACAACCAACTATCCCAGAACACGTGGAACATCTCCTCTATCGAAAATTACATTCACATCGTTGCTTTCGTTGGCTTGCCAGAGCAGGGATGGGCTGAGGAGACGTTGACGGATCTTCTTGCAGTAGAAAGATCGTTTAGATGGAGCATGGTCTTGAAAATTGTCGAATCATTCCTCTGGATGGGAGTTGCTTGTAATGATGGGGCTGAGGAGCTTCGGGACAATGTATCGGATGCTCTTCGTGGAACACAGGGTGGTGTTGTGGTCTTGGTAACAACAAAACTTCACAAGATCAGGTGGAACCTGTTGCAAACATATTACTGCTGCAAAAGGAAGCCGAAAGGAATTCTAGGAGATGGATTCATCTTACAGCTGGCTTATGACGAATATCCAATTGCAATATCGACGTATAAGGGGGAGTTTTGAAAGAATCGAGTGGTTCAACATACTTTTACCCATACTTTTCAATGATCATTCGAGAGGAGTTTATCAGGTTATGTTTAGAAGTACTTTGTCCTTCTATGATGTGGCCTTTTGCCCATTCTATGCAAGCTTATCGCTCACGCAACCTCTCTCTCACCAACAGTCGGCCTATATTGCCGAAGCACACGCAGCTGCAAAACAATACGCTTGCAATCCATGCCGCAATTCCAACTCCTTCCGAATGCAGTAGTGCCTCTAAGGTCGTGAAGCCTTCCATCGCACTCGCACCTCCCGCGACGCCAGCAGCCGTTACATTTGCGTGGATCAAGCTTGACGTCGGCACGGGAATAACACTCGGATTAACGAAGAATAGGACGACGGTGCCGACGAGACCAATAGCTGCGCTCAGCGTGAAGCCAGCACTCGTTCGGTCTAGCAAGTACCAAAGGAAGGGATTTGCCAAACCGAGTGTCAGGCTAAGCTGGAGCGTCGACGACCAAGCTAACTTCCTCTGCGTGGGTGTCAGCGCCGGGAAACCGGAAACTGGATACCAGAAACGAGGAAAAGACGTGAAAAGCGAAGGAAACTCACGATCGCAAAGGCGACGCCGACGAACGCGCCCACGCCACGCACAACATCAGACCACTCGACGCCGCCGAGCCCTCTTTTCCGCGGTCCAGCATGCTCTTCCGCGGCACCACTCTCCACGGCCTCCGCACGCGCGCTCACGCCCGCGCCGTCCCACACGCCATCCACCCACGGCAGCAAATGGCCGATGGCGACGCCGGCGAGGCCCCAGAACACAAGGACGCGCCAGCCGGCGCCGCCGTCGACGCGCGACAGCGCCGCGTCAACCCGCAGCCGCGCCACCAGCGCGCCGTACGCGACGCCGAAGCCGAACAGCACGGCGGCGCGCACTCCGGCCGCGAACAGCGCGTGGCCGGCCGACTCCGGCGCGTGGTGGAGCGGCAGCGGCGGCGGGAGCGCGCCCGACGGCGACCGCGCCTTGCGTCTGCCGCCGCTGCTCCCCCGCGCCAGCAGCAGCGCTTCGATCTCGCTCGCGTTGTTGGTGCGCACGCGCGTCAGGTCCAGGCTCGCGGAGCGGCTGGCGTCGTCGATGCTCGAGTGTCGGTCGCGGAGAGGCGTCTCTGCGCCCGTGCCCCACGGCGTGGGCGGCTGCGAGGCGTCTTGCGTGCTGCCGCTGCCGGCGGTGGGCCCGTAGATGCCGAAGAGTGTGGACGAGGTCAGGTTCAGGATGGAGCGGGTTCGGGAGACGTCGGCTCGGTTGTTGGCGCTCGACGGGTCGAGATGCGAGTCGTCGGTGGAGTTGGAGCCGATGTATGGCGAGGATTGGATGGAGCTGTCGTTTGAGGAGGAGAGTTCGAAGGGACGGCGAGGGAGAGGTTTCAAGAGAGGAGTATGATGTTCTTCGGAGGACATTGCTTAGGAGATGGTTGAGGCAGGGCTCTCGGCGCGTAGCTGATTTGTATATTTCCCAGGGGTATCAAGAACACAACGATCGCTGGATTTTAACGCCAATGGATGCTGAATGCTGTGATAGTAAGAGTATGCTGAATTGTTTCCCTGGGCGTGGGCCGATTGTAGAGTTCGATGCTCAGCCGGCCAAGTGTTGCGCGCGTGACAAAAAAGAAGCTGCAGAAGAAGAGCAAGCGAGTGTAGTGGTTAAAAGTAGGCGAAGAGGCAGGACGGGCCTGTCTACCTGCAAGAAATTGAAGAGTGCAAGCTAATGCCGCCGCCGCTGTGCGACATAACGCGTTGGGATAGGAAATGCTGGATGAAGATGGAGTAAAGAGTGGATACTCGGGCTGCCAGACATGTGAAAAGGCGATTGGGACCCTGTACTGAGAGCCTCTAGGCCCCCTCCAGCCCGCTTACTACTAATAAGTCTCCGGGACATGTCAGCGTGTAATACGGAGTGCAAGTCATAGGGCCTCTAATGGGACGCCTTATGGATAAATCCATTTCATATGTGTGGAGAGTTGTCATAGAAAGGTGGCCAACGCTGCAGATCGCCCTGCTGCAGACCTCCGCTTTCAATCCTTACCACCACTCAACACTATCAATTGGATGGAAGATCAACGATAATGCAGACAAGAATGCAGCTGGCTTCAATCATTGCCATTGGACGTCTCGAGTACACAAGGAAAACTATATCGTACATGGACCGAGTCCTTTTCGGTCTAGATATTTGCCGTCAAATAAATCGCCATTATCATGCTTCGCGAAGACGCTACAACGCAAACAATACCCGTAAGTCATTCCATAATCGACCATTAGCAAAGAACCTTGTAAATTTTCCTCCACGTCGGCCAATTCTTCCGGTCTTCTTTTTCCCCGGCGATGAGTTCGGCCAGATTAAGCTCTCTGATGCCGGAATGGAGATCCATGTTGTGACTTCGGATGATGGATGTGCGGAAGAGAATTTTGTAGGGAATGTAAAAAGCAATGACAATGGGCATCGCAAGATATGCATTGAACCAGCTCTGGACAAGTTCTCCTGCCGTCATGCCCTTGTAGCCGATTGGCGCGAAACCGGTCCAGAATTGTGCAATCAACACGATCAAGTTGAGTATGAGGCCGAGCCATGAGCCATATATGCCTGGTTGCGAGCGGAATGCAAGCTCCTCGAGCCTGTGGCCTTGAATACGCCAACCTTTACGGAAACGGATGTGAGCAAGGCAGATTGAGCCCCAAGTTAAGATGGAGCTGAGACCCGAGATGGCGAGCAACCAGTTGAACGCATCTTCTTGCTTATCTGACCCCGCGAGGAAGGCGAGGAAGCCAAGGGCTGAGGATACGGCGATACCGACGAGTGGGCGACCTTTGCGGTCGATGTAGGCCAGTATTCGAGGTGCTTGACGTTGCTCGGCCAAAGCGGCGAGTGTTCGAGAGCTACCGTAGATGGCAGAGTTACCGACACTACAGACTGCCACCATGATAACCACATTCATAACAGATGGGAGGACTTTAATTCCAGCATTTTCAATGGCAATTACGAAAGGAGAGGCGGTTGCGTCAGCTCCTGAAGCGCCGCTTAAGAGTCGGGGTTCGTTGTATGGTACCAGGAGGCCGACTATCAGAAGTGAGACGACGTAGAATAATGTGATACGCCAGAAGACCTGCTTGATAGCGGTGGGAAGTGACTTGCGAGGATTTGCGGTTTCGGCGGCGGCGAGACCAACGAGTTCTGTTCCGGCAAAGGCGAAGGCGGCCGTGACGAAGGTGCTGCAGAGACCTTTGAAGCCATTATGGAAAGCACCTGGATTGTGCCAGTACTTGCCGCCAATGTAGCCTCCACTTTCTCCACCGGCGACGTTGAGGATGACGCCAAGAATGATCCAACCGATGATTGCAACGACCTTGATGATTGAGAAGACGAATTCGGCTTCACCGTAGCCCTTTACGCCGAACAAGTTGATGGAGATGATGAGAACGAGGAAGATGGAGACCCAAGCATCGTTGTTGATCCGACCATGGTTCCAATATTCGATGGTGAGAGTTGCAGCAACAATTTCAAGAGGCAATACGACCAGCCATTGAAGTGCGTAGTTCCAACCCATAGCGAAACCCCATGCCGGGTCGAGGAATCGAGTTGAATAGGCTGAAAAGGAACCAGCGACAGGAAACAGGACTGCCATTTCACCCAGAGCGTGAACGGTGCAGAACAGCATCATGCCAATCAAGGTGAATGAAATGACAAGAGATGCTGGACCACCATGGGCTAGAGCGCTACCGGAGCCGACGAAGAGACCAGTACCTGAATGTACGTGAGTAATGCACCATTGACAACTTTGCTAAAGTAATCTTACCGATGGAGCCACCGATGGCAATCATTTGCAAATGTCTTCCCTTGAGTTTCCTTGCGAGAGGTGATTCGGCAGTGGCTTGAGCGGCACTTTCGACATCGTAGACTTTTCCATCACCACCCAAGGTGCCTAGGGGTGTGGCTCGCGCGTGCGGATCTCTCTTGAAGCCATCTATGAGACGGCTGAAAAGCGGCCGTCCGGTTCCTTCAGTATCGCCATAGCCGAAGCTTGGGATTGGAGAGTCAGAAGAGGCATCATAGCCATCATGTTTCTTGTCAGTGTCGGACATTCTGGGTTGCTGTGCTGTCCAACAGCCGGAGTAGAGGTTAGGAGTGATCCAGAGTGGCTCGTATCGTGCTTATCTCAGAGCGGAAGGCGGTCGTGATAGTGGCGGCGGTGGCAGGTCGCGGACAGAGTAGCGGTCGGGATACAAATAAGAGGTGCAAATGGTCCCTCTTCTCGTTCACGCTTGCTGTACGAGCCGTGTGCGTGTCATCTGAGGATGGCGTAACATAGTTGAAGTAGGTGGGATGTCCAGCCAGGCGAGTTGCATGAAGGGTGTGACAGCAAGGATGTGAGACCAAGGCCGGGAGGGTATTTTAGAGGCGTGCCTCATTCTCCGAGATAGCGCAATGGAGTGGCAGAGCTGACCCGTCAGCACAAACAGCCGTGCGCCTCATGCGCGCTGTCGCTTCTGAGCTGACCCGCCCTGACGCACATCCCGAACTGCACTGGGTTGTGACATCCTCTGCCCAATCATCGCCGTTATTACGAGCTGTCTCGGTGCCAGATGCTCGCACAATGATGGCGAACCATCCCCAAGCTCTTCCGTTGCGGAGAATGTCGTTCCGACCCTTCCCATTTACCGTGGCCTTTCCTGTCGCGTGCCATTGTTGTTACTGTAGTGATGATCTTCAAATCGTTGCGTTACTCGACCGCTTCCAATGGTCGTGAAGCCGTTTACTAGCGCACCAAACTTTGCTATCCATAGATCTACCTCAAGTCTGAAGAGTCCAAAGTTGCCATGTCCAAACATCCCCTCGAAGAAGAACCCCGCCTACTTCTGAGACTTGCCACCTCTGGACGGAACGCAATGCGCATGCCATCCCACATGTAAATCTCTACTTCCTGCGTATCAGGAACCAGCGGACTGTCTCGGATGTGGCGCACAATGTGCCCTCCCCCGACCTCCTAAACCCAACGGCGTCGGTCTATGTCTCAAATAGGCAAGTGAAATGAAGCTTCCTGAACAACCTCTCCTTCGGTTGGTTACCGCACGAGACGGAAGCGGGTCTAAATGTATAGTTCGAACTCTTCCACAGGTTACAGCCGTACTACAACATGGAAATTTTGTTATACGTTACGAAGGAAGTGCGTGTAATGTTGAAACCAATCGCTTGGACGCCAATACATCATTCAACATACCATGCAGCGATCCTCCAAGGCCACGAGGAGATGGAGTCATCGATAAGAGCGACCATTCGTTTAGACTACCCCAGAATTGCCCGCATGGAGCGAATAACTCTAGAAAGCAATTCTGCTACACATTCTGCGCCTCATCCCGTCTCATGGACCAGCGGAAGAACAATGCCAGCTACAGCGGTTGACCTCCAAACGCACCATCCCACGAGACTTAGTAATGTCATCGACTACAGCGAAAGGAAACCATCCAGAAACCATCGTCACTCTGTGTCATAGGAATTCCTCTAACCAAGCTTCGAACCCACTCTCCGTCCAATCCCATTAGACAATTTCTCTTCTTATCCTTCCACAAGCATATTCCAAATCTATGTTTCCCGCTCGTATCACAAGCACAACACCCTCAAGGCTCTCAGCAGCTGCAGGCAGCGCACGCACCGACGCTCGACACGGACGCTGTCCGCGCACGAGCGCGAAAGCGTAGGTATGCACCATGGTAACACGCGCGAGGCGCCAACGCATGCGACTCAGAGCGCCGGAGATCCCCAAAGCTGCTGCTCTGGGCGAGAGCGAGATGGCTTCAGGGCGAGTGAACCGTGAGCCGAGCTGCGGGCGTTGATATGTTGCGAGTGACGGCGGTGGAAGTGGAAATGGGTGATCCGCTTCGTCGGAATTGACATCCTTTGGCATCTACTTTGCTGCGAGGAGACCTACAATTCTGTAAAGCACTGAATGGATCGAGTTGATTGACAAGACTGTTAATTATGTGAATGCATTCACTAACTCACATTCATACGAGGCTACCACTGAATGTTCTATACCTAGTCCTAACATTTTACCTGCACCTTTCGTAGTAGTTTGTGAATTCCATTTCGTCTCTGCATCCTTTCCGGTCTCTGTATACCGTTGCACACGCCATGCCATGCGAAACAAGATGTTTGGGCAAGTAGAAGTTACGAATTGCACTGCAACGCCATCCAAGTCAATCACACGCACCTGTCTGTCATTTTCAAGGTATGATTCGTCCAAGCACGCATCAACTTGTTTCAGTCCTGCGTAGGCTCGAGCGTCTGTCCCGCGGTGATATTCGCCTGTAACCTCGTTAGCATGCACTCCAGATCCATAGAAGGTACGCGGTATACTCACCCATCCTATCAACCGCCAGTGCTTTTCGATTCTTCTGCTTAAGGCTACCTTCTCACCAATCTCGGTGCATGCGGGACTTGTCAAACTCAACCTTGCAATATCGGCCTTGACACCCAAGACCTTTGCACCGGTGGCCGTCGAACCAATGTTGACCATGAGGATTTCGCTCTTCTCGAGCTTCTTGACCTTGGCCTGCTTTCCGTCGATGGTCTTGACGCCGAGCAGGCGGCGTAGGAGAAAGTAGTTGATTTCGAGCTCGGTGTAGATCTTGGGAAGGAGGCCGCGGAGACCGAGGACGAAGCCAACGAGTCGGTCGGCACGGCATAGCGTTGGGTCGATGCGCGTGCCCACTCCGATGAGCCCGCCCGGCACCGCGAACTTCAGGTCGTTGTTCTCCGCGTACAGGCTCACCACCCGTGAGAAGATGCTCTTGCACTTGATCCGCCCCGTCTCATCCTTCGACACGATTCCCGGTCGTATCTCGATCTCGTCGCCCAGTTTTAGCACTCCAGTCAGGATCGACCCTCCCGCAACGCCACCTTTCAGCTCGTCGATTTCGGCGCCTGGTTTGTTCACGTCGAAAGAGCGGATGACGATGAGATGTGGAGCGGTGGTGAAGTCACGTGGTGGTACTGGTATCCGCGTCACTAGTTGCTCGTTGATTGCGTCGATGTTGAATTTGAGTTGGGCGGAGATTGGGATGATGGGACTACCATCGGCAACTGTACCGCGGATGAATTTGATGATGGAGTGATAGTGCTGCTCGGCATTTTCCTCCTTCATCAAGTCGACTTTATTCTGTAGGATAATTATGTTGCTGAGCTTCATGATCTCGATGGCGGCCAAATGTTCTGATGTCTGCGGTTGAGGGCAAGGTTCGTTACCGGCGATAAGCAGCAATGCGGCGTCCATGACAGCGGCACCCGATAACATCGTACTCATGAGAATGTCGTGGCCTGGACAATCTACAAACGAAACATGACGAAGCAGTCTGTATGTCCCTCCACATCCTTCACGTTCACATGCCGGGTCGACTTCCTTATCGCTTTTGAAGCTTCTGTAGCATGTCGGTCGCGGGCATTCGGCATTATCGCACTTGTAGATTTTGGCGTTGGCGTATCCTAGCTTGATAGTAATGTTCCGTTCAAGCTCATTTTTGAATCGTACGGTTTGCACACCAGATATCGCCTTGACCACCGTGCTCTTCCCATGTGCGACATGTCCTATGGTGCCAATGTTGATAGTGGCTTGCCGAGCGATGATTTCGGGGCTGAGAGGAGTGAGAGTAGAGAAGTCAACAGTGCTAGGATCGGGTTGGGAAGGTAGTTCGGGACGTGGAGCTTCACGCTCTGTTGGTGTGGATTTCTTCAGGGCGGGTTTGACGGGTGTCTGGGTTTGTGTTTCAGGCTCAGATTCGCTTTCTGAGTCATCTTGTATGAGATCTTTTGGATCCATGCTGGGCAACTTTGGGAGAAGTTGATTGTATTTACTGTGTGCGTTCCGAAGTCTTGTCTCGAGTATTCAAGCAATTTTGAGCTCCTCGGCTAGAGCTGATGAAGACGTTGAGAGGCGAGTTGGCAGTCCCTTGGCAATACTTTTGTTTGAAATTTAAAGACGAGTGTAGTGAGTCACGACAAAAGGTACCGTAGTATGATATGACGGGTTGCCTCTTTCTGAGATGTGGTGCCAGTACTTCGACTCCAGTCATACTCTTCGCTCTGATTTTTGACCTTGGATGTGCCGCCACATTGTGGCTTGCGAGTCGGATTAAATTCCGAGCAAGTAGAGTCTTCGTAATTGGTCAGTGTCTCAACGATACGATGCTCTCCAACCCAAACCCACTTGTGATACTTTGCTTTCTACATCCAATGTACCAACTTCAATTACCTCTATTGCGCTTCTCAATAAACCTTCTCAAGTATCTTTACACAAAACAGTAATCCTATGTAGGCAATCCCAATCGACGATGTCTTCGTAGTTCAAATAGACGTCTTATCTCACCAGTCCCGACGGGTACTGCCGGATCAGGTGCAAGGAACACGCGACAATCAGGTGCAAGTTCTGAATGAATCTACATAGAACGTGAAGCCGAGCTTTGTATAGAGGTAAACCTTATAGGGTATTTAATACAAGATGTCGGCATAGCTTTTCGGCCTTTTCGGCAGCAATTAATTAGTGTTCGTAAGCACCACAGCTACGTCATCACCAGTTCTCGCCGACAAACCACCAAGCTAGTTCCGCTTTGCGCCGCCGGATCGTGTAAATTCCACCGTCCGGACAAAAGATTGTCATATGTGGAGACTAAATACGTATAAGGTCGACATAGCCCTCCTACCGCAACTTTATCTTCTTCAACTTTTCCTCTTCTTCTCCCTCGACTCACCTTGCCTCCTCCAACACAACACTAACGTTCCAATTGCTTTCACCCTTCCATTACGACATTAATAATCTCGAATTCTCAGAATTTCCCAATCGCAACTCGTTGTCCGTTCACATCTTTCATCTAGTTCCAATGTGGATAATATCGTACTGGGTCTTCCCAGCCTTCGCCAGCTTAATTTGGCTGGCGATGCTACTTGCCATGCTACTCACATGGGTTGGCTGGGGTAAGCCATTCCTACCATCAATGAAACCTGGACAACACGTAGCGTAAGTCATTCCATTCGATCAATTTGGCTCTGTCACTGACATCTTCTCCTAGGTATATATCTGACATCGGCGCCACAAAACTCAAACCACTGTTCATCGCAATGGGTACCACCGCTGTCGTCACCTTCACAGCAGGCTTTCTCTTCGAGCGGTGGCTTCGACACTTGGGTAAACTCGCTCACAATACATCTTGGACGCAGAAGATATTCTCCATCATTGCCATCATTGCAGGCGTAGCCGGAGCATGCGGTCTCATTATCCTATCAATCTTCGACGTGCAGCATCACCGTAGAGTGCATGACGCAATGCTATGCTTGTTTATAGCCGGCTACGTTATCAACGCCATTTTCAGCTGTGCCGAGTTCCAGCGGTTGGGCATCCACTATCGCGAGTTCCGTGTGCTAAGATGGTCCTTCTGGATCAAGCTGTGGTTCATCTTCATCGAGATTGCGTTGGCTATCGCTTTTGGCGTCGAGAACGAGACAGGCCATTACAACACCGCTGCCGTCCTGGAATGGATCATAGCTCTGGTCTTTTTCTTCTACGTCTTCGCGTTCTTCATGGACTTTGTCCCTGCCTGGCAGGACGAGACTCGTGGGCCACATGGTAGGTCGGGTCCGCCCATGGAAGAGGCTGCTGAGCGCGGAATGAGCGGCGATCCACTTGCGGTGGATAGCCAACCGGATCGATATGGGCACATGAATGGTGGCACAGCGAGTAGGCATGTTGGAAATCGGTACTTCGGCAAAGGGTCCCATCGTGCTCTATTTTGAGTATAGTATCTTAAGCATAAGGTAGGCGCTGGATTGGCATTGTCTACAGCATACAAATTCAAGCATAAGATGTCTTCCGCATCGCAAGAGTTTGGCGCAAAGACCAGGCTGTTGGAGGGCTCAATTGGGTTTTTGGAATTTGTGCAGCATTATTGAGTTTTATTTTAAGCTAGGTGCCTCATGGCATCGACTTACCAGAATGCTAAATCAGTAATTAATGCCCTTGTCAAGCTTCTTTATTGTACATATTTTTTGAAGCTGGTTGGCTTCGCTCTGACGAAGAAGACATCAGCCAAAGAGAAGGTGAAGAACCATGGAAACTCTCAGATCGCCACCTGGGACTAGATTTCATATAAATTTACAAATTGGCAGAGAGATCATCCAGTCATACAATCGTATCATACTAATCATCGTCTTATCACTAACTAGCGGTTACGGCCATCCTGCTTAGCGGGGACGGCAGTGTCTAAATCACCTCTCTACCCCGCCATGACTTGGAGCTCCTGCTCGAGGTCCCATGCACGTATCCTTCCATCAATGCCACCGCTCTTTCACACTCTAACACATCTCCTCTCCTCACAATCCGCTTTCGCGGCTCCATTCCCGCAGAACGACCCTCAGGAACCACGTCTAGGCGCCGTAGCATCCGAGTCGACGATATGCAGCAATATCGGCATCGACCTGCTAAAGCGCGGTGGAAATGCAGCTGACGCGCTCGTCGGCACAACCTTCTGTGTCGGCGTGATTGGCATGTATCATTCTGGAATCGGAGGTGGTGGATTTATGCTTGTTCGGACGCCGGAGGGAATGTATGAGGACATTGACTTCCGAGAAACGGCACCGGCGGCTGCTTTCGAGGATATGTACAATGGAAATGTCAACGGCAGTGTAAAGGGAGGTCTTGCAGCTGGTGTACCAGGTGAAGTGCGAGGATTACAGTACTTACATGAGAAGTACGGCAAGTTGAGTTGGGAAGAGGTTGTGATGCCTGCGGTTGGAGTTGCGAGGGATGGCTTTGAAGTCAGTGAAGACCTCGTAAGGTTTATGGAGTTTGCTAGGGAAGGCTCGGCCAACTTTTTGAAAGACGATCCGAATTGGGCGATCGATTTTGCGCCAAATGGTACGATATTGGGTATTGGCGACACAATCACAAGGAAACGATATGCTACGACGTTGGAGACGATTGCAAAGGAAGGTCCAGATTCGTTCTATGAAGGACCAATGGCAGATTCGATGATATCAACTCTCCAGAAAGAGAATGGAACTATGACTTTGGGCGATCTCAAAAACTACAAAGTCGAAATACGGAAGCCAGCCGAAATCGAGTATCGAGGCTACAAGCTACATGGTAGTACTTCTCCGGCCAGTGGTTCCATAGCACTTGCGATCATGAAGATTGTGGAAGGATACGATGATTTTGGTTGGCCGGAAAAGCTTCGCCTCAATACTCATCGACTTGATGAAGCAATGCGATTTGGATATGCAATGCGTACCAACTTCGGCGATCCTAACTTCGTCAACGGCCTACAGCACTACGAAAGCGAAATCCTTAATAGTACCACGGCTTCTGAGACTCGGAATCGTATCTCCGACTTTCGAACTTTCAACGTATCTCACTACAACCCCTCTGGTATCGAAATCAAATCCTCGCATGGAACCTCGCACGTTGTGGTGGCCGACGCCTCGGGACTCGCCATCTCCTTGACCACAACTATCAATCTGATCTTCGGTAGTCAAGTATTGGATCCATCGACCGGCGTAATCATGAACGACGAAATGTGCGACTTCTCCATCCCACACGTGACCAACGTGTTCGGATACGTACCCACTCCCTCGAACTACATCCGGCCAGGCAAGCGACCTATGTCGAGCATCGCGCCCGTCATTGTTGATGATGCGCAAGGCCGCTTATACTTTGTGACGGGCGCGGCCGGCGGCTCACGCATCCTCACGGCGTCGGTACTCTCGCTGTGGCACGTCCTCGATCGCAACATGAGTGTGCTGGAAGCGCTGCGAGAGCCACGCTTTCATGACCAGCTTCTTCCTAATTGGTGTGTTGTGGAATCACAATTCGATAACAAGACGGTGGCATTCATGAGGGATCGCGGTCACAATATCTCGATTGCGGATTATCCTTTGTCATCAGTCCAGGCGTTGAGGTTGTTGCCTAATGGGACGTTTGAGGCGGCAGGTGAACCTAGGCAGAAGAATTCTGGAGGATTTTCCATTTGATCGTCAGTTATTTGTGTCAGTTACGGCACAGTGGTCGTTTGGGTTGCATTTTCTGAGAGAACCGCTGGAGGAGCCTGCGGAATATCATTCGGTGCATTGGTGTACAAGTATGGTTCAAGAAGAAGACAAAGCATTTTGTGTTATAGTATGCATGGGAGTTTCGTATGGATCCTATGAAGCCTTCCAGGGCTTTCGACGTTAGCAGTCTAGTCATCGCATAAACAGCTTAGAAGAGGATCAAGACAACACAGTATGTTTGCCAAACATCCTATTCCTAACATACACAGTCTCCCGTGAGCTGAAACTGGTTGCCAGGACATACGCGTACATGGATGCGAGTTCTACTAATCTCTTCACTGCGAGTTTTCCCACCGTCCAGGCACAGAAGTCAGATGTCTTGACACCTTCTACCTATTTCGGAATGATCCTCGACAGCATCGCATAAGACTCTCACATATTCAGCAGTTCCCAAAGAGACTAATGTACCTTTACTCACTTTGACCCACAGTGCTAGAAAACCTTCACGCTTACTGGCACGCTTCGGCTGCCTATGAAAATGGGAAGAGTGAAACCCATGCCATGTTGTATTATTTAGTAGCATCAATAATGCCCTTGGATAATAGCGATCATCCTTGGTTTTCGTGCTCCGCAGTTCCTCGTTGAGTACGAAATCTAAAATATCCATTGTCATAGCAATACTCATGACTATAAATACAGAAGTAAGAGCAAGAGCATCGTGCATCAGAGGCAGACTTCAATCGCCTACCCCAGAACGAAATTCTCTCCTTCCTAAGGTACATCCAGACGTCACTCCACTTAACAAAATGTTCAAGTCATCTGTCTCAGTTACTCTTGTTTCCATCCTTTTCTGGCACGTCACTCAAGCGACTCCATCAAGATCAGATAGTCTTACTATTTCTGAACGACAGAGTGATCCGTCTATTAAAGTCCTCTTCTTCTCGGACTTTAACTGTACCACCATTGTTCCAGTGGACATTTACCCGTGCGTCGTTTACGGCGATGAGCTGTGCTACATGAATACGACTTCCCATATCGAATCCATTAGGATAGTTGAAATCGACGACCAATTTATTAGGACGAATTCGGCGCTTCAAATTTCATACTCTCCCTATTACTCCTGCGACTTTGCGTACAATGTCACATTTAGTATCGCAACGAGAGACAAGCTTGCTTATTGCAGGGAAGTCGAAGTTCCATGGTTCGAATTGCTAGGCCGGAAGCCAGGGAACACCTACAGGATAACGACGCTCGAATGACATGGCTGAGGGATAAAACTTTCCCATAGCCGGGAAAAACAGCAAACTAGGAGGGCTCTAGTTGTTTTTGGTTCAACAAAGGCACGTTCTCGATAGTTGGTAGACAAAGTGAAGACTGTGATTGCCGGCTGCGGACGGCAATTCGAGCATTTCATCTCAAATTCTGGTAGTTACGCTCGAATACACTCTGCTGCATCTGTTGCCTATTAATCTCGCGGACACAATAATTTGCATTCCTCTTTCGGTGTATTGCAATTAGACCTTCTCTTCAATCTCCCCCCTCCTGGTATAAATTGGTGTGGTAAGATCCTTGGTGAGCTTATCGTTGACATTGCGAGCCCAGAAAGAGATGATTACAGAAATAATCGAGAAGGATAGTGTGCTGAGGAACACGGTGCCATAGGCATCGGCGCTGGCATTCTGATAGGCGCGTAAGGCGGTCTTGGCGATAGCGGACGTGACACCAGGAATGCTAGTGAAGTCTCCAGCAGGATTACCCGCGATTCCAGATATCAACTCTGTCATCGAGGTAGCATTCAGGCCACTACTGGCAAGGGCGGCAGGAACCTGAGTGGAGACGTTCTTGGTAGTGCGGATTGTCAAAACGGCGCTGAAGATGCTGCTAGCAATTAGAACGCAGGCCGTATGCAATGTGACTGACACTTACGCAGATCCAATAGAGGCGAAGAAAGATCGGGCAGATCCTCCGGTTCCGCAGCCAGCGCCGATTTCACGCTGATCGTCCAGAGAAATACTGCAAACGTTCGAGTTGATCATCTCACACCATCCTATAAAGTATGACGCAAAGAACATCAACGCGGAGGCTCGTACATAAGTATCCGGTGTACAAGTCTTCATACCTGCAATTTATGAGCATGTATCAGCTAGCGATGGAGGGAAGTCTTACACGCTAGCAAAATTCCCACAAGGGCAAAGAGTACCCGGAGTTGCCACTCGGTATAACGCTTAAAACAGGCACTCGTCCATTCTCCGAGAATGATACCTGATCCCTGAAGACTGGCCACAAATCCGTTTCGAACCCAACTGTGTCCTGGTCCGTACAAAGTCGAAACCATTGCAGGCCAGAGAATGGCACAAGAATAGTACAGTGCAGATCCAGTTCCCCATAGGAGAACCGAAACAAGCCAGCATTGGTTCCTGAAGAGACCTAAAGGAAGGAGAGGTTCCTTAAGGTTTGCGAAGATTTCCCAAGCGAAGAAGGCGACCAGCAAAAAGAAGCCAATAATCATGGTGCTGATAACAGCCGCGGATTTCCAGGGATATACTGAGTCTCCTCCCCAAGAAACGCCCATAATGAAGAGTAAAAGACCTGCAGTAACAAGGAATGTTCCAACGTAGTCGAAGTTCTTGATAAATTCCCATTGTCGGTTTGAGCCGTGTTTCATTCCAAAGTTCGGTGGGTGATAGAATATATACAGAAGGATAGCTGAACATCCGTTCATTGCAACAAAGAAATAATAGATTCTAAGAATTGTAAGTCCCATATGCAACACTGAGATATTTTTCTTACCCTCGCCATCCTACGGATGTGTTGTAAATGAAGGAATAACTAATAATTGGTCCAAATCCGGTGAATGGAATACACCATCCGAAGCTATTACGTTTCAGTACTCGATTGACGAGTTGTAAAAAGCAACACTAACATGTATGCGGAAGCAAGGAAGCGGTATGTGATTGGTACAAGTTCAGTGATTGCGACTAAGACACATTAGTTTCACTCAGTGAACGGATAGCAGCGGAACTTACAGGAATAGGAGAGCTGGACGGAAGCGGCAGCCCCAATCAAAGTCTGACCAGCGATTAAGGCATTAACATTCGGTGCCCTCGCACATATGATTGAGCCGACAAATCCGAGAATACTTGCGCAAATGAACCACCATCGTCGGCCAAAGATATCCGTGACGCGGCCAACAATGATCAAACCGACAGATGTAGTGAGAAGATAGCTGAGAGCAAGCCAAACGATATTGGGACTGGGTCCAATGTCTGCATTGATTTGTGTGATGACCGTAGCAACCATGGAGAAGCCGCCTTGACCAGAGGTGAAGAACATAGGAATGGCTATCATGGACCCGATGAAGCGAATACTCGTGAAGTAGCCTTTAGGGACCTCGCCTTCGTGTTGAGTGAAGTCCCGTCCTTTGATATCTTCCTCATCATAGTTAGTGTGGCGGCCAAGGCGATGATGATGCTCGGTATGCTCGGTATGCTCGACTGGCGCAATCTCTGAATCGCCAGTAACTTTTTCTGTCGCCATGATGACTGAATTTGGACCGAAACAACAGCAAAAGTTATAACAAGGGTGGATCTGGATAAAACTTAGAAGAATACATGCTAGATATAACACCGAGGGAGTGGATCGCTACGTCAAGGATTCCAAGCTAGGTGCTTCTGCTTTTCCGTGAAACTCACACCACTTAGTCCGGGGTAAATCCTGGGGACATTGGTGGGCGTACTATAGTTTTCGGTGAATCAAACCCGGTGATCTAGATCTAGGGAAAACTAAGAAACGGATACTTGGGTGAGATGTTCTCATCCCGGGTTTGGATATCCTTGGAACCCTATCGATGAACTTTAGCCAAGAAGCTAACAGAAATTGTTCTGTCCGCGAAGAGTAATTGCATATATCAACCGAGATCAGGCTTGATAAGATATTAGATAGACCGTCTCTTCTAAGCTTATTGTATGTTCGCATTCATTTGTTGCTTTATAGGTATACTTGCATTGTACTTGATAAAGCGGAAGATGTCGAATTCTGACCGCCAGACTCAAAGCATCACACTTAGGCATCGGATTCCCAAATCTTATTGCTAACCAAGTTCACCCGAACTCTTAAGTAAAATCTATCTGCGAAATATTTGGCCGGAGAGCAAAGGGGGGGATTTCGCATCCAAATGATGGCGCGCTTGAGGCAATCCAGCCTTCCAGGAGCCTTACGCCAAGCGGAATAGTGAAAGTGTGGGGAAGACCAACGGAAAACCGCAGCCGACCCCCTTCTTCGCAAATTATCAGCCTTGTTGATTTCCACCAGAGGCAGAAGGTAGTGGTAGTCGGAGGTTGAATCGGATCGGCATTATATAAATCTGGAGGTTAAAATGAGGCCAACTCGTATGTGGAAGATTTACAATCGGGCAGAGCAGCCTTTCCAAGAGATTCCAGACCACAAAATCCGAACCTAAAGCCGAAGTACGGTATGGCATCGGATCCCAAGCGAGTTGAGCATGATTTTCGGCTCTCCAAGCTCTCATACGACTACGCAGATGGTCAAACGATTCCAAACAAGCAGAAATACTGGCGCATATCTCTCTTCTTTTACCGAAAGCCAGGCATTTCGGAGGAATACTTCGCACGCCATTGGCATCACGTCCATGCAGATTTAGTTACCGCTGCCCAGGCTTACTGTGACAACAATATTCTCCGATACAACCAATTTCATCAGACATCCGAAGGCGCAAAGCTGGCCAAAGATCTGGGATGGGGAATTCCTTTGGATTTCGAGGCCGTAACCGAGTTCTGGGTATGAAGCTGTGCTGAATTACGATATTGAGTTGGCGGCAAACGCTCACTCTATCAGGTGAAAGACGTTGAAGACTTCAAACGATTCACAAAGAGTCCTGAATTTGCGAAGCATAGCGGTACGTTCGTTCAGCAGTATAGTTGTACTCGGCTCATTCCAGACAGGTGACACCCAGAATTTCGTCAACGATGCTCTTGGAGTCAAAGTCATGATTGGATATGATAACATCGTTTACGGCGAGGCAGTGCCAGGATATGGTAATGATGGTGTTTTGAGACGTGATATTGAGAAATGGCACAAAGAACACCCTAATGCCGGGCCAGCATAGAAAATAAGCGTGTACATCCAGCAAGTGGAAGTGGTGTATGTCTGTGAAATGAACTTTGTGGATGTCCTTGAAAGTTTGCGACGCTGAATGCCTCAGGCATACAGTAGCATCCGATGACTTCCGACGACTTCCTCCGCCTTTCACTTGGAAGCCCGACGACTCCATAAATCTTCTGCCTCGCTGCTCGTTGATGCTATTTATTGCCCTGAATACTTGTGCTTGTTCCCTCACCACCAAACGCCGTCTCAAAAACTGGGAATCTGCACGATCCCGCTCATTAATCCTTGCCGCAGATGATCGAGCTCGATAAAGTCTGGATTGAGCCAATTGACGACTGAGTGATCACTTCCTGTCCTGTGCCCTCTTTTTGGGCGTCTTATGCGTCTCTTTTGCCCCACCGCTAACCCTTTTTGCTAGATGGAGCCGTCTTTCGCGATCTGTAGTTTGTTGCTTGAATGCAGCTGAATTCTCGGGTGTGTTTTCAAACATTCTCTTTTTCGATCTAGACTGCATCCCGCCAAACCGCGTTGGGATCCGATCGACACCAATTATGTGATACGTTTACCTCCTCCAACCCGGCGAATACCAAAAAGCGTTCTGGCATCTGCAAGTCTCAGCCTCATATCACACAGTTTCTATCTTTCAGACGGTTCTAGAGCCGAGAGCTAGGCCGTGTCAGATACGAAGAGGTATCCTGAGCCGATAGTTGCATGAGCCCATGGCCACGCGTGAATCTCATCCCCCAGTCTTGATCGAAGCCTGCCTTCAGCTGGAAGAAAAGCAAACAATGGCAACCAGACTGACCAGTAGTCTCAAATCCGAAGCGAGCTCGGTCACTCTTTAAGCCTTTCAATATGACTAGCGGATTTCTGGAAGAAGGCGAATTTTGCCATGTCTGATGGCCCCTCCTACCATGCCTTGCTTCTAGTTTTTGCGCCCTGAATATAAGCTTGTGGAGTCCGCACAGCAGCCATGCCGCTTTGTTCAGATTTAATTTCTTTACTCCAAGTGCTCAAAATGGCTCTTATGATCCTGATCTTCGGATATTTACTGGATGCGGCTTATGGAAGCGCCTTTCCACAGATCACTCCACCGGCTCGCCTTCAGATCAGACAGAATAATGGACTTTTAACCTTGTGGAGTCCTACCGTAATAGGCACTACACTCACCTGTAAGTTCGGGAATTAAGATTAATAGATTGGTTTAACTTGGCCCCTCAGATGAATCATTCACGCCCCCAAATCCCTCAGACTATATTATCACCAGTGGAAATTATTGGGCTTTATGTCTTGGAGATATTAACACATGCCCTCTCAATACTCAATGCGTTGCGGGAACTCTCTACGATCAGACTTCATCAGTCATTTGGTAAGATTTGTCCTTCAAGCTAGTCAACTTTCTAAACTTTGCCAGTGATAACACCGTACCTATTTGTGGGACTGAATACTTGTATTCTACAACTGGTGCTGTTGACGACCTCACGCGTTTAGCCTGCTATCCAACAACCGGTCCAACTATCGAATCGTTTTTTCTGGTATCTCCTGGTAAGTGTAGATTTTGAAAAGTTTTCCGAGAACCAAACTGAAGCTATCCAGCACCTACAGCAGCCAACTCAGTGACACATACCTCGTCTCCGACCACCTCAACATCATCAAGTTCGCTACCAACACCGGTGTCAAAATCAAGTTCCAATGCTGGCGCCATAGCCGGAGGCGTAGTTGGAGGCGTGGTCGGGATTGCTATTATTGTTGCTATAGTCCTACTGATCCTCCGGAACCGTGAAAAGCAATCAACATCGGCGGATCCTGCTGTTGGTCAGGCAGAGGTTGTTCAACAACAACCGCCTCCTGACAGCCCATACGATCCCAAACAGGCTGCGCATTTCAGCAGTTATCCTTCCTCACCGACCCCAGCGCCACCGCAGTATCAGAGCCCGCCTACACAGAGCAACGTCTTTTACACCCAACATCCTCAGCAATCTCCTAACCCTGCCGATTCTTACGGTGGCTATGTATCTCCTTCATCGGTGCCACCAACTTCACCCGTTCCCGCATATGGAAACATACCTTCGCAACCTGAACTACCATATAACATTGCATCACCACATGGTATTGCGGAAATGAACGCAGATCAAGGTCAGAGGTAGTCATTGATCGAAGTAAGGAGGTTCATGAGCGTGAGAGTAAATCAACAAAATTGGAACTGCGTGATATTTTATAGTATTCCTGGACTCACACAATGTCGTGACAGCCTTGAATGTACCCATTTTTGCCACTATGTACTATTAATCTAGTGGGCAGTCATTCATCTTTGGCTCTATCAACATGGCATCTTCTCTAGCGTCTCATCCGAAAGCGTAGTACTCCTACTACCCAGTCTCAACTCGGCCTTCGATTGCTCTCGCCGGGCCCAGAATAGCCACAGCACCATAACCAGCAACGTGAGCGGCAAGGTGATAGCCCAGTAGAGCCACATGTATGAGGACATGCGCGGCGCAGCACCAGTATCCGGCGACCAGTCAAACATGGTCATGCCAAAGAAGGTTGCCACGAATGTTCCCGGCAGGAACAGCGTCGTAAGCACGGCTATGGTCTTCATAGAGGTGCTGTCTCGCCTGCTGTCGACGGCGATGGCGGCGCTGTAGCGTGCCTCATTTTGAGTGATCAGACTCAGCATCTACACATGTCAGTATTTCGTCGGCGAACTTGGCTGCATGGAGTCTTGCGGATATGCGACTTACTAGAGTTGTTTGACTTTGGACTCGGTCTTTAAGGTGTTGAACTTGCGAGACGAGGCCCAAAGCCTTCGTTCGCGAGAAGGCAGCTTCGTGAAGCAACTTTTCATTTATGACTGTGTCTCCTATCGTTTCGGCTGCCCAGTCCTTGCTCTGAAGCGTATCCGCCAGCCAGTTGCCATACGCAATGCTGAACCTACCTACTTGTCCAATGATTGCAATCTCCGTTTGACAGTAGCTCAGTTGCTTGACCACGTTTTCATAGTCTATCTCGCCTTTCGACTCTTTCGGTGGTATGAAATGGCCAGCCAACATACCTGGACCTCCAAAACCGGTCTCTCGTTCCGTCTTAAGTAGTGCATTGTTAACGAATAAATGGTATCGTTCTAAATGTTGTTGATGTGAGCTATACAACACAGCTGCGAAGAAAAATGGGTGTCGACAGAACTCCAGCTGGGACTCTAGCCGTGAGAAGACTGCGGCTTCATCCTCAAGCCCGTGGAAAAGTACAAAGATCACTCCATTTGCACGGTTATGGGTGACAGAAACCGAATCAAATCCAATGGGTTTTGAATTTGGGACTTTGACGAAGATGGAAAGATATTGCTCGGAGTCTAATGCCGCAAATGTACCGTTATTGTATGCGAAAGCTTCTGCGGAAAACTCATGAATGGTCCACATTTGCACTATTTCTTCGAATATCTCTTCCGTGAGACTGATTTTGTATCTGTTTGCTGCATTCCGAGGGAAGGAGAGCACTCTGAAAGCAGGTTTTGCTTTGGTAGGTGGGAAGCAGTTTTTGGCGCGAAGATGTTTACTGAGTTGGAACAGAGATATATGGCCTGCGCTCGCCTTGAGCTGGCTATTCTCGTCAATCCACCCATCGAGGAAGGCAAGAGATTCACTTGCAAGCGTAGAGGGTTCGGCAAAGATATTTGATGATTGCTTTTTGGCGTCCTTGCTATCCATGATGGTCAGAAAGTAAATAGAGCCAGTGTGGAATCGGTAAATGAAGACACTTCAATTTCAGGGTCCAAAGACCTGTACATTGATAAGTAAATCTGAGCGTGGCGGAGTGGAAGTTCCACTGGTGACTGCGACGTCGTTTGCAAAGGCGGTGCGGCTGCGGCCAAGGGTGGACTGCGTCAAGCTACTTGGATGGTCTCACGTTGACCGTTTTTGATTTCCGGTCAAGATGCAAGCGCGTTAATTATCGTTAATTAAGTCAATAACACAAGGCAGAATACGAGAAAGAACCCAGCGGCCGAAAGAGCGGGCTTGCAGACCTTCGCTTTGCTCCTTGCTGACCGAACAGCCCACTCTGCCGAGGACCTGATTTTCGACTCCACATCTCCACAACCCTTACATGCGATAGCACACGTTTGGTTGTTGGAGAGCTAGAGTTGCATCTCGCGGCGACAGAGTCGAAGAAGGCTGATATGGGATCTCCACCGCGAGATTTCTCCTGCGGCGATATCTCTCGCAGCGATATTCTGATCATACTGTAGCCTTGCATGTCAAGCGCCAGAATTCCTAACTAGTCTCACGGCAAGCCCATCCTCTATATGTATGCTCGTAAAAGAGTTGAAAAGGTCGACCTAGATGAGATTCACGACAGACAGTCCGAAGATTATCACCGATAGCACCCAAGCAACGCACTGTCCCTCTGCATAACCAGATCCCGACGCAGCCTTCGTCGTAGTGACTGTCGTAATTGACTGCGACTCTCCTGAACCAGTTGTTGTCGCTTGGCCTCCGCCGCCGCCTCCTAAGGTGACAACACTGTTGATTCCACCGCCCCCTTGCGCTTCAGTTGAGGTCGTACTGGTAGTTTGTGCTGGCAAACCAGATGTTGATGTAATGGCTCCAGCAGAGCCCGAATGTCCGGTGGTCGTGGCAGTCGCACCTGATATTACTCCGGTATACGTCTTGTTGTACTGCGATTCTGCTGCCAGGATGCTTGATGGAATGGGCGCGATCGTAGCTCCGATGCTTGAGCAACCTTCTTTGTTCTGAGGCACGTCGTTATAGTAGGATAAGTCATAGGCTGCCTGACACCAGACACATCTACAAATAATTAACCTGGAGTTCGAAATCACACTGAGCTTTGGAAGACCCACGCCTCATCTACGGACACATAACCATTTGCACAAATACAGCTGTACCACTGTGGCAGTTCCTCGAGATAATTCTGGCAATCATCAAAGAGATTGTTGGAGTAAACACAAATGGAATTCTCGCCGAAGCAAAAGGAAAGATCTTGGGTCTGTCGTGCCTTGAGCTTCCAATCTGCTTCTGCCGCAACTTGATGCTGCTGCAAGATGACCGAAATGATGGCAATTACTGGTGCAACAAACGAATACATTCTGATCGAGAAAAGATTAGGTCGTCAGATAGAAGGGAATCGCTGGAAAGGCATTACACTGAGACGATCGGCGCAGTTTATATCGCCACCGGGCAGACAGGTACCATGCCTGTATAACGGACGGTAAGGAGATTGGATGCATAGGGCGCAATTTGGATTCCGTTTTTAGTAAACTTCCTCTGGATTTCCGAGCTGCAACCACCCGACCTTTCCGCGCTAAGATACGATTGAGCGCTTGACTGCTTGGCAAGCCATGATTTTGATTTGTTCCTGGGTATATCTGACTTGTCACGCTGTGGTGAAAAGCTTGTCTTGTCGAATACGAAAGGGATACGAGTTAAACGGCTGCCACAAACTTTCCTTGCTCGGGCCTTTTCATTTCACAGTGCTTCCATCCATTCCTTCCATTAGACATCGCTGGGACGTCAAGTCATCAAAAGTTACTGATACAAACAAAAGCAAGAGATATCTCAAAGTCGAAGGGTCGTCTTTTGAGGAGATTGAATTCGTTTGTTTAAGATGGCAAGCCCGACAACGCCATGACTCCTTCATATTTAGCTTAACTAAGTTACCGTACACACCCATGTTTGCATGCTGAGCCCAGGACCAGGATCTTAATCAACTCGACGCGCCTAATAAGCGTCTTTTCCTATAATCCAATGAAATGTACGGAGCAAAAACTGGTAAAGGAGAATCGTGGCCGCAGGCTTTGAGTGAACGGTTTACGAGTTGGGGGGCCTGACACTATGCCATAGCGCGGTAGTCGTCACCGCTTTTGACATAGGGGGGGGACGATCTTTTTATTCTGAGAAATTGACTTCCAGCAAGGGCGAGTCGAGTATATTCTGCTCATATTATGAAAATATGTTTGGCTGAATTGAACCTTTCTTTACTTCGTTCTTTATGCTGTTAGTCCAAATATCGCACATCATTGTGGCTCTTCCCTTTCCGGTTATCAAATAGACTTACGATATGGTTCAACTCACTGTTGGGTACGTTGCTGGTATCATTGCAGCAGTCATTTTCATAGGTATAAGGGAACCAAATGCTCTTTCCTCATTACGCTGTTAATCGAAAGTTTTAGCTCGCCTTTGGAGTCCCAATGCCCTCGCATTCATCCTCTCTGGCCTTCTTCGAGAAAGAAGCACCGCCGCTACTTGGTATTCGATCCGATCATTAGAGGCATTTCTTCGGTTCTCACACTTCATTGAATAGGACCGTGGTTTCGACAGTCTTGCAGCGTTCGCTTTGGCCCTTTATCCTTCGCGCAGATGTTATTCATAATCGCGGCGTTCCAAACAGCATTTTCTTCTTAAGCCAGTTTATTCCACTCATGGGCATATTGATTGCCATCGCGGGTGTAGCAACGCCTCTCGGGCTGTATGAAGCAGTACTTCCAGCTAAAAGTACTCAAACGTCATTTCACTATGTCGATGACAACTCTCCCTTTGGATATGGAACTCCGCCTAGAACTAATTTCTCATTTTCTCGAATTTGTACCCGCGATGAACTTGGACTACCCTTGCCTTGTCCTTTTTCTGACACCATATGTGTCTACGACTACCTCCCGAACGAACAGATCAATGTCTCCTGTCCGTACGGCATTGATATTGCTATTCCGGATGTTATATTGAACACTTATTCCAGTGGTACAAATGATAGCAGTACAGTGTCTAATTATTTCGACATCCAATGGAGGCGGTACATAACGACTCGTGACTGGTTGTACAACAACGGAAGCACGTACCTCGTCAATTCATTTCGAAATGTACAGAGCCTGATTCTGAACAATGCTACACAACCCGTTGAAGGCCTCGTAGTAGACACCATTAGAGGAGGAGTTGGCCTCCGAAATCATACTACCCCTCAAGGCTTTCCATACGGAGTCACTTGGCAAGAGGATTTGCTTTTCATTGAGCCGGAAACAATATGTGTCGATACAAATCTCACGATCGATTTCACTGTACTTTCAATCAACAACACTGCTCTTAGCGGTGCAGTTTTGACCGATCGAGGGGGATTCATCAACCTGAATCATACCTTTCCCGAACCTAACTTAAGTAATCCCCAGGCAAATCCAGACCTATTTGGGAGAGCGTATCAGGCTGCATGGCTGAACAACGCGTACACAGCTCTATATTACAACGTCACGAATCCAAAGGACGAGGCAACGGGAACAAAGGCATTCTCATATGTCAACTCAGAATTAAACAAAACCTTTTTGCTTCCTTCAGAACTTGGTACGTCGGGCTCAACTACGGGCTTTGATTCCCTTTCTATCTCGGCTTCGTTTGGAGACTATCTCTCCGCTTCTTTCTCTGGTATTGCGAGTGCTTCAAACTCCACAGTGAACGTTAATCCCTTCAACATCGGAAGCGTGAATTTCAGCGACATAAGTAAGTTGCTAGGTATCTACATGAAACTCTAATCCTAACAGCTATTCAAGACGCTCTGTGTGCCTCCTCTAACGCCAATGACTTTGCCAATATCACCAATATTCTCGTCTTTTGCGGGTTGATGCATGGCGTTCCCCAACGTCAAGATTCCGGATCGTCTCTCATCTTCGAGGCTGGAAGCCAATGGTCACAGAAGATATTCTCATGTGCAACAGCTGTCAAAGCAACTGTCAAAACGGTATCCTTCAACTACAACGGCACTGACGGTTTGCTTTCGAATCTTGCCGTCACAAACGTCCAAGACAAGATTTACCCAGGCGAAGCCAGCATGCCGCTTTGGGGCGTAGAAAATACAGGTGGCGGCTATACAAACTTCCAATTGAATTTGATTTGGGGTCTGGTCTCTCCAACATACGAAAATAATGCCAACGTTTCAACAGTGCGGCAGCCCTCTCTTTATCTTCCAGGATGGATTGACCCTACATACATAAGCTCTGGGACCGGCGATTTGCTGATAGGCTCCGAAAATTTGCCTGGCAGTGACTTCGCTCCCCAAGCTTTGGAAACCACGTATTGTGTGAGTCCAGATGGTGGCTGTAATGGAATAGACTACACCGGCGACACAAACATGGCAATGTGGGTTCGGTGGCAACAGCTCACGACCTCGGCTGAAACGGCATCTCTTATCCCAAATCTGATCTTTACGGATACCGCAGCCTCTGCAATAGTAGGAACAAAAGGAGTTCTTGGGCCTGGAAATACAGCACTGCAGAATGACGTATCGATTTCCGTTACGCCGTTTACGCAGAAGGTCAGGTACCATTATCCTTTTGCTATACCCGCACTGATCGTAATCCTACTACTCGCATTGATTACACTATTCATGGCTATTACGGCGTGCATCTCGCTTGGCGGAAATATATCACGACTGCGTTTGCACCTGAAACAGGGAGCTGCAGGACGTATATATACGGCTTTCCTATATGCGGGACCGGCTGTGTTGACAATGAAAAGCAAAGACTGGAGCCGGCAACTTGGCAAGAAGATTATCGACCTCTCTGAACAGTTTCCAAGCGAAACCCTTGCGCTCCAGTGGCCTCAAAAGGAAGTCAGGGCGGTGGAGGAAGAGCAACTAGTAGACAGCGACGATGGAAAGAAATCCTGGTCTAATTGAAGTTGAATATCGCAGAATCCACTAATGACAGTGAATGGATATGAAAAGCAATTAGACATACCAATCTCTCGGCAGCCGAGGATGTGAACTACGGGTGACGACTTGGGAAGTTAGATTGAAAGCCAGCATTCTGAGACAGCTAAAGCCTCCACAACAAGCACGGATGACCAAATTTTCAGAGCCTATCGGAGCTGGAAGGAGAGTTTATCCTCATGTATATTCAGACTACATGTCGCATCTAGAGGGTGATGCCGTTCAGCCAAAGTACAAATATTTCATTCATGGTCCAAAACGCCAATGCTTCTCCGAAGACTTTCATCAGCTTGTGGCAGCTAACAATCACTACTGCTTCTGCTTCTGTCCGCTCGGTCCCATCTCTTTGCTGAAGGCAAAATATGACACCTGCAAGCTTGCCACTGCATGAATACCAACGTAGAGTATCAGGAAGAGCAGTAGAGCTACGGACAAGCCCATGAATATGCCAGGATTCAGGTACAGATATGTATCAAAAAGTGGTAGGTCCGAAGATGAATCGTTGCTGCCGGAATGCGCCGAGACATCTCGCTTCAAATCAGTGTGAAGAGCTGACTCGTATGTACTTGAATCCATCTCGTAAGTTGGCGCTACCTGCGGAATATGATGACCCGAGGGAGGAGAAGTTGTAAAGATAATCGTGTGGGAGGAACCGCCAAGAGAGGAGATGACAGCATGAAGGAAGGAATCGTGTTCGGCAAGTTTGGCAGTTCGTGCCTCATACTCGTTTGGTGGGCTGGTAAATTCAACCTTGACTATCTTTGGAATGACATCCTCGTTTGGTATCAAGCCGGCTGTTACGAAAGTTTAGAATCTTACTGTCATTTTACAACGCTTGGTAGGCAGGTACGTACTCGAGGCATCCACTTTCAATACCTCAGCTCGACACTTGTCTTGCAATTGTCGAACTAGGATTTCCGAATCGATTTCTCCCACGACTTCCGGTATCATCCATGTTGAGGGGCCATCACCTCCAGTTTTGTTCAGCCATTGCCGTAGGTAGGGAGCTGCGTGCTTTGATGTGTAATCTGAAGCTGCCACATCGGGTTGTGACACAATGACATACGTGTCAGAGGGGCAGGTATCTAATATGGAGACAATTTTCGAAGATATGGAAGACGAAGAAGCTAGCTGAGCATTCAGAAGCTCGGTATCGGGGAAGCTTTGGAGAAAGTTAGTCGGGAGATGAAGACAAGGCGATAGAATCAACCATACTGAGTCGTAGAGAGGAGAATGAAAGGAGATGTATTCTTGAATGCAGTGGCGCCGTATGCCAGCAGCGCACTAGCTGCTATACCTCTGAGTTTCATTCCGATGTCTGTCTGTCGTTGGTTGACAAACTCCAAGCTCCCTCTATCTGAGGTAACCAAGATAGCTCAACTACGGCGGTGATTCTTTTGCCCGACCTCCAAAGTTTGCCCGACTTCTAAGGCGCTGATCTGTGGCGGAGCTTCTGGAAACCGCGGTCAACTTGAGTCACATTAAGTTGATGGAAAGAGGCTTTAACATTCATGTTACCTACCTACGAGTAGATCCCATGAATACGGACTAGTTGCGGATGTTCTTTGACTCACATCTGCACAATTCCTCTCAACACCCTGGCGGTGCTAGTGTGCCTTGCTCCTTTAATAAGCTTTGCTTCTCTCGACGAAATTCTCGCCACATTCAGAATCATTTCATATACCTCTACAGCTCCCACAGCTGCTCTATTCTCTGCCAGTGTTTTGAACTTCTCATTGGATTAGAAATTGCTCATACTTGTGAGATTGTTTTGAACCTCACGACAAGAAGACTATTTGCTCGTCGTGTTGCTGCTCGGCACTTCGATCTGCAAAGTCGGGATAGCGAGCCATCATTTTTAATATTTCTTTGTCTTACACCATAGATTCAACGGGAGTGACATATTCCACCCTAACAACTTGTATGGCATCTGCACAACCTACCGACCGTGGACCAGAGCCTGATCTTCCTCCGGAAGCGCCAAACCGAGGAAGAAACCACAACAGACCGCGAAGGAACAGGAATACCCCTACGGATCCCGATGGAGATAGGACAGGTCATGAGCGATCAATAGGTCAGCGGCGTGCCGGAGGTGGACGTGGACGGAATCGAGGACTTCCAGATAATCGACCGCAACAACAAACGCTCTCTGCCGACGCTTCCGCTTCAGTAGATGGGCAATCCTACCCTCCGACCGAACATAGAGGCCGAGGTCGCGGCCATCAGCGCCGGTCCGGTGCTTTCGGGTCCCGTAATGCCAACGTCGCTATTCGTACAGTTGGAGGACGAACTTTTGGCGCTCAACTTACGGTAAATACAGCCGAAGCAACGGGTGCTGCAACGACTTCTGCAGAGTCTATGCTATCACCAAAGGCAGCCTCATTCGTACCGAGCTCTCTACCACCATCTGGTAAGGCGAGTCATGCTCATAAATCCGTGCAACCCCGAAAACGGCGTGCATCAAAATCCACTGCACCAGACCTGCCAACACGCATTCACGAAGACATTGATAATGGCCAATATGAATGTGCAGTTTGTACTAATGAGATCTTTCGCGATTCAAAGATTTGGTCTTGTATGACTTGTTGGTCTGTCTTTCACTTCTCATGCATCAAGAAATGGTCACACAGCGAAGGTGCCAAAGTCACTCAACGTCGAGGTGAAAATGAAGAGATTGCGTCAACGCAGTGGAGATGTCCAGGTTGTAACCTTCCTCAAGATATCACTCCTTCGACCTTTACATGTTGGTGTGATAAAGAAGTCGATCCGCGCTCCCTCACTGGATTACCGCCGTTCTCATGTGGTCAGACATGTTCTCGAATGCACACAATTCCCAAAAGCTGTCCGCATCCGTGTTCGACACAATGCCACGCAGGGCCTTGTCCTCTATGCCCGCAGATGGGACCTACTCAAAGCTGTTTCTGTGGACGACAGCAAGTCACTAAGCGATGTGTCGATACAGACTACGACCACGGATGGAGCTGCGGAGAGATATGCGGCGAACTTATGCCCTGCGGCGAACATTCCTGCGAGCGACCTTGTCATGAAGGCTTATGCGGAGCTTGCGAAGTACCGATCGATGCTCGATGTTACTGCGGACAGGTGCAGAAAGAGATCGTATGTTGCGAACGCGGTGATGATCGGAGCAGCACTGTGATTCTCCAAGAAGGAGGGAGTGACGCAATAATTGAAACTTGGATCGGAATTTTCGATTGTGGAAACATCTGCGGTCGCCCTTACGACTGTGGCAAACACAGCTGCGAAAAACGATGTCATCCACAAGATGCAACAGAAACTCACTGCCCTCGATCGCCAGATGTCGTTTCTCACTGCCCCTGCGGAAAGACCAAGCTTGATGAGATCACAGATCAACCACGAACCTCGTGTTCGGATCCCATTCCTTCTTGCGACAAACCTTGCCTAAAGCTTCTGGAATGCGGACACTCTTGCAAAGAGGTCTGCCACTCAAGCGATTGTTTTCCTTGCTCAGAGAACATTACGATCAAATGCCGCTGCGGAAGAACCACTTCAACTACAATCTGTCATCAAGGCCACTTAGAACCACCACAATGCATGCGAGTATGTCGAGCTACAAAGAACTGTGGACGACATGAATGTGGCGAACACTGTTGCCCTAGCGAAAGAATAGCATCGGAACGTCAAGCACAAAGAAAGAAAGGCAGACCTCTTCATTCTCATCCACATTTTGCGGATGACGACTTTGAACCTGAACACATTTGCACTCGAACGTGCGATCGACTACTCAAATGCGGCAATCACAATTGTCCAGAACTCTGTCATAAGGGGCCTTGCAATACCTGCAGGGAAGCTATCTTTGATGAGATCAGTTGTGCTTGTAGGCGAACGGTTCTTCAACCTCCACTGCCATGTGGTACTCGACCTCCACCTTGCCGCTTTGAATGTGAGCGAGTCAAGGATTGCGGTCATTCTCAAGTTCCTCACAACTGCCATTTGGACGACGAACCTTGCCCGAAATGTCCATTCCTAACCACCAAATCATGCTTGTGCGGTCGTACGCAGCTCAAAAACCAACCCTGCTGGCTCAATGATGTTCGATGTGGAGAAGTCTGTGGTAAGACTCTCAAATGTGGGTTTCACTCCTGCCTCAAAACCTGCCATCGACCAGGCGAATGCGAAGATGCTGGAACACCATGCCAACAGCCTTGTGGAAAAGAAATGTCGTGCGGTCATCCTTGCTCCGCGTCTTGTCACTCACCATTTCCATGCAAAGAGGACAACCCTTGTGACCACAAGATATTCATTACTTGCGACTGTCAGCGTCTCAAGCAAGAGGCTCGATGTGCAGTCAGTAAGAACACGATTGGAAACGCGAGCAAAAGTCTCAAATGTGACGATGAATGCGCTCGACTGGAAAGAAACCGCAAGCTGGCGCTTGCTCTCAACATTGATCCAGACACCCATACGGACGACCACATTCCATACTCCGCAGACACATTAAACATGTATATTGCGAACACGTCATGGTGTCAAGAACAAGAAAAAGTTTTGCGTACTTTCGCTGCTGACCCTGAGGAAAAGCGCTATCGTTTCAAGCCGATGAAGAGTCTACAGCGAGGATTTATACATGCACTCGCTGAAGATTTTGGCTTCGATTCGGAAAGCATGGATCCAGAACCGCATCGGCATATCATGATATTCAAGACTCCAAGATTCGTCATCGCACCAATGAAGACCTTGGCGGAGTGTGCGAGAATTCGACAGATCCAAAAGGCACAGCAGGCTACTCTACCGGTCACAGATGCCAGCAAGCAATGGCGAAAGAGCAATATCGTTGGCGAACCATTCAATGCCTTCCTGATTACGCAGCCAAAATTTGCTTTGACGAATGAGGAGCTACGCTCGGCAATCGCAGTGGCCCAATCTTCTCAGACTCTCCAGCTCCATCTCGAGATTGACTTTCTACCGTCCGAAGAAATAGTCCTTCATCCAACACGAAAGCAACAATCATGGCGCCCATCCACACCTGACCGAGCCCTTGAGGAACGGCTCATCTCACTCAAACCTGCCCTCGAACAATCAATCGCTCTAAGCGGAATGGGAAAGCTTGAGCTCTGTCGCGCGGACGATAGCCTAAATATTACCAGCCGCGAATCCGAAGGTGCGGCAGGTGGCTGGAGCCAGGTGGTTGCCAAAGCCGCTAGAGCGCCCAAGGTCTTTGTGAAGTCGGAACCAATCCAGGCACAGAACGGATATGCAGTTCTATCGACGTCCGCGACGAAGGCGAAGGTAAAGCAAGAGAAGAAGAAAAAGGTGGTTATCGACGACGATTGGGAAGCAGCGGAAGCGAGAGAAGAAGAGAAAGAAAGGACTGCTACTGTCGACCATATTGGGGATGAGATCGGCTCTGGCGCAGCAGGCTCAGAAGAGAGCAAAAGGGCAAGCGTTCAGAGCGAAGGCAATGTTGAAGGGCTTCACACGGAGTAATTGTGAGTAGGCGTGAACGTGGAGAAGAAACAAAAGTACAGATCAATGCCTGTTCAGCCGCCAAACAGAGCGAGAGCGCCTTCTCGGTCTCCATATGTCAAGAGTCCTCTCCTTTGCTTCCGCCGCTTCGTCTGTTTCGGCAACGATATAGAGAGAGAGAAATTCGTATTACGGCTGCGTAAGCCCCTAATGGACTTGCGTAGCTAGCTGGCCCTGCTGAGGCTATGAAGGGCTACTCTAGTCCAACTAGAATACACAACGATACTCCGTACAGAGGTGAGGCACAATAATAAGCTCTCGCTAATAAATTAGTGACGGAGACGCTAAAATTAGGGGACCCTCCACTAAACGTGGGGCCTCAAGCCGTTATCAATTTAGGAGGTTGCAAATGTGCCGAAGGCATTATGTGTTATAAGCCGTAAACTTTTTTGAAACTCGCTAAGACCTTCCACACGAGGAAGCTTGCTTAACACGAATCTTGGCTTTTTCTTCCAGCACTGGCGATCTCAAAGTCAGCTGCGCAGGATGCAAGGGCCGAAGATGTTACCTCTGGAACCACAGAGCATTCGGCCAGCTCCTCTTCTTCCTCTTCATCGTCATCGTCATCCACGTCCACCACATTGTCTTCTATCTGCTCTGTCTGGTTTAGATAAGCGATGCCAGCATACAAGCCATCTGCTTCTTGGCGCAACTCTTCGTTGCTTAGCTGCTTGGTAGATTGAGAGCCGAAAGTGGGCGAAGAATCAGGCGCAGAATTCGCAATTGAATCCATGATCGCTGGATCCGGCCGGAATTCTCTTCCCGCCGACCAACGGCAAATCTCGTTGTAGCTGAAAACCGGATAGCACCATCGGACTGTCAAGGGAGGCACAGGCAGAAATATAGCTGACCGGATAGCGCCACGTGACAGTCCTTCAGCCCGACAATGGCCTTCAAAGTTTAAAAGGACTGTACGTTTATAAAAGTCTCAGCCTCATTATTCAAAGCAGCTAAGACTTCGCGACCCAATCAACATTGGTCGATAGGGGCCAGGGCGGTAAGCCATGTCCTCGCTTCAGTACGAGTACCTAGTGCCCTTCACGAGAATACGCGCTGAGCAAGTACAGTGAACATCGCGAAGTCTTTCAGGACTGAGTCCTGTGGATTTGAGTCTTGCGAGACATGTGGACTTGCGAAGAGCTGGAGGCTCAAAGACGCATATCTGAAGCATCAAAGATCAATGGTGATAGCTGCGTTGACCGCTCGAAGAAGGTATACCCAGCATTCGAAGTAGTATCATAATCGCTCAAAGATCCCCGCCATGTCCCATACTGCTACAATTGTTTCTTCGACCATTTCGACAGGCAACGACTCCATTGAGGGAGGTAAAATCGAAACGCCTAAGTCTGGAAAGTAAGTTATGCTGGCAGATAATTGGTGATAGTGTAGAACTCATCACCACGTAGTGGCAAGAAACTCTCATTCGTCATGGAGAAATGGCTCCAGCAGAAGCCATCGGATGGACCTTGGCCCGAGAGCACGTTGCAAAGAGAGCATGTTGGGCAATGTCGGCAACAGCAGCAAGGATAGCGGCAAGTAGCCTCGTTGCGGTTTTGTAGTGAGATGAGGATATGGCGGGATAGTTTGAAGGTGGTCTTCCGAACTTATAACCAGAGCTAGCAGATATCTGATCAATGAAGCCATTCATCTTGATATCTGATCATCGCAGTTAACTGTAGTGTATCCAGGTGAACTTTCAGGCCATTAAACGCGCATTCTCTATAGAACACAAGTCATGAAGAACCGACGCATATCCTCTTCAAGCCCTTTCATTCCCATTCATCTTCCAATCATCTCACAGAGACCATTTCTTTCGCAAGGCGTCCAGCCACTCCTTCTGGACTTGCATCGTTTTCCCATCGAACCGGGCGGCAATTCCTTCCACTTCTTCCGGAACTGGGAGAATTTGAATGAATTCGTGCTTAGGGTTACATACTCTCTTAGGCATTTCTCCCTTTTTTAAGAGCGGGAAACAATCTTGGCAAAAGTGAGTTGACAGACACTCAGTGCAGGTGTGAAGTTCTCTATAGTCCGTGCCGTAAGTATTGACCACATTTGAGCACAAGCCGTCGCATTTCAAAAAGGGTCCTTGGAAATTGATCGCTTTGAGAGCTTTTCGGACTTCTGTGTCTTCGCCGGTTGTGTACTCTGTCAAAATCACTGCGCTGACAGCAGAAGCATTTTGAACATCTCCAGCGGCCATTAGGAGGGTTACCAGTCGGACATATGCATTGATGTCGTTCAGTGGATCTTCATCGCTGAGCATGTCGAGCCCTTCTACAATGGGATTTCGGAAGCATGCCTTCCAATCACTCTCGTTTACCTTGGCGTACTTCCGAAGGTATATTCCGAGCATGTACGCACTGTCATTCATCTGATATACGACACTGCCTCTTTGCTTGTCTTCACTGGTGGCGAGCTTTCGTAATTTGCCAACCCAAGCACTAGTATCTTGCCCACAGTTATGTGCAGTGACAGCCCTATCGTAATAGATCAATGCCAAGTGCTTTGTTGAGGTCGAGGAGAGGTAATCATAGGTCCATTGCAGTTCTGGACTTAAATCAGACTTGAATTTTGGGCTTGCAATCCGCTCGAAGAGTTCCATTGATGCAGTCGTGTCATCGTACCCATGGTACATAAATTCAGCCACGTGAGCTGCCCACCAAGGCGTTTCAATGAATTCGTTGTTGGAGTCGCAGGATTCAAGCGCCTTTGAAACCATTGGCTGAATGAGGGTGATTGAATTCTCATACGAGAGTGAGCCACTGATTTCAAAGCAGGCACCACGAAGTGAGAAGAAGGCGTATGGATCAGCACCATCTTTAGAACTCTGGAAATCTTTGATGATGTTGACTATTTCTTTGAAGTCCCGAAGAGCATACAAACACCGCACGTGAAGAATCATTATGTCTACGTCTGGGTACTTCTCGTAAGTCTGCTTCGCATATTGGAGAGCTGATCTGTAGTCGTTTTTGGACATCATCATCTCGATTAAGTCACTTTGAAGCTGAGAGGTAAGAGAAGAAGAGTCTGGAGGAACAAGCTTCATGGCTTCTTGGAGACGAGCAGCCGCTTGATCGTAGTTCTTCTTCTTAACGAGACACTTCGAGGCCCCTTGGAGTGCGACCCAGGAGCTGTTGTCCAACTCGATGGCTTTGTCGAAGTTTTCGAGAGCCGCATCGTATTGCTCGCTCAGAAATAATAGACCGCCGGAGGATGCGTAATAGTGAGCTGTCTTCTCGACTTCAGCGAGATTGACAATCTCGTCGAGTTCATCAAGGTCATATGTCGGCGGGTAAAATGCGGTGAAGCCGCCGATCTCATGAGGATCGATGGTCGTACTATTATCATCCTAACGCATCATCTGTCAGCTTCAATACGCGACGGATTAAAAAGAGTTGATGTTGTAAAGGATATAGCCGTAAGAAAGCTTCAAATAAGCCATGCCATCAAACAACTGGCAAGACATCCTTGAACTTGTTTCGAACATTCTACCAAACGCATTTTAAATCGGTAACCGTAGTATCTACGCTTCCTTCAAGCATCCCCAGGCGCCAATTAAGAACTCTTCGCCAATAGAGCGAACGAAGAATGTGGAAAGAAAATACTGAATGACTGACCATCTTCAGAAACAAGTAGATTAGCCATATGTAAAACAGTTTGGTTCTGTCGACGAAAGGGAGGTCGCCATCTCCCTCCTTGATGAGCCACATCTTCGATGCTTCCACAGCTAGGGGTCGAAAGAACTCTCTTCGTGACTGAATAGCTCGGGCGATCCAATCCAGCTCGTTCTGGGAACAACAGTCCTTGTTTGCTTGCTTAAGCCAATGAGTCCTGATGCTATCGGCAAACGATCGATCTATGAAAAACTGGTGAAGCATCTTGTTAGCCTCCATGAGCATTACGCTAATAAGTTTCTTGAGCCCATCTTCATAGAAAAAAACTTCCAAAAGCCGCTGGAGCACTTGATATTTCTCGTTCGTACCGAGCACGCTTGGATTGAGGGACATCAGATGATCGGCGAGATGTGATGCGGCATAGGATCTGAGTGTTAATCCATCCTTCCATGTTCGAGGGTTCGATTTGCTCACGGTCTCCAAGCAGAGGAGGACCATATGAAGTTCAGCAGTTTTTGGATCTAGTGCAATACCCATGCTCGCAGCCGAACACGTAAGATCGCTCAGTATCGGCTTAACTACAAAATCACGGATACTAGCGTGAGCAAATCGGACTTCCGTGGAGTAGAATCGTATGAGGGTTTCTTTGCTGAGCCCATCTTCCGGCTCGAATTCTTTGGTTTGTGTTTCGGTTTTGCTGAGTGCATAATCATCGTCTTGCTGCTCTTCATCATTTTCCTCCAGTGGGAAATCGTCGATGTCGAATGTATCACTATCTGCTATAGTCGTCTCTGGAGGAGCTTCTTCATGTGTATCCCGACCTTCGTTCTGACTCCACTTTGTGATTAATCTGAATAACGAAGCAAACCTGCCTCGTAGTCGAGACTCTAAAGCGTCATACGCTTGTCCAGTCCTTGCCTTAAGACCAGCGTAAATTTCAGCAATCAGCAATGGCCTCTTTGCAAAGGATATCAACAACAATAACTCGCGAAGATCGTCTCTGTTGATATCCTCATTACTGGTGAGTCTTTCAAAGATTCGAGCAATCATTGCCTCGAGTTGAGGAGGCGCATCTTCGATGGAGTCAAAAACTGCTGACACTCTCTCTTTATCACGCAGCTGGTTCATGATAAGGACAACTTTGAAAAACATTCCATCAGCCTTCATCATGACCTTATCTCTAATCTCACGAGCCAATCGAACCGCTGCTGCTTTTGATTTCAAACGCATTGTCTCACGGACGACAGTAATCTCTGTGACGTGCTTTTTGACAAAGAGGGCAATGTCTGATTCATTTTTCTCTCCAATTTCGACAGTACTTAGGGCTCTCCGGAGTTTGGGTTCAAAATACTCTGAAACCTCCGGTCGTGAGAAGAATGCTAAGGAGAGTCGAGCAAGACTCCTTGTGTCATCGTAACCGTCGTCGAGGAGTAGAAATAGCTCTTTTAAGGTCTGGCTTGGTGCCTCATCGAGTCCGTCAAGAACTATCAAGGTGGCGTTTGGGAGATCCCGTGACTTATAGAATTCGAGGAACAGGTTGTGCCAGATCTTTCTAGGAGTCACCACTGAATCTGGTCGATTGAGCATGCTGACGACATAATTTCGATAGACGGAATCCACCTCGGAAATTTGATACGCCAGACTTTTCAGAATGCTTGATAGTGATTGCAATTCCTCATCATCCTCTTTGACATAGAAATAGGCAACGGATGTGCGATTTGGGTGTTTTGAATCTTGGGGATAAAGCGTCTTTATATGCTTGATGGCAATGGAGGACAGATATGATTTTCCAGTGCCTGGACCTCCCGAAATCCACAAAAATTGGGCTTCGCGGTTGGTCCAGTCGCGAAACTTGTCTTCAGCAAGAAGCCATTCTCCGCTCGATTCGAGAGCACGTTCAGCATGTTCGTTATAGCGTTGTTGGCTTTTATCGTTCGCTGAAGAGAGAAGATACTTCTCCAATAACGTCTTCTGTTGTTCAACTCGTGTTTCCGACTGAACCTCTTAGCTTCTTGTTAGTGTGTGTGTCCAAGAATATTCGTGTAGAATACAATAGTTCTACAAAGTATATTTGAAACCAAAAGCAGAATAGATCAGCGAGAAAGTAGAGGATAATTTTTCAGCTTCTATATCGAGTACTCACCTAACATTGCCGAATTCATACTATCCAGCCTCTTTCCCATGCGTTCTGCACTGTCGAGCAGCGAATCAACTTTCTTGTCCATCTTTTGATTAGTCGCATAGGATATGGCTATGACCAGTCGTTGTTCGTCTTCAAACAATTTCGCCAGTTTATCAAACGCTTCTTTGACTCCTTCGTCTCTTCCCAAGAAAACGACTGCAGTCCATTCCCTCCACCTACCAGCCTTGATAGCATTTTCCGACAGTGCAAGTATCTCCAAAAGACAGGACAACACGTCGACCACTTTTTCCTTCAGGTTAGTGTTCATTTCTCCTTCCACGTATTCCTGTAATCGCATGGTAAAATCACCAAGCTTAACAAAAAGCTCCTCAATCCAGTTGTATGCTTCCGAAACTCCACCTGCAGCATTGACAAGGAAGGTGACTGCGCCGAGTACCACCGATGCTGGAGCGAATGGTGATAACGATATAGCGCTAGAAGCAATACTTGAACAAACTATGAAAGGTCCAACCATGCTCTTAAGTGTGTTCGTAAGCTTGGAATGCTTTTCCCTCCAAGTGGTGAACTCGCGATGATCCGCCTGTAGTTGATCGGACAAGTCCCTCGCTTTGTGAAGTTGCTTGAGCTTCTTGAATTTCTCTAAAAGAGGTTTACCGTCCAATTTGCAATCTGTTGATTGAATATACGTGTTCCAGGCTTCGTCTCGGTCAGCCTCTAGCTTGTTAGATAGGTCTTCAGGAGTACGAAGCATTTTAAGTAGTGCCTTCTCTTCAAGATTACGACCCGTCGATATTAGGTATTTATTAAGGGCTCTGTCCCAAAGCTCATCAAATGAAGATTTGGAATCCATATTGATGAAAGTTCTCAGTGCCTTGATGACCGTCTGATAGACGACAGCTCGAAGCAATGGAAAGGTGGTTGAGTGAGATGGCGGGATCTCTTTGGCTTCACGTTAATTAAATGTGTTTCAAAGCAAATCCTTCATGAGACGTAGATGCCTAAAGTTGAACTACTTACCCCGCTACAATATTCAGCTCATCACGGGTTATCGGCGATGCTGTAGAGCCAAGAGGGAGTTGGCGCTTGTAGCCAAGATCTGGGCACGTGGTTCTAGGGGGTTGTTAGAAACTACTGCTTAGCCTATCGTAATCGTAATTGCATACGACAATAGAACGGTGGCGGAATCTACCAAATTGAGCTTGCTCGGAGTCACGATGAGTCGAATCCCAAACGCGTGCGCTCCGTTATAGTCACTTTCCGATGTATTGTTATATTTTCGGTGATACTCGCTTCAGAATTCATCTCTGTAGTTGCCAGATTCATAAGTCAATCCTAATAGAAGGGCAGGTGAGATCTGAAAGGAACTACTCGAAGACAAATTCAAGATAACAACATTCTACCGAAAGAATAGAGAATGATTCATTTCATTATGCTATAATTTGCCAAGTCAAAAATCCGAAAAAGCAGAAGAATTGTGTGTAAGCTCTAGCCGCTGAACGGGAATCCGCCCAAGGAAGTCGCCAGGTAAACTGGGTCAGTCTCCAAACGTGGTACAACTTTTGACTTCAATTGTTCCACATCCCAATTGGCGAACAAAAAGCGTCCAGAGAGTGGTTTGGCCTCTGGGCTCGCCAACCACACCGAAAAATGCGCGGGAAGTTGAACTGAGAAACGGTTAGCTCGCTGCACAACACTTCGCTGAGCGACTTCAGCTTACTTGTGTCTAGAGTGTCCAGGTTCAATTCACTTTTGTCGTACAAGGCGGTTCGAACAATACCCGGGTGTAGGACAAACACGTTCAAATCTGGGTTCTCCAAGGCCAAGAACTCGAAGAAGCGAGCAGTTCCCATCTTGGAGACGGCGTATGCTGAGGCCTTCGCAAGGAAGGGAAGCGCAGGAGGCAGGAATGCAAATCCACTCGAGTAGGCAATGATCGTGCCGCCGGCTTTCTTGTACGGAAGAAATGCGCGAGCGAGCACATAGCTACCTTTGATGTTTATCTGTTGAAGTGGCATTAGCATCTCGAATGACTCGCACACGAGGAAAGCCGTACCTCAAATGTCTTCCACCATTCATCCGCATCACTACCGTCAATGACCTCAGGGCTTGGAAGGTAACCAGCATTCGCGACGATAACATCCCAAGAGCCAATCTCTTTAGCAGCCTTCTCAACAGCAGATGAGTCTACAATGTCGGCAACATGGATGGTGACTTTCGTCTTGGGCTGGTTTTTCTGGACAATGTCTCTAGTCTCTTCAAGATTCTTCTGAGTGCGACCAACGATGTGGATGGTCCTTGCGCCGGCTTGAGCAAATGCATCAACTATTTCTCGTCCAATACCTTGGCCTGCACCTGTGATGACTATAGTCTTTCCAACTTGGGAAAGCTCAGGTCGCTTTGGATTAATACTGTCGTAGGTGTCGTTATGCCATTCAGTAACTGGAGCTGGGTACGGTGGTTTCATCGTGGATTCGTGGATATTCGACACTCCTATAGCTTGACTAAGGATCCCGAAATAGTCAAGGCGCTTGTCTCTGAGTGTATTTTTGCTTCGGTGCTGGCGCTGGAGTTGATTTTGATGACGATTTGGTCACCTTCTTATACTCCAACATCGTGCTAGCAGACTCTTGGTCAGAATGATATAACAATCAGTAATATAACAAACCGCGGGGAAATGTCAGTGTCTCCAGAAGATTCCCAATCTTTTAAAGCGAGCGTATTAGTGCATGTTGCGAGCCGGCCTTGAACTATCACAATGTTGCATTGGTTGTGCAGTAGGATACCAACTTAACCCTGCTTCTCCATTTCATCATTCCGAGTTATCCAATCATTAACCTGCGTCAGCTGAAAGATGTCGGCGAATTACTTTTATGGAAAGAGATGTATTCCGAAAGAGGGAAAGACGATGCATGGCTTGATGGAACTATACGCAAAGTGGCATATGGTATACTCCGTAAAGAGAAAGGGATGGGTACTTTTCGTAGTGGCCATATATTTCGACTGGAGCGAGCATCTTCTACGACAGAAGTGAATATGGCTTTGGCAATCGCGCCCGAATCTCTCGCATTGGTAATTCGTAGCTCCTAATTAACCGTCGGGGATGAACATCTTCATCGTTCGCAGGCCTTTACTAAGCGATTTCAGACATTTTAATCACCATTGTCAGCGGCTTCACTGGTTCAACCTACCTTTACATTTCATCCACCGTCCTGATTACTTACTCCGCTCGAAATTTCGTCCATACCAGCGTTGGAATGTCCAAGTTGATAGGAGTAATGATCAAGTCTCATGGAAGATGTCCTTGAGACGCGTGAAACCCTTTGTTCCTGAGTCAGCCCCGCTAAAGCTTCCTCTACGAACAGTTCCATGATCTCATTATCTAGGCGGATTACTTGCCCTTTGCTGGGTTTGAGGATGTGGAGATTGTCGATTTGTGTGCACCTGATGAGCAGCCGACGGAATGGATGAGTATGTTTGGATCTACTGGAAGTGATCCGTTGTGGGTAATACGGGGGAAGAAACCGAGTAAAAGCAGCATCAAAGGATGAAAAATGTTCGATGTGAACCATAATGTGGCTCTTGAAAGAGACTCTTTCTGGGACTACGTACACACTTCTCCAGCCGAGCATTTATGAGACCTTGACGCACAAAGTTTACGCTGCATAGTAGTAGTCGTTGGTCACAATTGACGTGTAAACATTTACAGAGAGCACGAAGCCAATTAAGTGGACATCATGCAAAGTGAAAAACCTCAGTCAAACCAACACCACACCGCTTCGAATTTTCTGTCTGTCTACGTTAGTGTGCCCATCCACCTCGTGTGAAGATGGACGCTATCAAAACAAGCTTGCAACAAGCGGTAGCATCACCGGAAACGCCACGACACCAACGCTCCCCATGTCATATACGAGTGGTTCAGACTCGTCCCGAAGTTATCCCTCCAAGATAGTATATACAAGCACGATGCCAACGCCCGAAGCCACCCTATCCGCATCCACAATCTCTCCCATTTTTCGCACGATCCGCCGACCGGCTTCAGTCTCGCAGCTATCCGGCTGCCAGCCTACTGCAGTAGCGGACTCCCGGTGCCCAGATCGACGGCGGCGGCACTGCCACTGCGATTGTGCATCTGCGTGCCCTGCTGGGCAGGCGTAGCGCTGCGGCTTAGGCCAGGCTGGGCCTGGCCCAGGGCAGGGCTCATAGCAGCGATGTTGGCAGCGGCGGCGGCAGCGCTGGCAGACAGGCGCTGCTGTTGTTGTTGCTGCTGCTGGGCGGCGAGCTGGCGTTGCAGTTGAGCTTGGTATTGCTGCTGCTGGGGCGAGAGGGCAGTACCGCCGGCCATCGCAGGCATGTTCGCCATGCCGGCCAGCCCGTTCATCGCCAGCCCGTTCATCATCCCCATGTTGCCCATCCCTCCCATGTTGCCCATCATGTTGCCCATCATGTTCATGCCCGCCATTCCGTTGCCGATCGGCGAGTTGCCCGCTGCGGCGGCGGCCGCCTGTTGCTGCATCCGCGCCAGGTACCCTTTGAGTCGATCCTGCGCAATGAGGCGGATCTGGTCAATTGGTAGACCGGGATTCTGCTGGTGAACTTGGTTCATGATGGTGTTGATGGTTGGTGTGTGACCTGAAGAAAGTTGGCCGTTTCCGCCGGCTACGCCTACGTGATTAACGCGTGGCGAAGTTTGATTACCTCCCGCACCCATGTTGTTACCGATACCGTTCATGTGTCCTTGATTTTGACGCTGTACAGCAGCCAAAGCAGCCAACATTTGCGGGTTCTGCATGGCGGCATTGGCAGGAGACAAGTGAGCTGCAGCGAGATTGGAGTTGTGACCACCCATTCCAGCATTTTGCAATAGGCCTTGCTGTTGCTGCTGTTGTTGTATCATGGCTTGTCTCTGCATTGCAAGACGTATCGCTTCGGTATTCTGCTGATTTGGTAGACGTTGTTGATTCTGCATGGTTTGTTGCTGCAACAGAGCTTGTATTTGCGCAGCTGGCATGGCTGGTTGCATTCCTGCCATGGCGGCACCAGTAGTTGTAGCAAGGCCATTTGGTAGCTGACTTTGCGAGGATGACGGTCGAGGTGGGTTCATATTTCCACCAGCTGACGATGGGTTTTGCTGTTGGTTTGGCGCACCCATTGATGCATTCGGTGGGCTCGGACCGCTAGCACTATTTGGAGTGCCATTCTGTGTTTGCCTGTTTGCGAGGCTTGCGGCTTGAATAGCTTGCGCTCGTTGAACTTGATTCGCGGACTGCTGTATCTGTAAGGTCTGTAAGTACGCATTCCGGTAGTAAATATCCCAGTCGAGTACACCGGCCGAGGAAGACTTTGGACGTACCCTTTGTTGCTGCATTACCTGCTGTCTGTACTGCTCTTGACGCTCCTGTATCTTCAACTCGCGCTCATACTTCATCCGACTGAATTCTGCAGGCGTGTGGATTGTACTGCGTGGTTGTTGACTGTCCTGCTGTTGCTGCTTACGAAGAGCGGCAGCCTTGGCAGACTCCTGCTGGCGGTGAAGATGAGTTTCTCGCTTTCGGGCAAGCTTACGGATTGCATCAATCATGGTGACATAGCGCGCTTCTCGTCGTCGTTCCACTCTGAAAGGCTGTGTTCCTCGTGCTCGAGTTTGAGCAGGTTGCCCAGGAGTTTGAATCTGTTGCATTTGCTGAGGACGCTTCTCAGCGACTAGCTTGTTTGCCAACTCGAGACGATTTTGATATGTGCGGAAGTATTGAGTTTTGCCCATGTCATTTGGCAAACCTTCCAATTGAACCCAACGTTCGAAGCACTCCCAAGGTGTTCGACGCTCAGTACCAGCGACCATCATCGATGGTTGGGTGAATTGTTGCATTTCCATTGAGATGAGTGACCAGTTGTAAGAGTACTTGCGAACACAACCTCTCAGCCGTTGATCTTCGTCCCAAGTCCACTGTGAAGGCACTCTATGCTCGAAGAATGATGTCTGTGGCATTACAAACTCCGAAGGCGGTCTGAAGGCACCGTTAGCACGCAATCGTTCGCGCATGTGCCGGTGAATTGGATTGAACAACGCTACGTCTGATTCTTCTGGTGCCAATTCCTTGATTCTTGGTGAACGGCGAGCAGGCGACAGGAACAACGACACTTCGGAAGCCCGTCTCTTCGCTGGAGGTACAACAGATAGCTCGTAGTCTTCTTCTTCGTATTCATACCGACTACGCTTCGCCGGTGTAGTAGCAGGCTTGGGAAGAATCTTGCCAGTGGCAAATTTGGATGCAGGCACAAACATATTCTCGCGAGATTGCAGAGGTTCGAATTTAGACTCAAACATTGGTAGCTCAGCGAGCACGTCTTCGGCCACAGGAGTAGGATCCAACTGGAAGAGAAAATCGTCGTATCCTAAGGAAAACAATGCAGTCGGAGCGACGGTAGGGAGTCGAGGCACCTCCTCAACAGAAGAATAATCAGACTCGGTGACGCCGGAATGAACAAGTGGCGGGGTATTATCAGTATCGTCGATTACCATGGGATCTTGTGAGTCAAGCTCTCGAGGAGGCCGCGTCTTGACCTTGAAGTGCTGCTTATCATCTTCGGAGGCAGCAACGTACAAGGCACACCATTCGGCAAGATTCCGCGCCATGGCCATCTTCCACTTCCTTTCTTCTCTAAAGTCGGTTCGCATCCATTTCATCTCAGTGAGCAAGTGGTCCCAATGGGATGGTGCTTGTGGAGGGTCCGGAAATTTCTTCATTTGTCTCAGAGACCATTTGTTAGCGTTCTGCATTGTGTAGATTCGACGGAGAATGTTGTAGTCGGTCCGTTCTTTCAGCATAGCCCGGATATTAGAAGTTGTGATGGTCTTATTTGCTGACGCGACGAGATCATTAAGTGGATTAGCGCGTGGCGGTTGATATGCTTGTTGTAGGAAGAGAGGTCGCATATAATCCTTCTCGAGATCTTCGGCGGCGCCTCGAAGTGCAAGATAGCCATCCTCCTCTGAATCGCCAGACTTCGGTGAGCGACTCTTCTCTCGTTTCGAAAACACTACCATGGACATCTTCGATCGATCCTCAATAGGAGTTCCAGGTGTGCTTCTCATTGAACCTTTTGAGGCAGATACAAGAACTTGGGATGATATGCTCCCGCGATCAGGGTGAGCCGATCGAGGTGTACCACCGAGAAGTTCGGTCACAGACTTTTGACGGATCGCTCCTGAGGCCACTCGGGTGGTCATGCGCTGAGGTGTAGGATCCAAAGGTGATGTACGAGCTTCGGTGGGACTTGCAAGTTGCAAGGAATGGTCTAGTCGCGAGGTTTCGAGATCTACATCTTTCATTTCCACATCTTGATCCAGAGCAATCCTCGAGGGAAGTTCATTGCCCTTGCCAACCACCGGTGCATTCTTGTCCACGTTTGCAGATCCATCTCGAAGAACACCTGGAGGTACTACATCGGCCGCACCATCGTTTGGATTAATAGCTTGTTGTGTTGAGTGTGCCGAAGACTGCGACAGGGCATTAACGGCCGAAGGCATGACGTCCAGATCTGCATTCTGCGATCTTGCGTTTCGCCTTGGATTTCCGTTCTCTCTTGAGTTCTTTGGAGACGTTGCACCTTCCAAATCTCTTTCTGTTCTCTCAAGTTGATGAGATGCATAGACTTCGCCGTCAGGGCTGGTATCCGGGGAGTGCTGCGCGGGTTTTGGTGTGGAGTTCGAATAAGCTCCGGCGGTCGAAGAAGGCGAAGACGCAGCATCTATGGAAACGGAAAGTCCAGGTTCATGGTCTTTGCGATCCTTATGAAGTTGCCGAGACGATTCGTCTTTACCAGATGGCTGAATAGACTTGGTAATAGCCTTGAGATCTGTCTTGTCGCCAGGCTGTGGTACAGAAGTGGACTTCGATTTTCGATCCTCGACTTCCTCCCGTGATGATCGATGGGTTGAGGGTGCAAGTGCATCACGTTGCAACGGTTCGGATAGTTTGGCGTCGGAACTCTGTGAACTGGAAGGAGATCTTGGAGGAGTAGGAGTGGTTAAGAGGTTCGAATGGGCCAAAGGCTCGACAGCCTTGCGCGCGAGTTCGCTCACGGGTCGTTTATCGGAGGCTTCCAGTAGAGGCGACAGAGGAGTCCGCACTTGTATCGATGGTTGTAACGACGATGTTGACGGTTGAGTTATTGTGGGTGGTTCATCGCGGTCGTGGAATGGAGGCAGAGTGTCTTCTTGAAAGTGGCCACCTCTGTGGGAATACCAAGTCAGCAAAACGGTTCAACAATGGTACAAAGTGCATGAATTAGGGAAATAGCACATAGACAAAAACGGACATACCTTGAGATGTCATTGATTTCGAGGAATCGCAGCTCATCGGGGGTTGGAGGAGCGTGCAAGTCGAGATCGTGGTTTGAGGCGACCCCACCCACTAAAGTGGTGAGTCGATAGAGGGTACTCAGCTTGCGACCGAGATCTCGCGCACAATCGCTATAGATGACAACGCGTTAGCATGGCAAATCAACTCGAATATGCATGAAAATGACATAAAAGTTTCGCATGAGCGAGAAGAACGATATTCGATGATAAAATAAATTATCGAGCGGCGTAAAGGGTCTACTTACGCGATTTCATCCTTCTTCGAAGCCAATACATGGTCGCGAGCGAGTGCTAGGGACATGAAAAAATTATCGGGGAGAAGTAGATATTACCGTCATGGAGACGGGCGATGGAGATTGATGGATTTGGGGAGTTGAGGGTGAAATGGATTGGAAGATGATGGGTTGCTGATGTCTCCTGGAGTTGTTCGCAGTCTGTGTACCAAAAGAACCTGCGAGATTCATTCACTCGAAGCCGATCCAGCAAACTCAATTCAGGCGCCAAGCCCGTCATGGGTGAGGCAGCAAGGCAATAATGCCGTACCAGAGCCGCCTGTATCTATGTCTATCTACTGTCCCCGCAATAAATACCGCTTCTAACTCATTCTTGGGTCAACGGCAGGTCCAACTCTTTTCTGATCGGAACTGAGATAACGGAGAGATGGCCAGTGGCCTAGCTGTGCGTTGGACATTGAGCATCAGGTCATAAGAAACGCCGCTTCGTTTTCCGATGGTCCGTGCGTCAACTTTTTTCCGTGAGGACCGTGACATTTCTTCTTTGAGCCTCAGAGTGAAATTCTGCAGTAATACTCCTCAGTATTGGCAGAATCGTGACTATGGCCAAGAGAAAGAGAGAAAGCGCTGAAGATGCCAGTCACGGCACAAACGGCGTGAAAAAGAGCAAGGCAGACACCATCGCAACCTCCAATTCTAGCTCTGCACCACCGCAAATCCACGCACAAATCATTACCGGTTCCTACGAACGCATACTCCATGGCATAACAGCTTCGATTCCGCTTCAAGTTCTCTCATCCTCCAACGCAGATGTCACAGACCCTTCTGCGGAACCTAAATCCTCAGCAGAAACCTCCTCCGAACCAATCGTCACCTTCGCAGACACCTTCCTCTTCAACGCCCACGCCTCTTCCATCCGCTGTCTCGCGCTCTCTCCACCATCCGCCTCCTCCTCCAAAGTGCTCCTCGCAACCGGTTCAACGGACACACACATAAACCTGTACAGCCTCTCCACAGCGGTTCCACAAGCCACACCCTCCCTGGGCACCACCACGGCCCCAAACCCACGCAACAAAGCGCTCGGCCGCCTATTGCAGCACACTGGCGCCGTGACGGCACTCGCCTTCGCTCCGCGCACCAAGCTGCTGAGCAGCGGCGCCGACAACAGCGTGGTGGTGACGCGGACGCGGGACTGGGCGCCGCTGAGCGCCATGCGCGCGCCGGCGCCAAAACCCTCCGCCAACGCCTCCGCCTCCGCGAGCTCTGATATTGCTGCTGGCGTCAACGCGTTCGCCGTACACCCTTCGCACAAGATCATGCTGGCGGTCGGCAGGGCCGAGCGCTGCCTGCGCCTGTGGAATCTCGTCACCGGGAAGAGGGCCGGTGTGCTGAGGTTTGCGGGGCCGGTGCTGGCGGCGGTTGGGGAGGGGAGGGGCGCGAGTGGCGAGGGGAGGTGTGTGAGGTGGGATCGGGAGGGGGAGGAATTTGTTGTGGGGTTTGAGAAGGGCGTGGCGGTGTTTGGGATGGATTGTAGGGTGAAGGGAGTGATGCGGTTGTCTGGTCGGGCTAAGGTGCAGCAGTGTCGGTATGTGGATGGCTTGGATGGTGTTGTGGCTGTGAGTACGGACGATGGGAGGATCTGCTTTTTCTCGACTGCGGATTTGGACGGGACGGACGTCGTTGATGAAGAGAAAAGTAAAGCCGAGAGCATTCCACAATGCAGATTTCTTGCTCAGCTGGGAGGACAGGAAGCAGGTATCATCGGTCGTGTCAAGGACTTCACCATTTTGCAAATACCTTCCGACGAAGAAGATGAGGAGGCTTCGAGCAAGTGTCTTGTCGTCACGGGTTACAGCGACGGAGCCATTCGAGTCTGGTTTCTTAATCTACAGGAGCTCAATTCGTCACAACCGTCAACGAACGGCACTGAAGCTCATTCTGCTGCTTCTGATTCAGAGAAACCGATCATCAACGGCAACAAAGACAAGACGAAACTCGTCGGAAGGCTTCTTGGGACATACCAGACAGGCAACCGCATTACCTGTTTGACAGCTTTCATCATGTCTGGCGAAGCTAACAACAGACCAGATGCGGATGACACTGTCGGAGATGCAGAAGTCAATAGTGATAGCGACTCGAGTGATGAGGAATAAATACACAGTATGTACATACAAACAATCATTCACGCTCGAAGCTGTTTTCAGCCTGTTAGGAAGTCAAACCTGTGAAAAGACTCGTCCCATAGCGCCTATCTGTAGCCAGGATTCAAATCAATAACTATCTAGGCAGTCAATGAGCAGAGCTCTGGGTGCCAGCCGATATTCAGTTTTGTCCTCGGCTGCCTCCTTTTCGTTGTTGCAGTTTGATTGAGGTTCGTATCGTCCATCTCTCTGTACATATAAAGTCAAGTGCAGCGCAGTTCCTGCAAATACCGATCTTAGCTGAGTAGAAGGCCAGTTTCAATGCTCCGATACTCTCATCTCAAACCTCATGCTACCTTGGCTAAGTGATTCCATTCATTAAGGTAAGCTCGGGTATGAAAATCGAAAGAGGCCGCACTACTGTGGCGTAAACGCCAAGACCGTTGCTGTGGCGCGGTCGAGCTTCGACTTTGAATCCAGAGCTTCGAAACCAAATCTCTCAAGCCGCACTCTCTCTCCCTCCGCTCTCCCACACAACTTCTCCTCCACCATCAAAATATCCATCTCTTATCCCGATCGCGATACGTCACTGCCGATATCTTTCACGTCCTGCCACGCGCCCACACCGCCGAGATGGGTGTGGTGCGCGAGATCGATGCGCTCAGTCGCGACTATATAAACGTCAAGAAGCAAAACAATGCAGTCGCCAGCGACATCGACAATGCTCAGGAGTGGATGAAGCTCATCGATACCGTCGAGAAAATTGAACCTGATGGTCTCACTCGAAATTCCGACCCTGTCATGCTCCAAATCTTCCGTGTCACCATGGATGCTTTGCTCGCCAAGTATCCGCTGTTCTTTGGCTATTGGATCCGCTACGCTGAATGGGAATTCCGTATAGCCGGCACGGAAGCTGCTGAATACGTTAGCACACTCTCTCAACATGATGTTGGATTGCTTTGACACGCATGTACAGGTCTATGAACGCGCTGTCGGTGCTATTCCCAATGCTGTCGACCTCTGGGTTACCTACTGCTCCTTCAAGATGAACACTTGTCACGATTCTGAAATCATTCGCAGGTGAGTTGACGATATAGTGCTTCACTCCAACCCCACCATCTTATGCTTTTGTTGATGATTCACTGCACGACAAAATGCACCCTCCAAGCATACCTCCACTTCCTAGGCACTAGTCGTCAAGTTGTCACCTCACCACAGCACATCATATCCACATAAATGTGGCACAAAAGACGTAAAACTCTGAGTAAGAAGTCATGCAATGAGAAACTTCTTTCAGACATGCCGTCGGTGAGATCCACAGCCTGGCTCAAGGTGGTTTGCTGCGCGTCTCACACTATCCGTCTAGATACCATACCGGTCCAGTAATTTGGTTACCGGAACTTCTCCTCTAGCTGCCCACTTTCATTCACTTGCCCTCACTTGGTCAAACTCTTCACGTACCCAACAACTTGACTCATTCTTATATAGCATGGTCTGATCCTGTTCGCGGCCAATTTCCATTTTCCCATCCTCCCATCTTCGCGCTTCACAATGGCATTAACTAACAGGCATATAGTCTCTTTGAACGTGCTATCCAAGCCGTGATCTTGGATATTAACTCTAGTCAGTTGTGGGATAAGTACATCGAGTACGAAGAGCGTATGGATGCTCAGCAAAACGTTTTGCAACTCCTGTTCCGTGCCATTCATTGTCCTTCTTCAGGCAATCAGGATCATATCAATCGTCTCCGTCAGTTGGCCTACAGTCGACCACTTGCTGATCTTCTATCTCCAGAGGACGCACAAGCCTATCTTGGTGCACCTCTTTCGGCACTGCCAAATCCAGACCGTCCTGATATAGATGAGCGGAAGCTTCGACAGGAAGTCGATGCATACTACTACACCATCTTTTACGGTAGCCAAACCGAATTCAACAAGCGTAAGCAGTTCGAAGATCGCATCTCACGTCCGTATTTCACGACCGATGATGTTGATGAAGCCGAATTGAATAACTGGAAAGGATATCTTGACTTCGAAGAAGCTCAGGGTGACTTCTCTCGCACCGCTTACCTATACGAACGCTGTCTCGTCCCTTGCGCTTGTTATGATTTGATGTGGACCCGTTACTATCGCTGGATGCGGAGTGTTGAAGGCAAGGAAGAGGAAGTACGCAACATCTTCCGCCGCGCCTGTTGCATTTACATTCCAACCAGTCGTCCCGATATTCGCTTGTGCTGGGCTCGTTGGGAGGAAAGTCTCGGCAACGTCGGCACGGCCAACAGCATCTACAACGCCTTGGTGGAGTCCTTGCCCAATCTCATTGAAGCGGTCGTTGCCTCCGCTCATCTCAACCGTCGTCACTACGGTCTCGAGGCCGCGTTGGACGTCTACCGCGAGTATATCGGCAGGCACAAGGCCACGATTTACTCCAAAGGTTGGATCGTCGCCGAGTGGGCCACCATGCTGTGGACGAGCAAAGCCGACGCCGCGCAGTGCCGCGAGGTCTTCGTCAAGTCGGCCAGCCACTACCTCGACGTGAAGAAGTTCTGGCTGGCGTGGTTCCAGTTCGAGCTGGAGGTGCCGACGCCAACGGAGGCGGCGCAGACGGCGCAGATGGCGCGCGTGGCCGCGCTGGTGGCGCGCATCCGCAGCGAGTCGCGCGTGCCGCCAACGCTGATCCGCGACATCTGCGCGCAGTACATGGCATACCTGGACCAGCGCGGCGGGCCCGACGCCATGCGCGAGCTGGTGCTGATCGACACCGAGATCAACGGGCCCTTCAGCGTGCAAGCCGCCAACAAGCGCAAGCTCGCCGCCGACGGAACCGAGGAGTCCACCAACCGCCGCTTGTACATCGAGGCTGGCCATCCCGGCGTCCCTGTCAACGATCCCCTCGTCCGCCGCGGCGAGAACCCCTACGCCAGCCTGTACCGCGAGCAGGGCGAGGATCCGTACGTTGCGGGCGTGGCGCGCGAGGCCTTGCGCATCAGCCGTTGATGGGCGAAGGTCGGGAGTGGCTGCTGGTGTTTTCCCAGAGATTGACGACCGCACGATACCCGGGATTGAAAACGGCGCATGGGATTCACATGGTAATGGAGTCTGGTGTTTGAGGAAAGGTGTAAATTGTTCGGCACAGATTGAATTTGTCCCCAAAGCATATGGATGGAAAACACATGGATGGGTTTATTGTGTGCGCAAGCCTGGAGTTTGCAGACTGAGATGGAGAATGGTTTCGGGGAATGCCTGAGTTTGTATACTTGCATCTCTTTCATTTGTATTTTGCACGGAGCCAAACCTACACATCTACAGCTCGGCCTGGCTTGGATGGGACTTCACTGCATGGGTACTGAATACAAAATGGACGAAGAGACTGGCAATCTGAGAGCGTTTGTGTAAACTAAGATCGAGATGGATAGCAAAAGTGACTTATTGTCCTCAATACTGCCTTCGCTGTTCACGATTGAGAGCATAAAATTGCAGTCTTCGGCTTTAAAGGACATTGTAGATTGTTCAACCACCAGATGTAAGCTCCAGATTCATTATATTGTCTGGTATTTACATTGTACTAAATACAAGCTCGTAAATCGGGTCTCTCAACAAATGCAATGCGCGCATGCTGCCACCACTTCCCAGTTCTAGCCATGAAATCCTCCGTCAGGTCTTATTCACTTCCTCGATGACCATACACCTCAGCTGACCCCGCGATTTATTTAAATCTATCACTCATACGTAAATCTACCACTTCCAAATTAGGCGAGAAATAGGGGGAGCCTAAGTTTAGCGACCCCCTACTAATATTCGCTGTATACCCCACTAATTCTAGGTGGTTCT
>Ga0335072_10000888_pt1 | contig 52295 bp, 53 predicted proteins | sample Lox_Sample_21_FD_206725 | JGI IMG/M metagenome (GOLD analysis project Ga0335072, IMG submission 206725) | Soil microbial communities from Loxahatchee National Wildlife Refuge, Florida, United States - Lox_Sample_2.1 | ecosystem: Environmental > Terrestrial > Soil > Wetlands | place: USA...
GGGACGGCGTGTTCGGAAGCATGGCGCCCGCGCCGTCTCGCGTAAAAGTTGTCGCCGCAGAGTGAAGCTATTCGAAGAGCCGCAAGACGGCACACCGAACGGGCAGACCATGGCCCGCACGTCGTCCGCGCTTCCACCTCGATCGAGACGCAACCGCTGGCTGATCTCATGCGCAGCCTGTGCGCGACTGTCGCGATGATTGCATGGATCAGGCGGGCGGAACATACCCCGGCATCCGGTTCGTGCGGAATGCGATGGCGCGCTGCGAGTCCCGGGCCTGCAGCCCGGGATCCTCAAACAGGACCGCCGGGATCATATCCAATGCCTCACCAATCGGGTTATGCGCCGCTTCCATGGTAGGGGCGGAGTACAGCAACGGATACACCCCGAACTCCACGAAGTGCAGCATTTTCCGCAGCAACTGTCCGGCCGAGACGACGCTCAGCAAGCGCCCGAAGCCGCCATCGATCCAATAGCATGCCGCCACGAAGCATTCGTCCGCCGAGCAATACACGCCGGGCTGGGGCGCGGCGGGACCCTTGTAGCGTTCGTTCAAATCGTCGCCGTGCAGCGCCGCCGCGGGAATCCCACGTTCGGCCAGATAACGCGTGCCGGCGGCACTGAGCGTGATCTTGTCCTCGATGCCGCTGTCCATAAATCGGCTGCCGGGCACGTAAATTTCGACGGCTCGGCCTGCCGCCACCGACTGGCGATAAAGTTCCGCCCCGCGCTGCAGCCGGGCCGTGAACTCGTGGTCAGGATAGGTGCCATCGATCAGCGGGTGCTGGGCTGCGATTTCGATCAGGTCGGAAGCAACCGACTGCCTCGCCTGAATGGCAGCCACGGCGCGTGCCAGTTTCGCCGCCCACCGTTCGCGAGCCTGATCTGTCGGTGCGGCTTGCATGCGGTTCCATCTCCCAATGCATTGCGTTTGGCCGGCCGGGTTGAGGCTACTCCTTCACGCCGCCGGCCATCAGCCCGCGCACCAGATAGGAGCGAACGAAGAATGTGAACACCAGCACGGGCAGCAGAACCACCACGCCGGCGGCGGCGATCTTGCCCCACTCCCAGCCGGCATATTGCATGAAATTGACGATGGCGACCGGCGCCGTCATCGCATCCGTCCGTGTCAGGATCAGGGCAAAGAAGAAATCGTTCCACGACAGGATGAAGCACAATATGCCGGTGGCGGCGAGGCCCGGCGCGGCCAAAGGCAATGTCACGCGCACGAAGGCCTGCCACACGCCGGCGCCATCGATCCAGGCTGCTTCCTCCAGCGAACGAGGCACCGCGTCGAAGAAACTCTTCATGGTCCAGACGACCATGGCGAGATTGAACGTCAGATAAATCAGGATCAGCCCGCTGACCGTGTCCATCAGGCCAAGCCAGGTGAACGCCAGGAAGAACGGAATTGTGAAGGCGATCGGGGGGGCCATGCGGGTGACCAGGATCCACATCGCGATCTGCTTGTTGGCGCGGAACCGGTAGCGGGCCAACGCGTAAGCGGCGGGCACGCCGATTACCAGCGACAGCACGGTGGAACCGGTGCTGGCAAGCAGGCTGTGGATGAAAGAGTCGGGAAAGCCGCCACCGCCTAGCGCGCGGTAGTTGTCCAAGGTAGGGACAAAAAGCAAACCTGCGCCGAGGACGTCCGCGTTTGGGCGGAACGACATCAGCACCAGCCACAGCACGGGTAACAGTGCCAGGAACAACAATGCGGCGCCGGCGGCGTGGATGGCATGACGGCGCCAATAAATCTTGCGGTGACGGGGGCGAACCTGGGGCGTGGCCTGGCTATGTGCGGCGGCGGCTGTGCTGGCGGTGCTCATCGGCCGTTACTCGCCCACCGCCTGCGTGCCGCCCAGGCGGGCGACGATCAGGCTCAGTATGAAGACGCCGCCGACCATCATCGTGGCGATGGCGCTGCCGTAACCCCAGTAGGCGAAATTGAAGGTCTGGATGAACGCGTAGTAGTTGGTGACTTCGGTTGCCTGGCCCGGGCCGCCGTTGGTGATGATGTAAATCAGGGGGAAGGCCTTGATGCTGTCGATCAGCCGGAACAGTACGGCAACTGTCAGCGCGGGGCGGATGAAGGGCAGGCGGACGTACCAGAACATCTGCCACGCATTGGCGCCGTCGATGCGTGCGGCTTCCAGCGGTTCCTTCGGCATCATCTGCAGGGCCGCCAGCACCATCAGCAGGGTAAAGGGAAACCACTCCCACGTGTCGGCCACGGCGAGTGCCGGCAGTGCCCAGGTTGGATCGGTGACCAGTGATCCCGCGGAAATGCCAAGTGCGCCGAGCGCTGCATAGAGCGGGCTTATGTTGGGTGTGTACAGCACCTTCCAGATGATGGCGACGACGATCGGCGGCAGCACCATCGGCACCAGGAAGCCGGTACGGACGGCTTCCATGAATCGGGATTCGATGTTCAGCAGCAGTGCCAGGCCCAGCCCGACCAGGGTTTGCAGCCCCACCGTGATCGCGGACAGCTCCAGTTGCAGCCCCACCGAATGCACGAAGCTGCTGTCGAACAGGGCCTGGCTGTAGTTGGCGAGCGGTGTGGAGAAATCCAGGCCGCTGCCAGGCGTCAGCGGCGTCAATGGCGTCAGGCTGGTGGCGACCAGGTAGATGGCCGGGCCCAGCGTCACCGCGGCCAGCACGATCAGCGCCGGGGCCAGCCCGATTGTGAAGGCGCGCCGCTGCTCGGCGGACCAGGTAGCGGCCGTCATGCGCGGCGGATCAAATTTTCACGCCGGCACGGCGAAGCTGCGAGATAGAGTTCTGCTGCGCCTCGGCCATCGCCGCCTTCGCCGTTTTCTGGCCCGAGGTGATGTTGCCGATCGCGATGTCGATCTGGCGATCGACCTGCGGATAGGGCGGCACGATGCGATAGTTCATGTAGCCCTTTGCGCCGAGGTCGATGGTGTCGAGATACATCTTGGCGACGTCGTAGCCGTTCAGCGTGAGCTTCTGGCGGAACTCCGGCATTTCGATGATCGAGCGGCGGGTGATCGAACTCCAGCCGTCGTCGCGGAACATGCGCAGCAGCAGATCCTTCGACATCGACCAGGCGATGAACTGCCACGCGGCGTCCTTCTTGCGGGAACCGATCGGGATGCCCCAGCCATGCGTCGCGATCTGCGGGAAGCGGCCGGCGGGCCCGGCCGGGAACATGGCGAACGCACAGGTCTTTTGCACCTTGCTCGACGGCTGGGCCATCTGGGCGACGAAGTCCTCGTTCTCGGTGGTGTAGATCATGCTGCCCTGTTTCAGTTGGGCCACCACCTCGTCATAGGTATAGGACAGCACGCCTTTCGGCCCGTAGGACCGGAGCATGTTGCAGAAGAAATCGGCCGCCTCGACAGCCTGTGGCGTGTCCAGCACCGGCATCAGGTCGTGCGGTGGATTGCGGAAGATGTTGCCGCCGAAACCTTGCAGGAAGCCGATGAAGGTCCAGCCGTAATGGTTTTCGGTGATGAACCCGGGCAGTCCGTCCTTGCCGTTCACCGCGCCCAGCATTTTTTGCATCTGGGCAAATGTATCGGGCAGGCCGAAGCCGGCCTTCTGCATGATGTCGTAGCGGGAGGCAGCGGACATCATGATGTCGGCGATCCAAGGGATGGCACACAGCTCGCCCTTGGCATTCTTGAAGACGGTGGTGGTGCCGGGCAGGAAGTCGCTCGCGTCCCAGCCGGCGGGCGTGAGCTTCGGATTGCTGAAGTACGGATCCAGCGGCACCACCCAGCCGGCGCCGACCCAGCGGCCGATATAGATGAACGTGACGTTGATCACGTCATAGGCATCCGACCGCGTGGCAAGCGCGATGTCCATGCGCTGATTATAAATCGGGAACGACGGCGTGGTGTAGACGACACGCGCGCCCGTTTGCTCTTCGAATTCGGGGATGTATTTGGTGAGCATCAGCGGATACGGCGCGCTCCAGCACGACACGTTCAGCGTTACACCTTGCAGCGGCTTGGTGCCGCCGGCTGCCGGCGCCTTGCCCGGCAGCATGAGCGCGCCGCCCGCCGCCGCGCCGGCCGCCATGATGTGACGGCGCCTAATCCTTGTTTGCATCCGCTGCCCCTCCCTGCCCGCATCCGCTCGCTGCGGTCACTCGTTGGGGCAGAAGGCTACCGCGATGGATTCAGGGGCACAATGCGAGAGCGGCGGTTCGCTCCCACCGCGTGATCCGATGGCTTGGGCTGCAAGACGGCGGGCCATTCAGACGCGAGATTCGCAACGGCCCGCTTGATCGCAAGGACGAACTCCCCGGCCACGCGTCGGGTGAATGCGGCCTTGGGGTCACTCGTACTCCTCACCCTCATAGCGTACGAATCCGACCGGCCGATGCGTGAAATGCAGCACGGGAAGCCCTGGATCGTCCTGTCCCGGCGTTGCTTCGTCCGCAGGGATCCAGTTTCCTTGCATTTCCACGGGCGTGCCGTCCTGGAACGGGATATCCTGGCCGACCCCGCCCTCGGTGACGCGGATTGCCACGAACACGTTGCCAGCGTAGTCGCTGCCACCGTCCAGTGCCTGCACCTGGTCGATCCAGATATGCTGATGCTCGGCGCCATCATGGCTGTAGCGATCGGGAAACACGCGGGAGACGGTCGCGCTGATGCGACGAACTTCGCCGCGGCCGGAGCCGTCGGAGTTGCGCAAGTGCATGTCATGGTAATGGCGGGCCATGCTCTTCTCCACAGTAACTGGCCCACTTTGCATTTCCTGGCGGTGCCAAGGGGTGACATTTCCGGGACGTCGGCAGGCTTGATGGTCTGGCCTGTCGGATCAGAGCCAGGCGTGGCAATGGTGAGAAGCGACCACCGGCCGGCTTAGCGAGTCATTTCCGATGTAGGAACAATGCGCCTGCCGCGGCCAATACCTGAAATTCGTAATGTAGACGCAATGCGGGCGTATGGGAGTGATAATAGCCGATCGCGAGCGCCAGGTTTCCATGCGCCTGGGCAATATATGTCTTCATGATGGCACCCGAGGCCGCGATATTGAAGCATGGGTCATAGATCAAGCGCCCGATTACAACCTGGGGTTCCAGTCTTGCAGACTGGGCCAGGGGCCTGATCCACATTGTGTTGACCTGCATCACGCCGAGATCGGCGGTTCCGTTGGCGTTGACATGCACCGAACCGACCTGACCGCCCTCGACAGCCTGGATGGACGGCAGCACGCGCGGTGGCAGATGATAGAACGCGGCGGTGGCGACCATGCAGGCCAGGAACGGAATGCTCATGCCGCCACCGGAACAGATGTGCCACGGGTTACGGAGCCGACCCGTCGCAGAGCCCCCCTGTTGTGCTGTGCTCCCTCGTCGATCACGCGCCACTTCATTCTACCCACCCGTCCATAGGGGAGAAGCGTCTCCTATAGCAGCAGGCGCCTGGGTGCCAGCGCGGCAACAAAATCCGGCGGCGGCGTCGACCCGGTGCGGGTTCGCGAGACGCCGCGCGAGCGCCGCCCGCGGCCGGCGTAACCTTGGTTCGTTAACCTCTCTTTACACGCGATCCGGTATCATAAGCCGAACACGGCCATCAACACGCGAGAGCAAGAGATGCAGGTACGAGTTGTCGCGATTGGATTGATCGGATTTTTGATATGGGTTCCGACGCTTGCTGCATCCCCGGGAGGAGCAGGCAAGCGTGGCCCCGATGGCTTCGGCAACATCCCGTACGGAAGCTCCAGCGAGGATGCTATCAGGCTCAACCACGGCAACGGCGAGATAGTACAAAACAATGGCCCGCCAATCCTCACGTACAGGACCAGTATTCAAGGTATGACGTTCAACGTCACGCAAAACTATGATAAGAATCATAAGGCAGTCGACGCCATCGTGGTATCTACGACGACTGAGTCAGGCCAAGACTGCATCGCCCAGTTCAACTATGTTCTCGCCCTGCTTCAGTCGACATACGGCGAGGCTGGCTCCGCACCACTGCAAGAACAAACCGGCGGGAACGGTGTCAGCTACAAGGTGCTCTTTGAATTCAACCGAAGCGACGGAATTGAGGCAGAACTGACAGCGGCCGGGACAGGCGGTTCCGCCACCGGCAGTGGCGCCGGGCCATGCACGATCCGTTTGCACTATCTCCCGCCTGGCTGGGTGGGCCATTTCTGAGCATGGCGGTAGCCGTTTTCGCAGCGAGCGTGTCTGAGCGGAGCGCGCCGAAAAACACCGGTCAGTGCCGAGCTGCGGCTGAGCCCGTCGGATTGCCGGTCGGTTCGCAGACGTACTCGTGCGCTGCGCGTCAAGCTACCGTCCTGCGACGCGATGACGACAGTTGAAGCTCGTGCAGTGCCGGGTAAAGCCGCCGGTACATCTCTCGCCGCGGCGCCAACTGCGCCGACAGAGCAATATCCGGATCGAATGCCGAGTCGGTCGGCGGCTCTCTGCACGTATCCGCCACGCCGCCGTCGCCGCAGGCGATGCGTGCCAGCCGCGCCGCACCAAGCGCCGGACCAACTTCACCGCCCCGCACCGTGCGCACCGGACGATCCAATGCCGACGCCAGTATACGCAGCCATAGTGCGCTGCGTGCGCCGCCGCCGATCGCGATCAGCGATTCGATCCGGCCGCCACGGGCCTCCAGCGCGTCCAATCCATCGGCCAGCGCAAATGCAACGCCTTCCAGGACGGCACGCGTCAGATCGGCTCGCGCGTGTGAACCGGTCAACCCGAACAATACGCCCTTCGCCGCAGCATCGTTGTGCGGCGTACGTTCACCGGAGAGATACGGCAGGAACACCAAGCCCTCGTCACTGCCAATGCCCGCGGCAGCAAGTTCCTGTAGCAGGGCGGCCTCGTCCTCGGCACCGGTAACGTGCGCGAGCCATGTCAACGAGGCTGCGGCCGAGAGGATCACCGACATGCGGTGCCAGGTCTCCGGCAGACAGTGACAAAACGCATGCACCGCGCGATCGGGATCGGGAAGGAACGCGGCATCCGCAACGAACACCACACCGGATGTGCCGAGCGATACGAAAGCCTGTCCCGGTGCGACACAGCCTACGCCGACCGCCCCCGCCGCATTGTCGCCGGCACCGCCTGCGACCGGAATTCCTGCCGGCAATCCCCACGCCGCCGCGACATCCGCCCGCAGATGCCCCGCAACCGCCGAGCCTTCGACCAGCCGCGGCACCATTTGTTCTTTCAAGCCGGTCGCCGCGAGCATGGCTCCTGACCAACGCCGTGCGCCGACATCCAGCCATAAAGTACCGGCAGCGTCGGACATGTCGGAGATCGCCTCGCCGGTCATGCGCAGGCGCAGCCAATCCTTCGGCAGCAGCACGCGGCGCATGCGAGCGAACACGTCCGGCTCGTGCCGTCGTACCCATAGCAGCTTTGGGGCCGTGAAGCCGGGCATCGCCAGGTTTCCGGTGATGCTACGCGAGCGTTGCTCCGCCGCTTCCAGTTCGGCGCACTCGGCATGCGCGCGGCCGTCATTCCACAGGATGGCGGGGCGCAGAGGCTGATCGGCGGCGTCCAGCAGTACTGCTCCGTGCATTTGACCCGACAGTCCGATGCCGCGCACCTGCGCCAGGTCATGCTCGCGCCGCAGAGCAACGACCGCCACCTCCGCGGCATGCCACCAATCGGCCGGATCCTGCTCGCTCCACAGCGGCCGCGGATGGGAGATCGGGTTCGCCGCGGTTGCCTGCCCGACGACGGCGCCGGCATCGTTCAGCAGCACGACCTTGACGCCCGAAGTTCCCAGATCAAGCCCGAGATGCATGGCGTTCGACACTCCCGGTTCCGGCTTGCGTTTTCTTATATCTTGCCGATGGTAGCGGGGCTATCGCCCGACAGGCCGTTATGGGTGAAGAGTTACGTCAGGACGTCGGCCTCGCCGGGCAAGCGTGCGCGATGATGCTCTTTGCGGCATCATCACCGTAAGGCGCCGGTGAATGCGGACCAATGGGGAAAACCAAGTGACCAAGACACCGAGTGAAAAGCTGCATAGACCAGCGGCCACCGCGGCCGGCCAATGCGTCTGCGGCGCGGTGCGTCTGGAGATCGATTTCCCCGCGTTCTGGGCCTGGCACGACCACTCCCGCGCGACCCAGTTGGCGCATGGTGCCGCCTATGCGACCTATATCGGGGTATGGAAGAGCCGCGTGCGCGTTACCCTCGGCAATAACCGCATTGTCCGCTTCAAGGACAAAGCTCGCCAGACCACGCGCAGCTTTTGCGCGACCTGCGGCACGCCCTTGCTCTATGAACGGCCACGTTCGGCGAAAATGGTAAATCTGCCGCGTGCGTTGTTCGAGACCCGCACCGGGCGGGAGCCTCGCTATCACATCGCTCTGGCAGAATCGCCGGAATGGGCATACCGGGGCGAGGCACTCGGCCCGTTGAAAGGCTTTCCCGGCGTGCTCTGGGCGCGGCCGCGAATGAAACGGCCCGCGGCCAAGGCCAGCCGGCGATGAACGCAGTCCAACTGCCGCTCGGCGAAGCGCATGACCTGGGCCAGCGGTGCTGCTGGGAACCGGCTTCACCAGCGACGAGGCACGCAGCATCGTCGATCACCTGATTGACAATTCGATCTGCGGCTACGATTTGCCGGCCTGCCGCGAATTGTGGCGTTGGGATTGCCAAAGTGACGCAGAAATCCATCGCGACAGAGCCGGCGTGATTGCCGCCATCCGCGCGGGCCGAGATCGGGGTTTCGTATTCGATGGCAATCGGGCGGCGTGGTTGCCGGATCTCCGGACTGTCCACAATGCTATACACTGCATAATATCAGATATCAGGAAAAGCTTGCCAAAGTGTTGGTCGGGTGCCGCAAAATGCGGTTAGGTCCCGCGCGTAGGAAGCATCAGCACCGCTGTTACGCTTGGGGCATCTCTGCTAACGGATCTCACCGGCATGATAAGAGGAACGTGCTGTTACCGCGTTCGCGCGCCACCAAGGTTAATTCCCGGCCCATTGCCACGGGACGCCGCGCTCTGTACGAGCAAGGTGCTGCAGCCGCGACGTTCGCGACCTTACCGTAACGGAGATCGGGTCATGGCAGTGAAGCCCCAGCCGGATGGTTATCACAACGTCACACCCTATCTTGTCGTTCCGGACGCGGCGCGGCTGATCGAATTCCTGGTCGCCGCATTCGATGCGCGTGAGACGGAGCGCCTCGAGGCGCCGAACAATCGCATCGCGCACGCGGAAGTGCGGATCGGCGATTCGGTGGTGATGCTCGGCGAGGCGCGCGACGGCCATAAGGCGCGGACGTGCATGCTGTATGTTTATGTGCCCGATGCCGACGCCACGTGGAAGCGTGCCGTGGCGGCAGGTGCGACTGCCGGTCAGACGCCGCAGGATCAGTTCTATGGCGACCGCAGCGGCAGCGTCATCGATCGCTGCGGCAATGAGTGGTGGGTCGCAACGCGAATCGAAGACGTGCCGCCTGATGAGTTGCGCCGCCGCGCCAGGGCTGCGATGCAAACGGCAGCGGGTTAGTACGACCCCATCGGCGAGGGAACGCAGCGGAACCATCTCTAGGGGAGACACGCCAATCATGAATTTGTTCGATCTCACCGGCAAGGTCGCCCTGGTGACCGGCGGCAACGGCGGCATCGGCCTGGGCATGGCGGAAGGCATGGCATCCTGCGGCGCCGCGATCGTCATCTCGGGCCGCAACGCCGACAAGGCGCGCGCTGCCCTGGATGCCTTGCGGGCGCATGGCGCGAAGGCGGCATTCCTGCCGGCGGATGTGACGAAAAAGGCGGAATGCGAGAAGCTGGTGCTGACGACCGAGGCGCAGTTCGGCCGGCTCGACATCCTGGTCAACAACGCCGGCACCGCGATTCGCAAGATGCCGCAGGATTATACCGAAGCCGAGTGGCACGAGGTGCTGGACACCAATCTCACCGGCGCCTTTCTGCTCTCACAGGTTGCGTATCATGCGATGAAACGCGCGGGTGGCGGCAAGGTCATCAATATTGGTTCGATGATGTCCATGTTCGGCGCACCCTATGCCGCGCCGTACGGCTCCAGCAAAGGCGGCATCGTACAGTTGACGCGGGCGCTTGCGACGGCCTGGGCGAACGACAACATCCAGGTGAATGCGGTGCTGCCTGGCTGGATCGATACCGACCTGACACGCCGTGCGCGCCAGCAGGTGGCGGGGCTGCATGAGCGGGTAGAGGCGCGCACGCCGGCCGCACGCTGGGGCACGCCGGCGGACATGGCGGGGGTGGCCGCGTTCCTCGCCAGTGCGGCGTCCGATTTCGTGACGGGCGCGGCGATTCCGGTGGATGGGGGATATTCGGTGGGGATGTAACGGAACCGATAAAACCTCTTTCGCTTTGCGCGCCGACGGACCGCCCCGATCACCCTCGCTCTCGACGCTACGGCGTCTCGACCTCTCCCCTTAGCGGGAGAGGTCATCTTGCCACCCTAATGACCGCTCGACTGCCTTTCGCCAGCCCGCGGCCAATCCTTCACGCCGTTGCTGTGGCATCGACGGGGTCCAAGTCTTCGTTACCGCCCAGTTGGCGCGCACATCGTCGAGTCCCTGCCAAAATCCTACCGCCAACCCCGCCGCATATGCGGCGCCCAGCGCGGTCGTCTCCAGCGTCCGCGGCCGCGCCACGGGCACGTTGAGCATGTCGGCCTGGAACTGCATCAGCAGTTCGTTCACCACCATGCCGCCATCCACGCGAAGCGTCTTGATCGCGATCCCGGAATCCTGCTCCATCGCGCGCACGACATCGAGCGTCTGGTAGGCGCTCGCTTCCAATGCCGCGCGTGCGATATGGCCCGCGCTGGCGAAGCGTGTCAGGCCGGCAATCACGCCGCGCGCATCGCTGCGCCAGTACGGGGCGTACAGCCCGGAAAAAGCCGGAACGAAATACACATCGCCATTGTCCGGCACCGACCCAGCCAGCGTCTCCACTTCAGCCGACGTGCGGATCAAGCCGAGATTGTCGCGCAGCCATTGCACCAGGGCGCCGGTGACCGCGATCGATCCCTCCAATGCATAGCAGGCAGGTGCATCGCCGAACTGTGCGGCAACCGTCGTCACCAGCCCATGCCGCGACGGCCGCGGCGTGGTGCCCGTGTGCATCAGCAGGAAACACCCCGTGCCGTAGGTATTCTTCGCCTCTCCCGGCTCGCAGCACGCCTGGCCGAGCAAGGCCGCCTGCTGGTCGCCGAGGATTCCCGCCACCGGCACGCCGTCCAGCGGCGCCCGCGCGGTCGCATACACCGCCGACGACGGCACGATACGCGGCAGCACCGCGCGCGGAATACCGAACACCGCCAGCAGCGCATCGTCCCATTGCAATGTGGCGAGGTTCATCAACTGCGTGCGGCTGGCATTCGTGACATCGGTGACATGCTGTCCGGTCAGATGCCAGAGCAACCAGCTATCGACGGTGCCGAATGCCAGGTCGCCGGCCTCGGCGCGACCCCGCGCCTTCGGCACATTATCGAGCAACCAGCGCAGCTTCAGCGCGGAGAAGTAGCTGGCCAACGGCAGCCCGGTCTGTGCGCGGAACCGGTCCTGCCCGCCGTCGCTGGCGTATTCCGCCACCAACGACTCGGTGCGCGTATCCTGCCAGACCAGCGCGTTGTGCACCGGCGCGCCCGTTGCACGGTCCCATAACAGGGTGGTCTCGCGCTGATTGGTAATCCCCACCGCAGCCAGATCCCGCGGCGTCAGCCCTGCCTCGCGCAGGGTTTGCTCGACAACGGTCAAGGTGTTGTCGCGCAGCTCGATCGGATCATGCTCCACCCAGCCGGGCTGCGGAAAAACCTGCCGGTGTTCGCTCTGGGCCTGTGCGACGGTGTTGCCGGCGCGATCGAACACGATGAATCGGCTGCTGGTGGTGCCCTGATCGATGGCGCCGACATATTTTGTCATGTTGTCCCCGAACCAGGCGGGCTGCGTGCGCTTTCGTCAGTGATGAGACGCCCGAGGCACGTAGCATGCCCGTTGGACAGAGCGAGCGCGCCCGATCTACGGGGTAGGTGGCCGGGTCGAGCCCGGCCATGGCGAGGGGAGAGAAAGGGTAGCGGCGTTATGCAGCCGATTCGGTGGCCACGGGCCGCGGCAGGTCGCTTTTCGCGCCGTCGGTCAGCATTTCCATGCGGCCAGTGATCTGGCCGCCGTCCTCCACTTGCAGCCGGCGGCAGCGTCCGGTCCCCAGCATGCGGCCGGTGCTACGAATCACCAAAGCGCCACGCGCCGTTAACGTGCCGTCGATGGTGCCAGCGATTTCCGCCTCCTCCACCTCGACTTCGCCCTTGAACACGCCGCCGGGCGCAATGGAAAGCTCCGTCGCGTGGATCATCGTGGCTTCGACGGTGCCTTCGACAACCAGCCGCTCGGCATCCTGCACCGTGCCTTGCACGCTGATGCCGCGGCCGACGACCAGCGTGCGCCGCTCGCCAGGTTCGCGGGCGCGCGCGGGGGTGGGCGCCAATGCCGGCCGGGGGCCGCTGGCGGGCGGCGTGGCAATGCCGGTTGCGGCAGGAGAAAGCGGTGGGCGGGACATTATTTGCGCCTCCTTCGGTGGGGCGGGACGGAATGGGGGCACGCCCAGGCCGGTATCGCCGGGCGGTGGCGATCCGAATGGCGTGGCAGGATGCACGACGGTCTGCGTCTCGGCGGCATCCTCGGCGCCGGAATTGGCAGCGATCCCGGCGGGCAACGTGGCACCGGACTCACCCGGTACCTCGTCTGGTTTGCGGCGTTTGAACAAGGCAACCCCATGGATGACTGACGGACTCGGCGAGTGCTTGACGAGTGTCGCCCTAACACGGCTCCGTCCCAGGGACAACAATGATCTTGGTGGGGTTATCCACAATCAGTACCATGGAGTCTCGCGAATCTGTGTTAACGCCAGATCGAGCATATGGACCATCGCCGCGGTGCCCAAAATAGGAATGAACAGATTGAGCACGGGCACGTACGCGGCGGCGGCCATGAGGCCGCCGTAGGCGAAGATCATTCCGCGGGCGGCCCGATATGCGGTGTTTGCGGCGTGGCGCGGCAATCGGCGCATCGCGACCATCACGAACAAGCCACGACCCAGGGCGTAGGCGGCGACCGCCCAGGCGAGCAGCAGGCCGATGCCGGGCAGGATCAGGGCCAGAACTAGCGCGAGCAAGTTGAGCATGAGGATGCGGGTGCCGAGGCAGACGCCGTCCCAGAGTTGGGCAGTGACGGAGGCGCCCTGCGGCGGCGGCAGGGACGGGTAGTAGCGGCGTTCCACCGCGGCGGCGATACGGTCGAAGTAGAGCGTGGCGATAACGGCGGCGAGCGGCAGAAACATCCAGGCCGCCAGCACTGTCGCGCCAATCGAGGCCAGAAATCCGAGGCCCAAGGCCCATAGACCGTGCCAATGCACGAGTCGCTCGACGGCCCAAACCGCAACGAAATGCAGGGCGATGAAGCACGCCGCGGACCAGGCGAGGCAGCGCAGCAGCACGCCAATGAACGTACGGTCGCCCATCTGGCCGATCGCTCGAACGAAAGGGAGAAGGGCAGGGAACATATGGACAAAACCTCTCCCGCCTTCGGCCGGAGAGGTCAAGATGGGAAGGGCTGCGGCGCAGGGGTTGAGACCTGCCCCCCGGCTTGTTCCGAGAGTGAGTGTGGTGGGTCCGGCACGCACGTGTTGCCTCATGCCCCGATCGCCCCCACCCTGCGCGCATCGCCCCTGAGGGAGAACGCGGCATGAAAATCGCCCGCATCGAGGACCTGCATTGCGACGCCGGCTGGCGCACGTTTTCCTTTCTCAAGATCACCACCGACGACGGCATCACCGGATGGTCCGAATACACGGAAGCCGACGGCAGCCGCGGCCTGACTGGCGTGATCCACGGCCTGGCCGAAGCCTTGGTCGGCCAGGATCCTCGGCCGGTGCAGCAGATTTCCTCGGCGCTGTGGATGCGCCAGGTGCAGGCGCCCGGCGGGGTCAACGCGCGTGCCATCGCGGCGATCGAGAACGCATTGCTCGACGTGAAGGGCAAGGCGCTGGGCGTGCCGGTCTACGAATTGTTCGGGGGCCCGATTCGCCGGCGCATTCCGGTGTACTGGTCGCATTGCGGATCCTATCGCGTGCGGAACCACGAGCTGGTTGGCGTACCGCCACTGCGGACCTACGACGACATCGCGGCCCTCGGGGCGGAGGTGAAGCGGCGCGGGTTCAAGGCGCTGAAGACCAACATCCTGCCGATGGAAAACGGTCGGCTGGTGAATTTCGGTCCCGGGTTCGGCCGCACGCCGGGCTGGCCGGAGCTTAATGCGGACCGAAAGATATTGCAGACGGTGCGGGACCAGTTGTCGGCGTTCCGCCAGGGTGCGGGTCCGGAGATGGGCCTGCATCTCGACGTGAACTATCATTTCAAGACCGAGGGCAACCTGCAGATCGCCAAGGCGGTGGCGCCGTTCGACATGACCTGGCTGGAGATCGACACCTGGGACCCGCAATCCCTGGCGCTGATCCGCCGTGTCGCACCGTGCCCGATCGCATCGCTGGAATCGGTGTGCGGCCGCCGCGCGTTCCGGCCGTTCTTCGATGCCTACGCGTCGGACGTGGCGATCATCGACGTGATCTGGAACGGCTTTCTCGAATCGATCAAGATTGCCGCGATGGCCGAGGCGTACGAAGTGAACTGCGCGCCGCACAATTACTACGCGCATCTGTGCAGCGGCATCAGTGCGGCGTTCTGCGCCGTGGTGCCGAATTTCCGCGTGATGGAGATCGATATCGACAGCGTCTCCTGGCGCGACGAATTGTTCGTCAATCCGCCGGTGATCGAGAATGGCGAGCTGATCCTGCCGGAGGGCCCGGGCTGGGGGGTGGAGGTGAACGAAGCGGGGATCCGAGCGCACCCGCCGAAGTAGTTCACCTATTTGTGCAAACGGTCTGGCAGGCTGGGGCGCAGGACCACCCCCGACTGCGCGCCGGAATCGCGCTCGCTGTCGCATGGCCGGATTCGACCCAGGGCGGACGCGCGGTGCCTGTTCAGAGCCACGGGTTGAGCAACGTCACGCCGGTTGCAGCGAAGTCGGCCGCGTTGCGGGTGGCAACGGTCATGCCATGCACCAGCGCGGTCGCCGCGATGAACGCGTCATTGATCGGCCGCGGGTCAGGAACGTGCAGTTGTGCCGCGCGCCTGGCGACGGCAGCGTCCACGGGCAAGATACGGCCCTCGAACGCGGATACAACCTGGCGTTCCAGCCATTGCCGGAAGAGCGTCCCCCGAGGCGGGTCGCGCCGTTCGGCCAGCAGGACGCCGATTTCAAGCTCGTGAATGGTGATGGCGGAGATGAACAGGTCCGCCGTGTCGAGGGTATCGGACCAGCGAGCCACATGCGGATCGGCGTTGCCGAGCTGGACCTTGCGAAGCTCGGAAACGACTTTGGTATCGAGCAACAGCATCAGGACAGGTCTACCGGTCTGGCCCGTTCGGTGCGGGGCGGGATGTCCAGTTCCACATCCGCGAGACCGGGCATGGCGAGCAGATCGGCGATGTTCCTGTGCTGGCCGGTGAGTTTTCGATAATCGTCGATGCTGAGCAAGACATGGGCGGGCTTGCCGCGGTCGGTGATGAACACTGGACCTTTTGCGGCGGCTTTCTTGGCTCGGCTGGTGTCCTGGTTGAACTCCCGGCTGGAGAGGGTGGTGATGGGCATGTCGGCATCTGTGGGTGGCGCGGGTTAGAATGTAGATATGTTGCTACAACGGGAGGTCGTGTGCGTCAATGTCGCCGACGCTGGTGGCTGACGCTGGTGCCGGCGGGCGGCGCGGGCGCTCGATCCTGGCCGTTGTGGTGGGGCTTCAAGGAAAAGCGCTGCTTGAGCGGCCGGCGTCCGAAAACCTTCACCATCCTCGCCGTTCCCTGGCAAAGCGAGTCGTCCCGAAAGCCGCCATCTATTCCAGATGCGGCGTCAGCACATTTTCGATCCATTTCATGAATGCGCGGACCCGGCGCGACAGATTGCTCCGATGCGCGACGACGAGGGACACGGCGAGCGCCCGGCGACGAAAGTCGGGTAGGATCTCCAAAAGCGTTCCACTCTCCAAGTATCCGCCAATCCCCAGGAGTGGCGCCTGGATCAGGCCAAGCCCGGCCAGGGCAGCGGCTTCGTAGGTCTGCGCGCTGTAGACGTGCAGCACCCCTGGCAACTGAAGCGTCGCGTAGCTGTCGCCATCCGGATATTCCCATCCCCAGGGTCTTGCCCCCGGCATCGTTGAAAAATGAATTGTCCGATGGTCCTGACCCCGGAGATCGTCCAGCGATCGAGGGACGCCATGGCGCGCCAGATAGGCAGGGCTGGCCGCATTGACCATGCGCAACAGGCCGAGCGGGCGGGCAATCAGCGTCTCGTCTCGGATGGGACCAAGCCGCAATACGCAGTCGAACCCCTCTTGCACCAGATCGACATGCCGGTCCGAAGTCGACAGCTCCAGTTCCAGTTCGGGGTGGGTCGCCAGAAAATCCGGCAGGGCCGGCACGATCGTCGTGCGCGCCACCTCGGTCGGAAGGTCGACCCGTAAGCGCCCGCGAAGTGCCACGCGATCGCCTGCGAACATCGCGTGCAGATCATCGACTTCAGCAAGCAGATCGCGGGCGCGGGCATGAAATGCGCGGCCGTCCTCCGTCAACTGCACGCTGCGCGTCGTCCGGTGCAGAAGCCTGACACCGACATCGTCTTCCAGTTTTCGGACCGCCGTTGAAGCCCTCCCCTTTTGGATGCCCAGGCTGTCGGCCGCGCGGGTGAAGCTCCCCATTTCCGCGACCGTTATGAATATCAGGATCGGTTCGAGGTTCTGCATCTTCGTGCCTCGGCATTGGTCACCAGATAGAGAACAGTGAGTTCACGTTATCGGTGTTTATCACATCTGGCGGACACAGTAGTCCACCGAGATCGCAACCCATCGGAGACCAAAAATGTCCGCAACCATGAGCCTGCATCAGGTGCCTGAAACCATGACCTTGCATCGCGCGCTGTGGGCCGGCCGGATGATGAGCGCGTTTGTCGTCATCGCTCTGGTGGCGGACGGCGCGATTCAGCTTTTCGCGCCGGCGCAGATCGCGGGCATGCTGCGGGAAACCGGGTTCGCGATGGACCTGACCCGTGTCGTGGGTCCGATCATACTCGCCTGCGCCATCCTCTACGCCATCCCGGCCACCTCCGTCCTCGGTGCGATCCTGGTCACGGGCTTTCTGGGAGGCGCCATCTGCGCCCATGTCCGCATCGGTGAGTTGGGATCGCCGCCGGAAATCATTTCCCTGCTTCTGGGCGCGCTGACCTGGGGCGGCCTCTACGCGCGTGATCCCCGAATCCGGGCCGTTCTGCCGCTCATCCGTTGAACCAACAGCGGCAATGCCCTGTCTCTCACGATCAGGAGAACACACATGTTTCTAGTAATGGGAATCACGGGAAAAGTGGGCGGCGCAACGGCAGAACGTCTGCTGGCGCACGGCAAGAAAGTGCGCGCGCTGGTCCGCAATCGCGAGAAAGCGTCGAACTGGGCGAACCAGGGTGTGGAACTGGTAGACGGCGATTGGAACGATTCTGCGGCCATCGAGCGGGCGCTCACCGGCGTCGAAGGCGCGTTCGTCATGTTGCCCGCCGTCTGGGTACCCTCGCCCGATTACCGAGAAGCCAAGGGCGTGATTGCGAACTATGTCGCGGCGCTCACCTGGGCAGCGCCGCCGCGCGTGGTTGCGCTTTCGTCGATGGGTGCGAACAGAACCAGCGGGGTCGGGATGATCACGGCCTTGTCGCTCCTGGAGCAAGGTTTTCGCGACTTGGTATCGCCGATTGCATTTGTGCGCGCAGGCGGATTCTTCGAAAACTTCCTCTACGGCTTGCAGGTCGCCCAGGGCGGAACGCTGCCGGTCACCTACAATCCGACAGACCGGAAATCGACCATGGTGGCGACGAACGACGTCGGCGCGGCGGTCGCAACCCTTTTGACCGGGCTGCCATGGTCAGGGCAGCGCGTCAGCGAGGTTGGTTCGATGGTCAGCCCTGACGAAGTCGCCGAGCAATTGGGTGAAGTCCTGAATCGCGATGTGAAAGCCTTTGCAGTCCCGCGCGCGGGATGGGCGGAAGCGTTCGAGCAATTCGGCATCCCGAAGGGCCGCACCGGACCTGCCGAAGAAATGTTTGAGGCCGTGAACGCGGGATGGATGGACCTCGGCGTCGAGGGTACGGAGCACGTAGCGGGTACAACGTCCGCACGCGAAGTCTTCGCGGCTGCACGGAACGCCTCCAAGGCGTAAGTCCGGGACGGACTAGGCATGAGACGGAGACTGCGCGCTTGTGCCGCGAACGCGTCGGGGGACGCTCCATCGCAGATCAGCCGCTCTCGGGTACCCCGGCCATGAAGCGAACGCCCGCTTCCAGGCCGGGGGCACCCGTGAGTGGACCGTCGCAATGCCACCCCAAGCGGCAGATCCTGGAAACCCGTTCCGCGGCCGGCCCGGCCAGAGCCATGCACCGCTGCCGCCCCCGTTCGCAACCTCCGTGCCGCCCTGCGAGCGGCCATTCATCTGCTTGACCCGGTCATCCGCGCGCCGTCAATCTGCCCCTCCGCGCTTCGTATGCGCCGGATCAGCAAGCAACACTGTCCGGGCCCGGCCCGGCCGTTGCGAATAACCTGGAAAGGCACCCCGTGACCGAGACGACCTTCGACATCCTGGGCATCGGCAACGCCATCGTCGACGTGGTGGCGCGTGCGGAGGACACGTTCCTCTCGCGCCATGACATGCATAAGGGCGCGATGATCCTGGTGGACGCCGAACAAGCCGAGGCGATCTACGCCGCCATGCCGCCCGGCGAGGAAAGCAGCGGTGGCTCCGCCGCCAATACCTGCGCCGTCGCCGCCGCGCTGGGCGCGCGCGTCGCCTATTTCGGCAAGGTCGCCGACGACCAGTTGGGTGCGGTGTTCCGACACGACATGCAGGCGAGCGGCGTGCACTTTCCGTCGCAGCCACTGATCGCCGGTGCCCCGACCGCACGCTGCCTGATCCTGGTCACGCCTGACGGACAGCGCACGATGAACACGTATCTCGGCGCCTGTGTGAAGCTGGACCAAGCGGACGTGGACGAATCCGTCGTCGCCGCCGCCGCGGTCACCTATCTGGAAGGCTATTTGTTCGATCCGCCTGCGGCACAAACGGCGTTTCGCAAGGCGGCGGCAGCGGCGCATGCGGCGGGTCGGCAGGTGGCGCTGTCGCTGTCCGACGCATTCTGCGTCGATCGTCACCGCGCCGCCTTCCGGGAACTCGTCGCGCGCGACGTCGACATCCTGTTTGCCAACGAGACGGAAGTCACGTCGCTTTATGAGGAGAACACGTTCGAAGCAGCCGCCGAAGCGGCACGCCGGGAAGTGGCATTGGCGGTGCTGACTCGCTCGGAAGCCGGCAGCATCATCCTGCGCGGCGAAGAACAGGCCGAGGTCGCTGCGGAGCCGACTCGTGTGGTGGATACAACCGGCGCCGGGGATGCATATGCTGCGGGGTTCCTGGCGGGATACACGGCCGGCAAGTCACTGCCTGTCTGCGGGCGCATGGGCAGTGTCGCGGCAGCGGAGATCATCAGCCATTACGGCGCGCGGCCGGAGGCGGATCTGAAAAAGCTGATGGCCCGATTGTAGTGTTGTGGCGCTGACGGATCGCGCCTGCGGTCATTGCGAGCGAAGCGAAGCGATCTCCACCGAGAGAACGTCCAATGGTCCGTTGGCGTATGATTCGACTATGCAACAATAAACCAGACGGCCCGCTCGCCTGGCCCTGGTCTGCTTTGCGCCCCAAGCCCACAACAAGCCCACAAGGGGAGGGGAACCCATCGGTTCCCTGCGATTTCATCCGGCCCGGCAACTGTCCCGCCCCGCCCCGCCAAGCTGCGCTCTGCCACGCAAATGCAATAACGCGCCCCCTCGCTTGGGGGCGCTGAACCGGCTAACTTGCAGGCCGCATGCCGACCGATTTGCCGAACCTGCTGACGTTTTCACGCATTGCGGCGATCCCGCTGCTGGTCTTGCTCGTGTCGCTGCGCATGCCTGCCGCCGATCTCGGCGCTTGTGTGGTGTTTACCGCGGCTGCCATTACCGATTATTACGACGGCAAGCTTGCCCGCAGCCGCCGCCAGCAGTCCAATCTCGGCCGCATGCTGGATCCGATCGCCGACAAGCTGCTGGTCGGTGCCGCGCTGATGATGCTGGTGGGGGAGGGCCGCCTATCGGCATTGGCCTTGTACCCGGCCATCGTCATCATGCTGCGGGAAATCCTGGTCAGTGGCTTGCGCGAATATCTCGCCGAAATCCGCATCGGGCTGCCGGTGACGCCGCTCGCGAAATGGAAGACCGGGTTCCAGATGGGGGCACTGGGCACTTTGCTCGCCGGAGATACGTCCGCCCGCCTGCTGCATATTGGCTTCCTGCCGGTCTCCTCGATCGGCGAAGTGATGCTGTGGGTTGCCGCCGGTCTGACGCTGTGGACCGGCTGGGACTACCTCACCGCCGGCTGGCGGCACGCCACTGTGTCCCACGACCCGCTGCGGAAGCCTCAGGTTCCGACGTGAAGGCGGTCGATTGAAGGTCCTGGGCGTCGTCGGCTGGTCGGGCAGCGGCAAAACCACCCTGATCGAGGCGCTTTTGCCATTGATCCGTGCTCGGGGCCTGACCGTCTCCACGGTGAAGCACACGCATCACGGCTTCGACATGGACCGCCCCGGCAAGGATACCTACCGGCATCGGGAAGCGGGCGCGCTCGAGGTGCTGGTGGCCTCCAGCCAGCGCTGGGCGCTGCTGCATGAGGTTATTGGGCCGGAGCCTCCTTTGCCCGAGCTGCTGGCGCGGATGCAGCCGGTCGCTCTGGTGCTGGTCGAGGGTTTCAAGAGCCATCCGTTTCCCAAGCTGGAGGTCCATCGCCCGGCCTTGCGCAAGCCACCGATCTGGCTGACCCAGCCGGACGTGGTGGCGGTGGCTGCCGACGCCGCCTTGCAGACCTGTGACCGCACATTGCTGCCGCTGAACGATCCCGCGGCGATCGTGGCGTGGCTGTTACAATTTCTCGCGCTTGAGCCGGACGCGATGTAAGGGCACATTCCGCGCCGTCGGCCGCGCCGAGGCTGCCATTGCGCAAGCGGTGTCATCGAATCGGCCGCGGCCACGGCATGTCTTGGGGGATATCGTTTCATGCGGCGTTTCGCCACGCTTGGCCTCGCGTTGGTGCTTGGAGGTTGCGGCTATCACACCTGGTGGAACCCGCCGTTCACCACCGGCAATTTGCCTTACGCGCCGAAGGGGGATTCCGAGAACCTGATGCGCGCGGAAGGTACTGCTCCTGCGGTGGCGCCGCTGACGCCGGAGCCGGGGGATGTGTGGCCAGGTCCGCTGCCGCCGACCCCCACGCTGCAGGACCTGGAGAGTCAGGGCAACATCGTGCCCGGCATCGAACAACCGGTGCCGGGATCGCCGTTGAACATGGGAACGACGCCGTCTCAGGGTACAGCTCTGCCGACGCTTCCGCCGCAGGTGACACCGGGGAGTTCGACGCCGCCCACCCCCAACCAGCCCAGGCTGGAGCCCCTGCCGCCGCAGAAGCCGATTGCGCCGCAGCCGCCGTCGGTTGCCATGCCTTCGCCGCCGGCCCCAGGACAAATCGTGCCGCTGGAGCGCGGCCAGGGCACGATCACGGGCGGGACCCAGGGATACCAGACGATGACACTGCCGAACGGGAGCACCGCGATCGTGGTGCCGAATGGCAACGGCACCAGCACCGTGATCAAGTCGGACGGCTCGATTGAGACCATCCCCACACCCAAATAAGCGCGATGGCTGACACTGGCGCGTCTCTGACTGTCCTGTACTTCGCCTGGCTGCGGGAGCGTGTGGGCGCCGCCGCCGAAGAACTGGCGCTGCCGCCGGGCGTGCGCACGGTCGCCGATCTGGTGGAGCACCTGGCCGCACGCGGCCCGGCGCACGCGGCGGCGTTCGCCAACCGCCGCGCGGTGCGGTGCGCGGTGAACCAGGAGTTCGCGCCAGCGACAACGCTGCTGCATCCGGGCGATGAGGTGGCATTCTTTCCGCCCGTGACGGGGGGATGATGATGGCCACGATCCGTGTCCAAGAGGCCGATTTCGACGTCTCGGCTGAACTCTCGGCGCTGACTGCCGGCCGCACCGATATCGGCGGCATCGGTTGCTTTATCGGCACTGTGCGCGACGCCGCTATTGGGCAGCCGATCGCGGCGATGACACTGGAGCACTACCCGGCGATGACCGAACGCGCGATCCGCGGCATCACTGCCGAGGCAGAACAACGCTGGTCCTTGCTCGGCTGCACCGTGGTGCATCGGGTCGGCCGACTGGTGCCGGGCGCGCAGATCGTGCTGGTGCTGGCGGCCGCATCGCATCGCGGCGAGGCGTTGGAGGCAACCACCTTCCTGATCGACTGGCTGAAAACGAAGGCGCCGTTCTGGAAACGCGAGGAGTTCCTGGATGGTACCGGCGAATGGGTCTCCGCGCGGGAAAGCGACGATGCGGCGGCGGCGCGATGGAGCGCAGCGGGTTGATGTGGCTCAGTCTTGCGGCGCGGTGAACGTCGTGCGGCGCTCGATGCGGCGATCGGGGATGAACCAGATCAGCGCCACGCCGGCGTAGAGCGCGTCCGACACGGCGGGATTGACGAAGGCCAGGCAAATGGCCGCCGCGTATAGCACCGGCGAGATTTTGCCTTTGATATCGCGGCCGACGGCGGTGGCGAGGGCCGAGTCCGGTCCCTCGGCGCGGATAATGACCGATTGCAGGATGTAATAGGCGATTGCGGCCAGCAATAGCACGATGCCGTAGACCGCCGTCGGCACCGGCGCCTGGTAGTTCCGTCCGATCCAGGCGGTGACAAACGGCGTCAGCGACAGCCAGAACAGGAGATGCATGTTGGCCCACAGGATCGCGCCGTTCACGCGCCTGACGGTGTGCAGCATGTGGTGATGATTGTTCCAATAGATCGCCGCGAAGGTGAAGCTGAGCACGTAGCTGAGGAAAGTCGGCAGCATCGCGAGCAAGGCTGCCCAGTTGGTGCCTGTGGGCGGGTTCAGCTCCAGCACCATGATGGTGATGATGATCGCGATCACGCCGTCGCTGAAGGCGGTAAGTCGTTCCTTGTTCACGGTGGCCCTGGGGCGGTTGGTCCGAGAGGCGCCTACGATGGGGCGAAACGCGGTCGAAGCACAGACCGGTATGACGGCGAGGTCAGGAACGCCGATGCCCGCCACTGGCTCGATCCGGCGCGACGTTCGATAAGCAAACAAAGCGCGGTGGTGCGCGGGAATGACACCTGCCGCAGGCTGTGTCATCCTGTGTCCCAATCAACGAACCAAAGCAGGAGGAGCAAGCCATGTCGGACAACGCCGCAGACCTGGATTTCCTGAACGGCATCAAGGTCGTGGATTTCACTCAGTTCGAGGCTGGACCTTCCTGTACCGAGGCGCTGGCGTGGCTCGGCGCCGAGGTGGTGAAGATCGAAAACCCGAAGACGGGCGATCCAGGACGCCGGCTGCGCCCCGGCCAGCCGGATGACGATCCGTACTATTTCCACATGTTCAATGCGAATAAGAAATCGATCACGGTGAATTTGAAATCGCCGCGCGGGCTGGCGCTGGTGCAGGACCTGCTGCGTAAGGCCGATGTGTGCGTGGAGAACATGGCGCCCGGCACGATCGAGCGCCTCGGCCTGGGCTATGACGACGTGCGCAAGATCAATCCGGGCATCATCTATTGCCAGGTGAAAGGCTTCGGCACCGGCAGCCCTTATGAAAGCAACCTGGCGTTCGACATGATCGCGCAGGCGACCGGTGGCACCATCAGCGTGACCGGCGAGAAGGGACGCGGACCGGTGAAGCCCGGCCTCTCGCTCGGCGATACCGGCACCGGCATGACAATGGCGATCACCATTTTGGGCGCTTTGCACAAGCGGGCGAAGACCGGCGAGGGGCATCGGCTGCAGGTCGCCATGCAGGATGCGATGCTGCACTACATGCGCACCAACTTCTCCACCCAGGCGCGGAGCGGCAAGGCGGTGGAACGCGACGGCACGCATTCGGGCGGCGGGTCCAACGCGCCGTCGGGGCTGTATCCCTGCGCGCCGGGTGGACCGAACGATTACGTGTGGATCATGACCAGCCGCGCCAATCCCGAGCATTGGGCGCGGCTGTGCAAGGTGATGGGACGGGAAGAGCTGATCGACGATCCTCGGTTCGCCACGCCCCGGGAGCGGGTCAAGAACAGTGAGGTGCTGGATGCGATGATCAGGGAGTGGACGGGCACTCGCACGAAGCATGAGGCGATGGCGCAGGTGGGTGGTGCGGGCATTCCGGCGGGAGCAGTGCTCGACACGATGGAGCTGCAGAACGATCCGACGTTTGAACAACGCGGCATCATGCAGGTGATGCAGCATGCGAAACACGGGCCGTTCAAGATGCCAGCCTGGCCGGTTCGCGTGGATGGCAAGCCGCCGCGTGTCGCGCCTTCGCCGATCCTGGGCGAGCACACGACAGAAGTGTTGACACGGTGGTTGGGGATGAGCGCGGCGGACGTGGATGGGCTGCGCGGGGAGGGTGCGCTGTAACCCCATTTGGGTGCGGCGCGCGAACGCGCGCGTCCTGATCGGGTGCTCTGCAACCGATAGCCTTCACCCGCCGTTGTTCCGCGGCGACGCCGATAGCCAGGGGTCGCGGGCAAGCGGAGCGTGCGCATGGCGCGGATCGAGCATGTCGTGGTGCTGATGCTGGAAAACCGGTCGTTCGACTGCATGCTCGGATGGCTGTATCCGGATCGTGCCGATTTCGACGGTTTGCACGGTGGCGAGAGCAATCCCTGGCATCGCGAGGATGGAACGGTAGAGCAAGTGCCGGTGTGGAATGATGATTCCATGTCGGCCGATGCCGCCTGCATCCCAAATCCGGACCCTGGCGAGTTGTTTGATGACATGACGATGCAGATCTTTGGCCTGCATCCCGATGGCGCAGCGCGCATGGACGGATTCGTCGATAATTATCTACGGCAGCCTGACCAGAAGACCCGCCCCGATCCGCGTGCCGTGATGCATTGCTTCGTGCCGGAGCAATTGCCGGTGCTGAGTCTGTTGGCGCGGTCTTTTGGCGTGAGCGACCGCTGGTTTGCATCTGCTCCGTGCGAGACCTGGCCCAACCGGTTGTTTGTCCATACCGGGACCGGTGGTGGCCAGGTGAACAATGCGGCGATCCAGCGGCCGTTTATCCTGCCGACTGTGTTCCGGCGGCTCGCCAGACGCGGACGGCGGTGGCGCGTGTATTTCCACGATGTGCCGCAGACGGCGGCGCTGGCCAGCTTGTGGCCATGGATCCCAACACATTTCCGCTTTTTCGATCCGGAGTTCGGCATCGACGCGGCCAATGGCATGCTGCCGCACTACAGCTTCATTGAACCCCGCTATTACCCGAATCTGATGCTGGATCGTATTCCGAATGATGCGCACCCGCCGCATAATGTCGCGTATGCAGAGCAATTGCTGGCGCAGGTGTATAACGCGGTTCGCAACAGTCCCGCGTGGGAGCGGACGCTGCTGCTGATCGTGTTCGACGAGCATGGCGGCTGCTTTGACCATGTGCCGCCGCCCGCGGCCGTTCCTGCGGGATTGCCCGCCCGCAATGGCTTTCGCTTCGACCGCTACGGGCCGCGTGTGCCAGCCGTGGTGGTGTCGCCCTACGTGCCGGGCGGGAGTGTCGTACGGCCGCCATCGGATGGGCCGCCGTTCGATCATACGTCGATCATTGCCACATTGGACCGGTTGTTCGATCTGGGTACGCCGCTGAGCCCGCGCGTCGCACGGGCACCTGACGTGTTGTCGGCGCTGACGCTGTCGCGGCCGGAAAACGGCGGGCCGGATCGCATTCACCGCGCGGATACTGAACCGGATCGGGAAGAGATGCAGGCCACGCTTGGGCTGCGGCGGAACAATTACCAGCGCCGCCTGATGTGGCCCGGCGCATTACTGGCGGCTGGTGCAGCGAAGGCAGCCGCGCATACGCATCGCGCGTCGCGCGGGAGAGGGATTTCTTGCTAGCTCCCGAATGCTGGCATCACGTCGCGGGCGAACCAGCGTAATTGGTCGGAGAATTCGGCGGGCGACAGGCCCTCGGCCCAGTGGATCATGAAATCCTCCAGCCCCGGATATTTCGCCTCGATCGACTTGATCCCGTCGATCACCTGCCCTGGCGAGCCGCAGAACCACGCCTTCTGCTGGACGCCATCGCGCAGCGACGGAATCCGCGCCGGCGCCCCCGGCGTGCCCCACGTCCTCCCTTGCTGATCGGCGTAACGAACGAAGCCGAACGGCGCGAACCACTTGTAGCGTTCGTCATGCGCGGGCTCGACGCGGCGGATCGCCTCCTCCTGATCTTTCGCCAAATAAAGGCCGGCGCCCCAGATCATGTCCTGGCCCAACTGCTTCTGCTGGCCGTGCCGCGCACAGGCTGCCTGGTAGGCGCGCACCACATCATCGAGGATCTTCTCGCCGTTCAGCGTCACCATCGCCTTCAGCCCGTATTTCGCCATCATGTCGATGGTTTTGCCGCTGGCCACCGGCATCCACACTTCCACGGGCAGACGCTTGGGCCGCGGCACCATCGTGATATCGGTCAGATTGTAGCCGCGATATTCCACGTGTGGGGGACATTCGAAGAAGCGGCCTTTGTGATGGAATTGCTCCTCGTTGAAGCATTTCAGCAAAAGCTGCAATTGCTCCTCGAAATAGTCGCGGTTCTTGTCGGCGTCGATCAGCGGCGCGCCGAATGTTTCCACCTCGCGCGTATGATAGCCGCGGCCGACGCCCATGATCACGCGACCGTCCGTGACGATGTCGGCCATGGCATAGTCTTCCGCCAGCCGGATCGGGTGCCACATCGGCAGCACGTTGAAGGCGCACCCGAATTTCAGCCGCTTGGTCTGCGTCGCCAGCCACAGGCCGAGCTGCACCAGATTGGGCAGGCATTCATAGCCTTCACGCTGGAAATGATGCTCTGCGGTCCAGAACGCGTAGTAGCCGAGTTCGTCCATAAGGCGGGAAACGTCGCGCGAGGTCCAGAATACTTCGGCGAGCCGTTCGTTCGGATAGCGCCGTTCGTTGGCCGGGGTGCCGTTCAGCCCCACGTTATCAAGGTCGATCTGGCCGACATAGAGCACGTGAAACCGCTTGATCATGGCGCACCCTTCGCTGCGTTGTCCTGGACGGCGGCACGGTGCGAAAGCCCGAAGCGGCGGTCAAGACGCCGAAGCCGGCGAAGGGGAAGGTGATCGGGTCGGAACTCTACGGCGGGGTGCAAAGCGCCACTCACCCGCGCCTTCGGCGCTGTGCGCCCGATATGCCCCGTTAACCCGTCGCTGCCGCCTGCTGCTCCAGGTAATCCCGGTACCGCGCCCGCAAAGCCGTCTTCAGCAACTTGCCCGTCGCGGTGTGTGGCAGCTGGTCCACCACTACCACCGCATCCGGCAGCCACCATTTTGCGACTTTGCCCTCATACACCTGCAGCACCGACGCGGGTTCCACCGTGTGTCCCGGGCGGGGCATCACCAGCAGCAGCGGGCGCTCGTCCCATTTCGGGTGCCGCGCTGCCACGACCGCTGCCTCCAACACGTCCGGATGGGACAAAGCGATGTTTTCCAGCGTGATGGAACTGATCCACTCGCCCCCCGATTTTATGACATCTTTCGAGCGGTCGGTGATCTCCATGAACCCATCGGAATCGATCGTCGCCACATCGCCGGTCGCGAACCAGCCATCCTTGTCCACCGCGCTGCCGGCCGGATCGCCGTAATACGCGGAGCACACCCACGGCCCGCGCACCATCAGGTCACCGAACGCCACGCCGTCCCATGGCAGGTCGCGGCCTTCGGCATCGACGATCTTCATGTCGACGCCCGGCAGGATGCGGCCCTGCTTCAACATGTGCTGCACCGCGGCGTCTTTCTCCATCCCGATCTGCGCCGTCTTCGGCGCGTTATAGGTCCCGACGGGACTGAGTTCCGTCATGCCCCAGCCATGTTCCATCCGCACCGCGTACTCGTCACGGAATGCCTCGATCAAGGCCGCCGGTGCGGCCGACCCGCCGGTCATGATCCGCGTCACCGTGTGCAGCTTTTGGCCGCTGGAGCGTAAGTATTGCAGCAGGCCCAGCCATACGGTCGGCACGCCGCAGGTGGTCGTGACATGCTCTTCGTTCAGCAGCGCCGCCATGCTGGCGCCGTCCAGATGGCGCCCGGGCAATATCAAAGCGGCGCCGGCGATGGCGGTAGAATAGGGAATCCCCCAGGCATTGACGTGGAACATCGGCACGACAGGTAGGATCCGGTCGGTGGCGTGCATGCCCAGCACATCCGGCAGTGCGACGGCATAGGCATGCAATACGGTGGAGCGGTGACTGTACAGCACGCCCTTAGGCCGGCCGGTGGTGCCTGACGTGTAGCAGAGCGCGCTGGCGGTGTTTTCATCGAAGCAGGGCCAGTCGTAATCTTCGTCTGCCTCCGCCATTATCGTGTCGTAGCAGTGCAGCCGCATGCCGGGCGGCAGAGACACGTCCGGCATTTCGGCTTCGCCAGCCAGCATCACCACGTCGCGCACGCTTTCGGCGATGCGCGGCGCGACCTGGCAGATCAGCCCGGCAAAACCGATATCGACGAACAACACGCGATCCGCAGCGTGATTGATGATGTAGGCGATGTCGTCCGGATGCAGCCGAGGGTTGATGGTGTGGCAGATCGCCTGCATGCCGGGCGCGGCGTAATACACTTCCAAATGGCGATAGTCGTTCCAGGCCAATGTGCCGACGCGGTCGCTCTCGCCGACATCCAGGCTTTGCAGCACACGTACAAGGCGGCGTGCGCGGCGTTCCGTCTCGGCCCAGGTAGTGCGGTGGATGCTGCCGTCATACGTGCGGGACACCACGTCACTGCCGGCGTGATGCCGTGCGGCATGGCGGAGCAACGATGAGATCATCAGCGGATAATTCTGCATCAGACCGAGCATGGCGTTCGCCTCCGGAATCGCCGCGGTTCTTGGGGCACGGCGTGCGGGGCGATGATATGGCAGATTTGCGTCGGTCGTCAGCCTGATTTGCGCGGCGCCTCAGCCGGCGTGCAGGCGTTCCCCGCGCGGCGGCGCGTGGTCTTCGGGCGGGGCGCCGGAGACGGCCACCGGCGTGGCGGCGAGCGCGTTATGCAGCCATCCGGTGGGCATGCCGCGCAGGAACTGCGTTTGCAGATCCGCGAGCCGCTGCGCGGCTATGCCGACCATCGCCGGGGTAAAGAACACCGGGTCGCGGGTGAACATCAAATAGGCTTGCATCTCGTTGTACATCAGTTCTTCGTACGTCGTGTCATAGCCTTCGGAGCCCAGGAACTTTCGCACGCCTGCCCGTTCGTCGTGAGTCAGGGCGATGTTCCAGAAGTCGTGGACGAAGACGGCGTAATCGGGATCGCTGAAAAAGAACCCATGGGACAGCTCGTGGTGCAGGATGGCATAGCGGGCCGAAAGCGTGACGTTGGGATCGGAACCGACGGCGGGAATCGAAATCAGCCCGCCCCGTGTGTTCGGCGTGAACCATCCGACCTGATCGAGCAATCGGCGCAGCCGGTGTTCATCTGGGCCGAGCGGGATTTTCTCGGCATTGGCCAAAGCGAAGAACCGACGCAGGGACGCTGCGCTGTAGTCGTGGCCGTAGTAGTAATTTGCCACCGTACTGCCGTCGGCGCGGATCGCGGCCAGCAATTCGTCGTTGGTCAGCACGCGGTTGCGGGGCGCGCCGGCTTTTTCGATCAGGGCCGCGACGCGGTTCAGTGTCATGCCCTGCTCGTACAGCGAGGCGAAGTCCAGCACCAGGATGCGGCTGTCGTCGGCGAAACGGAAGACGGTGAGGCTGGCTGGCACGTTGTGCAGAATCTGTTGTTCGGTTGCGGTGCGGATGTCGAAGTCAGCACCGGTCGCCGGCATCGGTTGAGCAATCCGTGCTGCCGGGTGCGTTGTCTGCGGTGCGGCGGGGGCGCCGGCGACCTGGCGCGGCTTGGGCGATTCGAGCAATAAGCCGACGCCGCGCAACAGGCAGGCTGTGCCGAGGATGCCTGCCCCCGCCAGCCAGGCGCGCCGCGAACTCAGCCACGGCTGTGGCTTTGCAGGTTGCGGGACCGGGGGAGGTGGGACCAGACGGACGGTGTCGTCGGGGTCAGGCTCGGGTAGGTGCTGCTGCTGGTTGGTCACAGGTCAACCCTTTTGCCCTACGGCAAACAAGCACAACTTCGCTGTCGCTGTACTATTCCGTACTGTTCCGTCCCGGGATGTGCCCCGACAGTCTCGGGTGACACGCCTAGCACGTCGTATTCTATGCGGCGCGCCAGCCAAGCGTCCAGCGAAGTGTCTGTTATTTCGTCCTACCCGGGTGCGCTGCCGCTGATCGCGCGTGCGGCACTGCGCGCGATCGAGAACTTGCCGACAGCGGGCGACCAGCAAACAACTCTGCTCATTCAGCAGGCAGCTTTGTTCATGGGAACAGAGATGGCTGATGGAATGATGACACACTGGCGCCAGCAGGGCTTGATCCGCCGGTGCTCCGGTGAATGACCTTCACCCCCGACCGGTCCGGCATGCCACGATGCGATGGTTCGCCGTCGCCGGTTGCTTCGGCGATGATTGCCTCAGCCTCCGCAAGCAGCTTCTCCTCGTCGTCGGTTGCGCGAACGCTTTCTCTACCGATTTCCAGCAACACCGGTACTGCCAGCGGTGAAACGCGTGACAGCACCATATGCACGATCCGTCCCTTCACGCGTGCCAGCATTCCGGCCACGCGCGCGAGGTCGATCAGCCCGCCTGCCGCATCGGCCCGCGTCGCGCGCAGCAGGATATGGTCCGGCTGGTGCTTGCGTAGCACGTCGTAGATCAGGTCGGAATTCACCGTCACCTGCCGCCGCGTCTTGTCCGCGCCGGGATGGTGGCGCTCGATCAGGCCGGCGATCACCGCGACGTTGCGGAAGGTGCGCTTCAGCATCGAGCTTTCCGCCATCCAGTCTTCCAGGTCGTCGCCCAGCATGTCCTGGCCGAAAAGTTGGGAAATGTTCTCCGGGCGGTTGGCGGACCAGATGCCCAGCACATAATCGGTGGCGACGAAGCCCAGCGGTGCCATGCCGGCGCGCTCCATCCGCCTGGTCACCAGCATGCCGAGGGTCTGATGCGCATTGCGGCCCTCGAAGCAGTACGCGACCAGATACCAGCGGTCGCCGCGCGGGAACGTTTCCACCAGCAGGTCGCTGCGCCCGGGCATGCGGGACCGCGCGCGTTGCAGCCGCAGCCATTCCTGCACCTGGTCGGGAAACAGTGCCCAGCACGACGGATCCTGTAGCAGCAGGCGAACTTGGTCGGCGAGGTTGGTGGTCAGTGGCAGCCGCCCGCCTTGATAGGCGGGGACCATGGGTTCGCCGGTGCCGCCCTCGGCGCATTCCACCGCCATCTCGTGCAGGCGCAGGAATTTCAGCAGGCGGCCGGCAAACATGAAGGTGTCGCCGGGGCGGAGCGTATTGACGAACGTCTCTTCGATTTCGCCCAGCACCGGGCCGATGCGTTTCTTTCCCACCAGGCGCACCTTCAGCAACGGCGCTTCGACGATGGTGCCGATGTTCATACGGTGCTGCGTGGCGATGTGCGCGTTGCGCACATGCACGCGGCCCTCGGAATCGCGGAACAATTTGCGGTAGCGGTCGTAAGCGGCGAGCGCGTAGCCGCCGTTTTCGACGAAGGCGAGTACGTCATCGAAATCCTTGCGGCTGAGTGCGGCATAGGGCGCGGCGGTGCGGATTTCGGCGAATACATCATCCGGCTTGAACGGCGCAGAGCATGCCAGGCCGAGCAAGTGCTGCGCCAGAACGTCGAGACCGCCGGGGCGGGGCGGATCGCCGTCCAGTTCGCGCGCGTCCACGCCCAGCATGGCGGCTGCGCATTCCAGGACTTCGAAGCGGTTGGCCGGCACAAGGATCGCGCGGCTCGCTTCATCCATGCGGTGGTTGGCGCGGCCGACCCGTTGCAGCAGGCGGGATACGCCCTTTGGCGCGCCGACCTGGATCACCTGGTCCACGCTGCCCCAGTCGATACCCAGGTCGAGCGACGACGTCGCCACCACTGCGCGCAGCGTTCCCGCCGCCATGGCGGCTTCCACTTTGCGGCGTTGCTCCACCTCCAGCGAGCCGTGATGCAGCGCGATCGGCAGCGTGGCTTCGTTGAGCTTCCACAGTGCCTGGAACATCAGTTCGGCCTGGGCGCGGGTGTTGACGAAGACGATGGTGGTGCCGGCGGCGCGGATGCGTTCCATGACCTGCGGCGCGGCTTCCAGGCCCATATGGCCGGACCAGGACAGCCGCCCTTCGGGCAGCATCATGGACAGTTCGGGCGGTGTGCCGTCGGTGACGCTGATGATGCGCGTTGCGCCGGCGAAGCCCTGGATGGCGGCGGGATGCGCCACGGTTGCGGAGAGAGCGACACGGCGCAGGGCAGGGGCCAGCATGCACAGCCGCGCGATGCCGAGTGCCAACTGATCGCCGCGCTTGGTGCCGGCAAGGGCGTGGATTTCGTCGATCACCACGGTGGTCAGTCGAGCAAACATCTGCCGCGCATCGGGCAGAGAAAGCAATACCGCGAGGCTTTCGGGCGTGGTGAGCAGGATGTGGGGTGGCTCGGTGCGCTGACGGGCTCGGCGGTTGGGGGGTGTATCGCCGGTGCGGGTCTCGATGCTGATGGGCAGGCCCATTTGCTCCACCGGACGCAGCAAGTTGCGGGCGACGTCGGTGGCGAGCGCCTTCAGCGGGCTGATGTAGAGCGTGTGGAGGCCAGGGCGCGGGTTTTCAGCAAGGTCCGCAAGGGTGGGCAGGAAACCCGCCAGAGTCTTGCCGCCGCCGGTAGGGGCGATCAGCAGCACGCTCTCGCCGGCCCGCACGGCGTGGAGCATGGAGAGCTGGTGCGGACGCGGCGTCCAGCCTCGCTGCGCGAACCAGGCGGCGAAGCGTTCCGGCAATGTTCCTGGCATATGGGGGTTGTAGCGGGAGGGGCGGAGGCGGGGGAAGTGCTGCGTTGTTCGGCGGGCCGGCAACAACGGGGACATGGGCTAAATTTGGCACCCCGGCCCCTGGCATTCCAGGCTCCGCCTTGCGTCAAGTTCCCCGCGCCAACATGATGGGTGCGGAGCCAAGAGAGACCCGCCGATCATGTCCCTGCCCAACGACCCAACCACCGCCATTCGCGACCTCACCCAGCAGATCGAGCAACAACTCATAACGATCCGCCGCGACATCCACGCCCATCCCGAACTCGCCTTCGAGGAAGTCCGCACCGCCGGTGTTGTCGCCGCCGAACTGGAAAAACTCGGCGTTCCGCACCGGACGGGCATTGGCAGGACCGGCGTGGTGGGCCTGATCCAGGGCGGGCGCCCCGGCCCGGTGCTGGCAATCCGCGCCGACATGGATGCGTTGCCGATCCAGGAGACATCGGGCTTGCCCTTCGCCAGTACCAAGCCTGGCCTGATGCATGCCTGCGGTCACGACATCCACACCACCACCTTGCTCGGCGTCGCTGCGGTACTGAAAGACCTCGCACCGCAACTCGCCGGCACGGTGAAGCTGGTGTTCCAGCCCGCCGAGGAAGCCATCGGCGGCATGCGCGAAATGATCGCCGAGGGGGTGATGGACGCCCCCCGGATCGACATGGCGCTCGGTTTCCACAACCACCCCGACATGCCCGTCGGCCAGTTCGGCTTTGTACGCGGCCCCGCGCTTGCCGCGGCCGACCGCTTTGACATCGCAGTGCACGGCAGGTCCGGCCATGCCGCCTTTCCGAATTTCGCCATCGATCCGATCATCGCCGCCGCGCATCTGGTGACGCAGCTGCAGACCGTGGTGTCCCGCGAAATCCCGCCGACCATGCCCGCGGTGGTAACCGTCGGCGCGATCCACGGTGGCACCGCCCGCAACATCATCCCGGACGCCTGCACTCTCAGCGGCACCGTTCGCACCCTGCATCCGCAGGCGCGCGACATGGCGGAAACGGCGATCAGGCGTCTCGCTGCCGGCATGCTGGAGGGCATGCGCGTCCGCTGCGAGGTCGATTACGCCCGCGGTGTCCCGCCGCTTCGCAACGACGATCGCGTGCTGGACCCGACGGTGACCGCGATCCGCAAGCAGTTCGGCGAAGTGGTCCGCGAGGGCCGGTCCAGCATGGGTGCCGAGGATTTCGCGTTGATGGCGGACCTGGTGCCGAGCTTCCAGTTGCGCGTCGGCTCCAGCCAGCCCGGGCGCGACGACAAGCTGCACAACTCCGCCTACCAGCCCGACGAACGCTGCATCAGCTACGGCGTCCAGGCCCTGTCCCGCGCGGCGCTGGAACTGCTGGCGTGATTGCGGACGGCGTCAGCGTGTTTCCCCACATCATTTGAGGCGCTGAGCATCCATGCGCATTTGCGTTCTGGGTGCCGGTTCGGTCGGCGGCTATTTGGCCGGTTTCCTTGCCCAAGGCGGCATCGACGTCTCGGTGGTGGCGCGCGGCCCGCATCTGGACGCGATCCGCGCGCACGGTCTTCGCGTCGAAACGCCCGACGGCGCCATCGCCAGCCGTCTTCCCGCCAGCGACAACCCCACGGACCTCGGCAAGCAGGACGCGGTCATCGTCACGGTGAAGGCCCCCGCGTTGCCGGATGTCGCTGCCCGCATCGCGCCGTTGCTGCGCCATGACACGGCCGTGGCGTTCGTGATGAACGGCATCCCGTGGTGGTATTTCCATCGTCATGGCGGAGCACGGGACGGGCAGCAATTGCCACGCCTCGATCCGGGCGGTGCGCTATGGCGCACCGTCGGCCCGCATCGTGCGATCGGCGGCATCTTCTGGCCGGCTTGTTGCACGCCCGCCCCCGGCGTCGTGCGGCTGCTGACCGGCGCCGGCCGCGGCACCGTCTTCGGCGAGCCCGATGGCACCCCCACCCCGCGCATCGCCGCGCTGGCCGATGCATTCCGCGCCGCACATCTGCCGGTGACGATCGCATCCGACATCCGCACGCTGATCTGGCAGAAGCTTTTGTTCAACCTGAGCGCTGGCCCGATGTGCGTGCTGACCGAAACGCCGGTCTTCGCCACGCAGACCGAGGAAGCGCTGATTGCTTGCTCCACCCGCATGGTGGCCGAAGCACAAGCGGTGGCGCGTGCCATGGGCATCAAGCTCGATCTCGACATGGCGCAGATCATCGCCATCAATAAACATCTGCAGCACCGGCCGAGCATCCTGCAGGACTTGCAGGCCGGACGGCCAATGGAAATCGACGCGCTGTACAGCGTGCTGCTGGACATGGCGCGCATGGCGGGCGTGACCACACCGATGCTCGATCTGCTGGTGGCGCTGATCAAGATGAAGGCGCAAGCGAGGGGCCTTTACCCCGGCTGATCGCCGCGCGCCGGCGGCACTTTACACGTCATTGCGGAATCCCGCAGTGTTGCCTCCGGCCCCGTCGAACAGGGGCGGCCTTCAGGTCGTTGCGCGCGGCGCATGGGTTGGCGCCGCCGCGCGGCGCAGGGAAGGCCACGACAAGACCAGTGACTCAGGAAGGAAACGTACCAAAATGCCCAGCTCTCCCAGCGCCACATCTCCGCCTGGAGCGGCGCCTATGAGCGTCGCCGAGGACGGCCTCTCGGCGCGCACCGCGACGGCGGCCGAACGACTGACTGCCCGGCTCGATCGCCTGCCGATGACCCGCACCCTGTGGGTCATGGCGGTCCTGCTGACCTTCGGCGGCTTTTTCGACGGCTATGCCATCGGCCTGATCGGCGCGCTCGGCCCGGGCTTGTTCAAGGCCAAGATCTTCACCCCCACCACCGTCGGCTTCTTCGGCATCAACGGCTTTGCCAGCTTCGTTGCCGCGTTGTTCGCCGGGTTCTTCGTCTCCACGTTGTTGGTCTCCTACATTGCCGACCATTTTGGCCGCCGCGCGATCTTCGCCTACTCGCTGCTGTGGTTCGGTATCGCCAACTTCATCATGGCCGCGTGCGGCACTGCCAATGGCGTGAACTTCTGGCGATTCATGGCCGCGCTCGGCATTGGCCTCGAGCTGGTCACGGTGGACGCCTATCTGTCCGAACTGATTCCCAAAAAGTCCCGCGGCGCGGCCTTCGCCGTCCTGCAGGCGATGAGCGCCATTGCCTTCCTGGTCACCTATTTCCTGTCGTGGCAACTAACGCCCACGACGTTGTTCGGCTATGACGGCTGGCGCTGGGTCGCCTGGATCGGTTCGATCGCCGCGGTCGTGATCTGGTGGATCCGCCTCGGGCTCCCCGAAAGCCCGCGCTGGCTGGCGCAGCAGGGCCGTCAGGAAGAGGCCGAGCGGGTGATGGCCGACATCGAGCGACGCGTCGAAGCCGACTACGGCCGGCCGCTGCCTGCCCCGGAGGCGCCGCACTACCAGGATCCGCGCAAAGGCAGCGTCTGGGAGATCTTCGGCCCGCGCTACCTCAAGCGAACGATCATGTTAATTCTGTTCAACTTCTTCCAGACGGTCGGGTTCTACGGCTTCGTCGCCTGGACGCCCACGCTGCTGATCGCCAAGGGCATCCATATCACCCAAAGCCTGGAATACAGTACGATCATCAACATTGCCGCGGTCATCTTCCCGTTCCTGATCGTTTTGTTTGCGGACAAGATCGAACGCAAATGGCACGCCTGCCTGTCGTGCCTTTGCATCGCGGTGTTCGGTATCTGGTTCGCCAGCGTGGACAGTTCGTGGGCGTTGATCGCGCTCGGGGCCTGTCTGGCGATGGCGGCGCAATGGCTCTCCTACGGGCTGCACAACTACCAGGCGGAGCTGTACCCGACACGCATCCGCGCCCGTGGCGTCGGGTTCGTGTATTCGTGGAGCCGGCTGAGCGGCATCCTGACACCGTTCTTCATCGCGTTCTTCCTGCGGGATTTCGGTGCCACAGGGGTGTTCGGTTTCGTTGCCGTGTGCATGGCGATTGTGATTCTGTCGGTCGCGACGCTGGGTCCGAAGACGAACCTGCGAGAAGTCGAGGCCATCGCGCACTGAGCATACCTCTCCCGCGGCTGCGCTATCCGCGCAGCGCGGGGTTGAGTCGCGAAGCAGGTCAACGCGGAGCGCCGTCAGGCGCCGAGGGTGAGGATGATCGGGTCGGTACGCAGCGTCTCTTTACGTGCCCTCCCGATCACCCTCGCCCTCGACGCCTCCGGGTTGTTCCGCTTCACGGTCCAACCGACCTCTCCCGCAAGCGGGAGAGGTTTCTAGCGCGCCAATCCCAACGCCCGGATCGCGTTCTGTTTCAAAATCAGCTCGTGCACCTCGGGTTTGAATCCCGCAGTCTTGAACTCGCTGATCCAGCGGTCTGGCGCGATCAACGGCCAGTCGGATCCGAACAGGATTTTCGCGCGCAAGGGGCCGTTGGCGTATTGTACGAGTTGGGGGGGGAAATATTTCGGCGACCACCCGGACAGGTCGATATAAACGTTCGGCTTGTGCAGGCAGACGGACAGTGCCTCGTCCTGCCATGGCCAGGACGGATGCGCGATGATGATGGTCATGTCGGGGAAATCCGCCGCCACGTCATCCAGATGAATCGGGTTGGAGTATTTCAACCGCAGTCCGCCGCCCCCCGGCATGCCTGTGCCGATGCCGGAATGGCCGCTGTGAAAGATCGCCGGCAGCTTGTGCTTCGCAATCACTTCGTACAGCCGATACGCCATGCGGTCGTTGGGAAAGAACCCCTGCATCGTGGGATGGAACTTGAAGCCGCGAACCACGCCGGCCTCGATCAGCGCGGTTGCTTCGCGCACGCCCATCCGGCCCTTGTGCGGATCGATGCTGGCGAAAGCCATCATGATGTCCGCATTCTCGGCCGCGGCGTCGGCCACTTCCTGGTTGGGGATGCGGCGATTGCCGATCTCGAATTCGGAATCGACGGTGAACATCACCAGGCCGATCTTCCGCTCCCGGTAATAGGCAAGCGTTTCGGCGATGGTGGGGCGTTTGCCCACCTTGAAATACTTGCTGGCAGCGTCCTCAAAGGGCTGCCACAACGCGTCGGCCGGCTGGCGGCAGGATACTTCCGCATGTGTGTGGACGTCGATCGCCACGAGCTCGCTGATGTTCATCGCTCTGCACCCCTCCGCCCCATTGCACCGCAGCTTGTGGAGCTGGTGCCGGCCAATCCTACACTGGCCCGTCCAGCCGCAACAATGCGACGGAAATCATGTGCCAGACGCAGGGACTTCGCCTTCCGCCTGCCACGCAAACAGCATGATCGCCGCAACGAAGCACAGGATCTTCGATATGATGTTCAGTGTCAGCGGCAGGGGTTCGGCGGGAAAGGCGAACCCGAATGCCGCCCAGACGGCGAATACCAAGAACATACCGGCCACCGCGTAACAGGAGTGCGCGGTCAACCGCATCGACGGCAGCAACGTCAGCAGTGATACCGTTGAGAACTCGGCCAGGAACAACGGCAGGAAGAACGACTGCCGATACAGCATCGGATGGGTTGGAAGCTCCGGATTGGTCCGCGTCATGACGATCAGGTCGAAGGGAAACTCGAAGATCATCGGCGCGGCGGCAGTCCCGATAACGGCGCTGGCCAACGCCAGCTTCCAGCCCCAACGCCGCGTAAGATAGAGAATGGCCAGGAAGGCGATCGGCGCATCGATGAACGTACCGACGCGCACGCGGCGCGCGACGAACGTTGGATAGGCCTGCTTCACTTGCAGTCCGTAGACGGCCGTGGCGACAATGACGGTGTAGAGCGACAGCAGCCAGACCGCGATCATGAACCCGGCGGCGGTGCCTCCTGGCCGCGTGACCGCGAGCGGGGCGCGCAGCCGTCTAGCTGTGCAGGCAAATCCCCCAGCCACCGCGAGCAATACGACCGACAGAAGGATCGTGTCGGGGCCGTGATAGGAGAGCCAGTGCGGCGACGCGTCCGGCCGCGGCGCGGTTCCTTGGGTCTGTGCGACCAGTAACAACGCATCGGCACGCGCTAACGCTTTCGTTATCGCCGGACCGGGCATCACGCCCTCAATTTCAACAGCCGGTCCGCGTTGCCGTGCGCGATCTTCTCGAGGTCTGCCGGCGAAACCGGCAGTCGGTCGAGGAACGCGCGACCCGTCCCGTTCTCGCTGAACGGATAATCGACCGAGAACATGATCCGGTCGGCACCGAATGTATGCAGCAAGGCTTCGAACGGCGGCAGCGAGAAGAAGCCGCTGGTGGTGACATGCACCTGGTCCCGGATCGCCTGGCTCGGCGTGCGTTTCAGCATACCTGCCGGCGCGCGCCCGAACACCTGATCGCATCGATCGAGCATCGCGGGCAGGCCCTCGCCCATATGCCCGATGATCAGTTGCAGGCGCGGATAGCGATCCAACGTGCCCGACAGCACCAGGCGCAGCACGTGCACCGCGACCTCGGCGTGCCAGCCCCAACCGGCAATCGCCAGCATGAAACTCAGCGGATCCGGCAGGCCATCGTAATACGCCTGGCGCACCGAGGCCGGTGGAATGCCGGGATGCAGATACAGCGGCACGCCCAGTGCTTCGGTGCGCGCCAGGATCGGCGCAAAACGGGGATCGTCGAGGAAGCGGTCCTCGGTCAGCCCGTTCACCAGCACGCCGCAGAAGCCCAGTTCCTTGATCGCGCGTTCCAGTTCGTCCGCGGCTGCCTCGGGCGCCGCCATCGGCAGATGGGCAAACCCGGCATAGCGGTCCGGATGCTCCGCAATGATGCGGGCCAGCGCGTCATTGAACGCGCGGGCCAGTGCCGGTGCGTCGTTCGCCGGCGCCACGTCAGCACCGGGACCGGAGACCGACAGCACCTGCACGGTAATTCCGGCCGCATCCATGTCTCGCAGGCGTGTCGGACCGAGATCGGCGAGCTTCTCTATTTGGCGCAGCGGTCCCCACGGCTTACTCGGCGGCGGAAATCCGCGATGGACGATCGCAGCGGGATCGATTTTCCGCACCAGATCGGGGACCGTGAAGTGTTCCTCCAGGGCAACGGTGCGCATGGTGCCTCCCTCCAGGCTGCCGCGGATTGCCCGCACGATAGCATGGGGCAGGGCGAAATTATCAGCGTGCAGCGGAAGAAAGTCGGCAGCGGCCAACGCCGGCCGCTGCCGACGCCCAGGTTATTGTGCCGCCGCAGCCATCGGCACGTGCGAACGCAGGAACCGCCGCACTTGCTCGATCGTCTTTGCCTTCAGGTCAGACGGTTCCTTCCACGGAAACACCGTCTTCTCGGCTTTCGGCGCCAGCGCCGCCACATCCAGCGACGCCTGCAAGGGATGCGCGGGAATATCGTCCGGCATCACCAGCAGCGGTGTCTGGCAGCTTCGTGCGAACTCCCGCGACACGCTGTAAACGAAATCCGGCCGCACGCGGTAGAGGTTGCGCAGATACGCCTCGATCGTCGCCATGCTCAGGTCTGGCCTGCGGGCGAGCAATTCGGGTGCCCAGACGTCATGGCCCGACCGGTACATGTAGTCCGGATCTTTGTCGTAATGCCCGACCGTCTGGCACAGCACCGCGGCCACCACGCGGTTCGGCGCACGCTCCGCCAGCTTCATCGCGAAACAGCCGCCGATGCAGTAGCCCATGAACAAGAATTTATCGATGCCCAGGTGATCCATCAGCCCGAGCTGGTCGTCGGCAAACGCGTCCCATGGATGATCGACCGGCACCGGCCCGGTCGATTCTCCGCCATTCGCGTTGCGCTGGTCCATCGTGATGCAGCGAAAGTCGTTCTTGAACATCTCCGGCGCGTTGAACACCGCGGTCGGCCAGTTGCTGACCCGGGAATTCAAACCGCCGCCAGGCGTGACCAGCAGCGGGAAGCCGCTGCCGGTCTCTTCATAACGGATGCGCACATCGCCCTTTTGGTAGAACGGCATTGTTGATTCTCCTCCTCCACGTATTATCTGGCGGCGGGATTGCTCAGCTTGCACCCCCCACCTTGTCCTGTGTCCTGGTATCGAAGTCGCTGGCGTCGTGGCGTTCCCACAATTGCTCCGACGCAGCGCCCTGCGTCCGGTTCACCATGCGCCCGCGCTTCACTGCCGGGCGCGCCCAGATCGCATCAGCCCAGCGCACGACATTCTTGTATTCGTGCACCGCCAGGAACTCGCTGGCGCCGTACTGGTTGAATTTCACCAGTCCGCCATACCAGGGCCAACAAGCGATGTCGGCGATGGTATAGGCACTGCCGGCCACGTACTCATTGTCCGCCAGCCGCTTGTCGAGCACGTCGAGCAAGCGCTTCGTCTCCATGGCGAAGCGATCGATCGCGTATTCGATCTTCACCGGCGCATAGGCATAGAAATGCCCGAACCCGCCGCCGATATAGGGCGTGCTGCCCATCTGCCAGAACAACCAGGACAGGCACTCGGCACGTTGTGCTTGCTCTGTCGGCAGGAAGGCGCCGAACTTCTCGGCCAGGTGCACCAGGATGGCGGCAGTTTCGAACACGCGGATCGGCCTTGGTCCGCTGCGGTCCACCAGTGCCGGGATTTTCGAATTCGGATTGATCGCAACGAAGCCGCTGCCGAACTGGTCGCCCTCGTTGATCCGGATCAGCCAGGCGTCATATTCTGCGCCCTTGTGACCGGCGGCGAGCAACTCCTCCAGCATGACGGTGACCTTCACGCCGTTCGGCGTGCCCTGCGAATAGAGCTGCAGCGGATGCTTGCCGACCGGCAATTCCTTCTCCTGCGTGGCGCCGGAGACCGGGCGGTTGATGTTGGCAAACCGCCCACCGCTCGGCTTGTTCCAGGTCCAGACCTTCGGCGGCTCGTACGTGGATGCGTCGGACATTGGCATGGTTCTCCCCTTCTGTGGCGGCGCACCGTGCCGCCGCTTCCCAGCCGGCGCAAGCCGTCGCCGGGGCGCCAGTGCCTCGCTTGCCTCGCCGCGCGATGGCGCATACCTCACCCCGTCGCCAGGAGAAGGAAACGCCGGTGCTTGCCAACATCCCCGCCACACAGACCGTCATCGAGATCAGGACCCCTGGCGGACCGGACGTGCTGGTGCCGGCCATTCGCCCCGTGCCGGAGCCAAAACAGGGCGAGGTGTTGATCCGTATCGCCGCGGCCGGCGTGAACCGCGCCGACTGCCTGCAACGCATGGGCCGCTATCCGATGCCGCCCGGCGCGCCTGACATTCCTGGCCTGGAATGCTCCGGCACCATCGTGAAGCGTGGCGATGGTGTGACCCAGTGGCAGGATGGCGATCAGGTCTGCGCCTTGATGATCGGCGACGGCTACAGCGAGTATGCCGCGGTGCCCGCGGTGCAGTGCCTGCCGATTCCTCTTGGTGTTAGCCTGGTCGATGCCGGCGGATTGCCGGAAACGTTCTGCACCGTCTGGACCAATGTGTTCGACCGCATCCATCTGAAGGCCGGCGAGACCTTCCTCCAGCAGGGTGGCTCCAGCGGCATCGGCATGACAGCCATCCAGCTTGCCAAAGCGTTCGGCGCCAAGGTGATCGCCACCGCCGGGTCGGACGAAAAATGCGCCGCCTGCCGCGAATACGGCGCCGACCTCGCAATCAATTACCGGACCGAGGATTTCGTCGCTGCCGCAAAGGCCTTCACCAACGGCCGCGGCGTTGATGCGATCTTCGATATGGTCGGCGGCGATTACATCCCACGCGAGATCGATGTGCTGGCGCGCGAAGGCCGCCTGTGCTTCGTCGCGCTGATGCACGGAACCAAAGTAGAGGCAGATTTCGGCGCCGTGCAGCGCAAGCACCTGACGATCACTGGTTCCACGTTGCGCTCACGTAGCATTGAAGACAAGGCGGCAATCATCCAGGAACTGCGCCGGAAGGTCTGGCCGCTCTGGCAACAGGGCAAGCTCCGCACTTTTACCTACAAACAATTTCCGCTGGCACAAGCAGCGGATGCACATCGATTGATGGAATCGAGTCAGCACATCGGCAAGATCCTGCTCGTGCCATGACCGCGAAGGTTGTTGCATCGCAGCATATTTTTCGCCGTTACGACACTCGCGCGACGCGCCGGATTGCTTTATTGTAACTCATTGTGACTTGGACGGGGCACCGTCCAACTTTCGGACTTGGCATGAATCTGATCCACACGCACCATCTGGTCGGCCTGCTGCATGCGTACGGCTATGCGGGGTTGGCGCTGGGCGTGGGGCTTGAATGTCTTGGCTTGCCCGTGCCGGGAGAGGGTCTGCTGATCATGGCGGCGGTCTATGCCGGCAGCACCCACAACCTGAATCCTTACCTCGTGGGCGTGGCAGCGGCGGTTGGTGCGATTTTGGGCCAATTGGCGGGTTATGGCATCGGCTTGACCGTGGGCTATCGCCTGCTGCGTCGCTACGGCGAGCGCATCGGCCTTACGTGGCGGCGGCTGGCGCTGGGCCGCCTGCTGTTCCGGCGACATGGCGTGAAACTGATCATCGTCGCCCGTTTCGTAATCCTGCTGCGTATGATCGCGGCAGTGCTGGCGGGCGCGAACCGCATGCCGGTGCGGAACTTCATGATTGCCAACGTGGTGGGCAGTGGGATCTGGGCCGCGTTCTACAGTGTCGGCGCGACCATGCTGGGCAAACAGATGAAGCACGCCTCGGGACCGATCGGCGTCGCCGTCGGCGTCGCTGCTGTGGTGGTGTTCCTGGTGGGCAGCGTGGTCATGCACCGGCACGAGCGCCGGCTGACCGCTGCTTCGCCGGTGCGCGCGCGGCGCCGGGCGATGGCACGGGCGGCAGAATAGCCCAGGCTGGGGCGGACGGTCGCGGAATGCGGCGGAATACCGTTCGAGTGTCGAAATTCCGCGCACAACCCCTGTGTATCCACCCCCGACATGCTGCTAGTCTGTGCACCGGGGGATGGCCCAACCAACGGGGAGATGCATCTCATGACCAACCACGTGGGCCGCCGCGCCCTGGCCGGCGCGGCTGCTCTGTTGCCTGCTGCCGCGATCGTCAGCAGTGCGCAGGCACAGTCCGGCAGTGAATCGACCTTCGATCGCATCCGCCGTACCAAGGTGCTGCGCGTCGCCGGCCTGCCCGGCGCGTTGCCGTATTTCGACAAGGACCTGGTCAGCGGCAAATACACCGGCGCCTGCGTCGACATGGCGAACGACATCGCCAAGGTGTTCGGCGCGCAGGTTACCTATCTCGATTCGACATATGGCAATTCTGTGCTCGACCTTCAATCGAACAAGATCGATCTCGCCTTCGCCTTGAACCCGACGCCACAGCGCGCGCTTTCCATCGGCTTCACGCATGCGGCGATTATCCATCCGTTCGGCTGCCTGGCGCCGCATCTGAACCCGACGACCTGGGACGACCTGAACAAGCCGGACATCCGCGTCGTGTTCGACATCGGTTCGCTGCACGAAACCTGCGCGCGACGTTATTGCCCCAAGGCGCAACTCACCGGCTATGCCACGACCGACCAATGCATCCTGGCCTTGCAGTCCGGCCGTGCCGACGCACAGATCCTGGCGGCGATCCTGGGGCTGGCAGCGGTCGGCAAGAACGCCTCGCTCGGCCCCTACCACCTGCTGTCGGATCCCACCGTGGCATTGCCGAGTTGCCTCGGTATCCAATGGGAACCGGATTCGCGGTTCGAAGTCGTGCTGAACGCCTGGATCGATTACAATCGCGGCACGGGGCAAATTCGCGAATGGCTGCTGGATGGGCTGGCCAGGTTCGGCGTCAAGCGCGATCAGGTGCCGGAGCAGCTGAGCTTCTAGCGTTGGAATCCTGACGGATGGTGGTCGCTCCAAATGTCAGCAGCCGCGATGCGTCAGGGTTACAACACGAGCTGTCGGTGATGGTAACCGGATGTTCCGGGCGGCCATTCACGCCTTCACCAATGACCAATCGCCGACCACCGGCCACTGATCAGCCAAATGCACTACCATTGGGACTTTAGCTTCCTGCTGCGCTACGTGCCGCTGTTCTGGAGCGGCGTGTTGGTGACGCTGGCCTATACCTTCTCCAGCATCTTTCTGGGTCTGCTGATCGGGTTGTTGGTGGGGATGGGCCGGCTATCGCGCTCTCGTCTGTTGAACCTGCCGCTAATTGCTTATATTGAAGCGTTCCGCTGCACGCCGCTGCTGGTGCAGATCGTCTGGTTCTATTACGCGCTGCCAGTATTGCTCGGCATTCAGATTCCTGCCAGCGCCGCTGCGATCATGACTTTGTCCGCGTATACCGGCGCTTTCTATGCCGAGATTTTTCGCGGCGGCATCATCTCGATCGAGCAAGGCCAATGGGATGCCGCGCGCGCCCTTGGATTGCGGCCATGGCACATGATGAGGCGGGTGATCCTGCCGCAGGCGGTGCGGCGAATGATCCCGCCCTTTGTCAATCAATCGATCACGCAATTGAAGAATACATCGCTGGTATCCACCATTGCGGTACCCGATCTGCTTTACAACGGCACATTGGTCACCGCGGATACATACCGGCCGCTGGAAGTCTATACTGTAGTTGCACTGATCTATTTCGCCATGCTGTTCCCGAGCACGCTGCTGGCGCAGGGTTATGAGCGGCGGCTGGCGAGGGCACGCTGAATGCACCCTGCCATTACCGGTTGACCACCAGCCCGGTGGATGCCCCGACTCGTCACGGCCGGGTTCGACAAAAAATCGCGATCCTGCGGCCATGAAACTGCCTTGAAGCAAACAGCGTGGAACGATGCCGTCATTTCTCGCCGGTCCACAGCCATGGTCGATGTCGTTGATAACTCCATCTGCAGTTTCCCGCCACGGCCGGTCACGGACGGCGAGCGGCAGATCCTGCTTGACTGGGTCGAGGCCTCTGACGAACTCTCTGCCTTCGTCAGCGAGCGCCGTAGTGACGATCCGGGAATCTATCGCCGTATTGTCGTGCTTCGCCGAGCCACCAGGCAGCGCCTGTACCTGATCCACTGTCCGCAGAATTCGAACTGGTGGGTGGTCACCTCCGCGGTCGAACGTGAGAGCGTCGGCTATTTTCCGACGCTGCGCTCTGCATTGCTGTTCATCAGGCCGCTCGCACGGCGCGGCTGAACGGTCCGCCGCCGCACAGAACCACCCGCTCATCGCCGCGTCCGTCAGTGGCGCAGCGTGTCCGGCTCGTCCAGCACTTCAGAGGCCAAGGACAACAGATGCTCCGCAGCGACGCGGTAGCCGGCCTTGTCAGCATCTTCCGCGAGCGTCAGCAGCCGGTCGGAGAGCAGCAAAGGGCTGAACGCCGGCTTGGATTCCAGGGCGATACGGGGCATGTAGGTCATGATCGGGTTCCTCCTCAACGCGTGAACTGGCGGTAACGTGCCGACCCGAGGACATCCCGGCTCTGATCTGGATCAATTTCGCCGTGGAATTTTGCCGGGATTATTACGTACGGAGTGGCGTCAGCGCTCGGCGCCTGGTTAACGCATTTGGTAACCATCTCAGTTCATATGTAGCGCTGTGGCGAGAAAAGTCTGCGCCAATCCTGCCTCCAGCGGCATCGGTTCGATGCCAAGCTCGGCCCGCATCGAGGTGATGTCGAAGGCTTTGTCCTCGATAAGACGGCGCACTTCCGCGGAACGGACGGCAGGGAGAAAGGGAGCCAGTCGCGACAGGGCTGCGGCCGCCAGCAAAGGCGCGAGCGGCATGGGCAGGATGCGCGGTGGTGGCAATCCGGCTGCCACGGCGACCGCACGCACAAAATCAGCGTAGGCTACTGGGGAAGGGCCGGCAATCACGAAACTATGCGGACCGTTCCAGGCGCGTGCCAGGGCAGCGTGGATTGCGCGCGTGACGTCGTCCTGATGGATCGGCTGAACCAGCGCGGTGCCGCCGTGCGGCAGCGGCAGGTATGGGAGGCGGCGAAGCAAGGCGGCGAGTCGCCGCACGTTGTCTTCTCCGGTGGCACCGTAGATCATCGTCGGATGCAACATCACGCCACTGCGGCCAGAGGCGAGAAAGGCGGCTTCTCCCGCGAGCACGCCGTTGGCATGCGAGTCGGGCCAGCGTGTGAACTTGCGGGTGCTGCCGAGGAAAATCAGTCGCGCATCCGGTTGCGCGGCGGCAATGATGGCTGCGGCGTAGCGTGCGTGGGCGGTTGAAACGATCGAGTCGGCGTCGCACAGGGCCGCGCGCAGGGCCGCCGCGTCGGTCAGATCGGCCACGCGCGGGGCCAGCGGTATGTTCGTCGCGGTCCAGCGTGCGGTGTTGCGGACTACTGGGATGGCGGGAATGTCGTCGGCCAGCAGAGTGCGGCACAGCGCTGCGCCGGAACGGCCGGAAGCGCCGATAACAACTAACTTCTCCCGCGAGCACGGAAGAGGTCGCGGTGTGAAGCACCGAGGGTGAGAGTGATCTGGAGGGGGTGCAGAAGACTGTGTACGCTTCAAATGACCCGCACCCTTGGCGCTCACTGGTTGTTCGCTTCGCAATGCAGCCGACCTTTCCCGCACGCGCGGCAAAGGTTGAAGCGTCGCTGCGCACTCCGCGCTCTTCGGTCATCGCCGCGAACTTTACCGAGACCACCCCTGTTGGCCGGCCGCCGCGCTACGCCGACATCGCGAATTCGCAATCCGCGCCGGCCAGGACTCGTAGTGCCGATCGTCTGTGCAAGCGGCTCCAAACCGTGCGCCACGACTTCCGGGGTTTCGGTGGCGGCACGACGCAGGTAAGAGTCCGTGAGCGCGGGGGGATATGGCAGGCGGCCGAGGAGCGTGGCCAGGACGCGGTATTCATTGTGCAGCATGGCGGCGTCCTTGCTCCGGACGAACCTTTCCATCGATCAGTTGGCTCGCTGTCAGTCAACCACTCTTCGGTTCAGAAAGCCATTGCAGCATTCGCCCAGTCTCTTCGCGCGGGTAGGTGTGCGACAAGTCGGTGATCTCACGGTACGCCACCTTCGCACCTGCTGCATCCAAAGCGGCATAGGCGGAACGTGCAACCGAAACGGGGAACATCCAGTCCAGCGCGCCATGTACCAGATAGACGGGCAATCCCGAGATCCGCCGCCGATCCGCCATTGCCACGATCATCGGGTGGAAACTCGCCGCCACTGGCGCGAGATGCGTGAATGGCGAATCCGAATCGACACCCGAGAGCAAGGTGAAGGTGCCCCCATCGCTCATCCCCGTCAGCAACAGCCGCGAGCGGTCCACGTTCCAGCGCTGGGCCACGTGCTGCAGCGCATTTGCCAGATGTGCGGCGTCCACTTCCGGCTGCATCAGCGACCACGTGTCCCCTGTGGACGTCGGCGCCACGACGATCGCGCCATGGGTGCGGGCCGCGCGCACCCATGACCACAAAAACAGCCGCCCGTGTCCGGCACCGCCATGAAGTGCCGTCACCAGCGGGTAGGCGCAGGCTGGGTCGTAATCCTCGGGCACGAAGACCGAGAATCCGCCGCGTTCCTCCACCTCGTTGGCGGCGTGCAGCACGCCCACCTGCCCATCGGTTCGTGCTGAACCTGCCGCCAACCTTGCCAGCAGTGCCTCGTCATCCCGCCGGTCTTGCTCCACAAAGAACCGGCTGACGGAGGGCAGGGACGTGGTGAGCGGATACAATGCCTCCTCTGCCCGGCTTGCCTGGCGGAACGCGCGCAAGGCGAGCCGCCGTACATCTGCGCCTGGCGCGGCCGCTGCACGGATCCCCTCGCATGCGCGCAGCGCGAAAGACGCCGCCTGCTCCGCCTGATCGCGAAACGATACCAGCTGCGCCGGCCAATCGGCGGCGATGAACTGCGCGTGGGCATGGCGCAGGCTTGCATCCGCGTCGCCCAGCACCGCTGCGAGCGCGGCCACATCAGGCGGATGCATGTGCCGGGCGATGAACGCCAGTATGTCGAGCGCATCCATCGTGCGGGCAACCAGCCCAACGATCGCTTCCGTCAGATCCTCTTGTGTGTTCATGGCCTATCGCCTGCATTGTAGGGCGGGACACCGTCCGTCGCCGCTTCAGTCTGCCACGTGGGCGGGTATCGGAGCAGATCGGACGGAGCACGGCCCCTCCCGGCTGTTCCCACCCCATGCTACAGACCGCCGCATGCCGCAAATCTGTCCCCACCCATGACCGAGCAACGCCCCGCCGCCAGCCTGGACCGCTTTTTCAGCGCGCCCCTCGCCGAGACCGATCCGGACCTCGCCGCCGCGATCGGCGCCGAGCTGCATCGCCAGCAGGACGGCATCGAGCTGATCGCCAGCGAGAACCTGGTCTCCGCCGCCGTGTTGGAAGCACAAGGTTCGGTGCTGACAAACAAATACGCCGAGGGCTATCCGGGCCGGCGCTATTACGGCGGCTGCGTCTATGTGGACGTGGCAGAGCAACTCGCCATCGACCGCGCGAAGCAACTGTTTCAGTGCGCTTTTGCCAATGTGCAGCCGCATTCCGGCGCGCAGGCGAACCAGGCTGTGTTCCTGGCCTTGCTGCAGCCCGGCGACACGATCCTGGGCATGAGCCTGGCCGCCGGCGGCCATCTGACTCACGGGGCAGCGCCGAACCTGTCCGGCAAATGGTTCCGCGCGGTGCAATACGGCGTGCGGCGCGACAACGGTTTGCTGGATTACGACGAGTTGGAACGGCTCGCGCATGCGGAAAAGCCGAGGCTGATCATTGCCGGTGGCTCCGCCTATCCGCGCTTTATCGATTTTGCTCGTATCCGCCGCGTTGCGGATGATGTGGGCGCGTTCTTCATGGTGGACATGGCCCATTTCGCCGGCCTGGTCGCCGCCGATCTTTTCCCGTCGCCGCTGCCGCACGCCCATGTGGTGACCACCACCACGCACAAGACATTGCGCGGGCCGCGTGGCGGCATGGTGCTGTCGAACGACCTGGAAATCGGCAAGAAGATCAACAGCGCCGTGTTCCCGGGTCTGCAAGGCGGCCCGCTGATGCACGTGATTGCCGGCAAGGCCGCTGCCTTCGGCGAAGCGCTGCGGCCGGAATTCCGTGCCTACCAGAAGGCAGTCGCCGATAATGCCAAAGTCCTGGCTGAGACGCTGATGCAGCGCGGCGTCGCGATCGTCTCGGGCGGCACCGACTGCCATCTGATGCTGGCCGATCTGCGTCCCAAGCACGTCACCGGGAAGGCGGCGGAAGCCAGCCTTGAACATGCCCACATCACTGCCAACAAGAACGCAATTCCGTTCGATCCGGAGAAGCCCGCGGTGACCTCCGGCATTCGTCTTGGCACGCCGGCCGCCACCACGCGGGGCTTCGGCGCGGCCGAATTTCGCGATATTGGCGCGATGATCGACGAGGTGCTGGAAGGCCTGTCGCGTTCCAACGATGGCAGCAACGACGCGGCGGAACGAGCCGTGGGGGTGCGTGTGCAGGCACTGTGTGCGCGTTTTCCGATCTATCCCCCTGGCTATCGCGGAGCCTGAGCCATGCGCTGCCCGTTCTGCGGCAACGACGATACGCAGGTGAAGGACAGCCGCCCCAGCGAGGACGGCAGCGCCATCCGTCGCCGTCGCTACTGCCCGCATTGCGGCCAACGCTTCACCACGATCGAGCGCACCCAGTTGCGCGAACTGACAGTGGTGAAGTCCGATGGCCGCCGAGTCCCGTTCGATCGCGACAAGCTTGCGAAATCGATCCGCACCGCGCTGAACAAACGACCGGTGCAGGAGGAACGCATCGAGCGCATCGTCAACGGCATCGTGCGGCAGTTGGAAGCGTCGGGCGAGAGCGACATTCCCAGCAAGCAGATCGGTGAACTTGTGATGGATACGCTGAAGGAAATCGATCCGGTGGCCTATGTGCGGTTTGCCAGCGTCTACCGCAATTTCCGCGAGGCAAAGGATTTCGAGGATTTCGTTGGTTCATTGGGCACCTGATAACCTCGCCCACGCAGTGGGAGAGGTCGCGGCGCTCAGCGCCGAGGGTGAGGGTGGTCGGGTCGGCACCTCATCGTCCGTGGCGACCCGATCACCCTCACCCCCACGCTCGGCGCTCACGCGCCTTGACCTCTTCCGCGCGTAGGGCAGGAGAGGTTTCGTGTTAGCGCACATGCGCTCTGCCCTGGCTCTGGCACGCCGAGGCCTCGGCAACACCTGGCCCAACCCGTCGGTGGGCTGCGTCATTGCCAATAACGGCCGCGTGGTCGGTCGCGCGGTCACCGCTCCTGGCGGCCGGCCGCATGCCGAGCCGCAGGCCCTCGCCATGGCCGGCGCCGCAGCCCGCGGTGCCATCGCTTATGTCACTCTCGAGCCCTGCTGCCATCATGGCCGCACACCGCCCTGCACCGACGCCCTGATCGCCGCCGGGATCGCGCGCGTCGTGATCGCAGCGCACGACCCCGACCCACGCGTGAACGGGCAGGGAGCAGCCAGGCTGCGCGCTGCTGGCATCGCGGTGGAGCAAGGCATGCTGGAAGACGAGGCCAACGAAGTGCTGGCCGGATTCCGCCAGCGCATCACCACCGGTCGCCCGCTTGTCACGCTCAAACTCGCATCCACCCTGGATGGCCGCATAGCGACCAAGAGCGGCGAGAGTCGCTGGATCACCGGGGAAGCAGCCCGCCGCATCGCGCATGCGCTGCGCGGGCGCCACGACGCGGTACTTGTCGGTGTCGGCACAGTGCTGGCGGACAACCCAGACCTGACCTGCCGTCTGCCCGGCTTCCGTTCCACCCCGGTCGTGCGCGTGGTCGCGGACAGTCATCTGCGCACACCGCTAATGGCGCGCCTCGTCGCCACAGCGCACGATACGCCAACCTGGATGTTGATCCGCCATGGCACTGACGCCGTGCGCCGCGCTGCTTTTGCCGATCTCGGCATCCGGCTGATCGAGGTGCCCGGCGCCGACGCCGGTGTTGACCTGCAAGCGGGACTCACCGCCTTGGGCACCGCCGGTATCACGCGCTTGCTCGTCGAGGGCGGCGCGCAGATTGCCGCCGCACTGTTGCGCGCCGGGCTGGTAGACCGCATCGCCTGGTTCCACGCGCCGTCGGTGATGGGCGGCGACGGCTGGCCCGCAGTGCAGGCATTCGGCATCGAGACGCTCAATGCCATGCCTCGCTTTGTGCGACGAAGCGCGACACCGGTCGGCAGCGATGTACTGACCGAATTTTCCCGCGCCGAATGACCGGCCCGGTCCGCGCAGCGCGACGTGCACCCCAGGCGGGGTTTGCCAATTTCAACCGGCTCGCCTACCCCTACCGGACGGTAGCAATCACGACGAGACCCTAATGTTCACCGGCATCGTCACCGCCCTTGGCACGGTCCGCGCCATCCGCCCGCTCGGC